>Ga0187876_1000111_pt1 | contig 80336 bp, 69 predicted proteins | sample June2016WEW_17_4_FD_133000 | JGI IMG/M metagenome (GOLD analysis project Ga0187876, IMG submission 133000) | Peatland microbial communities from SPRUCE experiment site at the Marcell Experimental Forest, Minnesota, USA - June2016WEW_17_40 | ecosystem: Environmental > Terrestrial > Soil >... | reverse complement strand
TCTCGTCGAGCTCGCTCATCGGATAGGAAACGTGATGCTGCAAGCTCGGAATATCGGTGAACCGCAGATCCAGTTGCTTGGCATCGTTCTTCTTGGCAAATTCCAATACTTCTTTCGGAGTCACTGACAATTTCTCCTTACGGGTTGCCCAGAGCGGGCAGAAAACGGCCCTCACGATCCGAATGGATGGTGGACCATGCTCGATTTTAGGAGGCCCGGCGCCAGAATGCCAATAAAAAGAATCGATTGCGCCGATTGGCTTTGGCTTGAGTGCGCGTCCCCGGGCTCGCCACGCGCCAAGCGGTCGCGCCGGCGCGGCTACAATAGGGAAGTGCTTCGTTGCGTAGCTCCGGCCGTTCTCGCGTTTTCGGCGGGCCTCGCCGCGCAAACCGCGTTTTTCCCCCTCAAGGACATCCGTGCGGGCATGCACGGCACCGGCCGAACGGTGTTCACGGGAAGCAAGGTCGAGGAATTCCAGGTAGAGATTCTGGGCATCCTGGATAACGTCGGGCCCAAGCAATCGCTGATTCTGGCGCGCCTTTCCGGCGGACCCCTGGACCACGACGGGGTGATGGAAGGCATGAGCGGCAGCCCGATTTACCTCGGCGGCAAACTGGCCGGCGCGGTGGCCATGGCTTTTCCCTTCGCCAAAGATCCGATTGCCGCCATCCGGCCCATCGAGGAAATGGTGCGGCCCTCGATGGTGGCCTCCGCGCCCAAAGGTGGCCGGGCGACGCTGGCCGACGCCGACCTCACCCACATCTTCCCAAGGCCGCCCGTCTTCCAGAGCGATGCGCGGATGGTGGATATCGCCACCCCGATCGGTTTCGGAGGCTTCAGCCGGGCCACACTCGACGCCTTCACGCCGCAATTGCGGCAGCTCGGCCTGGAGCCGCGGCAGATGATCTCCGTCGGCGGCGAGAGTGCTGTCAAAATGGGCAATCCCGCGGACCTGAAGCCGGGCTCGATGATCTCCGTACTGCTGCTGGCGGGCGATTTCAGCGTGGGCGCGCAGGGCACGGTGACCCTCATCCAAGGCAATCGCGTCTTTGCGTTCGGACACCGGTTCCTCGATCTTGGCCCCACCGCCCTGCCATTCGCGCGCGCCGAAGTGATTTCCGTGGTAGCCAGCAACAATACCTCGTTCAAGCTGTCCACATCGAAGGAGTGGATGGGCACCATCCATCTGGATGACGACACCGCCATTGCCGGCGACCTGGGGACGCTGCCGGCCCTGGTTCCGGTTTCCATCGCCGTCTCGCGCGCCGGCCGCCCCATCAACAGCTATCGCATGCAGATGGTGGGCGACCCGCTGCTCTCCCCGCTGCTGCTGCAAATGGCCGTCTTTTCCGTGATCGATTCGACCGAGCGCGCGGTGGGCGCAGCCAGCATGCGCGTCAGCGGTGAAATCCAGTTTCAAAACGCGCCGGCGCCGCTGCGCATTCAAAACCTATTCTCCAGCGACACCGGCGCGGCGCAACAGGTCTCCTTGAGCGCGGCGATTCCGCTGGCATTCGTGATGCAAAGCGGTTTTGACGGGCTGAAGCTCAAGAGCGTGTCGCTGGACGTCGATGCGTTCGATCAGAAGAAGGAATGGACCATCGATGCAGTCTCCGCGTCGCGCCGCGAAGTGCGGCCCGGCGAAGTGGTACGGCTGCGCGTTTTGTTTGCCGGCGAAAATGGCGCCGAGGCGGCGCGCACGCTCGATTACCGCGTGCCGATCGGTGCGCAGGCCGGTCCGCTATACTTCACGGTATCGGATGCGACAATCGCGAATCTCACCGATTTCGCGCCGGCGATTGTCGCCAACCCGCACAGCGCGGGCCAGGTTATCGCCACCGCCAACAACCTGCACGCCAACAATAAGGCCTACGTGCGGGCATGGCGCGCCGAACCGGCGTTTCAACTGGAGGGCTCGGAATTGCCTGCCCCGCCCGCCTCGGTGGCGCTGGTGCTGGAGGCCGCGCAAAATAACGTCGCCGGCATCACTCAGGTGCGCAATTCCAAAATCGCGGAAATGGAGATCGATGGCGGCGACATGATGATTTCCGGCGTCAAAACCATTCAAGTGGGAGTGAAACCATGATTGCCCGAACCAGACACCGCGGCAAATGTGGCACGGTTATTTTGGCGGGCGTCGCCCTGCTCCTCCCCTGGATTGCCATGGCCAGCTCCACCACGGCATGGGAAATGGGCTCCTGGAGCGACTTCATCCGCGGCCGGTTTCAGGGAGTCTCGCTCAGCCGCGAGGGACGCCTGTCGCTCTCGCCGAAGGTGGAAACTGTCTTCAGCTCCGATCAGCCGGTCATCTGGGCGGTGGCCGAAGCACCTGACGGCACGCTCTACGCCGCCACCGGCAACCGCGGGCGCGTTTACCGCATCGGCCGCGACGGCGCCTCCAGCCTGCTGTGGACCGCCGACCGGCCCGAGGTGTTCGCCCTCGCCATCGGCCGCGACGGTGCGCTCTACGCCGGCTCCTCGCCGGATGGGAAGGTCTACCGGATCCAGCACGGCCTCGCCGAGGAATACTTCGCGCCGCACACCCGCTACATTTGGTCGCTGGCTGTGGCGCCGGATGGCGCGCTTTTCGTCGGCACCGGCGATCAGGGCAAGGTCTTCCGCGTGAATGCGCCCGGCAAAGGCGAGTTGTACTACGACACCGGCCAATCACACGTCACCGGATTGGCGCTCGATGCCCAGGGCCGCCTGCTGGCCGGCACCGAGCCGAACGGCATTCTCTACCGCATCTCCGCCAAGGACAAGGCCTTCGTTTTATACAACGCCAACTTGCCGGAGATTCGCGCCATCGTTCCCATGCCCGATGGCTCCGTGTATGCTGCCGCTCTGGGCGGTTCGGTGGCGAAGCTGGCGCAGGCCGCCAACCAAGCCGTGCAAAACATGGGCGCCGGCCAACCCGGAACCGCCGTCACCACCAGCATCACCGTGGAGGCGCAGTCCACCGGGCCGGGCGGTGAACTCAAGCCGCCCACCGCCGCCCCGCCGGGCCAGCCCCAAACGCCAGCCGCGGGCGTGCCGCAGGTCAGCACGCAATTCACTCCCACGGTCGATCTCAGCAACGTGGAGAAATCCGCGGTCTACCGCATCAACCCGGACAACACGGTGGAAACGCTCTGGAGCTCGAAAGAAGAAGACGTCTATGACGTGCTCCCTCTCGGCACGCAGATTTTGTTTTCCACCGACCTGAACGGCCGCATTTACCGTCTGGCGCCCGACCGCCGCGTCACCCTGGTCACCCAGACCAACGAAAGCGAAACCACCCGCCTGCTGCCTTCCGGTCATTCGATTCTTGCCGCCACCGCCAACATGGGCCGCATTCTCCGTCTCGGTGAAACGCCTGGCGCGGCCGGCGAGTACGAAGCGCCGGTGCACGATGCCGGCTCCGCCTCGCGCTGGGGCAGCTTGCGCTGGCGCGCCGAGCTGCCGGCGGGCTGCACGCTCGCCTTCCGCACCCGCTCCGGCAACGCGGCCAAGCCCGATCGCACCTGGAGCGACTGGTCAGAGCCGCTGCGCGTTCCATCTGGCTCGCCCGTCACCAGCCCCAACGCCCGCTACGTGCAATGGAAAGCCGAGATGTCCGGCGGCGGCGCTACCCCGGAGGTAGACAGCGTCACCCTGGCTTACCTGCCGCAGAATATGCCGCCGGTAATCCACAGCATCAACGTGGTGACGCAGGCGGCAGCCGTTTCCCAGAACGCCAAGCCGGCGGCTTCCTCCGGCAACGCGCCGTATAGCGTCACCGTCACCGATTCCGGCGACACCGGTTCCACCGCCGGGACCACCACCCAATACATGCCGCGCACCGCCCAGCAGCAGATCACCGTGGTCTGGCAGGCCGATGACCCGGATGGCGACCGGCTGGTCTACAGCGTCTACTTCCGCGGCGCGGACGAGACCCAGTGGAAGTTGCTGAAGGCTGACCTGCACGACAATTCCCTCACCTTCGATGCCGACGTGCTGGCCGACGGCCAGTATTACTTCCGCGTCATCGCCTCCGACCGCGAGGTCAACCCGCCGGCCACCGCGCTCGACGCGCAACTGGTCAGTACGCCGGTGATGATCGATAACACGCCGCCCACCGTCACCGTGCTGAGTGTCAGCCGCACCGGCGCCTCCGCGCACATCGAGTGGGAAGCGGTGGATGCCGCGTCACCATTGCGGCACGCCGAGTACTCCGTGGATGCCGCCACTTGGGTACCGATGGGGGCCGCCGACGGCGTGATCGATTCGCAGCGCGAGAAGTTCGTCCTGGACCTCTCCGACCTCGCCCCCGGCGAGCACCTGGTGGTCCTGCGCGCCGCCGATAGCGCCAACAACACCGGCTTGGCCAAGGTCATCCTCAAATAGGTCATACGGGCGAAATGGCGCTGCGCATAATTGGCCGGACATCTTGTCCGTCGAAAATGCCGCGCCGGTAGGACAGGCAATCGGTTTCCGTCGCCTGTCTTCGCTGGCCGGCGACATGCGCCCGAAGCCGATGATAAACACATTCACGCCCGGGCATGTTTCAAGCGATAGCGCATGTTATTCGAGATTGTCTTCGCCGGCCCGCGGCCGGCCGCCAACGCTGGCGGGTTCGGACCCGGAGAATGAATGTAGAGATTGAATGCAGACTTGAAAGCCTGGCGCCGAACCGCTATAGTGGGCAAAGAAAAGGCGAAGCGTGGAGGACCTTCAGCAACAACTCGCCGCCCTGCGCCGCCGCGTCGCGCGCATCGACCGCAAGTACGCCGCAGCGCCTCCCGCAGCCCCGCGCGCAGCGCCGGTGGAACGCTGCTCCATCGAGCAGTTGATTTCGGGCGAAGTGGTGCGCACGCCGCATGGCGAGCACTTCGAAACCGAAAAGCTCTGGGAGCGCCATCGCCGCCATGGCAGCATGGATATTTCCGACCTTGCCGAGTTGCCCGCCGACTTGCTCGATTCGCTTTCGGGCGGCGCCATTCCGTTGAGCGAGCCCACGCGATGGGCCTTCCTCGATACCGAGACCACCGGCCTGGCAGGCGGCACCGGCACCTGCGCTTTCCTGGTCGGCGTCGGCGCCATCGAACCCGCCGGCTTCCGGCTGCGCCAATTCTTCATGCGCGATTATGGCGACGAAGCCTCGCTGCTGTGGCGGCTGGCTGAGCACCTGGCGCAGTTCGACGTGCTGGTGACTTACAACGGCAAGGCGTTCGACCAGCCGCTGCTCGAAACGCGCTTCCGCATGTGCCGGGCGCAAGGCGCGCCGCCCGATCCGTTCGGCCGCATGGAGCACCTCGATCTGCTCTTCGGCGCCCGCCGCCTGTGGAAGCTGCGCCTGGAAAGCTGCCGCCTGGTGGAACTGGAGAACCAGATCCTGGGCGTGGAACGCCAGGGCGATCTGCCCGGCGAGATGATTCCGTACTGCTACTTCGAATACTTGCGCACCGCGCAGGCCTTCAAGCTGGTGCCCATCTTTCACCACAACGCCATCGACATTCTTTCGCTCGCCTGCCTGACGGCGATTGTGCCCTTCGCCTTCCGCTCGCCAGGCACAGCGATGTTACGGCACGGCGCGGATTGGATCGGCCTGGCGCGCTGGATGCAGCAGGCGGGGCGGCGCGAAGAAGCGCTCGGCCTGTTTCGCCGCGCGGTGGACGCAGGGTTACCGGACCACCTGCTGTTCCGCACCTTGTGGGATGTGGCGACGCTCAAAAAGCGCCTCGGCCACGGCGAAGCTGCGCTGGCGGCGATTACGGAACTGGCCGCCGCGCGCAATCCATACCGCGCGCAGGCGCTTGCAGAGCTGGCCAAGCACTACGAGCATCGCGAGCGCAATCCCGCCATGGCGCTGGAGATGACGCGAGCCGCGCTGGCTATCGAAGATTCGCCCGCCCTGCGCCGCCGCGAGCAGCGGCTCAAAGCGCGCCTCGCCCGCCAGACTGCGAAGCTGGCGCTATAGCGGCGGCTTGTGCTTCGAGGGCCATTCAGGACTCATCCCGTAACGACTGCGCCAACCGGCGGTTGAACCGATCATTTCCTAACCGTCCCTTAGTCGGTCTTCTTGGCCAGCCGTACTCACATGTGTAGCCGCATGTAGTAGATTGTGTCCAGCTCTCGCATGTGGCCGCGCATCAGCCGGAGTTGGCACTCCATGTCTGCACTGGGGCCACCGGTGCCGCCACCAAACTGACGGAAAGCGGCCGTGCAAGCCGCATCGAGATAGGTGTGCCAGGCCTCCTCCACACGGTCGAAGTCCGCCGCCAATTGCTCCGGCGTCAACACCGGCCCGGCAACTCCGGGCATCGGTGGCTGGCCGGTGAGGTTGGGATATTGCAGGCTGAGAAGATCGCGGATCGCTCCCTCATAGGTTTTCAGATTCTGGTCCGTGGCTCCGAGGGCCTTTTGATAACACATATTGAATTGGTACGTGTTATGGGCGTCGGGGCAGTCGCCGGCCTTTTCCCGCGCCATCTCTTGCTCGAAAGCCTCTTTTGCCTTGGCCCGCAGGCTCTCGCGCTCCGCTCCGACCTGCTTCATCTGCTGCTGCAAGGCCTCCTGCTCAGGCGTAAGAACCTTCTTCGGTCTGGATGGCGCTTGCTGTCCAAAACCGGCAGATAGAACACCGAATACACAGCCCAGGATGATGACCGATCTGAGTGCAGCCATGCTCTTTACCTCGTCAGGTTATAAATCAATCCGTACGGATCTTTGATGTAACATCGCGGAAAATCCGGCTCATCCTTGACGATCTCGCAGCCATTCTTTGTCAGCCGGAGCTTGGCTTCTTCGACGCTGCCCACCGTCACTTCCAACACCGGCCCCAGCGCCGGGCCTCGCTCTATGAATAAATTGATGTGCTCGCCGTGAAGGCTGATCATGTTGGGCTGCTCGTCAGTGATCTCGAATCCGAGCTGCCTGACATAGAAGGACGCCGCGAGCTTCGGATCCTGAGCTTGAATCAGTATGTCCGTACCAAAACTGTTTGCCATGTTAGCTCCTCTACAAGTCCGTCATGGGGTTGGTAGGACAGACCATCGCCTTTTGTGGTCTGTCATCGCTCGCTCAAGCGCGACAAGTTGACAGACGAAAAAAACCGATCGTCTGTCCCACCTCGCCCTCAGATCGCGCGGCCGATAATTTCCTCAAGTTCCTCCCCCGTCAGCTTGATCGGATTGCCCTTCATGCTGTTGGCCTCGGCGGCGCGGCTGGCCAGAAGCGGAATATCGGCCGCGGTCACCCCGTAGGCGCCGAGCGGAGGGATTTCGAAGCGACGGCACAATGCGGCTATCCATGCGATACCGTCGGCCGCTGATGCGTGCGGGCTCCCGGTGAGCAAGCGCGCCACTTCGTCGTACCGGGCGAGCGCCCTGCTTTCCGGCTCGCGCTGCCGCAAGGCTTCCACGTTGATGTCCATCGCCGGCGCCAGCAGCGCAGCGATGGCAGCTCCATGCGGCGCGGGAAACTGGCCGCCCACCGGCGCGGCGAAACCGTGTACTGCGCCCAGCCCGGCATTGGCCAACGACAACCCGCCGAGCAGGCTGGCCCAGCACATGCCGCGGCGTGCTTCCCGGTCGCCGCCGTTCGCCCACGCGCGCGGCAGCGCATCGGCCGCCGTCCGCAGACCTTCTACCGCGTACAAATCCGTCATCGCGTTGGCGCGCACCGAGACATAAGGTTCGATGAGTTGCGTCAGCGCATCGAGACCGGTCGATGCGGTCAGCGCCGGCGGCAGGTCCAGCGTCAGCTCCGGGTCCACCACCGCCATCCGCGGCAGCAGGTACGGGCTGCGCAGGCTGGCTTTCACGCCGCGTCCGTGCGCAGCCAGCACAGCGTTGCGCGTAACCTCCGAGCCCGTGCCGGCGGTGGTGGGAATGGCAATAAACGGCGCCGAAGGCCGCCGCAGCGCCTGCCCGCGCCCCACCACTTCCAGGTAATCGAGCGGCTCGCCCGGATTGGTTAGCATCGAGGCCAGCGCTTTGCCGGCGTCGATGGCACTGCCGCCGCCCACCGCCACCACCAGGTCGCAGCCTTCGCCGCGCGCATAGATGGTTCCGGCCGCAATCGTCTCGATCGCCGGTTCGCCCGAGACGCGAAACGGCGCCGTCGTCACTCCCGCTGCTTCGAGCGCCCGCGCAATCGGCGCCGCCCGGTCAGCCCGTTCGCCTGTCACCAGCAGCGCGCGCCGCCCCATCGCAGCCGCAGCCTGGGCCGCTTCGCCTGCGGCGCCCTCGCCGAACACAATTCTCGACGCTGTCGCGAACTCGAAGCGCATCGCCTCTACCAAATCGCCGTCTCTACCATTCACCATCGGCCGGATCGACGGCGCGGTACAACTGCCGGGTGCGCGGCTCTGCGAACATATCCGCCGTCTTCGCGGCCCAGGCAAGGTAGTGCGGGGTTTCCTTGTGCGCCGCCTGCGCGGCGGCATCCCGATACACTTCGTAGAGCTGAAAACGCGCCGGATCGTCCGCCTGCTGCAGCAGGTCGAATCGCGCCACGCCCGGCTCACGGCGGCTGTTGCGGGCGTTTTCGATGGTAGCCTCCCTAAAAGCCTCCACGGCCTCCGGCTTCACATGCACGTATACACAAAGAATCAGCATAAAAATCGCTCTCTCCAATTATCGGCAAACTCGGCCGTCAATTCGCGGCCGGGCCATAATAAGTTATGCGGTTTTTCGGCCTTGTGGCCTTGGCGGCGGCGCTGGCCGCTCCCCTGGCGGCCCAGGAAAAGTGGCGCCTCATGTGGCACGATGAGTTCGACGGCCCGGCCGGTGCGCCGCCGGACCCCGCCTTTTGGATCGCCGAATCGGGCACGCATCGCTGGGGCAACCACGAGATGGAACAGTATACCAAGCTGCCCGAAAACGCGTCCCTCGATGGCGACGGCCATCTGGTCATCATGGCCCTGGCCAAGCCGAATGGCGTCTACACCTCCGCGCGCCTCAAGACGCAGGGCCTGTTCAGCACCATGTATGGCAAGATTGAAGCCCGCATGCAGATTCCCTACGGCCAGGGAATGTGGCCCGCCTTCTGGATGATGGGCGCCGATTTCGCCGAAAAGGGCTGGCCCGCCTGCGGCGAGATCGACATCATGGAGAACATCGGCAAGGAGCCGTTCAGCATCCACGGCACCATCCATGGGCCCGGCTACTCCGGCAAGGGCGGCCTCGGCGGCACGGCGACGCTGACCACCGGCCGCAGGGTCGCCGATGACTTCCACGTCTTCGCCGTCATTTGGGAGCCGGACAGCATTCAGTTCCTGCTGGATGGCGAACCGTACTTCCATGTCGCGCCGTCAAGCCTGCCGGCCGGCACTCACTGGGTCTACGACCATCCCTTCTTCCTGTTGCTGAATCTCGCCGTCGGCGGGGACTGGCCCGGCCCGCCGGATGGTACCACCGAGTTTCCGCAGCGCCTGGTGGTCGACTACGTCCGCGTCTACGCTGACGCCGACCACCTTTTGCGCCGTACACAGTAAGCGCGCGCCTCAAGACCGGAAACGGAATCCGGCATAACGCCGGCTCTCATTCAGGGGCGCTTTTCGCGGCGCGCTGCCCGGGCGGTCCGCGTGGCGCGGAGCCGCAATTCGCCGAGGTTGAGGCGGGCCAGCGCCGTCGCTATCGCGCCGCCCACCAGCAGAGGCACGGTGAGCGAAAAGAACATGATGAACGAAAATGTCTTGGCGTCGTTCTTTTCCACGTCGAACAAGCCCAGCGCCACCACGCACGCCACCTGGAACAGTCCCAGGTTGCCGGGGCCGTTGGGCACTACCGTTCCCAGGCGCACCACGGCGAGCACGCCGCCGGCCGCCCAAAAGGAAAGGTCGAGACCGTAGGCTTTCATCAGCGCCCACACCGTGGCCACTTGCAGAAACAGGTACAGCAGGCTGACCAGCGCCGTTTTGCCGAGCGTGGATGCGTTCCCCATCAGGTGGAGCCCCTCCACTACGTGGCGCAAGATGGAGGCACCGCGACGCTGGCCGATTATGGCGTGGACCTCCTGCTTGTGCCACACCACCCAGGAGAAAAGGCCGACGCCGAGCAGCAACAGCGCCGCCACTGCGCGTACCAGGAGGGTGAGGTCGCGCGGTATCCCTCTGACGAAGCCGGCGGTCACCACGAAGGCGGCGACCATCCAAAGCCCGTCGATCAGCCTTTCCACGGCGGCCGAAGAGAGGCTGAGCGAAATGCGGAAATTGTTCCAGTGGGCCAGCAGGTAGCAGCGAATCACTTCCCCGGTGCGCAACGGCAGCAGTTCATTGGCGAACAGGCCGATGTAGACCGCTTGCACGGTGCGCCACAAGCGCAGCCGCACCACGGGAGCCAGCAGCGTGTTCCAGCGCCAGCCGTGGCAGACGTAGACGGAAAGATCGAAAGCCACGGCCAGCAGGACCCAGCGGAAGTCCAGCGTAGCGATGGCAGTGACCAGATCGCGCAACGGGTAGCCGTGCAGCACCCAAACCAGGCAGGCGGCCGAAAAGCAATACAGAGCCGCCTGCGGCAGCCAGGCGGGAATCGGGCGCCGGTGTGGAGGCGTTGCGGCAAAAGAGGCCATAGGCGGTCAGCGCGGCGGGTGAGCGGCTGGGCCTGGCGAAACTGGCTTCCCGGCTAACGCCGGCTTGCGGGGCCTCACGCATCCATCATAACGTGGCAGAATGGGAGGCTGAGATGAAAACCCGCTTACCTATTCTGGCGGTCGCAGCGGCTGCCTGCCTGGCGGCGCAGGCGCAGGCGCCCGGCCCATCCAAGCAGGACCAGGAACATGCGCGCGCCGCGGCGCCGCCGGCCGAAACTCCGATAACCTTTCGCGGCATCCTGATCGACGCCGGCTGCCGCGACTTCTCCCGTTTCAACCTGCACCATTCTCCGCAAGCTCTTCCCGCGCCACCGGGCGACACGAATGCCAAGGCGGCCGCGAGCGGGTCGACGGCCTCGGGGATTACGGTAGACGCGAACACGCTCGATGCCGAGCGGGCGGACGTGATGCCGCACCAGATCGCCGACCTGGTGAGCCGGCAGTCCGATCCCACTTGCGCCATCAAGGGCAACACCCACGCCTACGCGCTGCTGTTGGCCGACGGGCGCGTAACGGATCTCGATGAGGGCGGCAACACTTTCGCCGATGCGGCTGTCAAGGCCGACGAGCGGGGCCGCGCCATGCTCGCCGGCCAGGGCCCCGGTTTCAAGCCAATCGCGACTGTGACCGGCCGCGTGCAGGGCTCCCGGATCGTGGCCAGCGCAGTGAAGATCGAGCCGAAATAGCGCGAGCGTCCGCCGATTAGAGTCGCCTAGCACCGCCAGATCGCGCAATACAAGGCGACCTTTGAGGAAGTATTCGAGGCCGTCGAAGTTGCGATAGAGATGGGAGGCGGCCGCGCCACTGTATCCGCCTGTTTTGCCCTCGAGGTCATGGACAGTCTGAAACCGGCGCCGAACGCAGGCCGGTGATTGAAACAATGCGCCCGCAAGCGGGCTTTGGCGAGTGGAAACCTGCCCCACCCGCCACTTGACATTGCTGCTCAATCCATCGATAATCGATGCATTGGTGAACAATGGCTACAAAGAGACCCGAACTGCTGCCCGGCACGTTGGAAATGTTGATTCTGAAAACGCTCACCCGCGGGCCCAATCACGGTTACGGAATCGCCCAGGACATCCAGCGCGTTTCCGGAGACGCGCTGCGCATCGGCGAGGGCTCCCTCTACCCCGCCTTGCAGCGCTTGCTGATCGATAACTGGGTGCGGGCGGAGTGGGGCACCTCGGAAACCGGCCGCCAGGTGCGCGTCTACACCATCACCGCCGCCGGCCGCAAACAGCTCGCGCGCGAGATCGAGGAGTTCGATATTGTGCTGGCGGGCATCGCGCGGGTGATGGCATGAAAGCCTGGAATCGTGTGCGCTTCCTGCTGGGCCGGCGGCGCCGCGAGCGTGACCTGGCCGCGGAGATTCAGGCTCACCGCGACATGCTCGCCGAACGTTTCGCGCGCGAAGGCATGACGCCCGGCGAGGCCGCGCTGGCCGCGCATCGCGAGTTCGGCAGTGACCTCGCCTTCCGCGAACAGAGCCGCGACCAGTGGGGCTTCGCCTGGCTCGACGCCGCTTTGCGCGACTTGAGCTTCGCCATCCGGCTGTTGCGCCGGCAGCCGCTGCTAACGGCCGCGGCGGTGTTGACCGTCGCGCTCGGCGTGGGCGCCAACACCGCCATCGTCAGCGTGCTGGAAACCGTGCTGCTGCACCCGCTTGGCTTGGGCGCCGCCGGCCGCGTGATGGTCGCCACCACGCGATGGGAGGCGATTCAGGCGGCGCACGTGGCGGTTTCGGGAGCCGAGTACCACGATTTGCAGGCGTTGACCGGCGCCTTCTCGGCTGCCGCCGCAACCGAACGCCGGGCGTGGACAGCGGAGATTGGTGGCGGCCCGGTTCGCTTGCTGGGCCAGGCCGTCACGCCGGATTTTTTCCGCGTCTTCAACGAACATCCACTGGCGGGCCGGTTCTTCGTGCCGCAAGACGACGAGTCTGTCGCCGTCCTTTCCTATCGTCTCTGGCAGGCCCAATTCGGCGGCGATCTCTCGGCGATCGGCCGTACCCTGATGCTCGATGGCCGGCCGTTCCGCATCGCCGGCATCGCTCCCGAACGATTTCGCTTTCCCGCTGCGGCGCAGCTTTGGACGCCGCTCGTGCTCTCGCCCGCCCGCCTGAGAGAGCGCGGCGACAACACGATCCTCGGTCTTTTCGTCCGCCTGCGCGATGGTGTCATGCCCGCCCAGGCCATCGACGCCGTGAATCGCTGGGTGGCGGGGCTCAAGGCTCCGGGCATGCCCGAGGCGGCCGACCTCGTCAAATTCGGCTACTTCATCGATTTGGAAAGCCTTTCCCGCTACGTGGCCGGCGATCTGCGGAGGCCGCTGTGGCTGCTGTTTACGGCGGCGCTGGTGGTGCTGCTGGCAGGCTGCGCCAACGTGGCCGTGCTGCTTCTGGCGCGCACCGCCGGCCGCCGCCGGGAAATGGCCATCCGCCTGGCTGTGGGCGCCACGCGTTTTCAGATCCTGCGGCAATTGCTGATCGAAAGCCTCTTGCTTGGCGCGCTCGGTGGTGTGTGCGGCCTGGCCGTGGCCGCCGGCGCCGTCTCGCTGCTGGCGCGCCTCGCCGTTCCCGGCAGGGAATTGCTGGCGCTGGTCAGTCTGGATCGCCAGCTCATGCTCTACGGCCTCGGGCTGTCGCTTTCGAGCGGCCTGGTTTTCGGCATCGCCCCGGCGCTCCATATGCTCCGCGAGTGCCAGTCCGCCGCCCTGGTTCGTGGCGTGCGGCGGCGTTTCCAGAATGTGTTTGTCACCGCGCAGGTGGCCGCCGCCTTTGTTCTGCTGGTGGCCACCGGCCTGCTTCTGCGCAGCCTGTGGGCCGTCGAGCAGGTCCGTCCCGGTTTCGATCCCGCTAACCTCACCACGGCTTACCTGCTCCGGCCGAAGAACGATCCCGGCTTTCTCGATCGCCTGGAAGCCAACCTGCGTTCCATGCCCGGTGTGCAATCTGCCGCGCTGGCGCTGCCGGTTCCGTTCGATGGCGGCGGGTTCACCAGCATGTTCGGAATTAGCGGGCGCGGTCAGCAGGGGGACGTGCCGGCTCAGCACGGCGAGGCGTTCTTCGTCTCGCCCACATATTTTGACACGCTCCGCATTCCGCTCCTCCGCGGCCGCTTCTTCACCGCCGCCGACAGGGCCGCCGCGCCGCAGGTTTGTATCATCGATGCCAGGCTGGCCGAGCGCTTCTTCGCCGGGCAGAACCCCATCGGCCAGGTGATCGACATGTATGGCAGCGGCACCATCGTCGGCGTGGCCGGCACCATCCGCACGTCTACGCTCGAGGCAACCGCACTGCCCACGGTGTACCGCCCGCTGGCCCAGGTATCGGCGTTTCCATTTCGCGCCGCCGTCGTGCGCTCGGCGCAGCCCGCCGGCGCCCTGATCCGCCAGGCCGTGCGCCAGGCCAACGGCTCGGTTCCGGTTTACGACGTCGCCACCATGGAGGAGCGGATCGGCGAATCGCTTGGCATTCGCCGCGTGCTGGCGCGCCTGGTCTCGATCTTCGGCGTCATCTGTCTGCTGCTGGCCACCATCGGGCTGAACGGTGTAGTAGCGCAGATCGCCGGCGAGCGTACCACCGAAATCGGCATCCGCATGGCGTTGGGTGCGCGCCCGGCGCAGATCATGGCGCGGTTCCTGGGCCAGGGCCTGCTCTCAGGCGTGGCCGGACTGGCGATCGGTCTCGCGTGCTCGGTCTATGCGCAACGCTGGCTCGCCGGCCTGCTCTTCGAAGTTCGTCCTCTCGATCCGCTCACTTTCGGCGCAGCCTGCGTGGGCCTGATGCTGGTGCTCGCCGTTGCCGTCTACTGGCCCGCCCGCCGCGCCTCCCGTATCGACCCGCTGGCGGCGTTGCGTCATGAGTAAGCATCCCAACGCGCCTTAATGGTCGCGGAGTTGTACATGGTTCCGTGCTGCGAGCGAGTCCCCCGCGCCCCTCGGCTATCGGATCGCGCTAGACTTTGAAATGCCCCGATGGCTGCGCGCACCGACCCCCTCCGAATCGCCCTGCAAGTCCTGCTCTATATCGCGCTGTATTACCTGGCGGTGCTCTCGCTGGCGACCGTGTCCCAATGGCTGGGCCTGTACCTGGTTGGGGTGACGGCAGCGATGCTGCTCGCCGCGGTCTTGGCCAACTGGATTTCCCTGCGCATCCACCATGGTCTCCGCCTCTGGGACGCCGGGCTGTGGTGGCGCCGCGCCTCGGCCGTCAATCTGGGCCTGGGCGTGGCCGGTGGCGTCGGGGCCGCGTGCCTGGTGTTGGTCCCGCCACTCATCATTGGGGCGGCGCGGATCGAGTCCACCGCGTCCGAGCCCGGTTCCTGGGGCAGCGTGGTGTTCCTGGCCATCGTGCTGGCTATGGGCGCGACCGGTGAAGAGCTTTTCTTTCGCGGCTACGGTTTTCAAGTGCTGCTCAACGTGGCCGGGCCCTTCGCTACCATTCTGCCCGTCGGCGTCGTGTTCGCCCTGCTCCACAGCGGCAACCCGCACGCCACCTGGTTCGCCATCGCCAACACCGCCGGGTTTGGCATCCTGTTCGGTTATGCGTATTGGCGCAGCCTAGACCTGTGGCTGCCCATCGGCCTCCACTTCGGATGGAACCTCACACTGCCGCTGTTCGGCGTGAATCTCAGCGGGCTTACAATGAGGGTGACGGGCTACGCCATGACGTGGTCCGCGGGCAAGCTATGGAGCGGCGGCGATTACGGCCCGGAAGCCAGCGTGCTTACCTCCGCCGCCATGGTGGCATTGTGCGTGTATCTTTGGAAAGCCCCCGTGCGCCGGCAAATCTCGCCGCTGGCCGGTCCGCCGGCGGAAGATATTCTATGCGAACCATCGCGGCCCTTGGCATCCTGACGCTGGCTCCCGCGCTTGGCGCCGCCGACAAACTGACCTGGCAGGACCGCGTCGAAATCGATCGCGGGCTGTACTTCGAGTATGCCAAGGTCAAGGTGCTGCTGCCGCGTTCCCGCAAGCCACTCGAGTTTAACGCCGATGGCACCTGGGACAAGGCCGCCTGGGCGGCTATCGCCAAGCAGGAGGGCCCGGCCGCGCGCCAGGGCGACTCGGTGCAGATCACCAAGGTCATCATCGAACCCGACCGCCTGATGCTCGATATCAATGGCGGCTACAATGGCGGCCGCCACTGGTACAGCAACGGGCAGATCGGCGGCGGCCCCTCCAGCAATCCCACCATGACCCCCATCGCCCAAGGCGATTCCGACGCCAAGAGCGGTACCTCCCTGGTGCTCCTCTTTCACAAGCCGCTGGAGCCGATGAAGGCGTCCGAGTTGAAGAAGATGCTCGCGCCGGTGCTCGACTTCGACAAGCACAGCGCCACCGAAATCTACGCCGAAACCCTCGCGCCCGCCGTGAAGACGGCCATCCAGACCAAGCGCGCGCTGGTCGGCATGACCCGCGACCAGGTGGTGATGGCGCTCGGCCGCCCCGCCCACAAGTGGCGCGAAACCACCGACGGCGTGGAAACGGAAGATTGGGTCTACGGCCTCCCGCCCGGAAAAATCACCTTCGTCACTTTTCAGGGCGAGAAGGCGGTGAAGGTGAAGGAAGAGTACGCCGGCCTGGGCACCATCGCCCCCGATCCCCCGCCACAGTAGGCCGGCAGACGCAAGCCGACCCCGCCAGCGGCGATTCAGTCCCGCGAAGCCTCGGCATCAGTCGACTTATCCCGACAAAGTCAGGCCTTTTCGTGCGCCATCTATGTGCCTCGCCCACGGCGATCTCAGCCCCCGCGTATCTCAAGGGAAACCACCGGCGGCTTCGGCTCGGTAATTCTCCGCGGATTGCTGAGGCAATTTTGCGCGCGGCAGTGTGCAATCTCCCGGATGAAAACCCGGCGATCGCCCAATCCGATAAGCCGCCGGTCGCCTCGCGCCGGTGACTCGTCCCATCCCGTCTAGGACCTTTGACGCCTGCACGCTGCTGCATTTCCAAGCAGGCCACTAAGACGAGTTCGCTCTCTTCGCTTGCCGCCCTGGCGCGATGAGAAGAACGAGAGAGCGACATGAGACCAACCCATATCCTGGTGCAATCCGTTCTGTTGTCAGCCCTGTTCGCCGGAGCCGCAGCCGGCCAGCCATTGACCCGATTGGGACCGCTGGAGCGGCAGGCGCGCGCCGGGATCGTGCAGCCGCCACGGGCGATGCCGCCGAGCTTCAGACTCGGAGTTTCCTCGCCGGTTCCCTACCGGCTCGGCGCTGTTCGGCAGGCGGAACTGGACGCGGTGGTGCGCCAACCGCAACTGCCGCTGGTGGGGATTGAGCGGTCGCTCGATGGCGCGCCGCAATCGAGCGGAGAGTGGCTGGCGCTGGACGATGGCAAGGCCGTGTGGAGAATGGCGATTCAGTCCGACGGCGCCTCCGGCGTGCGGGTTCATTTTCACGATTTCGCCGCGGCCGGCGGTGCCGTCTGGGTGTATAGCGAAGATCGCAGCCAGGTCTTCGGACCCTACACCGGCTCCGGAATTGACGATAGCGGAGACTTCTGGAGCCACACCGTTTTTGCCGATACGGTAGTCGTCGAATACCTGGCGGACCAGCGGGTGGAGGCTCTCCCGTTCTCGATCACCCGGATCGCTCACCTGATGGCTTCGCAGCAGGCCATGTCGGCCGCCACTTGCGAGCTCGATGTCACCTGCTATTCGCCCTGGGGTTCGATCGCCAGCGGTGTGGGAATGTATCTCTTTCAGTCCGGCGGCGCCATGTATCAGTGTTCCGGGGCTTTGGTCAACAACGGCAATCACGATTCCAAGCCGTATTTCCTCACCGCCAATCACTGCATCTCGACCGCTGCCATGGCGCAGACGGTCGAGGTGTTCTGGAAGTACCAGACGGCGACCTGCAACGGAACGCCGCCCAGTTTATCCGGCCTGCCGACCACTCTAGGCGCGACGTACCTGGCCAGCGCTCCCATCCCAAGCGGCGACTTCAGCCTGATTCTGCTTTCCCAGTTGCCGAACATCAACCTGACGTTCTACGGGTGGAATGCCAGTGCCACCGCGCTGGCGATGGGTGGCCCGGTGGTCGGCGTGCACCATCCGGAGGAAGACTACACGCGGATCATGTTCGGGTCGCGCAATGCGGATGCCAGCGTGCAGGTTGGCACCGACGTCGCGCCCGCCACTATGTTTTACCAGATCCAGGCCACTTCGGGCCGCATCGAGCCAGGCTCCTCGGGCTCGCCCCTGTTCACGCCGGACGAATCCATTGTCGGAACCCTGACGTATGGTCCCGCAGGAAGCGCGTGTTCCACCAGCCCGTTCACAGCGGGCTATGGCCGCTTCTCCGCCGCCTACCCGAGCCTCAGCCAGTATCTCTCTCCCGCGCCCGCCGTGGCTGTGACACCCGGGCCGGCGTCCATCAAACTGAGTTGGACCATCGGCGCTGCCGCTCCGGCGGCGCAGACCGTTCAATTGAGCACCACCTCGGCAGCGGCGGTTTCTCTTACCGCCAAGGCCAACCAATCGTGGATCGGGCTCTCATCCAGCAGCTTGAGCGTCAGCCAATCGAAGCCCGCCAGCTTGTCGGTGACCTTCGCCACCACATCGTTCACCCTGGTGGGAGCGTACTTAGGCACGATCACCGTGACCGGCACCGGCGTGACCGTCGCCATCCCGGTGGAAGTGGATGTCGCCGCGGCGCCGGTCGCGGTTGCACCGGCGCCGGCATCCATCAAACTGAGCTGGACCATCGGCGCTGCCGTTCCCGCGGCGCAAAGCATTCAATTGAGCACCAACTCGGCGGCGGCGGTTTCTCTCACCGCCAAGGCGAACCAATCGTGGATCGGGCTTTCAGCCAGCAGCCTCAGCGCCAGCCAGGCAAAGCCCGCCAGCTTGTCGGTGACCTTTGTGACGTCGTCATTCACGCTGGTGGGAGCGTACTTAGGCACGATCACCGTGACCGGCACCGGCGTCTCCGTCGCCATCCCGGTGGAAGTGGATGTCGCCGCGGCGCCGGTCGCGGTGACACCGGCGCCGGCATCCATCAAACTGAGTTGGACCATCGGCGCCGCCGCTCCCCCGGCGCAGACCATTCAATTGAGCAGCACCTCGGCAGCGGCGGTTTCGCTCACCGCCAAGGCCAACCAATCGTGGATCGGCCTTTCGGCCAGCAGCCTCAGCGCCAGCCAATCGAAGCCCGCCAGCTTGTCGGTGACCTTTGCGACGCCGTCGTTCACGCTGGTGGGTGCGTACTTAGGCACGATCGCCGTGACCGGCACCGGCGTGTCGGTCGCCATCCCGCTGGAAGTGGATGTTGCCGCGGCGGCTACGCAGGTGACGGGCGGCCAATCGACATTGATCCCCCTCATCGAGGACGGCGCCGGCGTTGCCACCAGCTTCACTTTGCTGAACCCGTATCCGTCGCCGACGGTAGCCTCGCTTTCGTTCTTCTCGGGGGCGGGAGCACCCATTTCGATTTCGACCGGGACGGCCGCCGCCGCTTCGTGGCAAAATTTGACGATTCCCGCTTATGGCGCCGTCACTATCGCCACTACCGGCAGCTCGAGCCCGCAAAAGCAAGGCTTCGCCATGGTCCAGACCGGCGATGCAACCAAGCGCGTGGCGGCTATGGCCCAGGTTGGATTGGATCTGGTCTCACCGTCCGTCTCCCTGACGCCGCCGTTTGTGGTGCCCTTCGACGCCACTTCGACCGCTACCACCACCCTCTACGTCTACAATCCAGCGACGACCGGCTCGGTCACGCTGGGCCTCACGATCTATAACAGTGCGGGGACCACGCTCGGCACCGGTCAGATCGTCATTCCCGCCCTTCAAGAGGGCACCGTCACCATGTCGAAGAGCCTGGCGGCCTTTGCAGGCCAAAAGGGAACGCTGTATGTTACGGGCTCGTCCCCGGTCTGGAGCATGGGTGTCCGCGTGGACGGCGGCGGCCGCATCGACATGGTTCCTCCCGCCGTCAATCACTGACGCTGGGAGCGCGCGACGCGCGGCCTCTGGCATACTGAAGTTCGGTTTCCATGAGCCCCGCGCCATCACCCACTTTTCGCGCCGCCGGCTGGCTGGCATTCGCATCCGCCGCGGCTATCGTCTTTTCCATCGCCGTGTCGCAGATTCTGCTGGGCGCGTCGTTGGCGGCGTTGCTGATCTCCCGCGAGCGCCTGCGGCTGCCCGCCATCAAGTGGCCGCTGGCGCTGTTCCTGTTCGGCACGCTGCTGGCGTGGGTTTTCTCGGGCCATCTCGCCGCCGGGCTGCCCCAGATCAAGAAGATTTACGTGTTCGCCGAATTGTTGGTGGTCTTCTCCTGCCTGCGCAATTCGAAATGGATTCGCTGGCTGTTCCTGGTCTGGGCGGGCTTTGCGGCTCTGACGGCGGTTTGGGGGTGCGTGCAGTTCGCGGGAAAAATCAGGCAGGCCCACGCCCTGCGCGTGAATTTCTACGACTTCTACGTGGCGGAGCGCATCAAGGGCTTCACCAGCCACTGGAACACGTTCTCCGCGGAGGAAATGTTCGCCCTCATCATGCTGGCGGCCTTCCTGCTGTTTGCTAGCGCTCCGCGAAGTTGGATCTGGCTCAAGGCAGCGTGCGCATTTCTGATCGTGCTGGCGGTGCTCCTGGCGGAAACCCGCGGCGTCTGGTTCGCCACCGCCGCCGCCGGCTTCTACCTGCTGTGGGTTTGGAAGCGGAAGCTGGTGCTGCTGGCGCCGGTGTTGATCGTGCTGGCAGCGGTCGCTTCCCCAACCGCCATCCGGGAACGCGTCCGCTCCATCGTCCAGCCGCAGAAGGTGGACTCAAACCAGTTCCGCATCGTAGTCTGGCGCACGGGCCTGCGCATGATTGAAGCTCACCCCTGGCTTGGCCTCGGCCCGGAGGAGCCGCACATCCAGTTTCAGAAATGGCTGCCGGGCGACATTCGCCGGCCCCTGCCTTCGGGTTATTATGGGCACCTGCATAACGTGTACTTGCAGTATGCCGCCGAGCGCGGTATCCCTACTATGCTGGTGATGCTCTGGCTGCTGATCCGGATCGTGGTGGATTTCCGGCGCGGTTTGCGAGGCCTGCCGCCGGGCCGCGACGACCGCCGCTTCCTTCTGCACGGCGGCATCGCTGTCGTTCTGGCGGTTCTCGCCGAAGGCTTCGTCGAGTACAATCTCGGCGACAGCGAGGTGCTCACTATGTTCCTGGTGGTCACCGCCTGCGGATATCTCGCTCTGGAAAAAGACGTCGCCTGGCAACCAGGCACCGCGCAGGAATGACTTCGAGGTTGCCGCGTGGCGCACGCACTCGAGCGCAAGGCCACTGGGTCTATACTGCAAGGTGACCTTGCGCCAATCGCGACTGTTGTGGTGGTTGCTTGCCGCCGCGCTGGTGGCCACCCGGATGTGCCACACCGGCATCTTGTGGGAAGGCGACGCGTACCCGCTCGCCGGCGCGCAGCAGATTTTACTCGGCAAGGCGCTTTACCACGCTATCTGGTTCGACAAGCCGCCGCTGCTGGCGCTGGCGTATCTGCTGTTCGGCGCGCTGCCGGGTTGGCCGCTGCGGCTCTTCGGCGCTTGCTACGGCCTGCTGGCCTGCTGGATCGCTTATGCGTTCGCCCGCGAGCGATGGGGCGAGCGCGAGGGCCGCTGGGCGGCGGGGCTGCTGGGATTTTCGCTATGCTTCGATTTTTCGTCGGCGGCGATCCCCGTGGCGTCCGACCTGCTGATGCTGGCGCCGCACCTGGCGGCGGTTTGGCTGGCCTCGCGGCGTCCGTTCTGGAGCGGGGTGCTGGCTGGGGCGGCGTTTTGGATCAACCCCAAAGGAGTACTGGTGGCAGCGGTGTGCGTGCTGTGGAACCCGGCCGGGATAGTGACGATGGCCGCCGGTTTCGCCGCGGTGAGTGCCGCGATGCTGGCATGGCTGGCTGGCACCGGCGCGCTGGCGCCGTATTGGGCGCAGGTATGGCGTTGGGGGCGGCTATATGCCGCGAGGCCGTTCGAAAGTGCTCCGCTGCGCAACGGCATCCTGCGCACGCTCGCTTGGGCAGGCTTCCACGCGGCAATTGTGACGGCCGCTGCGTGGTGTTGGATCAAACGCGCCTATCGGAGCCGCGACCGTGAGGGAGCGGTTGCCACAGCTTCTTCCGGACGCCGCCAAATGGCGCGCTGGCTGGCGTGGCTTGTCATTTCGCTCGCCGGCGTCGCCGCTGGCATGCGCTTTTTCCCACGCTACTATTTTCTGCTGCTGCCGGTGGTGGTGATGCTGGCAGCGCGCGGCTTCACGCTAATGAAGGGCTGGCCGCGGGTTGCCGTCTGTTCGCTGCTGCTGATTCCGGCAGTACGTTTCGCTCCGTCGTATGTGGCTGCTGCGCGCGATGCGAATTGGCGCGATACCGCCATGGATCGCGACAGCCGCGGCGCCGCGGCCCTGGTCCGCGCCATGGCCAGGCCCGGCGATACGCTCTTCGTCTGGGGATACCGTCCGGAAGATTACGTCTACACGCGCCTGCCTGCGGCCACGATGTACCTTGACGCGCAACCCCTGACCGGCGTCCCTGCCGACCGGCACCTGACGCAATCCACGCCGGTCGAAAGCGAAGCGCCGCGCGAACGGCGCGCGGAGCTGACGCACTCCGTGCCCAGCTTCATTCTCGATGGTCTGGGACCCTACAACCCGCACCTGGCAATCACCAACTATCCCGACTTGCACGCGTGGCTGAGCAATTATCGCGAAGTGGGGCGGACAGGCGGGACGGTAATTTATCGGAGAGAGGTTGGGGCAAGCTCTTCGGTTGCGCGATAAGTGCGGCGCAACCAGGATCAATTCGCGGGGTCACTGCCTCTTCAGGTGGTCCAGCAGCCGAAAATTGACCTCAATTCTCGCCGCCACTGTGACCGGCACACCGTCCTTCATACCAGGCCGGAATCTCCATTGGCTCACCGCTTCAATCGCTTTTTCGTCGAGGCCGGGATCGAGCGAGCGGACAATCTTGATATTATGCGCCGCGCCGTCGGGCCCGATTTCCACGGAGAGAACGACCGTCCCTTCGACACGGCTCCGCCGGGCCTCCTCAGTGTACTGCGGAGCGGCCTTGAAAATGACGACCGGGGCGGCGCCTTGCAGAGGCGCGTCGTCACCCAGACGCAAAGCCGGAGCCTGGGAGAGCTTCTCGGCTCCCAGAGGAGCCTGTAATGCGAAGTCGCTGGGTTGCCGCGCGCCGTCGCGCGTTTGGCGAAGTAGAGTATAGATGCGAACCGCAGGCTCTGCTGAGCTGGCCAGACCCGTAGTGCTGCGCTCCACCCGATACTGCCAGATGGTGTTCGTCACTTCGTCGATCCAGAGTGTGCGTTTGCCGGAACGACTGGCATCGGAACCGGTATAATCTCCGCTCACCACGGTGCATTCGATGACCTTCTTATCGGGCTGCAATTGCTCCCGGCCGGTGATTACGGGGTCGTGAAGGTCGGCCGCCAGATAGGGCCATTCGTCGAACGGTTCGGCGCACGCATCGATCTTCGGGTAGCTCAGGGTCCAGAATTGCCTTGCGGCAGGCTGATGGCCCCATTGCACGGTCCCGTCGCACACCCGGACGAGCGGGGCTGGAACGCCAGTAACTTCCAGGCGCGCGCGCTGGGTGGGCACGCGCTCGATCACAATGCGAAACGAGGCTTCGGTTCGCGGCCCAGCGTTATCGGCGGTTTCTTGCGTGACCAGCCGGCCCTCAGCTCCCCACATATCCGCGGTGCTTGCGGCCCGGGACACTGCTTCAACCAAAGACGCGGCGCTTTGGGCCGCCATCGCTTGCCTGCCAGCCGGCGGCATAACGAGCATCAATAAAGAGAGAGCGAGGGCACGCATATGGCACCTTTCGGATGCGGCGGTCTTAATTAAGGCCGCTTGCCGCTATTGTACCCGGCGGAGACGCAGGCTACCAACGCTTCATGCTGCGTTGCGCACTTCGACGTGCAGACGCTTGCCGAGTGCGGCAAACGCGGATTCGATCTGGGCCAGCCGGGAGTGATGTCTGAGGGAGAACAAACGATCGATGTGTGTCTTGGGCATGCCGATCCGGCGCGCGAACTCCGCCTTGATCAGGCGCGACTCGAGAAACGCAGTGTAGAGATCGACTTTGGCGGCTTGCAGAGCCGGTAACGGCACGGGACGAAACTTCGAGCCGCGGTGACGCCTGGGCGCGGGTAGTGGCGTGGATTCCCTAATGTAGTCGCCGATGGTCAGCATCAGGAGATCTTGGGCCATCTCCACGGCTTCCTTCTCGGTTTCGCCTTGCGTCACGCCGTAGCCGAAGTCCGGAAATGTCACGACGTAGCCCCCGGCCTTCCGGTCGGGTTCGAATAATGCCAGATAGGGTTCCATTGCGGTCCTCACATTTCCAAATTGAGATCTTTCAGAATGCTCTGCAACGTCCCAGCCTTGATTTCCTTCGCCGGATGACGCGGCATGCGCGAAACTTTCGAGCCGAGAACGATCCGTGTATGGCGAGATTCCTCAACGAACGCGCAGCCCCGTTTCTTCAGCCACCGTCTAAGCTCGCTCGCCTTCACGCTTCAATGGTAACCACTTATGGTTACTCTGTCAAAGCCTCAACGCCTGCTGTTCCACCGGTAAAACCCCACGATGGTCTTCGCGTCGTCCAGCTTGCCGGCTTCGATCATTCGCTCCACTTCGCGGGCGGGGAACCAGCGGGTTTCAATGCGCTCATCGTCCATCGGTGTGGCCACGCCGGCGGTCAGATCCTCGGCGAGGTAGATGGTCATGCGCTCATCCACGTAGCCGGGGCTGACGAAGAACGATGCCAGCTTCGTCCAACGCCGCGCGCGGTAGCCGGTCTCCTCGATCAACTCTCGCTTGGCGGCCTGGAGCGGCTTCTCGCCAGGATCGAGCCGGCCGGCCGGCAGCTCCCAAATATAGCGCGCTGCCGGCAGCCGGTACTGCCGCACCAGCAGGATGCGCCGCCGGTCATCGACGGCCATCATCACCGCCGAGCCGGCGTGGCGCACAATGGAGCGCTTGATTTTGAAGCCGGTCTTGGGGTCGGACGCGCGGTCCTCGGTCACTCGAAACAAATTGCACTTGTAGACTTCGCGGGAAGAAGTGATTTTCATGATTTTTTCTGGAGCGCGGCGGCGAACTTGTCCGCCGGCAGGGTATTCATAATGTCGCTCTTGGCGAGCCAGCCGCGCCGCGCCATCAGTACGCCGTAGCGCATGCTCGCCAGGTGCTGGGGATGGTGGGCATCGGTGGAAATGGTGAAGCGCGCGCCCTTGGCTTTGGCGGCGCGGATCAGCGGTCCGTGGAGGTCAAGCCGCTCCGGGCTGGCATTGATCTCCAGCCACACATCGCGCGCGACGGCCGCCGCCACCACGCGCTCGAAATCGAACGGGAACGGATCGCGGTGCAGCAGGATGCGGCCGGTGGGATGGCCGAGAATGCGCAGGTGCGGGCATTCGAGCGCGGCCAGCAGGCGGTCGGTCATCTCGGCGGATTCCTGATTCATGTGGCTGTGAACGCTGCCGATCACCAGGTCCAGCTCGGCCAGCGCGTCGTTGGCCAGATCCATGGCGCCATCGCGCAGGATGTCGCACTCCAGGCCGGAGAAGATGCGGATGCCCAAGCCGTCGCGATTGATCTGCCGTACCTGGCGGGCGAACTCGACGGCGCGCTTCTCATCCAAGCCATTGGCCATGGCGAGCGCTTTGGAATGGTCGGTGATGGCGATGTACTGGTAGCCGCGCTCGCGGGCTGCCGCCGCCATTTCTTCCAGCGTGGCGCGGCCGTCGGTCTCGACGGTGTGCATGTGCAAGTCGCCGCGGATGTCGGCTAACTCCACCAGTTGGGGCAAGCGGCCTTGCTCGGCTGCTTCGATTTCACCCGCGTTCTCGCGCAGCTCCGGCGGAATCCAAGGCAGGCCGACCGCCTCGTAAATCCCGGCTTCGGTCTCGCCAGCTACGCGGGCATCGTCTTCCGAGCGGAACAAACCGTACTCGCTGAGTTTGAACCCCATTCTCACAGCCCGCGTGCGCAGGGCCACGTTGTGATCCTTGCTGCCGGTGAAGTATTGCAAAGCGGCGCCGAAGCTGGCAGGCGGCAGCGCGCGGACATCCACCTGCAGTCCCTCGCGGCCCACCTTGGCGCTGGCTTTGTTTTCGCCGCGGCCCAACACCTCTTCCACGCGCGGCCAGGCGACGAAGCGGTCAAGCGCGGCGGCAGCATCCGGGCCGGTCACCAGCAGGTCGAGATCGCCCACGGTTTCGCGTCCGCGGCGCAAGCTGCCGGCGGGAGTGATGCTGTCGACGCCGGGGCCGCGCAGAATTGGGGCCAGTTCCTCGGCCACGCCTTCCGCGTAGCTCAACAGGTAGCGGCCGCTGCGCATGCGGTACTGGGCGATGGAGCGCAGCACCTTCTCTTCCAGCTTGGCGCCCATCCGCGGCAGCACGCGCAGCTTTTCCTCTTTCGCCAGCCGCTCCAGCTCATCCATGGTGCTGATGCGGTAATGCTCCAGGATGAGTGCGATGCTTTTCGGCCCGAGTCCCTGAATCTTCAGAAACTCGAGCGTGGTGGGCGGGAACTTTTGCAGCAGCAGATCGCGGCGCTCGCAGGAGCCATGATCGACGATCTCGCGCAGCACCGCGGCCAGTCCTTTGCCGATGCCGGGGATATCGGTGACTTTGCGCGCCGGGTCTGCGAGGATATCGGCGATGCGCTCGGGATAGCCTTCCACCGCGGTAGCGCCGTTGCGATAGCTGCGGATGCGAAACCCGTCCTCGGCGGCGATCTCCATCAGATCCGCCGTCTCCCACAGCACGCGCGCGATTTCCTTGTTCTCCACTCCCGGGCGCCCTCCACTCAATTGTAGAGTGCGCCAGACGGCGCCGGCTGACGCCACGTTGCCAGAGGCTGCCCCGCCATAGCGGCGAATTTCGGTAGCCTGGACCTCAACTGTCCCTCACGCTCGCGGTTCCGAACATTACGCGCGAGAGGCTTGTTACAAGGAGACCTACAGCGCCGCGCTTTCGCTGCGCAGCAGTTCCATTTCCCTCGCCAGCGAGGCCAGGGACTGACCGCATTCGGAGAACTCGCCATCGGCCGCCTTGCGTTCAATATGCTTGAACATGCCCGCTGCGCGGTTGGCGCCCACGTTGGCGCACGCGCCTTTGGAATAATGCGCCAGCCGCATGCACTGCGCCGTGTTCTGTTCGCGGATGGCAGCTTCGAGCAAGCCTATCTGCTGCGAGGTGTCGGCCAGCAGCGCCGCCAGGATCTCCCGCATCAGCTCGGGGTCGTCCATGGTGATATCCCGGAGTTGGTTCTTGTCAAGGACCGTATTTGTGTCGGCGGTCTGCACCATTTGATTCTGGAATGAATAGGAGTTTTGAGAAATCGAGCACAGACCTTAGATGGGAACCGGGAATGCCTTAGGGGGCGATTTCATAGGCGGGTGTGGGGCCTGCGCCACAGCTCAGGGAGCGGATGCTACGCCTATTTCCCGACGAGCGCTCAGCGGGGGCGCAGGACGCCAAAGCCAAAGCTGGCGTTCAGTACTTTGAGCTGCGCGTCCACCAACGCCGTGGCCTGAAACCCGGGGGCCGACGGGGTGCCGAAGCGGAGGTCAAACAGCTCCACCAGCTTGCCGCCTTCCAGAGTGGGAGCCGGCGTTACGCGCCACAGCGGGTATTGATTGAAGCGCAGGAATTGGCGAAAGACGGGCGAGCGCGCCGCAGCATCCAAGGCCGGGTCTGGGTCCGGCTTGTACAGGATCAGGGCGCGGGTGGGGTCGAAGTTCCCGGCCACATCGAGGTCGGCGATGGCATAGAAACCGGGGGTTTCGACCAGCCCGCGCCAGCGCAGCGGGTTGAACGGATTGGGCAGCGCCGCCACTCGCGCCGGCGAGTCTTCCTGATAGATCCGTGCCTCGAGCATGGCTACGGCGCGCCCGTGCAGAACCAGCCTGCCGCAATCGAGCGCCATGATGGCGGCCAGCGCAAACACGGCGGCGCCGCGGCCATGGTGGCGCGGCTTCACAGCCTTAGAAGCGATCTCGGCGCCGACCATGCGCGCCAGAAATGGCCCCACCAGGGCCACTGCCGCAATCGCCCAGATCCACAGATCCACCACCGCGGTCGAATCCAGGCGCAGCCAGCGGCCGGAAAAAGGCAGCAGCAGCCGCTCGCCGTAGATGTTGGTCCAATCGAGCAACAGATGAACGGCCACTCCGAGCATGGCCGCCGCCATCGCACCCGGCCAATAGAGCGGTTTCCTCCCCGCCAGCCGCACCGCGGCAACTGACAGCAAGGCCATCACCGGCATAGCGGCCAAGGCGTGGGTGAGGCCGCGGTGATAGTGCAGGTAGGCGAGCGGGCCGGCGACACCTGAAAGCACGTCGATATCCGGCGCGTTGGAGGCCACCAGCAGAATGGCGGTTGCCTGCGGCGTCCACCGCCGGGCGCCGGCCCGTGCCAGAAACAGACCGATCGCCGTGTGGGTGAGATTGTCCATGGCGGGCGAGTTCCTATTGTAAAGAAAATCCGCCCGGCCGCCCAGTTTCGGGCATGTCACCCGTTATTGTGAAACTGCTTCCCAAGGACAAACCTGGTCCGTGGATCGTATGCGCTGCGCAGCCGCATTTATGCTTCGTACACCCCTCGATCGCGCCCGCGCGCGGACCCCGGCGCGTTCCTGTTACACTGCGAATTCCGGGGATTATTCAGTGAATAAAATCTTGTTTCTGATAGCCGCGGCTTTGGCTTTGACGGCCTGCAAGCAAAAAGCGGTGCGGCCTGGGATGACCGGCATGCCGGTGGTGCCGGTATCGGTTGCCAAAGTGTCGCAGGAATCCGTGCCCACTGAGGTGAAAGTGGTAGGAACGGTGGAGGCTTCGGCGATTGTGCAGGCCAAATCGCAGGTGGCGGGCGAGCTGATGTCGGTGCACTTCACCGAAGGACAGAACGTGGCCAAGGGCGACCTTCTGTTCGAGATCGATCCGCGTCCTTACGACGACGCTTTGCAGCAGGCGCAGGCGGCGGTGGAGCGGGACAAGGCACAGATCGTGCAGGCCCAGGCCACGCTCGAGCGCGACAAAGCGACTGCGCGCTTCGCCCAAAGCGATGCCGAGCGGCAGGCGGAGCTGAACAAGGGCGGGCTTACGTCTCACTCGGTCTATGACCAGGCGCGATCCAGCGCCGATGCGGCAAATGCTTCCGCACGCGCCACCCTGGCGACTATCGACACCGCTAAAGCGGCGCTCGAATCCGACCAGGCAGCGGTGGCGCGAGCCAAACTCGATTTGGTTTATTGCCAGATTCGCGCGCCCATCTCCGGCCGCACCGGCAACTTGCTGGTGCACCCGGGCAACCTGGTCAAGGTGAACGACGTGCCGCTGGTGGTGATTCACCAGGGGTCGCCGATCTTTGTCGACTTCGCGGTACCGGAGCAGCACCTGGGAGCCATCCGCCGGCTCGCCGGCGAGGGTCACAAGCTGGCCGTGCGCGTCGAGTCGCAGGACGACCCCGGCCGCACTGCCAACGGCTATCTTTCGGTGATCGACAATACGGTGGATGCCACCACCGGTACGATTCATCTGAAGGCGACGTTTGAGAACGCCGATCGCATGTTGTGGCCGGGCCAGTTCGTCACCGCCACGCTCACGCTCGATACCATCCAGAATGCCGTTGTGGCGCCGGCCGAAGCTGTGCAAAGCGGCCAGCAGGGGTACTTTGTGTACGCCGTCAAGGCGGATAACCACGTGGAAATCCGCCCGGTGACGATGGGCCGCACCTGGGGCGGCAAGGTGGTGATCGCGAGCGGCCTCCGGCCGGGCGAGACAGTGGTGACTGACGGGCAATTGCGCATCTTCCCCGGCGCCCAGATTGCGCCAGTCGATCCAGCCAAGCTGGGAACGGGGCCGCTGTGAACCTCTCGCGCATCTTCATCGATCGCCCGATCATGACGACGCTGCTGTGCTTCGCCATCCTGGTATTCGGGACGGTGGCGTTTCGCGCGTTGCCGGTGGCCGCGCTCCCCAGCGTCGATTACCCCACCATTCAGGTGAACGCGGCTCTGCCAGGCGCCAGCCCCGAGACGATGGCGTCCACGGTCGCCACGCCGCTGGAACGCGAGTTCTCCACCATCGCCGGCATTCAATCGATGAACTCGGTGAATTCGCAGAGCAGCACACAGATCACTGTGCAATTCACGCTCGACCGCACCATCGACGCCGCGGCGCAAGACATTCAGGCGCACATCGCGACGGCCGGCGGGAGACTGCCTGCCACCATGCCGCGTCCGCCCTCTTATGAGAAAGTCAACCCGGCCGAGCAGCCGGTGTTCTACCTGGCGCTGGTTTCCGACACCCTGCCGCTCTATACAGTGACCGATTATGCCGATATTCTGCTGGCCCAGCGCATTTCCATGGTGAGCGGCGTGGCGCGCGTGCAGGTCTATGGCGAGCAGAAGTACGCCGTGCGCGTGCAGGTGGATCCCAACCAGCTCGCGGCACACAACGTCGGCATCGATGAAGTGCAGGCGGCGATCGCCTCCAGCAACACCAATCTGCCCACCGGCCGGCTGGACGGCGCCAAGCAGGCGTTCACTATCGAATCGAGCGGCGGCCTGCTCAATGCGGCGGCTTACCGGCCGATCATCGTCGCCTGGCGCGGCGGCGCGCCGGTGCGCCTGGATCAGCTCGCCAACGTGGTCGACGGCGTCGAAAACGACAAGTTGATCGCCTGGTACAACAACCAACGCGGTGTGATTCTGGCCGTCAACCGCCAGCCGGGCACCAACACAGTGGAGGTGGTGGATAACATCAAGCGGCTGCTGCCGGAGTTCGAAAAGGAGGTTCCTCCGGCCGTCAAGCTCTCAGTGGCGTTCGACGCTTCCGAGTCCGTGCGGCAGTCGATCCACGACGTGGAGTTCACGCTCACGCTGGTGGTGGGCGTGGTCGTGCTGGTGATTTTCCTCTTCCTGCGCAACATTTCCGCCACCTTGATCCCCGGCGCCGCGGTTCCGTTCTCGATTATCGGCGCCTTCGCGGTGATGTACCTGCTGGGTTACAGCCTGAACAATCTTTCGCTGATGGCGCTCACGCTCTCGGTGGGCTTCGTGGTGGATGATGCCATCGTGATGCTGGAAAACATCGTGCGCCACATGGAGATGGGCAAGTCGCGGATGGAAGCCGCCATCGCCGCTTCGCGCGAGATCGGCTTCACCATTCTCTCGATGACCTTCTCGCTGGTGGCGGTGTTCATCCCGGTGCTGTTCATGGCAGGCATCGTGGGCCGGCTGCTGCACGAGTTCTCGGTCACCATCGTGGTGGCGATTCTGATTTCCGGTTTCGTCTCGCTGAGCCTGACGCCAATGCTGGGCAGCCGGTTTCTGCGGAGCGAACGCGAAACGCGCCACGGCGTCCTTTACCACGTGCTCGAGGGAGGCTTCAACCTGATGGCGCGCTGGTACGAAGTGACGCTCGGCATAGCCATGCGGTTCCGGTTGGCGACGCTGGCTGTAGCAGTGCTGATGCTGGTGGGCACCGTCTACCTCTTCAAAACCATGCCCACCGGCTTCATTCCGTCGCAGGATTCGGATTTCTTCTTCGGCATCACACTCGGGCCGCAGGACATTTCGTTCGAGAATATGGCTCGCCACCACCGCGCCATCTCGGAAATCGTGCGTGCCCAGCCGGGCGTCTCGGACGTGGGCTCTTTTGTCATCGGCGGCAATGAGGCGTTCTTCTTCGCCAACATGAAGCCGCGCGCCCAGCGAGCCCTTTCCGTCGATCAGACCATCGAAGCCCTGCTGCCTAAGGTGATGGCGGTGCCGGCGCTCTTCCCCATCCTCCAAAACCCGCCGCCCATTACCGTTAGCGGCCAGTTCGGTGCAGCGGCCTATCAGCTCACCATGCAGAGCCCCAACCTGAAGGAGCTGTACGCGTGGGCGCCGCGGCTTACCGCCAAAATGAAGCAAATCCCCGGTTTCGTCGGCGTCAGCGACGACCTGTATATCGCCGCGCCACAGTTGATGGTGGATATCGACCGCGACCGCGCCCTGGCGCTGGGGGTGACGGCGCAGCAGGTGCAGGATGCGCTTTACAGCGCGTTCGGCGAGCGCCAGGTCTCGGTCATCTACGCGCCCGCCGACCAGTACGAAGTGATTCTCGAGCTCGAAAAGCAATACCAGCGCACGCCGGATGCGCTGTCGCGGCTTTACATCCGGTCGTCCCAGGGTTCGCTGGTGCCGCTGGACGCAGTCACCAGCACGCACCGCCAGACCGGTGCGCTCAACATCAACCACTTCGGCCAGTTGCCGGCCGTGACGGCATCGTTCAACCTGCGGCCGGGCTTCTCGCTAGGGCAGGCCGTGGACCAGGTGGACAACGCTATCCTCGATCTGCGCATGCCCTCCACCATCAGCACCGGCTTCCAGGGAACCGTGAAGGAGTTTCAGAACTCCTTCCGCAATCTGACGCTGCTGCTGATCGTCGCCATTCTGGTGATCTATATCGTGCTGGGCGTGCTCTACGAGAGCTTCATTCACCCGATCACGATTCTCTCCGGTCTGCCTTCGGCAGTATTTGGCGCGCTGCTCACGCTGCTGCTATTCCACAAGGAGCTCGATCTCTACGCGTTTGTCGGCATCATCATGCTGTTCGGTGTGGTGAAGAAGAACGCCATCATGATGATCGACTTCGCGATTAGCAGGCGCAGGGAAGGGCTGCCGGCCGAGCAAGCCATCTGGCAGGGTTGCATGCTGCGCTTCCGGCCCATCATGATGACCACGGTGGCGGCCCTGTTCGGCACGCTGCCCATTGCGCTGGGCTACGGCGAAGGCGGCGACGCGCGACAGCCGCTGGGCCTGGCAGTGGTGGGCGGCCTGCTGGTCAGCCAGTTCCTCACCCTCTACATCACGCCGGTGATCTACGTCTACATGGAGCGTCTGCAGGAGGGCCTGCGCGGCCGCAAGACTGCGGCCGGAGCGCCGCGCGAAGCCCCCGCGGCCATCTGACCGCCGGCCGCCCGGCTTGAGACAGCGGCCAGCCGGCGCCCTAGAGCATTCGCGACACGACGCCGGCACGCCACCGTGACGTCCCGCGCGGCGTCACGCCGGAATCACTTGGCAGGAGTTTCCGGTTTCGCGGCGTCGGCGGGGGGCGGAGCGCTCGGGTTCGCCAGAAATTGATCTACGCGCTTCTTGAAGTCATCCTGGTCGTTGTGCTCGAATCCGCTGTAGTTCGACACCACCTGCATCTCGCACCCTGAGCCGTTCGGCACCAGCGTGACGTGATTGGTTCGCTGGAGGACGGCCCCGGTGACGGTGACATGAACGGTGTGCTTCACATGGTAGGCGGCGGTCATTTGAGTATCGTCTTTCCTCACCAAGTTGTAGTTCTCCTGATTGCTCAAGGTGCTTGTGACCGCTTGCCACAACTGGCTGCAGGGAGCCTGATAGGGAATCTTATGGGTCTTGCCGAACGACAATGGAGCAAGTGTAAGCGACAGTAAACCGATGGCGGCGAGTTTCGTCCGGATCATGGCATTTTCTCCTGGTGTGGATGTGAACGTCGTCCAAAGAGCCGGCGATTCCGCTTCTCTCCCGGCTGGCGCCGGGGGCGGTCCGATTCGGGAGGCAAGGTGGCCCGCCGGCACTCAGGCTTGGGGTAGAAGCTCACGCAAGCTCGGCAAACAAAGACGCGGTGAAGTCTGTTTTGGCAAATCACCCTTCAGGGAAGCCGGCCGGGACTCCCTGACGCCCGGTTGCGCCGTATGCACGGCTGGCGCACTCACGGCTATCAATTCTACGCGCTTTCGAGGCCGGCGGGGAAGGTCAAGGCGGCGCCGCGCGGGCGAGCTCCTGGCCAGCGGCCGGGTGAACGGCTGCGGCGGCTAAACTCCCCGCCGGAAAACGCCGATAAGCAGGCATGAGCCGAATTCGCGTGAAGCCGCGCCCGGCCCCGATCGAAAAGCTGTTGGCGCTGGCGAGCCTCGCGGCCGGCGTGGGATGGTGCCAGAAGGATCTCGCGGATGCCTCGCTGGAGCAGCTTCTCGATACGCAGGTGACCACCGTGTCGAAGAAGCAGGAAAAGCTGGCACGAACCGCGGCCGCGGTGTTCGTGGTCACGCAAGAGGATATACAGCGGTCCGGCGCCACCAACATTCCGGACCTGCTGCGCATGGTCCCCGGCGTCGACGTGGCGCAGATTGACGGCAGCAGTTGGGCGATCAGCATTCGGGGCTTCAACGCGCGCTATTCGGACAAAGTGCTGGTGTTGATCGACGGGCGGTCGGTGCATACAACGGCTTTTTCCGGCATCTACTGGGACCAGATCGACTTGCCTATCGAGGAGATCGAGCGCATCGAAGTGATCCGCGGTCCGGGCGGATCGGTGTGGGGCGCCAATGCGGTCAATGGTGTGATCAGCATCATCACCAAATCCTCCAAGGCCACGCACGGCGGGGTGGCAAGCCTGGGTTCGGGCTCTTACACGCATGCGGCCGATAGCCTGTCGTACGGCGGAAGCGCCGGCAGCAGCGGGAGTTACCGGCTTTGGGGCGCGTACAACAATGTCGCCGACTCGGTTCAATCCGATGGCGCCGGGGGAGGCGATGGCTGGCAGCGGGCGCACGGAGGATTCCGCTCCGATTGGAGCATTGGCCAGCGCGATTCCTTAACTGTGGAAGGGGACCTCTTCTATAACCAGGCCGGCCACACCACGGATTCGCTATTCGCTCTGCCGGGGGCCAATACGTTCTGGCAAAGCCAGGAGGCGGGCGGCGGTAGCATACTCGGCCGTTGGACCAGAACTTCGGATAACGGCGCGGACCAATCTCTGCAAGTCTACTACTCCGCTTATCACCGCACGGAATTGGGCTTGCCCATCGCCGAGACCAGCCTGGATTTCGATTACCAGAACCGTCATCGGATGGGAAGCCGGCAGGAGGTGGTCTGGGGAGTTGGATACCGGCGGACGGTTACCGATCTCAGCTCACAAAGTTGGATCTCTTTTTCGCCCCGGGTGAGCGCAGACGCACTGTACAGCGCCTTCGTGGAAGACGAAATCCGCGTCACGGATAGCCTCTGGCTCACCTTGGGCACAAAAGTCGAACACAACCCGTACACGGGATTCGATGTGGAACCGAGCGCGCGCCTGGCCTGGACAGCCACGCCCCGCAGCACATTCTGGCTCTCGGCCGGGCGCGCCGTCCGGCAACCGGCGAGGGCTGAGGCGGAGATCGACGTCGTATTGGGTACGGTATCGCTGGCCGCGGGCACGCCGGCGGTTTTGTACCTGCTGGGGAATCCCCACGCGAACGCGGAGCGCATGACGGACTACGAAGCCGGATATCGGGCGCAGCTCAGTCGAAACCTGTCGCTGGACGCGGCGACGTTTGTCAGTTTCTACCAGGACCTGGAGACGATGGCGCCGCTGCCGCCGGCCATCGCGCAGTACGGCAGCGGCTATGTAATGGAGATCCCTTATATTTACGCGAACGGCGGGAAGGCGTTCGATTACGGCGGCGAGCTGGCCGCTAACTGGAACGTGACCAGGAGTTGGCGGATCAGCCCGGCGTATTCGATGTTGCACGTGAATTTTCGGGTGAATCCGGGTTCCGAAGACAGCTTCGGTCCCGCCCTGGCGCTTTGCTCGCCCGAGTACACCTGGCAGACCCGCTCCCTGCTAAACCTGCCGGCCAAGCTGAGCTTCGATCAAACCGTCTCCTGGACGGCGCGGCTGCCGGGAAACGGCATTCCGGCGCACTGGCGAGTGGATATCCGGGTGGCGCGGCGGCTCGGCGAGTCGGCCGAAGTAAGCTTGGTGGGACAGAATCTGCTGCAACCGGGGTTCCTCGAATTCGGAGGCCAATATGGGATCGTCGGCACCGAGATCCCGCGCAGCATATTCGGAAGGGTGGTACTCCGGTTTTGAATGGGCGCACGCGTCCGGTGTCCCGCCCGTGGTCTAAGGCCGGGGCGGTGTTGTGGGCCATAAGCCCGTTTCTTGTGGCGCTGGCCCTGCCGCTGGCTGCGCAGGCGCCTACCGAGTACCAGGTCAAGGCGGCCTTCCTTTATAACTTCGCGAAGTTCGTGGAGTGGCCGGTGAATGCGCCCGGAACGCGGTTCTGCATTGGTATCCTGGGCACCGATCCATTTGGTCCGCTGATCGACGAAACGCTGGCGGGAAGAACGCTCGGCAGCCGTGGCGTCGTAGTCCGCCGGTTCAGTCGGCCGGAAGACGCCTTCGACTGTCAGATCGTGTTTGTGGCTTCGTCGGCCACACCGCTGAAGCTGTTGTTGAGGCGCTTCGAGGGCAAAGCTGTCCTCACCGTGGGGGACGCACCGGCGTTCTGCCAAAGCGGCGGCATCATCGGCTTCCAGGTCGCCGAGCGGAGAATCCGCTTTGCCGTCAACCTCGAAGCCGCGGAACGGGCGCAACTGCAGCTCAGCTCGAAGCTGCTGAGCCTGGCCACCAAGGTCTGGGGGAGCCGGCGATGAGTTTTCAGCCCTTGCGGTCGATCCAGCGGCTGTCTCTTCGCAATAAACTCAGGGCGATCATCCTGCTAACCGTGGTGGCGGTGCTGTTGCCGGCATGCGTGCTGCTGGGGTTTGCCGACATCGCCACTACTTGCGACGCGATGAGAAACCAGCTCGCCATCCTGGCCGGCCTGATCGGTCAGAACAGCACCGCCGCGCTCAGCTTCGGCGATATGGCGTCGGCCAGCGAAACCTTGCGGTCCCTTCGCTCCTACCCTTCCGTGCGGGCTGCCTGCATTTATTCTGCCGACGGCAAGCTATTCGCCAGCTACCGGGCTGCCGGCACATCTAGCGCACCGGTTCCAGCCGAACCAGGCGCAGAGAGAACGTCTTTTGAAAAGGGCGGCTTGATTGCCGTGCGTAGCGCCGAGTTGGCGGGCCAGACCATCGGAACCGTCTATCTGGACTCGGACCTGCAACCGCTCTGGCACCGGCTGGCGCGCACCGGCCCGACCGGAGCGGTGGTGGTGCTGATCTCGATCTTCATCGCCTATTTGCTGGCCTCCCGTTTGGAGCGGCTCATTTCAGAACCGGTCATTCACCTGGTGCAGACAGCCAAGGCCGTGACGGTGCTTCGCAACTACGGCATCCGGGCCAACCACTTCTCGAATGATGAATTGGGCGCGCTGATCGACGGCTTCAATGAGATGCTCGGCGAGATTCAGCGGCGTGATCGCGATCTGGAACTCCACCGCGCCAGCCTGGAAGAGGAGGTCCTGAGCCGCACCGCGGAATTGCGCCGGGTGAATGCGGAATTGGTCGAGGCGAGGGACCGGGCCGAGGAAGCCAGCCGCGCCAAGAGCGAGTTTCTCGCTAACATGAGCCACGAAATCCGGACCCCCATGAACGGCGTCCTGGGAATGACGGAATTGGCGCTCGATACCACCTTGACCGCGGATCAGCGCGAATACCTGCTTACGGTGCAGAGCTCCGCCGATGCGCTGCTTACGGTGATCAACGACATTCTGGACTTTTCCAAAATCGAGGCAGGCAAGATGGAGTTGGACCCCATCGCCTTCGATCTGCGGGGCTGCGTCGCGGAGATAACGAAGGTGCTGGTGTGGCAGATCCGGGTCAAGCCAGTCGCGCTGCAGTCCGAAATTCATCCGAACGTTCCGGAGCGCGTGATCGGGGATCCCATGCGGCTGCGCCAAGTCCTGCTGAACCTCCTCGGAAACGCCGTCAAGTTCACCGAACGGGGCCAGATCACCCTTACCGTGGAGTCCGGAGGCAGCGAAGCCGATATGCTGGAGTTCTCCGTGCGCGACACGGGCATAGGCATCGCACCGGAGAAGCAGCGCGCCATCTTCCAGGCCTTTTCCCAGGCCGACGGATCGATGAGCCGCCGCTACGGCGGCACCGGCCTTGGCCTGACGATCTCGGCGCGCCTGGTCGAGATGATGGGCGGCTCCATCTCGGTCGAAAGCCAGCCGGGCCAAGGCAGTTGTTTTCGCTTTACGATTCACGCCGAGGCAGCCGGGCAGCCGCTGAACAGCGAGCCCGCCGCGAACCCTGCCCTGCCGGCGCGGGCCGAACCGGCGCGCCGGTTGCGCGTACTGCTTGCCGAAGATCACCCCGTGAACCGTCAGTTAGCGGTCAAACTGCTCGAGCGGGAAGGGCACAACGTGGTTGTCGCCGCCAATGGGCGGGAGGCTTTGCTGGCGCTTGCCGCCGAAAGCTTCGACATTGTGCTGATGGACGTGCAAATGCCGGTGATGGACGGCATCGAAGCTACCCAGGCGCTGCGCCGCTCCCGAGCGGGGCAGCGGCCGGCACATTCCCATCGTCGCCCTCACCGCGAATGCTATGAAGGGCGACAAGGAGCGCTACCTTAGCTGCGGCATGGATGGCTACCTGGCGAAGCCCATCCGGCGCAAAGAGCTGGCCGAAACGCTGCAACGGTTCGCCGGTGGCGGCCACACGCTCGATGGTCCAGTGAGTCTGGCGGGGTAGGCTCCTCGTGGGGCACGCTTTAGCCAGGCTGAAGCCGTGCCCTGATACAAGACTTCCGGAGTCGTGTTACGAACTTTTGGGACATGACAGTAGCCGGGGGGCGGACACCCTGTTCATGGCTCGCAACGATAGCGCATTGGGACAGGGAGGTCGTCCCCTACTCGCGGCCGGCGCCGTTTCCGCCGGACTCCTCGGAGTGGCCGTTGCCCAGTTCGCGCAGCACGTCGCCCAGTACTTCTTCCTTGCGCTCGGAATGAAACTCGTCGCTCATCCGGCGCAGCGCGACGCCGATAATGTCTCGGTGGTGCAGCCTCGATCCCGGGCCCATGCCGCTCAGCTCGAGCCATAGTTTGTGCGCCAGCGCGACGTCTTCGGGCCAGAGTCGCGGCGGGTGCGGGCCCAGGTTGAAGAACACCACGTCCTTTTCGTTTTGGAGGACGATCTCGAGCGAAAGGGACGGCCGTGGTTCCGGCAACTGCTCCCAATAAGAGCCGACCAGGGTGCCTTGCTCGGAGGGTGTCAGCTTGGGCGACAACCCCATCACGATGCGCGACGATTTGAGGCGCACCGCCGTCTGTACCACCGCCTCGTAGGGGTCCGTGCCCGGCACCACCATCAGCTCCACGTGTTTGCCGGCTTTTTCCGCCAGGGTGACCACGTGGCTGAAGACTTCGGTCTCGGCGCTGGCGAAGATCTGGTCGGTATCGAGCGCGTGCTCGCCCGACGCGGCCTGCGTCACTGGCCGGACCGAGATCACCACGATGTCCATTTTACGGGTATCGGTCTTATGCAGGATGCGCGCCAGGTGCTGCAGGCGGTTGGGATTGCGCACCGCCACCAGCACGTTGCCCGGCCGCACGCTCACCGACGCGGCCGAAACCTCTTCCCGCGTATCCAGCCGGAACTTCTCCATCTCCTCCCCGTGCGCCGCCCTGCGTTTTCGGTTATATATATCGGAAAGCTCGAAGACGATGAAGAAGGCAATCGTGAAGCTCGCCCCCGAGATTGTCGCCACTTTCTTGGTCAGCACGTTGATGATGGCCAGGCCGAACAGGGTCAGAGTGATGAGGATCAGCCCCATCGGGATCTCGGTGCGGCCGATGTGGAAATTCAGCGGCACTTTCCAATCGCGGTTTGCCGGCTGCTTGTAGCGCAGCACCAGCACCGAAAGCGCCTTCATGGAGAAGCTCCACACCACCCCGAAGGCGTAAGCTTCGCCCAGCAGGTACACGTCCCCGCGGCTGATCACGATGGTGACAATCTGCAGGATGACGATCAGGTTGATCAGCCGCGACGACGTGCCGAATTTCTTGTGCGGATGCCGGAACCAGTCCGGCAGCACGCCGTCTTCGGCCACCCGGTTCAGCACGCCGTTGGAACCGATGATGGACGTGTTGACCGCACCGGCCAGAATCAGCGTGCCCACCACCACCACGAAGCCGTGAAACAGCAACCGCAACGGCGCAGGCCCGATCAGGAACATCGATAAGCCGCCAATCAGATTGTCCAGAAAATGCGGCCGCGCGTTGTCCGGAATGATCATCACCGCGAAGAACGAGACCAGCGAGGTGAAGCCCATGCTGTAGAGGAAAATCACCGTTCCGGCGCGCTCCAGGTTCTTCAGCTTGGGGTGCGCGATTTCGCGGTAGACTTGCGCCAGCGTTTCGAATCCGCTCATCGCCAGCAACGAATGGCCCAGGCCGATCATGATCGCGATGGCCGTAATCGACGGCGCCAGCGTGCCACGCAGCCATCCCAGCGCATCCGAGCTGAAGTGCAGGTTGGCCAGCGTGGGCAAGGGCACAGGGTTGTAGCCGTTCTTCAGAATCGTGGCCAGGCACCAGAGAATCAGAATCACCACCATTACCGTGGTGATCTGCATGATGCGCAAAGCCTTCTCGCTCGATTCATGCATGCCGATGATGTTCTTACGCCAGAAGTAGAGCGTCACCACGACGGCAAAGGCGGCTGCGAAGTATTGCGGATTGACGTGCAGGCCGGCCAGCCGCATCCTCTGGCCGGCCTCGTTGATCAGACCGCCCAGGTACAGGCCGGCACTCACCGAGCTGATGGGGCCGGTCAGCACATAATCGAACATCAGCGCCGACACCGAAAACTTGGCCAGCGTGCCGCCCATCGCCTCGTGCACCACTTTGTACACGCCGCCGCGCACGAACATCGAGCAGCTCTCGATATAGATGGCGCGCACGGCGTAGGAAAACAGCATGATGGCCAGGATGAACCATGGTGCCGCTTTGCCGATGGCTTGTTCGGCGATGCCGCCCACGTAGTAAGCGGAGCTCGCCAGATCGCTGAGCACGATCGCCGCGGCCCGCCAGAACGAAATAAAGGACAGCATCACGGTGGTGGCGACCACGACTTTCACCGCCGCCGGACGTTGCTGGTTGGTCACTGAATGGTTTCTCCCGCTCGGCCGTTGGGGCACTCTGGCGAATTGTGAACGCGCCTGCGAGGTGCTGACGGGTCGGAACTGGAAAGCGATCTGTCCTTACGTGGGACTGCGCCCCAAACTGATATCCCCGCCTCCGGGTGGAGTTGGCCTCAACATATTAGCATATGGTGCGGGGTTCGAAATTCTCCAAAGCCGGCCGGCGGTGCGAGGCGGGTTCGCTGGTCGCGCCGGGCGAATCGCACGGCTGCGCTTCGCTGCGTGCCACGCTTAACCTGCCGGCGGCCTAAGGCTTCGGAGCGGGCCGGGTTCACTCGAGGAAGGCGACCCGTTCTCCGGCGTCGTCACCTCCGCGAAGACGATTCCGACCAGCAGCGCGGCAGCCGATGCGATGTGAACGAACAGCCGCGGCAGCGAGATCTTCACGTGCGGCTCAACCGGGCTCCACGCGCTGAAGAAATAAACGCACGGGTACAGCAACAGCGGCATACATACCATTGCGGCCCAGGGGTACCACCACGATTTTCCTTTGCGCAGGGCGAGATAAGACAAAGCGCCTGCGGTGAGGAACCACAGCAAGCTCCAACGTCTTAACGCAATCAATTCCTCCAGCGTCCAGCGGATGAGCGGCCAGGCCCGGTTCACATGCGATACGAAGACGGCGGGCGTGAAACCCGCGAAATCCGGGTAACGCGGCACGCCCACGCTGCCCATAAATGCGTACCAACCGAGCCATAGCGCAGACCCGGGAAGGACCGCCCAAGCTCCCAGTTTCCAGTTCCGCTCCGTCGCAACCAGGGGGGCAATGGCGGCCGCGAGGCACAATAACGGGACGATGCCCCCGACCTTGGTAAAAGGGAGCAGCGCCGCGCTCAAACCCAACAGCCGCGCCGATATCACGGATCGGGTTCGCCAGTATTCGACGCACTGCACCACCGCACACAGGTACACCGCCGAGAGCGGAAAGTCGGCGTAGCCGGAAGAGGCGCTACCCTGGCCTATCGCCAACGCCGGCACGAACAGGAAGGGGAGGAGCACAAAGATCCCGGACCAGCGCCAGTGGTTCGTTCGGTTTGCCGCGGAGAGCAGAAGCAGCGCGGCGGCCAGATAGAAATATGGGCCGATCAGCTTGATCATGCTTTGATCCATACGGCCCAGAAAGCCATAGATCCACGCTTCGAGGAGAGGCACCAGAGGCGGATAGCTGCGGTGGAAGAAGTCATAGTTGCTGGTGTAGTACTGGAGCGGGATGGCACCGCCGTTCAAAAACGCGACCTTGGCCTTCGATTCCCAGTTGAACAATCCGTCCCACCCCAGGCTTTGGCGATACAACGAAAGCCAGGTGACGAAACCCAGTTGAACGGTCACCAGCGCAAGCGCGATTGCCTGCGGGGCGCGGAACGGAAGTCTCGGCATAGCTGGCAACGCCCAGTTGCGCCGCTTCCACGCGCAGCCTGCCGCGCCCAGGCAAACCGCGGTCACTGCGCAACGGAGCGGCACGCCCTGAATCAGGAACCCAAGGCAGAAAGAGGATAGGGAGACCAGGCCCGCGCCGAAGATGAGCGCGGTGCCGCAGACACCGCATATGTCGGGGCTGGCAGCGTGGCGGCGCAGCAGCAAGACCATCCCGAGGCCTCCCGCAAAGGCAATCGAAAGGGCGACTATCGACAGCAAGATTCCCATGAGGCCGCGCCGTTATTAGGTGCGATATAGAGTTTGGACGTCACCTGCGTTCCGCCAGCCGCCCAGCGCCCGGGACCGGTATCGAAAAAGATCAACCCGGCAATCTCGGCGGACCGCGGGACCTTTTCCATGGTGAACGCGCGGCTTTCACCTGCTTCGCCGCAGAAGATTGCCGCGACCGGCCGCGGGTAGGCAAGATACGCGATGGTGAAGTACACCCGCAACGTGGAAGACTCACGGGCCGGTCCGACGAACAAGAGACGCTGATGCGGGCCGTATCTTCGCAAGCCGTCTTCGACGAGCAAGCCGGGCTGAGGCGCATCCAGAACCTGGAGAAAAGAATCGGTTGTTTCGTTGGGTTCCAGTTGCTCGAAGGAGCTCTCCCGCAGAATGGCCCTGACCATCACTGTGAGCGTTACAGCGGCATACAGCGCGAAGGCGCAGATCGCGAATGCTCTGATCGAGGCCATCGGCTCTCTCCGCGGCGCACCTCTCTGTTCCTGCATGCAGCCGTAGCGTACCACAGGCAGGTCGCATTTCCGCGCGACCAAGCGGCGCTCGCGTAGAGTTCGGCTCGACATATTAGTATGTGGTGAGGGGGCTGAAATGCCGCAATCGCAGGCGGAATCGCTGGCGCGCCGGGTCATCGCACGGCTGCGCTCGGCCGGGCACCAGGCCTATCTGGTCGGCGGCTGCGTGCGCGATTTGCTGCGCGAGACGCGCCCCAAAGATTTCGACATCTCCACCGACGCGCGGCCGGACCGCATCATGGACCTGTTCCCGCAATCCGGCCTCGTCGGCGCGCACTTCGGCGTGGTTCTGGTGCGCGACGCCTTTGCGCAGGTGGAAGTGGCCACCTTTCGCAGCGACCACGAATATGAGGACGGCCGCCGGCCCGTCGCCGTGCACTTTGAAGCCGACCCGAAGGCCGACGTACTGCGCCGCGACTTCACCATCAACGGACTCATGATGGATCCGGAGTCCGGGCAGGTGCTGGATTATGTTGAAGGCCGCGCCGACCTCGACGGCCGGCTGGTGCGGGCCATCGGCGATCCCGATGCCCGCTTCCGCGAAGACCATCTCCGCTTGTTGCGCGCCGTGCGATTCGCCGCCCGGCTTGGATTCTCGATTGAGCCGGCTACCTTTGAAGCCATGCGCCGCCATGCCGGCCTGATTGCGCGAGTGTCGGCCGAGCGCGTGCGCGATGAGTTGGTCCGCATCCTCACCGAAGGCGGTGCCGCCTACGGCCTGGACTTGCTTGACGCAAGCGGTCTGCTGGCCGTGCTGCTGCCCGAAGTGGCCGCCATGCACGGCGTCGCGCAGCCGCCCGAATTTCACCCCGAAGGCGACGTCTGGACGCACACCCGCCTGCTGCTTGAAAAACTCGGCTGTGCCACGCCGACCCTGGCCCTGGGTGCGCTGCTGCACGACGTGGGAAAGCCGCCCGTCTTCCGCGTGGCGGACCGCATCCGCTTTAACGGACACGTGGAGAAAGGCGTCGAGATGGCCCGCGCGATTCTCAGCCGGCTGCGATTCTCGCGCGATGACATCGAGCAGGTGGAATCGCTGGTGGCCCATCACATGCACTTTAAAGACGTGGGCCGCATGAAAGAAAGCACGCTCAAGCGCCTGATGCGCCTGCCCCGCTTCGACGAGCACCTCGAGTTGCACCGCTTGGACTGCCTGGCCAGCAGCGGCCACCTGGAAACCTACGACCTGGTGAAGCGCAAGTTTGAGGAGATGACCGCCGAAGAGATCAAACCCGCCCCGCTGATCACCGGCGCCGACCTGATCGCCGCCGGCTACCACCCCGGCCCCCGTTTCGCCGAGATCCTCTCCGCCGTCGAGGACGCCCAACTGGAGCACCGCCTAAGCACCCCAGCCGAGGCCCTAGATTGGGTGCTGGGGAAGTGGCCGGTGGAGGGCGCGTAGGGCGGCGACTTCGCGGGACCAATCCGTGGCTAGACGCGAATCTGTTTCGTCAGGCGGCGTGTGTCTCACTCCTTGGCGCGAACCTCAGGGCGCGCACGTGGGTAAAATAGCAGCTGGGAGGTGTTAGCGTTGGCCGCGCCGCCTGGTCCGCTCTCGGTGCCGATGGAGAACCTGCAGGCACTGCTGGATCAACTGCGAACGCTTCAAGGCGACATTGAAACCGCCGCCACCGAGAGTCCCGAGTTTAGAAAGACACTTCGGTGGATTACGCTCTACACAGTCCTCTACTCCCAATGCATGGCTGACTGGTTCGATGAGCGGCAGTGGCCCTCGCAGTTCTGTGCATGGGCGGCCCGCAACTTGTTTGAACTTGAGATTTGGACGCGGTACGTCCTGAAGAAGAGAGAGTACGCCGAGCGTTTTGCAAAGGACTGGATCATGGATGGCATCGGCACCCTTGAAGCCTTTCAGGGCTGGTCACAATCACGCGGGATGCCCCCTGACCCGGTCTTCGAGAATGAACTCAACAAGCTGCGTTCAATGCGCGACGCTGAGCTGCCCGGCTGCAGGCGCGTGCTTCAGATCCGTGAGCTTGTTGCCGAGCTTGGGATGGAAGAGGACTACAAGCATCTTAATCCTATCTTCTCGAAGCTCGTCCATCCGACATCGTGGTCGGTGCAGTGGAAGCCGGAATTGCTCCCCCACTCGCGCGACTTCATCGTCACCGTTGGACTCACATCATCTGCGCGCATTGTGAGTGCCATACGTAACCACATCGCGACTCATGGAATGGAGCCGAGCCCATGCCCGACAAGCTGAACAAGAGCCGCTCCGGACAGCAGGTCAGATTGTCGATGATTATCTTGGCAATTGTGATCCTGGCCGTGGTGGGTTTGGTCCTTGATCAGACGACGCGGGAGAGGTCCTCGCCGCCACTGGCTGTTGTGGAGGATGAGTATTCTTCGCTTGCATCCCAGATCAATGCCCTGGAGGTTCGGCAACTGATTGCCAGAGGAAAGGACGCAAACGCTGACGTCGCCGAAATTGACAAACAGCTCGCGCCCTTGAAGGCTAAGCTTGCCGAACTGCAGCCGCGTCATGAACAGGCCATCGAAGAGAGACGGCTTCAACAAGAACGTGAGGCGAGACGACAGGAGCAGCAACAGATTGAGGCCATGCGAAAGAAAGAAGAAGAGCTCAAGAAACGTTGCGAGGAGATTAAGTCGAAGCGGGTCGTTGATCTGACTGTCAACGACCTTGAACTCCTGAAGGCCTGCGGCATATCCGTTCCGCACCTTCCGCTGGAGTAATAGCAGCCCCTTTCGAACTCAGACGGCAATATACAGGGCTGCATCAAGTTCCGATCCTCTCGACCTCCCCAGCGCTGATGCCATCATCGCGCCGTTTGGGCGTCCGGCCATGCGCTGCGTGACTGCGACACGCCCGCCATTCGTCGGGCAGTCCGCGTTGCAGGTCGGGCGGAAGGCATGGCAGCCTGTGGCGTTCCCGGCGACCACCAACTCACGGCGTCGAATTAGCAAGAACTATCAAGTATTCCAGTTCCGCTTCACCTAAACTTGCTCACGATGCGTCTTGAGTGACGCACTCATTTTCAAATCGCGAGGAGTGAGCAATGATCAAAATATTGTTGGGCGTTGCAGTTCTTTTGTGTGTTGTCCTGGTGGGTATGTGGATCTGGCACCGGATGACGGGGCCGCTTTACCAGCCCGGCGATGTGAGGGCCGGCAAGGACTTGGCCGAGCCGCTGACGCCTCCGCAAGCCAGCGGTGGGCGATGGCTTGTCGGGCCGGACATTGAGCTCCATCACTTCGAGGAAGGCACGGGCACGCCGGTGCACGTGGTGCACGGCGGCCCGGGGTTTCCACCCACGCAGCCGTGGCACGCCGGAAGACTCCTGCCGTACCGGGTCATTTATTACCACCAGCGCGGCTGCGGGCTCTCCAGTCGTCCAATCCAATCGTTTAGCGGCTCCAACATGTACGAGAATATGCGCAAAGTCCACCGCACCCTCGGCCTCCCTGCGCAGGTGGGCGATATCGAACGGATCCGCCGCATTCTGGGCGTCGACCATTTGATCGTGATCGGCCACTCATTCGGCGCGGAACTGGCCGCGTTGTGGGCTGCGGAGTTCCCGGAGCACGTGCACGCGCTGGTGTGCGTGGCGCCGGCCGACCTGGCCGTGCTGCCGAGAAAGGCCGGCGATGAGGGCGACCTGTTCGAGTTGATCCGCCGGCGCCTGCCGGCGAACATGAAACAGGAATACGAACAGTACCTGGCCGATTACTTCAATTTCCGACGTGCCTTCGCCCGCAACGAAACGGAGTCGTCGGCGTTCTACGGGCGCCTTGCCAAGTTCTGGGGAGCCGCCGGCGCGCCGCGCGGAACGTCCGCCGTTGACGCCGCCGGTTGCGAGCCGCTGGGCATTTACGTCAGCATGGGCGCGCACCACGATTACCGGGCTGCGTTCACCGCGGTCCAGGCGCCAGTGTTGGTGATTCACGGCAGTGCAGATCTGCAGCCGGAATCGGTCAGCCGGGGTTTCGCCGCGCGCTTCAAGAATCATCAGTTCGTGAGCATTGAGGGCGGGTCTCACTTCGTTGCCGACGAGCAGCCCGAAGTCTTCGCCGCGGCGGCTAACAAGTTCCTCAGCGGACTGTAGAAGAACTTCTTCGACCGCTCAAGAGCTGTGAAAAGACGCGGCGACAAACGGGCGTTGGCAGGCTAAAGGGTGCCCCCCGAGTTTCTAGATTTAAGCCGAGAGTTCTCTGCGCGGTGGCCCACTTCTTTCTCGGCCGGCTCGCGCGGCAAGCCCGGAGGGCGAATAGACAGTAGCCCACGGCGTCAGCCGTGTGGAATCGAAACGCAGCAACAAAGAGCCCCGGAATGGGGCGTAAGTCTTATGGCGCACACCCTCGCTTCCCTTTCGCTTCACCTCATCTTCTCGACCAAGAATCGTGCGCCTGCCTGGTCGTCCGCGATGGTCAGCCGCCTTTTCCCATAGATGGGTGGCATTGTCAAGGAGCGAAAGGGTGTTCCACTGATCCTCCACGGCCCGGCTGATCACGTGCATCTGCTCGTGTCGGTTCCGACGAATGAGTCGGTGGCAGAGTTGTTGGGAGTGGGGAAAGCCAATTCGTCGCGCTGGGTGCACGAACAGTTCCCAGCCCAGAGAGGGTTCGCCTGGCAGGCCGGATACGCCGCCTTCACCGTAAGCGGCTCCCGAGCGGCTGCCGTGAAGGAATGCATCGCGGGGCAGCAGGAGCGAGCGCGAGCTCTGGGGCTGAGGCGAATCTTACGCTCCGTTCCGGGGCTGGCGATGGTAACACGGCGATTCCGCACGGCTCACGCCGTGGGCTACTGTCTTTCGCCCTTCGGGCTCGATTCTGGGTGAGAAAATGTAGAAGCTCCAGGGGCTAAAGCGAAGCTAAAGCCGTGCCGGCGGAGGACCCACGAAGTATGGCTTTTAGGCCCCGTGCCGGAGCGCTAGCTCCATCGAGTCTCGCCAACGAACTTCAGAGACGGGACACCAACACAGAACCACACCGCGAAGCGGCAGCGATGTTATCATCGCAAATCGGATACCGCCTGGCGGGTCAAGCCAGTAGGAGCGAATCGATAACGTGTTAGGCGCAATCGAAGCGGGAGGCAGCAAGTTCGTCTGCGGGATCGGCACCACACCCGAGGATCTGATCACCACGCGGATTCCGACCACCACGCCCGCGGAGACGCTGGAGGCGGCGGTCGAGTTTCTCCAGCGGGAGGCGGGCCGCGAGCTGAAAGCGGTGGGAATTGCATCGTTCGGGCCGCTCGATCCGCACCCCGGCTCGCCCACCTTCGGCTACATCACCTGCACTCCCAAGCTGGGCTGGCGCGGCACCGACGTGGCAGGCACGTTTCGCAGATGCTTGGGCGTGCCGGTGGGCTTCGACACGGATGTGAACGGCGCCGCGCTGGCGGAGGCTCAGTGGGGAGCGGCCCAAGGCTTGACCGATTTCATTTACCTCACCGTGGGTACGGGCATCGGCGGCGGCGCGATGGTCAATGGAAAACTGCTGCACGGCCTGCTCCATCCGGAAATGGGCCATCTGCGGATTCCGCACGACCGCACGCGCGATCCTTACGCCGGCGATTGCCCGTTCCACGGCGATTGCCTGGAGGGCCTGGCCTCCGGGCCGGCACTGCGCGCGCGCTGGAGCATGGCGCCACGCGAGCTGCCGCCGGCGCACCCGGCCTGGGCGCTGGAAGCGGAATACCTGGCGCTCGGTCTGCACAACCTGGTGTGCACCCTTTCGCCGCGGCGCATCGTGATCGGCGGCGGCGTCTTGCAGCAACCGGATCTGCTGCCGATGGTGCGCGCAGAACTGGCCCGGCTGCTGAACGGATACATCGAAGCGGCGGAGATCGTCGAGGAGATGGAGAGCTTCGTCGTGCTTCCGAAGCTGGGCGATCGCGCCGGCGTGCTGGGCGCGCTGCTCCTGGCCGAACAGGCGGCACGGCGCGGCTGAGCGCGGTTGGCGGCGCTTGCGACGTACATGCCCGCGGGGGCTCGCGCGCGTTCGCGGCTTGCTATCCTAGCGATTCGGTGCGCCATGCCATTGACGATCAAACCTAAACAGGGTTGCCGCTGGGACCTGGTGGCGCTGGGCGAGGTAATGCTGCGCTTCGATCCCGGCGACAAGCGGGTGGCCACAGCTCGCAGTTTCGACGTTTATGAGGGCGGCGGCGAATATAATGTCGCTCGCGGCCTCAAACGCTGCTTCGGCCTCGATACGGCGATCGTCACCGCTTTCGCCGATAACCCGATCGGACGGCTCGTCCAGGACCTGATCTACCAGGGCGGCGTCGACCAATCGTTGATCCGCTGGGCGCCCTTCGACGGGGTTGGCCGCACCGTGCGCAACGGCTTGAACTTCACCGAGCGCGGATTCGGCGCGCGCGCGGCGCTGGGGTGTTCCGACCGCGGTCACACCGCCGTCTCGCAGCTCGAGCCCGGCCAGATCGATTGGGAAGCCATCTTCGGCCGGCACGGCGCCCGCTGGTTTCACACGGGCGGCATTTTTTGCGCCCTTTCCGAATCCACACCCGCAGTGGCGATTGAGGCCATCGAAGCGGCGCGCCGCCATGGGGTGGTGGTGTCCTACGATCTCAACTACCGCGCCTCGCTTTGGCAAGCCATCGGCGGCAAGCAGAAAGCGCAGGAGGTCAACCGGCGCATCGCGCCGCTGGTGGACGTGATGATCGGCAATGAAGAGGACTTTTCCGCGGCACTCGGCTTCGAGGTTCCCGGAGTCGACGAGACCCTGAGCGATTTCGAAGCAGCCTCGTTCCGGCAGATGATCGAGCGGGTGTTGCGCGAGTTTCCCTTCGCCATGGTCGCCACCACGCTGCGCAAGGCCAGCACGGCGACTCGCAACGACTGGGGCGCCATCTGCTACGCCGAGGGCCAGTTTTACGAGGCCAAACACCGGCCGGGCCTGGAGATCTTCGACCGCGTCGGCGGCGGCGATTCGTTCGCCTCGGGATTGATCTATGGCTTCCTCACCGGCCAGCCGCCGCAGTGGGCGGTAGACTGCGGCGCCGCCCATGGTGCGCTGGCGATGACCACGCCGGGCGATACTTCGATGGCCACGCTCGACGAAGTGCTGCGCCTGATGCGCGGCGGTAGCGCCCGCATCGCACGCTAAGGCGCGCCGGCCGGTGGCTTGCGGCTGCCGAACACCGCCAACTCGAATCCCGCGCTGGCAATTTCTTTCCGCCAGCCACCATCGCTCCTTAGTTTTGCTTGGCCGCGCTCTTTTCGGACTTGTTGAGGTTCTTCGCCAGCTCGAGGTGCTGCTGCAGGGTCGGCAATACATGGGACGCGAATGCTTTTATATTCGGAACCGTGCCGCCTTGCGCCTCAGCGGAAAAATCCCTGACCTCCGCCTGCTGATTCTTCAACTGTTCCTTCACGTAGGCTTTGTCGAAGGCATCGCCAGATAGCTTGGAGAGCTTGGTGACTCGTGATTGATCTTTGGAGCCCAGCGCGTCCGGGATCGGGATGTTCTCCTTACTCGCGACTTGCTTTAACTGCTCGTTCGCTTTTGTATTGTCAGTGACGATCTTTTGTGCAAATTCCTTGACATCGTCTCTCGAGGCCTTTTCCGTGGCGAGTTTGCTGAGTTCCAGATCAACCATTGCGCCCACGGCAGCGTACTTGGCGAATAGCTTGTCATTTACTTTTAACCCCGTTGACGCAGGCGTGTTTGGACCCGGGTAACCGTTCATTCCCGGAATCTGGCCGGGTATGGTTGGGCTGGTTGGGCTTGGGAAAGCCGGGGGCGCCGAAGGGTTCTGTCCAGGAGGCATGCCGCCGCCGGGATTTTGGGCGAGCGCCAGTTGTGTGCACAACAGAGCACCTGCCGAAACGAGGCCCAGATACAGTGTTCGTTTCATCTCAGTCTCCAAAAAGACCCACGGCCGCACTTCGCATACTGCCAGCGCCGGTTGCCGTTACGAACATGAACGGTCGCAGGCACCGAATTTCAGCGACCTTTCACAGGTCCTCTCACCTGTTAGATGCGACGGCATCCGTAGCGGGTTTCAGGGGCGAGAGAGGAACGCCGGTGAGCAAGTCAGGCGAGCGCGTGTTCGTGATGGGCAACACGGCGGTGCACCGTTCTGGCGGTACGAACCAACACTTCGCTTCGCCGGCGATCAGGCCAGCGTTGCCGATCTGCGGCTGCTGTGTGGCGGCGCCCCCCTCGCACGCTATGACGCGCCGGCCGCCGGTTTGCGGCCGCCGAATACAGCCAACTCGAACACTTTCAGGTAGACGTCGACGTCGGTGTAGCCGATCTCGCGCAGCCACTGGCACTGTGCGTCAACCGGCGCCAGAATATTCGCCGCCTTGTCGGGACGATCATAGTAGGTCTTCTCCACTTCGGCGCGGCTGCGGCCGGGGTGGTGCCGCTCGAGTTGATCGAGGAAAAGGCCGTCGTGCACCGACTCCACCCATGGCGAGGCCGAAGCGACGTGTTCCAGGTTGAGGAACAGTCCGCCGGGCGCGAGCAGACCAAAGATTTCCCGATAAACTTCCCGCTTGCGGCTGTCCGGCTGGTGGTGAATGGAGTAACCCGACACGATAGCATCGAAAGGGCCAAATGCATCCGCCGACGCGGTCCAGGATGCGGTTCCGTAATCGGCGTTGGCGCAGCGCACAGCGTAGCTTTGTCGCGCGAAGCGAGTCCTGGCCGCGTCCAGCATCGGTTCGGAGAAGTCGACCAGCACACCGCGCGCCTGCGGGAAGCGCTCGAAAATCGTGCCGGCAAGCGCGCCGTCGCCGCAGCCGAGGTCGAGAAAATCCCGCACTGGCCGCCCGCCAGCCGCCAGTAGCCGCAACATCACGTCCAACTGCTCCTGCGCCAGGGGGATAGCACCTCGAACTCCCTCCAGGTAGGTGCTGGCGACGGCGGATGTTTTCCAGACCTCGTCAGTGCGGGCGGGCATCTTTCCAGTTTAGCCGCAGCCAGCGCGCGCGGCCAACATGCGCCTTCGCGCGCCGCGGCCGGCACGCATCTCCGGGCCGCGGCGCGCGAAGCTCAGGCCGAAAGCGGCAGCGCCTGGCGGCGAATCACACCGCTGAAATAGTCGCGCAGCGGGTAAAGCGGATACGGCTCCAGCTCCGCGAATGTCCGGCCCAGCTTCTGTTCGATCCGGTAAACCGAGTGAAAGAAATTACCGCGATCTATGTTCAGTCTGCGGCAGCACAATCTCCAGTCCGCACCCAACAGGAAATGATAGCGGAATATCCGGTGCTCCGCCTCGTCCAATGCGCGGCGGCTGACGAGGCAAAAGTCTGCCATGAACTCTTCCGACTTCCGGGAATAGACGCGCCGGCTGTTGCGGCCGCTGCAAAACTCCAGTGACACCGTGCCGAAGTAGGCTCCCGATTCGGAGCACTCGCGAAAACGTGCCAGACAGGCCCGGAAGATCGCCCGCAAGGCGCAGTTGCAGGGCACTTCCTTTCCGTTCCTCACAAAACGCGTGCCATATCCATGGCAGTACGCGCACGATGCCTTGGCGACACCAACCGCGTTTGACCGATTCCACCGCATTATTTGAGAATGTCCTTCCCGGTGACGGCACCCATCAGGTTCAGCCGCACCGCTGTAGTTAACCTGTTCACCAATCTACGCCGACAATAGAAAACGTCAAATCATTTCAAACTTACATTTAATATTAAGCGGTCTGAATGAATCACCACGTGTATCGTTATCTCTAGTACTACTAGTCATTTATACTGCCTTATCACGGTACCGATTTCTTATCCCGTCCTTGATGATTATTCTTGGGATTCTATCTTTTTCGTACTGGACTATTTCCGCGAGACATAGTGCCTATGGCCCACCTACCCCTATGCCCGGTTTTAGGCAACTCCAATCGCGCCTGATCTCGACGCTGCGGGAAAGAATCCGCAGTGGTGAACTCACCGAGCGGGGTACCGCCCGGTTGACCGGTCTCTCCCAGCCCCACATCCATAACGTGTTGAAAGGCAAAAGGTCTCTGTCGGCGGATGCGGCTGACACCATTCTGCTGGCGGTACATCTGGACACGGTGGATCTGTTCCAAACCAGCGAACTGATCGCCGGCCTCGGCCGGCGTTAGGCGGGCATTGCGCCGCCCGCTCCCGGTCGGGCACTATGGTACGAGAGGATACATTGGTGCGGCGCCCGCTCTCATGGCTGAATGAAGATCGCTTGCAACGGCTGGCGCAGCGCATTCGATCGCTGGCGGAAAAGGACGAGCACCAGTTGCGCCGCGTGCGTGAGGTGGAAACGCTCCGGCGCGCCGCCGCACGCGAACTGCACTCGGTCTGCGCGGACTTCGTGGCTGCCGTCAACGGTGCGCTGGACGACCACGTGGTGTCGCTGGACCCGCCCGAATACGGCGCCAACTCTTACAGCGACTACTCGCCCAGCCTGGTGCAGATCAACGTCCATGGCCGCATCCTGCAGGTTAGCTTCGCGGCCACTGCGGAGCTGATTTCGACCGAGGACTTTCGGATTCCTTACATTCTGGAGGGTTCCGTGCGCGCCTTCAACCAGGAAATGCTGGACAAAGATCTGATTGAAGAGCAGCCGCTCTTTTACACCGTGGAGCCGAATCGAAACCTGTGGCGCTACTTCGAGGCGCGCACGTACCACTCCGGCCCCTTTGACCGCGACTACCTCATCTCGCTGATGGAACGGATTCTCTGAGGGCGGCTTGGCAGCGGCCCAGGCCGGTGCCGCCGTGTTACCGCTTTTTCTTGTGGTGATGCGGATGAGCCGGCGCGTGCGTTGCGGCGGCCGTCTCGCCGCCCGCGGCTTCCGGCTGCAGGCGGATCAGGATGTGGTCGTGGATCCAGTGTTCGTCCCACCACTCCCGCGGGTTGACCTGCATGCCATCCACCTGCATGCCGAAATGCACGTGAATGCCGCCCGCCAGGCCGGTCTCGCCCGCGATCCCCATGGGCTGGCCCTTGTCGACCCAATCGCCCACCTTGACGCGGATTTGGCTCAAATGTCCGTAGATCGATTGCACCCCGTATCCGTGATCGAGCACAATGCAGTTGCCGTAGATCCCCAGGTCCTTTGCCCAAATCACGTGCCCGTTATTGGCGGCGAACACCGGTCCGTTCGCCACGTCGGAAAGATCGAAGCCCAGGTGTACCTGCCGGTCCACTTTCTGGCCGTGGTAGATGTAGTCGCGCAAGTCGGCGAAGTCGGCTTCTTCCTTGCCCCAGTGCAGGAACGCGCCCGTCCAAAGAATCTTCTCCTCCGTCTGCAGGCGCAGATCGGCAAGCTGCTGGTTGTTGCGGCGGCGCATGGGGCCGTTGATGAGAAGGAAACGCGACAGCAGGTCTTTGCCGGGCGCCAGGGTGCCGCTCGGATCCACCGAATTCACCAGCTTCTCCATCAAGGCGTCGGTCAGTTCAAAGTCGCGCGCGCGGAATTTCTTCGGCTTGATGGTAACGATGACCGGCGCGGTCGCTTCGGCGCCGGCCGCATTGCGCGCGTAGACCACCGGCACCACGTCGGGGGCCAGGTCCCAGGGATAAGCAATCATGCTGAACCGCTGCCCTGGGTGGCCTGGCAGCGGGAAGCTGCGAAAGGTGTAACTGCCGACGCGCACGCCGGCCTCGTTCCAGGAGCCGCCCGGAGTGAGCATCACCAGTTCCGCGCCGCCCTGGTTGATGTAGTGCCGTTCCCCGTCGGCGGAAACGCGCGGCGGCTCCAGCACCACCGTCACGTCGAAGGCCGCCGAATCCGTGTGGCCGGCGAAATCGTTGGACACGGCTTCCACCACCAGCCGCGCGGGACCTTCCTTCAGGTTCGCCGCCTGGCTCTTGCCCGCGTTGAAGGTCACCGTACGCGGCGCTTCGTGCCGGTGCCAGAGCAGGCGCGTGGCGGCGCTACGGGTCTCGAACACGGGGTACTCCACGCCTCCCTGCGTTATCAACCCGCGCACTTCGCGCACTCCGTGTGGGTTGGTGAGCCGGACCGTGACCGGAGTGCTGAAACCGATGCTCGTCACTGCCGGGTTCACCTGGATCGCCGTGTGGCCGGAAATCGCCACCAGCAGCGCGACAGCGGCTACCACTATCGCCAGCACCACCCCAAGAGCAATTTTCATTTCTTTACCCAGCTATCCAGCCAATCGAGGAACGTCTTGTACCAGAATAAGCTATTGCGCGGCTTCAACACCCAGTGTCCTTCATCGGGAAAAACCACCAGCTTGGATGGCACCTTTTGCAGTTGCAGCGCCGTGAACAGCTCCAGCCCCTGCGTTTCCGGCACGCGGTAATCCAGCTCGCCGTGAAAAACCAGCGTCGGCGTATGAAACTCCGTCACGTAGCTGGAAGGCGACCATTTCTGGTAATCATCCGGCTTGTCCCATGGCGTACCGCCCATCTCCCACAGCGGAAACCACAGCTCTTCGGTGGCGCCGAACTCGCTGGTCATATCGTAGACGCCATCGTGACTGATCAGCGCCTTGAAGCGTTGCGTGTGGCCCAGTATCCAGTCGATCATGTAACCGCCGTACGACCCTCCGGCCGCGGTCATGCGGCTGGCGTCGGCGTACGGAACGTCGGCCACCACATGGTCGGTGACCGCCATGATGTCGTCGAACACCTTGCCTCCCCAGTCGTGGTTGATTTCGTCGATGAACTTCTGCCCGTAGCCCGTGGAGCCCCGCGGGTTGGGTTCCACCACGACGTAACCGGCGGCGGCGAACACCTGCGCGTTCCAGCGGTAGGTCCAGCTATATCCCCAGTTCCCCTGCGGGCCGCCGTGAATCAGCATGATCACGGGATACTTGCGTGCGGGGTCGAAGCCGTAGGGCTTGATCAGGAAACTGTCGACGCGCGCGCCATCGGGCGCATCCACCGAGAACTCTTCGAGCGGGGTGAGCTGGTGCGTGTTCAGCTCCGCGTCGTTCAAATGGGTGAGGGCCACCGGAACGCCGCCGGAAGACGCGCCGCGGTAGATCTCGACCGGCGAGGCGCCGGTCTGCTGAGTGTAGACCATGGTCTTGCCGTCGGGCGCCAGCATCATGTCGTCGAGTTCGCTGTCGCCCGCCGCGGCCACGTGCATCTCGCCGCCCTTCACCGAAATCCACTGAATGGCCTGCCGCCCGCGATCGCCGGTGGTGAAGAACAGGCGGCTCGAATCCGGCGCCCAGACGAAGCTGTTCACCCACCGGTCGAGACTCTCGGTCAGGCTGGTGACTTTTCCGGTGGACCGCTCGAGCAGCATCAGCCGCCAGCGGTCGCTTTCGTAGCCGGCCCGCGCCTGTGCCCGCCAGGCGAGGTATTTGCCATCGGGAGAATAGCGCGGCGTAGCATCGGCGGCGGGGTTGCTGGTGATCTTCACCGCCTGCTGCGGCTCGGCGCCACCGGTAACGCGCAACACGTACAAATCGGTATTGGTGCTGACCGCGGGCACCGGATCGAGATTCTCCGCATAGCAGATTTCCGCGCCATCGGCCGAGATATCGTAGTCGTCCGGCCCGCCGAGCGAAAACGGCGGCACGTCGCGGTCTCCCGGCGTCAGATCGCGAATCGCTCCACCGCCGGCGGGCACCATCAGCAAGTGGCTGCGGCGGCGCGACGACCACGCGGCCCAATGCCGGTAGAGCAGCTCGGTATAAACACGCGCCTTCACCGGATTGGCGGCGTCGGCGTCGAGGTTCTTTTTGTTGCACGCGTCGTCGGCGCCGCACTCCGGATAGACGGTGCTCACGAAGACCAGGTACTTCCCGTCGGGCGAAAAAATCTCCGCGTCGGCCTCGGTCGCCAGGCTGGTGATCTGCTTGGCGTTGCCGCCGTCCGCATCCATCAGCCAGATCTGGGAGGAGCCGCCGCGGTCGGAGATATAGGCGATCCTTTTGCCATCCGGCGACCAGCGCGGCCGGCTGTTGTTGTCGCCATTGTGCGTGATCTGCTGCGGCGCACCGCCTTCGAGCGGCACCGTCCAGACCTGCTGCGGTTTGCGGTTGGCGGCCAGGTCGACCGATTGAACGGTGAACGCCACCGTTTTACCGTCGGGCGAAATCTGAGGATCCGAGATCCGCTTCAATTCCATTAGGGCGTTCGCATCGAACGGCCGCTTCTGGGCGAACACCATCGCCACCGAAGCAAGCGCAAGAACAAGGCTGCGGCGCATACATGACGATTGTAATGCACCGCCCGCCGGCCGGCGGTAGAATCGAACCGGGCATGCGAAAACGGTGGCAGAGTTTCCGGCACGCGCTCGAGCGGCGCATTCGTTACCGCGTCACCCGCGGCGGGTTGTGGTTTCTGGCCGCACTCGCGGTCACCGCCCTGGGCGCGGTTGTCTCCGCCAACAACCTGTTGTTCCTGGTGCTGGCGGCGATGCTGGCGACACTGCTGGTCTCCGGTCTGCTCGGCCGCCTCTCTCTGGCCGGGCTGGAAGTGGACTTCGTAGCGCCGGAACACGTTTCCGCCGGCCGCGCCTTCCCCGGCGAAATGCGCGTGCGCAATCTGAAGTGGTTGATGCCCTCGTTTTCCGTCCGCGTGGAAGGCATTCCGGATGCGGGCGGGGCGCGCTTCGAATCCGCCGTGTATTTTCCCCTCATCCCCGCCGGAGCCGCCCTCGAGAAGATCGTGCAGGTGCGGTTTCCGCGCCGCGGCGCCTATCGCCAAAACGGCTTCGCGTTTTCAACCTCGTTCCCGTTCGGCTTCCTCCGCAAGACCGTGCGGGTCACCCTGCGCCGCGAGACGCTGGTCTACCCGCCGCTCGATCCGCTGCCAGGTTTCGAGCAGATGCTGCCCGCCATCGCCGAGGAAATGGAAGCCTACTATCGCGGCCTGGGGCGCGACTTCTACCGCATCCGCCCCTACGAAGCGCTGGAGAGCGCGCGTTACGTGGATTGGAAAGCCACCGCGCATGTCGGTGCCTTGCAGGTGCGGGAATTCGCCCGCGAGCAGGAGCGGACCGTGGAGCTGTTCCTGGACCGCGACGTGCCGCCCAGCCTGGACGCCTGGTTCGAACACGCCGTGCATTGCTGCGCTTTCCTGGCGTGGCGGCTTTCCGCTCAGGGCGCCTCCGTCCATTTCCGCTCCAACGGCTACAGCCTGCGCCAGCCCGAGGAGGGCGACATCTACGCCATCCTGCGATACCTGGCGCTGGTCTATCCGCAACCGAAGCCCGCGGTGGAAGAGCCGCTCGAGGAAACCAGCTACAAGCTGGCGTTCACTTCTTCGCCCGACCGGCTCCGCGAGGCCGGCTGGATGGAGGCGCGCATTCTTTCGCCGCAGGAGCTGCCCGCGCCGCCCGCGGACCGCTGCTGACCAGCCCGCCCGCGCCGGTTGACCGTTTGCATGGCCCCGAGATTCGGTGTCGCTCGCCACACCGCTCGCTAACGGGGTGCCCTCCGGGCCCGGCTCCGATCAGAGCCACGACCGTGAGGGAGTGGCCTGCCTTACCGCACAATATCACCCGGTCGAAGAACTACCTGCGGTTAGCCGCTTCGGCCGCCAGCTTCAGCTCGCGGTTGGCCTCGTCCAGCAACTCTTTCGCCTTTTGAGCGTGTCCCTTCATGTCAAACTCATTGGCCTGCTGCGCGGCTACGACCTTTTCCCAAGCCTGGTGGGTGAGCCGTTGCGCCGCCTCCAGGTTGGGGTGGCGCCTGCCGGAAATGTCCCTCTCCGGCGGTTGCGCCACGGCCAGAGCCACGGCGAGAACCAAGGAGCTGAAAACCACAAGGAGGCATCGGATCTTGGTCATCGCTAACTTCTATCCGAAGCCGGTGAAATTGTCAACAGCTTTTCCGGATGCGCGCCCCCGTAACACCTGAAACGTCCAAGCCTTACGCAACGGGCGCCCGGCCACGCCACCCGCCGTTACTTCCGGTTAGGCTTAAGCAGATCGATGCGGCTTCCGCTGGCCGAGCGCTCGATCAGATGCGCCAGCCTTCGCGCGCGCGTCTCTTCTTGCTTCGCGCTCATCACCCAGAAGATCGCGGTTTTCCTGTAGCCGGGCGGCTGCGCATCGAAAAACGACGCCGCCTTCGAGTTGGCGAGCAAGGCCGCCTCCAGCGCCGGATCGAGCTTTCCGCGCTCGCGCTCGTAGGAATACTGCCGCGTCTTCCGCTCGTCGCGTTCGCGAAACACGCGCAGTCCCGGCGGCTGCATCAGCCCTTGAGAGGTGAGTTCCCGAACGCGCTCGATGTTTACCGCGCTCCAGATGCTGCCCGGTTTCCGCGGCGTGAACCGGATCGTGTACGCGTCCGCGTCGATTCGTTTGCGGACACCGTCGATCCAGCCGAACGAGAGCGCTGCGTCCAGCGCCTCCGGATAGGTGATGCCGCCGCGGCCTGACTCTTTGCGGTACAACCCGACCAGCAGCTCGCGCGCGGTAGCATGGTGCTGTTCGAGCCACCGGCGAAAGTCCGCCGCCGATTTAAAGAATGCCGGTTTCATCCCCGAAGCCGCTATTGGTGGGAGCGCGCGAAATCCCAGGCGTGGGTCACGATGGTCTTCAACTCGCTCGAGCGCGGCTGCCAGCCCAGCGTGGCGCGCAGTTTGTCGGAACCCGCTACCAGGCGGGCCGGGTCGCCCGCGCGCCGCGCTCCCGTCACATACGGCACCTTCTGCCCGGTGACCTCTTCCACCGCCTGAATCACTTCCATCACCGAGTGGCCGGAGCCCGTTCCCACGTTGAACCGGTCGCTCGCGCCGCCGGCCAGCAGGTATTCGAGCGCCAGGATGTGGGCTTCGGCCAGGTCCTCCACGTGGATGTAATCGCGGATGCAGGTTCCGTCGGGCGTGTCGTAGTCTTCGCCAAAAACCGTCACTGGGTTGCCGGACAGCACGGCGCGCAGGATGAGCGGGATGAGGTGCGTCTCCGGCTGGTGCTGTTCGCCCAGCCCGCCGGCGGGCGCGGCTCCGGCGGCGTTGAAATAGCGCAGGCAGACGCTGGTGAGATGGTGGATTCGGTCGAACCAGCCGAGCAGCGTTTCCACCATCACCTTCGATTCGCCGTACGGGCTCACCGCCTGAATGGGAAAAGTCTCCAGGATCGGAACCGCCTGTGGATTGCCGTACACCGCCGCAGTGGAGGAAAACACGATGTGCTTCACGCCCGCGCACAGCATGGCGGCCAGCAGCGATAGCGAACCCGCCACGTTGTTGACGAAGTACCGCTCCGGCTCTGCCATCGATTCGCCCACCGCGATGAAGGCCGCAAAATGCACCACCGCCTCGGTCCTCTGTTGCCGCATCAGCTCTTCGATGGCAGCCGTATCGGCTATATCCATTTCGTACAGGCGCCCGGCCGGTACGTTTTCCCGGTACCCTTTCGAAAGGTTATCCACCACCGCCACGTCGTAGCCGCGTTCGAGCAGCAGGCGCACTGTGTGCGAACCTATGTATCCGGCGCCGCCGGTGACGAGAATTCTTCGGGTAGCCACGAGTTTCAGTGCCTGTCCGGAAATAACCAGTTTAATTGCCGGCAACCGCGACCGTCAGGGAGCAGTTGATGCATTTGCGGCGAAACGAGCCTCACCTTTGCCTGTCCTCACGCGCGCAACCGCACCGGCGCGCCAAAGCTGTTCGCGCCCATCCGCTCAGCGCATGCGGGCGGCTTCGTCCTTCATCACCTGGGCGTTTTTCCAAGCCTGCTGCGTCATCGAGCTTTGAATGCCTGCGCACTGCTCGCTGAACTTCGCGCCCTCGAGAATTCTCGCCTTGTTCATGGTCATCTTGCCATATTGGTAATTGGCGAGACCGAGCTGGAAGAGCGCAGTCGCGTATGTTGTGGTATTGCCTTTCGCGTAAGGCAGGGCGGCGCGCAGGTACTTGTCGGCATCCACCGGGTGTGAGGTGGCGGCATAGGCCATGCCCGCCATGTAATATGCGGGTCCGAGCGTGGCATCCCGCTCGCGGTTCCATTCGGCCTCGCTGATCCCTTCCGGCGGTTTGGCGTGACTGTTCCACAGCGCGATCAGCCGGGTCGAATAGGCTATAGTGCGATCGTTCTGTCCATGCGAAGCCGCGCTGCGGGCAAGCGGGTCCAGCAGGTATGGATTCTCGGGGAAGTTCGCCAGCGCTTTCTCCGCAATCTCCGTGATCTTCGCGGAGGAGCCGGTCTTGGCGAGGGCTGCCAGGTATGGCCCATAGCCCAGGTCCAGATATTTGCTTTTAGGATTCTGCTTCTCCAGCGTGGCAATCAGGTCCACCATTACGGACCCTTCGGATTGTACCGCGGTGGCATAAAGCGCATATTCGGTGTAGGTGTCGATGGCCCGCAAGTCATCGAGGCGCTTCTTCGCGGCGTCGGGGTCAGTGTCGGCCGGCTTCGCCATCTCCTGGCGCGCCAGGGCGCTGGTCTCAGCGGCCAGCGTTTTGATCGTCGCGACATCCTTCTTGGCTACCGCGTCCTGCAAGTTCTGATAGTCGGTGTCCACGTCCTGGGCCGCGGCAACGGCGACTCCGGCAACGACTAAAACGGCCATCCAAAGACCGCATCGGGTCATGGCAACTCTCCTCCCAAAACTCCGGTTCTAAACCAGTTGGATTATAACCCCAAGCGCGGCTGTTGGGAAGGGAATCGGATCTGTTTGTCGCAGCAGGATAGAGAAGCGCCACTGCCTGATTACCGGCTGAACCGGCCGGGCTGGCACTCAACCATCCTGCTCCTTCGTCCGCTTTCGCAGCTCTTCCGCGTCGCCAAGGTCCTTGGCCCGGCCGGTCTGCTGCTTGTTGCGAAGCAACGCCGCACGACCAAGAAAGTGCGTAGCGATCTCTTCCAATTTGGCATCGCAGCGCGTCGCCCATGCTTCTTCGAAGCTGACCCCGGAAATGGCAGTCAATAGATCGCCAGCAAATCGAGATCCGCGGTGTAGCGAGGGAAACCGTGGAAGGCGACGGCGAACGCGCCAACCACCAGGTACTCAACTCCGTTCGAGTTCAACAACTCGATAAACTCGCGCCAGTCTTTGTTCAGCGGCATCGGGATGACGGCGGTCGCGGAGTTCGATCAGGATACTCAGGCGCTCTTCGGAGGAGGTCCATCGGGGAAGGTCTGATCGAGCAGCTCAATATCTGAGATGACGTTCGTCTCCGCCCACCGCCAGTTGGGCAGCTTTTGCGGCTGGTCCGCCGCCCACTTGGTTGCTTATGGGTTCAGTACATCCAGACCGCTCAAGACCTCTCCGCGAGAAGGGCATCCAGCCGCCCTATCTTTCTCCGATTGATTCGCTGCGCAACCACAAAGACCGGCGAGGCTGCCATGGCCAGCAAAACAATTCCCGCACTGAAGACAGCGTGAAAATAGAGGTCACCGCGGTCACTCAGCATTGTACCCACGATCCAGCCGAACACTGCAGAGGTTGGAATCCATACGGTAGAACGGCGGCGCTCCAACTCCGCGCGGTAAAACTGAGCGCAAGCTATGAGGTCATGGTAGATATTATCGCTCGGCGGATCCTTCAACCTGCGCCGCTCCATGAGCAAGAAGATCCCTGCGGAAATCGAACTGAGGGCAACGAGGACACATCCGGCGCGTTCCGGCCACGACGTTGAATGGAAGAACTTCAGTACATAGAACGGACCTAGGAGAATAACTATCCATTCAGCTGCTCCCCTGCGCATGGACTCGACAAACTTCTGAGCGGCGGAGGGAACGTCGGCGAGTGATCCGATGGGAGCTTCGCGGTAATCAAGTAGAAGTTTCGTACTGCCGAACGCCCAAGCTAGCGCACTCCAGTCGTTCTCAATGAATGCAACTTCTCGGGCCAGCCCCTCTGCCCACTCCTTGCTGCCGGGCGAGGCGTACCGCACCACTAAGTGCGAGATTTTCAACGCGAGCTTGCGCATGGGAGTCATATGCCTGTTGCCCCTTCCAATGCCGGCTCGCAAGTAGATTGCAAGGGAGCAGGGCTCATCTGCGAATGTGCATACTGCAGACCGTCACGTGTCAACCTGTACATGTGACGAGGTGGCTTACCCACCTCCGCCGACTCCCAGCATGTTTCCAGCATCCGATGCTCGGCCAGCCGCATCAGGATCGGGTACAGTGTCCCCGACTTCAGCCCGGTCTTCCGGCTAATGTCGTATCCATACCTCCACTCCTGTTTGCGCTGGAGAAACTCTGCGAGAACCAGAGTTGTTTGCGGAGACCTGCGGATCCTCATGGAGATAAGTCTACCTATGTAGAGATACCCTGTCAAGCCAGTGTGCATCAACTGCTGGCTCCGGTTGTTTGGTTGGCGACATTTCCCTATGCAATCTCCCCCTCGACCCTGGTCTTCTGGCAGGCTGGTCCGCTCCGATCGCTTCGGCGCTGCTTGTCGCTGCGTCTGGGCCTAAGCCGCGGCGGCGGCCACGACGATCCAAAAGAGCTTCACCCGCCGCGCGTCCATTTCTGCGAAACGGCGCGAGCACGGACAAGGGCAGGGCGTTGAGTGCAAACGTGGTTCCGGTCATGCGGTCATGAATCACAAGCAGAGTGCCAGCCGCGAGCAGGGCCCTCGGCGAGAATGTCCGCCACGCCGCACGGCATACTCCCGAATGGTCTGGCTCTGCGTCGCCAGCGTTTGCTGGTCATTCGTCGAGACACGGGCATAGAGGTCCGGCCCGGAACATTTTCGGCTGTCTTCGTCCCTGACCAAAAACGTCACCGGCTTTCGCTTTCTGCAAGCCACGTTTTATCGGCATTTCAGAAGATTGGTTCGGCGCGGCTGCCGTCGATCCTTTTCGGCCAGGTAAGATTCGTCATATTACGCGGCTGCTGGCGCGGCGAGTCGCGCCAGCGTCTCGCGGTAATTCCAAGGCATCCATTCCGAAGGCTTCTGTTTTAGCTCCTCGGAGTGCATTTGCAACTCCGTGACGTAGTCGAACGGATTAGCTCTGTTGAGTTCGCAGGTGTGGATCAGACTCATGAACAGATCGCCGACTCCGGCGCCGTTCGGCGTCTTGTAAAAGAGTGCGTTTTTGCGATTCAGAATCGCCTTTTTCAGAGCACGTTCCACGATGTTGTTATCGATCGCCTCAGGAATCGGGAGTGTGCTTTTTCGGTTCACGATCAGGCGCCTCCGGCGCCTGACTGAACTTAACAGGGCAGGCTACACGGCGTCACGCACGCTTCCCGGAAACTCACCGAGATTCGGGCAGTGGAAGATTCACCGGGCAGGTACGAGTTTCAGGATCATGCCCATGTCGGTGGCGATCCACATATTGCCTTCGTCCACCGCCGCCAGGATGACGCGGTGGGCCTCGGCGCGATAGTCCACCGGCACCTCTTTCCACTCGACGTAATCCTTGCTGGCCAGCACGCGCACTTTGCCCGGCACCACATCGCGCAGCTTCCCCTGCACCAGCGTGCCGGCCAGGTACGCCGTGCCATCCGCAGCCAGCCAGATGTCGCTGACGGCAAAGTCCGGGGTCTTGTAAATGCTGACGTTCTTGCCGGTGTGCCAGTTGAGGCGGTAGACCTCGCTCGGGTAACGGAAGCCCTGCGAGTACACCGTCAGCCCCAGGCCGCGTCCGTCCGGCAACAGACGCACTCGCTCCAGTTCCCCGAACAACGAGGCCGCGCGGGAACTCCACGTTTTGCCGCCGTCGTGCGTGGTCAGGGTGTAATTCAAGTGGGGCAGATCCGAGCGCAGCAGCGCCGACGACGGGTCCATCCAGTCGGGCTCCTCGTCGCCCCAGCGGCGCTCCGGTATATTCCAGCCGGTCACCAGCGCGGTCTCCGGGTTGGCGAAAGCAATCCACGTGTAGGCGCTGTACTTCGGATCGCCCGGCGGTTCGGCGGCGGCCGCCACCGGTTTCCAATGCCGCGCCCCGTCGTGCGTCTCCAGAATCGATTTCCGCGCGCCCACCGCCCATCCGTTGCTTTCATCCAGAAACGAGACGTGGAGGATTTCCGCCGGCGGCTTGGGCAGCTTGACCCAATTCTTGCCGGCTTCCGTGGTTCGCCAAAGGCCTTTGGTAGTCACCAGCCAGCCCAGGTCCTCATTGAGAAAGAACAAGGAAACCGGCATCTCCGCCAGCGGCAGCCGCTGCCAGTGCTCGCCCGAATCCGAGGTCACCAGCGAGACCGGCGCGTCGTGGTTCCCGTCGGTGATGAAACCCACCGCCACGCCGCGCTGCGCCGAAGGGAAAGCCAGGTCCGTGAAGACCAGCCCGGTTTTGTCCTGATCGTAGAGGTACTTCGTCTCCCACCGCTGTGCCGCAAGCGGAGCCGCCAGCGCCGCGGCCACGGCCGCCAGGCGGAGCCATCGAACCGCGCCAAACCTCATGCTTCTATTGTTTCATCGAAACCGGGCCCGAGGAAAGCACCAGGTCCACATGGTTCGCCGAATCCACCGCGTCCGGCGACATGCGCGCCAGCACCAGGACGCAGCCGATCTGCTCGCCGACCGTGGTCAGCACCTCCATCTCGCTCCCTGTATGCTGGTGCGGCAGGCGGTGCTGCACGTTGATGACCCCCACCACGCGATTGCGCGCGATCACCGGAGAGGAAAGAAACGCCTCATACGTGTCTTCGGGCAGCTCACCGAATTTCTTGAAGCGCGGGTCCTTGTAAGCTTCCCTCGAGATGGCCACCAGCCGCCGCTCATTGGCCACCCAGCCGGTCAGCCCTTCCTGGCGCCGCAGCCGCACCTTGCCGATGGTGGACGGGTGCGGCGTGTTGGAAGCGCACAACACCAGTTCCTCGCCATCCGCCAGGTACACCAGGCAGGAATCGCACTGCGTGAACTCCACTACCAGCGAGACCACCCCCTGCAATACTTCCTGCAGGCTCATTTCCCGCACCATGAAACGGCTGATTTTCTGGAAGAGACGCAGTTGCTGTTCCGTGCGCTCCAGGCGCGCCTCGAGCTCTTTGGGTTTCGCCACGACGTCTTTATTATAGCCTTGGCCTAGCGCCGTCCCTGGAACCGTTTTGTTACAGAGCCGCAACCGCCTTGTTCCGGAGCCGCGACCGTCTTGTTTCAGAGCCGCGACCGTGAGGGAGCGGTTGGTGTCGCGGTCGCTACCGTTCCCTACAAGCCACTCCCTCACCGTTTGCGGAACGCAACCACGGCCAGGGGCGGCAACGTCACCGCGATGCTGCACTTGCGGCCATGCATGGGAATCGGCCGCGTGGACACCAGCCCGCCGTTGCCCAGGTTGGAGCCGCCGAACAGCTCGGAATCGGTGTTCAGAATCTCTTCGTAGAAGCCCTCTTCGGGCACGCCGAACCCGTACCCGGTGCGCGGCACGGGCGTGAAGTTGCAGCAGAAGAGAATGAAGTCCGCGGGATCCTCGGCGCGCCGCAGGAAAGCGATGATGGAGTTTGCCGAATCGCGGAAGTCAACCCACTCGAAGCCGCGGTAGTTGAAATCCACCTGATACAGCGCGGGGCTGGAGCGGTAGAGGCGGTTCAGCTCCCGCACCAGCGCCTGCAGCTTGCGGTGATAGTCGAATTCGAGCAATTCCCAGCGGACCTGGCCGCCGCTGTTCCACTCTTCGCGCTGGCCGATATCCTGCCCCATGAACAGCAGCTTCTTGCCCGGGTGCCCCCACATGTAAGCCAGGAAAGCGCGCACGTTGGCGAACTGTCGCCATTCGTCGCCGGGCATTTTGCTGAACAGCGAGCTCTTACCGTGCACCACTTCGTCGTGCGAAATCGGCAGCACGAAGTTTTCCGTGAACGCATACAGCAGGCTGAAGGTGATGCTGTTGTGCTGGAATTTGCGGTACACCGGGTCCTTGCTGAAGTATTCCAGCATGTCGTGCATCCAGCCCATGTTCCACTTCATGGTGAAGCCGAGTCCGTTCAGATAGACCGGCTTCGAAACGCCCGGAAAGGCGGTCGATTCTTCGGCCGCGGTGAAGACGCCCGGTGACTGGTGCGCCAGCTCGTTGAAGCGCCGCAGAAAGTCGATGGCCTCCAGGTTCTCGTTGCCGCCGAACTGGTTCGGCAGCCATTCGCCGGGTTGGCGCGAATAATCCAGGTACAGCATGGAGGCCACCGCATCCACGCGCAGCCCGTCGATGTGGTACTCCTTGAGCCAGAACAGGGCGTTGGAAATCAGGAAGGTGCGCACTTCGTTGCGCCCGTAATTGAAGATCAGCGTGCCCCAGTCGTGGTGCTCGCCCTTGCGCGGGTCGGCGTGTTCGTAGAGCGCGGTGCCGTCGAAAAACACCAGCCCGTGCGCGTCCTTGGGAAAGTGCGCGGGCACCCAATCCACCAGCACTCCAATGCCCGCCTGGTGGCAGCGGTCCACGAAGTACTTGAAATCGTCCGGCGTGCCAAAGCGCGCGGTGGGCGCGAAGTAGCCGATCACCTGGTAGCCCCACGATCCCGAAAACGGATGTTCCATGATGGGCAGCAGCTCAATGTGCGTGTAGCCCATCCGGGTAACGTATTCCACCAGCTTCACCGCCATCTCGCGGTACGTCAGCGGCTGGCCCTGCGGATTCCGCATCCACGATTCGGCGTGAACCTCGTAAATCGAAACCGGCGATTTCAGCCAGTCGGTTTTCGCCCGGTGCTCGAACCACGCGCCATCGTTCCACTGGTAGCGGTCGATGTTCCACACCACCGACGCCGATTTGGGCGGCGTCTCGCACTCGAAGGCATAGGGATCGGCCTTGAGCTGCTGATGGCCGGCGAAGCGCGACCGCACGTTGTACTTGTACGCCGCGCCCTCGCCCAGGCACGGCACAAAAAGCTCCCAGACGCCGCCGTTGCGGCGCCGCATGGGGTGGCGGCGGATGTCCCATTCGTTGAACTCTCCGGCCACGGTTACGTTCTCCGCGTTCGGGGCCCACACCGCGAAGCGCACGCCGCGAATACCATCGGCTTCCGCCAGGTGCGCACCCAGCGTGCGATAAGCTTCATGCAGCGTGCCTTCGCCGTGCAGGTAGATTTCGGTATCCGAGATCAATTGGCCGAAACGGTATGGATCTTCGATCTCGATGTCGCGCCCGTCCCACAAGTGCGCGCGTAGGGTATACCGCTGCGGCTCGCCCGCCATTTGGGCGCAGAAGAAACCCTCGGCGTGCTTCTTTTCCATCGGCCAGGCCTGTCCGTCAGCCAATACCTCGGCGGTCTCAGCTTGTGGCAGGAACGCGCGCACTTCCCAGCGCGCCTGTCCGACTTTTCTGCGAATGCTGTGGGGGCCGAGGATCCGGAAGGCATCCCCGTGATACCCACCCACGATGGATTCAATCTCTGCCGCGGTCATGAGAGCTGACAAGGTCCCGTCGTGTTATGCGAATCTCAATAATAGCCGACTATGCAGGATTTTGCCGCGCAAGTGTCCAAAGCTGAGCTGCACGTGCACCTGGAGGGCTCAGTCGATGCTGAGACGCTGTACGAACTGGACCCGGCAACACCGCTCGCGGAGTTGCGCGCGCTCTACCATTACCCGGACTTCGCCGCATTCCTGAAAACCTTCGGCGCGGTGGTGGTGCGCCTGGCGCGGCCCGAAGATTATGCGCTCGTTACCCGCCGCTTGCTGGAGCGCCTGGCCGCACAGAACGTCCGCTACGCCGAAATCATCATTGCGGCAGGAGTGGTGTTGTGGAAGAAGCAGGAATTCGCCCCCATTTTCGACGCCATTCACGACGCGGCGCTCGGCTCGCCGGTGACCGTCCGCTGGATTCTGGACGCGGTGCGCCAGTTCGGCGTCGAGCCGGCGTGGGAGGTGGCCCGCCTGGCGGCCGCGCGCCAGGACCGCGGCGTGGTGGCCATCGGAATCGGCGGCAGCGAGGAACGCGGGCCGGCCGAATGGTTCACCGATGTCTTCACCTTCGCCAAATCCGCCGGCCTGCATCTCACCGCTCACGCCGGTGAGAGCGGCGGACCGGAATCCGTCTGGGCCGCCCTGCGCCTGGGCGCCGAACGCATCGGCCACGGCATCGCCGCCGTACGTGACCCCGATCTGCTGCGCCATCTGCGCGACCACGATATCCCGCTCGAGATTTCCATCACCAGCAACTTGGTCACCGGCGTGGTGAAGCGTCTCGAGGACCACCCCATTCGCGCTTTGTACGACGCCCAAGTGCCGATCGTGCTCAACACCGACGACCCCGCCATGTTCGGCTGCACGCTAACAGATGAATACCGCCTGGCCGCGCGGGCGTTCCATTTCAGCGAACCCGAACTGCGCGGCATTGCCGCCAACGGCTTCCGGTACGCGTTCGGGTGGGAGAGCGCCGCGGCCGGTAAGTAGGGAATCCACTTGATTTGGCAAAGCACCGATTCTTTTGACGGTGCAATGGCTTCCACGTTTGCCCGGTACGCCGCGTCTATCGCCGTAGGGGCCGGACATGCCCGGCCCGGCGTTCCCCTAAGGAGTGCTATGCGCGTAACAACTCTCGGATTCGCACTTACAGCCCTGTTCGCCGCATTCGCGTCGGGACAAACATCCACGCCGCCGGACCTGGTAGTTCGCGTGTTTAACTTCAACCAGGCCGATACGCCTCAGGACATTCGGGAAATGGCCAACACCGTTCGCACCGTGGCGGGAATGAACATAGCCCCAGACACGGCGCAAGGAACTGTGTCTTTGCGCGGAAACGCCGACCAAGTCGCGCTGGCCGACTGGCTGCTGAACCAACTGGATCAACCTGCTTCACCGAGCCGCGAGACAGCCGAGTACGATTACCAGGCAGCGAAACCCGATACCGCGGTGCGCGTGTTTCGTCTGGCCCACACAGATACGCCGCAAGGGTTTCAGGAAATCGGCAATGCGCTTCGTGCGGTTGGGGATGTCAGCCGTGTCCTTGTGTGCAGCACGCCACGAGCGCTGGTGATGCGCGGAACCGCCGGCCAGGCCGCGCTGGCCGAGTGGCTGGTCGATGAGCTCGATCAGCCTGTCGGCGGGACGTCCTCCGCTGCCCCAGACCACGATACGGCCGCCGACGAGTTTCAGGTGCCGGGCACCGGCCAGGTGGCGCGCGTCTTCCACCTGGCCCAAACCACGACGCCACAGCAGCTCAACGACATCGCCAATAAGATCCGGACTGCGACACAAATGTCTCGGACAATGCCGTGCTTCTTGCACCGCGTCGTGGCGTTGCGCGGAACCGCCGCTCAGATCGCCACCGCCCAGCAACTGATCCAGGAAATGAAAAAGCCGTAGTGCTCCTGAAAGCTACTACGGAGCCCTACTCGTACCTTAGCGCCGTCATCGGGTCCAGCCGCGCGGCTCGCCGTGCCGGCAGGTAACACGCAATCAGCGCCACCACGGCCAACAGTGTAGCCGTAGCGGCGAAGATCGCCGGGTCGCCCGGTTTGACTTCGCTCAGCAGGCTCGCCAGCACGCGGCCCGCCGCGAACGCGCCGGCAATCCCAACCACGAGGCCCAACACGGCAAGGCGCATGCCTTCGCGCAACACTTCGCCCAGCACGCGTCCGCGGCTCGCCCCCAGCGACATCCGAATGCCGATCTCGCGCGTCCGCTGCCTCACCGCATACGCAAGCACGCCGTAGATTCCAATCGCCGCCAGCAGCGCCGCCAGCGCAGCAAACGAGCCTACCAGCAGGCTCAGGAATTGCTGCCCCTCCGCCTGTTCGCCGACCACCTCGTCCATCGAGCGAACGCTGTAAAGCGGCAAGGTCGAATCGATCTGCCCCAGAACGCGCCGCACCTGCGGCGTCACACTGGATGGCGGCATGGATGTGTGCAGAACCAGGAACAGGCGCGAATCTCCATCGAAGGGGTCAAACGCCTCCGGCCGCGGCTTCTGCGTGAGGCCCCATTGCCGCACGTCGCTCACCACCCCGATCACCTGTTTCCACGGGCCGTTGTCGTTTCCCTGCGAGAACATCTTCCCCAGCGGGTCTTGGTTCGGCCAGAAGAAGCGCGCCATGCGTTCATTGATCACGCACGGGTAGACCGCGCCGTTGGTCAGAGCAGCGGGCGGATCGGTGTTGCTTTCCCAAAACGGCAGCAAGCGCTCGTCATACGCGAGGGCGGTCTGGATGTCAGCCGGCGTGAATACGCGCCCCTGGACCAATCGCACCCCGATGGAGCGGAAGTATTCGGGCGAGGCGGCATGACTCTCCACCAGCATGTTGCTCATCTCGCCGCCCTGCCCGCGCACCTTGACATAGTAGTTACTGCCTCCCTCAAGGGGCAGGCGATCGCTCAGGGCCACCGCATCGACGCCGCCGATGCGCCGCGATTGTTCCAGCAGCGTCTGCGAGAAGTCGAACCGCTGTCGGACGGTTTTGTAGCTGGCCTCGGGCAGTTGTACGGCCGCCGTCCAGACGCTGGCGCGGCGCACGCCGATGTCCAGGCTGCGCAGCGCCGCGAAGTCCTTCAGCAGAAGACCCGCTGAAATCAGCAGGATGAGAGAGAGCGCAATCTCGGCCACTACCAGGGCGTGGCTGGTGAACCGTCGCCGCCGCCCGGGGCTGACTGAGCTTCCGGCCCCGCCTTTCAGCTCCTCATGCAGGTCGGGCCGCGACATCTGCAGCGCCGGGAACATGCCGAACACCACGCCCGTCACAATCGCCAGCGCAAATGTGAACGCCAGCACCGTTCCGTTCACCTGCACCACGTTGAACTCCGGCAGGCCGTAGCTCTTGGCCCTGGAAAACAGGCTGACGCCGCCCCAGGCCACCAGCAGGCCGAGCGCGCCGCCCACCACGGAAAGAAGCAAGCTCTCGGTCAGCAGTTGACGCATCAGCCGAACTCGCGATGCACCCAGCGCGCTGCGCACAGCCACTTCCTTCTGCCGTGCCAGGGCCCTGGACAGCAGCAGGTTCGCCACGTTCGCGCAAGCAATCAGCAGCACCAGGCCGACCGCCCCCAGCATCAGGAACAGCGTGTCGCGCGAATCGCCGACCAGGTCGTCGCGCAGCGATTTTACCGCCGCCCCCACCTTGCCGTTCGGCCCCGGATACTGCTTTTCGAGACGCGCGGCGATGATCTTGAGATCCGCCAGCGCCGCCTTGGTCGAGACGCCAGGCTTCATTCTGCCGATGGCGTTCGCCCAGTGGCTGCCGCGCCCCCGGAGTTCCTTGCCGTCCATCACTTGTGGAATCCAAAGCTGCGACTTCCACGCAAAGCGGAAGTTGGCCGGCATCACGCCCACGATGGTGTACTTTCGCGCATTCAGTTCGATCGACTGGCCCACCGCGTGAGGATCTCCGGCGAAACGGCTTTGCCACAAGCCATAACTGAGGATCGCCACGTCATCCTTGCCCCGCACGTCTTCGCCGGCGGCCCAGGTCCGGCCCAGCAGCGGCTTGACGCCCAGCAGCGAAAAGAAGTTCGCCTCGGTGGGCAGCGCGAGAACATGTTCCGGCCGTCCCCCGGCGCTGAGGTTCATGTCGTGCGGCCACCCGAATAGCGTCATGTCCTGGAAGGTGCTGTTTTGCGCCTTCCAGTCCACGAAGTCCGGCCCCGCGAACGGATAGCTTCCCGGCGCCGATTCGGTCTCATTCAACCGGACCAACTGGCTGGGATTGCGATACGGCAGCGGCCGCAACAGGATGGTGTCGATGATGCTGAAAATAGCCGTGTTGGCGCCGATCCCGATTGCCAGCGTGACAGCCGCAACCAGGGCAAATCCGCGCGCGTTCCCCAAGTTGCGGAACGCATAGCGCAAGTCATGAAGCAGGGTGCGCATATATTTACCTTATACGTTCGCCATGTACTGGTTAGACGCATATTCGCGGGCGAGGTTTGCGAGGAAGGCGAATCCTCGGGTGCGGGCGAGGTTAGCGGTGCTTTGAGTCTCGGCCATCCGCCTCGGAAAACCCCGCAACGGGGTTGTAGCAGAAACCCAGGCACACGTCCCGGACAGTGGCTTGGCCTTGCCGCGCCGGCAGTCCCTCGATCTCGTAAAGCAGATCCGCGACCTCCCTGGGCGGCACTGTTCGGTACTCGCTCGAGAACGCCAATGGCCGCGAGTCGCGAAGGGCAACGTACCAACCCTCTGCGTTCCATGAACGCAGCGCCTTTGCGGGCGGGGTGGGCAGACTCCGAAGTTCAGATAACTTCATGAAGGACCGCGCATGCTCGAGCGTAGTTAGCGACACATCCCCTAGGACAATCATGGCAACCCGGGACTCAAATCGATACTGGAACAGCCGTCGGTCGTTCCGCCGAACCCAGGCTAGTCCGTCCCGGAAGACGTACACCTCAGTTTCGTGATAGCGGAGCCCGCGTTTCTCCACGTGCAGGATTCGGAACTCAGGCGACACGCCGTCAACAATAATTGGCTCCCGGTAAGGCACCACCGAGCGTGCGAACCAAGTAGCCAGCACAAGAAGACCAAGCGCAACCGCAGGCCATGTGCGCTGACACAAAGGAGATCCCCTCATTGCCAGTCGGGCCGGGAGCAAGCGTAGTGCAGAACAGAGGACTGCGAACACGATGAGCGCCATTGACAGGATTTTCAGCTTCGCGAAGGCCAACAACGCCAGGGCCTCGGGAACGCTTTCGCCACCAGTGTTCAGAAAAACCCAGGAGTTTACTGGCGTGAGCAGCGACTCAGTCCAGACAAACCAGGGTAAGGCGATCAATCCGGCGACCAACCCCAAGCAGTAGCCGAAACGGGTCCTGACGAAGACCAGAACGCAGGCGCACAGGAATGCCAGCGGACTTCCGAGCACGGCACATTCAGCCATGCGCTCGCCGGCAGAAGCGCCGAGACCATCTGGGAACCTTAGAAGGACACACCACGTTATGCTTGCTGCTGCGCAGACAAACAGGACCGCGACCGTCAGCGCGGGTGTAATGCGGCGTACTCCCCAGAAGCTGTCCATGACTAGATTAGACACCGGCAGTGTCACGACAGCTACTCTCTTCGGTAATCATCATTGTGGCGGCGCGCGCGAGTGCGTGCCGGAACGGCCGCGTAAACACCTCACGGTTATCGTACGGCATTTTGCCGTATACTGGAAGTGCGATGAAGCAGGAAGCTCAACCAACCGCCCGCCTGGAGGCGCGCTTGCCGCATGACGTGATGGCGCGGCTGAAGCGTGCCGCCGAAATCCAGGGTCGCACGCTGACGGATTTTGTGGTGGCGGCCGCCGATGAAATGGCGTGCCGGGCGATCGAGCAGACCGAGATCATCCGCCTTTCGATCGAGGCCCAACGCCAGATCGCCGCGGCGATCCTCAATCCGCCTCCACCGACGCCCGCTCTCAAGCGAGCCGCCAAGCGATACCGCCAACTGTTCGGCGTGGCATGACCCCCGCCCCGTTTCGCTTCGAAGCGCTCGGCGACCGGCATGACCGTGCCGGGTTCCGCTGCGGCGACAACACTCTCGATGGGTATTTCCAGACTCAAGTCACCCAAGACATCCGCCGCCGGATCACCAATTGTTTCGTGGTGCTTGAAACCGCCACTAGCCGGGTCGCAGCGTATTACACGCTGTCGGCGGCGAGCATTCCCCTGGTCGATCTTCCGCCAAACGAAGCAAAGCGATTGCCGCGGTACCCCACCTTGCCGGCAGTCCGTATTGGACGACTTGCCGTCGACCAGCGCTACCAACGGCGTGGCCTCGGCGAACTAATGCTGATGAACGCGGTGCATCGGACCCTTCAGGACGCAGCGGCCGCGTTCGTCCTGCTGGTTGATGCCAAGAACGATCAGGCGGCGGCGTTCTACCAGCGATACGGCTTCCGCCCGATCGCGGGCCAGCCCCGGACCCTGTTTCTGCCCCTCGCGACGGCACAAAAGACGCTGGTTAAGACCGCTCCCTGACGGTCGCGGCTCTGCTGCGCATCGGAGCCGCGACCGTAAGGGAGCGGTGCTTTGGGACTCCTGCCACGGGCTGCTAGGTTTGGCTAACGTGGCGTGCGGGGCTATTCTTGGGCGGTGCTTTAGAATAAAAGATCCGCATGAGAAAGGTCATCACCCCTGCTTCTTCGCTCTCCGGCACCATCACGCTGCCGGGCGATAAGTCTATTTCGCACCGGTATGCTCTCATTGGCTCCATCGCCGAAGGCGCAACCCGCATCCGCAATTACTCGACTGGCGCGGATTGCCACTCGACGCTCGGCTGCATTCGCGCGTTGGGCATCGAAGTGGAAGGCGGCGGCACCGAGTTCGTCATCCATGGCCGCGGCCTGGACGGTTTGCGACAGGCCGCCGGCGATCTCGATGCCGGCAATTCCGGCTCGACCATCCGCATGCTTTCCGGCATCCTAGCCGCGCAACCGTTTCCGAGCCGCCTGATCGGCGATGACTCGCTGTCGCGCCGGCCCATGCAGCGCATCATGCTGCCGCTCGAGCAAATGGGCGCCAGCATCCGCGCGCGCGAGGACAAGTTTCCGCCACTCGAAATCTCCGGCGCAGCGTTGCATCCCATCGATTACGTGCTGCCCGTGCCCAGCGCTCAGGTGAAGACGTGCGTGCTGCTGGCCGGCCTCTACGCGGCGGGGCGTACCACGGTCACCGAGCCGGTGCGCTCCCGCGATCACACCGAAATCGCGCTGCGCGAGTTCGGCGCCGACGTCACCGTGGAGCGTCGCAGGATCACGCTCACCGGCCGGCCCAAGCTTACCGCGCGCGAGCTCGCCGTCCCCGCGGATCTATCGTCCGCTGCCTTCTTCATCGTGGCCGCGCTGCTGGTGCCGGGCTCGGAGCTGACCATTCGCGGCGTCGGCCTCAACCCCACGCGCTCGGCGCTGCTCGATTTTCTGGTGGGGATGGGCGCCAATATCCGCATCCCCGAACTCGAAAGTCACAACGGCGAACTGGTGGGGGATATCGTGGTGCGGTATTCGGAATTGCGCGGCGGCACGATTGACGGTGCGCTGGCTGCGGCGCTGATCGACGAAATTCCCGTGCTGGCCGTGCTCGGTGCAGCTACCGAGCAGGGGCTCATCGTGAAGGACGCCGCCGAGCTTCGCGTCAAGGAGACCGACCGCATACGCACCGTGGTCGACAACCTGCGCCGCGCCGGCATCGAAGCCGAAGAGCTTCCCGATGGAATGGCGATCCCCGGCCGCCAGAAGTTCCGAGCCGCCGAGTTCGCTTCCCACGGCGATCACCGCATCGCCATGGCGTTTGCCGTCGGCGCGCTCTCTGGCGACGGCGCATCCGTCGTCGAAGGCGCCGAAGCCGCCTCGGTCTCCTTCCCCGAATTCTGGGACACGCTGTCGGCGTGCGTCGCGTAAGGAGGTAGGACAGACCATCGCCTTTCGTGATCTGTCATGCTTCGCGGTGCACGACGGCCTGACAGACGACAAAAACCGATCGTCTGTCCTACTTCACGCTGCGCGCAAAGTCACGATCAGCGCATCGAGCGCGATCGATTTCTGAATGTTGCGCCGCAGCAGGCGCACGATCTCATCCACCTGCGCCACCGCGCGGCGAATCCAGGCGAACTCCACTTTCGCAGCCAGCGCTTCCAGCTCGCCGCGTATGTCCTGGTTGCGGATTTCGCCGCCGCCTTCGCACAGGATCAGCAGGTCGCGCAGCAGGCCATAGAGCGCCTCCAGGTGCAGCTCCAGCTTCTCGCTTTTGCTGCGCGCGATGGTTTCGGAAACCGGCAGCCAGGCGCTGTACGGCGCCGCGCCGGCGGCCACTTTCGCCAGCGTCAGCATGGCCGCGCGCCGCTTGTCATAGGCGTCGAGATCGATCGAAACGGCCACCCCCGGGCTGCCCGCCGCCAGCGCCACGCGCCGCTCCGGCTGGTCGAGGCCGCGCGCTTGGACGAACTGCCCCATCTCCTCGCGCGCCAGCGGCGTGAACTGAAACGGCACCGCGCGCGAGCGGATGGTGGGCAGCAGATCGTACGCGTTTTCCGCGGTCATGATGAGGATCAGATGCGGCGGCGGCTCCTCCAGCGTCTTCAGCAGCGAGTTGGCTGCCTGGTCGTTGGCGCGGTCCACGTGATCGATCAGGAAAATGCGCCGCGCCCCCTGGTGCGGCAGGAACGGCGCCCGCTCCTTCAGCTCCCGCGCCTGCTGAATCGTGATCTGCCGCAGCGGCCCATCCGGCGCGAAGGTCACGAAATCCGGATGGCTGGAAAACAGCAGCGGATCTTCATTGCGCTTGTCCGCTGTCCACTTTTCGCGCGCTGTCACCGCATCGCGGTTGGCTTCCAGGCTCAAATCGTCTTGTTCGATCAACGCCGGCCGCGGCAGCAGTCGCGCGCCCAGCCGCCGCGCCAGCGTGGCTTTGCCGACGCCTTCCGGCCCCGCGAACAGCAGCGTCTGTGCCAGCCGGTCTTGCGCCATCATCTGTTCCAGGGCTTGCGTCACGTGCGGGTTGCCCCAGAAGTTTTCAAACATACCGGCTCACCAGCCGCCAGATTTCGGCTTCGATCTCATCTATCCCGGCGCGGCCGTCGATCAGCTTCACCCGCTCCGGCTCGCGCGCGGCCAGCTCGTGGTAAGCGCGGTAGACTTCGCGGTGGAACTCGATCGACTGCTCGTCCATACGCGTTTCGCTGCTGGTCTCCGCCTCGTTGCGCGCGTGCGCCCGCGCCAGGCTGGTTTCCGCGTCGATATCCACCAGCAGCGTAAGATGCGGCTTCAGGCCGCGGCACGCGATGCGGTCGAGCGCCATCACGTTCTCCGCGCCCAGCCCGCGTCCGTATCCCTGGTAGACCAGCGACGAATCCGTGAACCGGTCCGCCAGCACCACTTCGCCGCGCGCGAGCGCCGGCAGAATCCACTCATCCACGTTCTGCGCGCGCGAAGCGAAGTAAAGCAGCAGCTCGGCGGTGGGGCAGAGTTCCTGGTTGGCGCCATCGAGCAGAATGCGGCGGATCTTAGCGCCGATCGGCGTGCCGCCCGGCTCGGCTGTCTCGAGCACCGTGCGCCCCATCCCGCGCAGCCGCGCCGCCAGCCGCCGTATCTGCGTGGTCTTCCCGGAGCCGTCCGGGCCCTCGAAGGTGATGAACAGCCCGCTAGCCGGCATTCCGCACCCCGGCGGTCTTGCGATTGAAAAATGTGTGGAGCAACTTCCACTATCTCACGGGCTGGAGGCACTGGCTTGGTGGGGCAGGTCCCTGACCTGCCAACCGCCGCCCCGCCAATTGGGTGGGTGATTTGCCCCATCGGAGGATATTCAGACTGTAAACCGTTGAAATTTGCCGCGATTTGCCCCACCCCGCCCGTGGCCCCTCAAGTGCAGCGTCCTATTACACTGAAACAAGAGGAGCCGATGAATTTCGATCAAGCGCCGATGCTGGTGATCTGGGAAGTGACCCAGGCTTGCGACCTGGCGTGCGTCCACTGCCGCGCTTCGGCGCAGTCCGAGCGGAACCAGAACGAGCTGACCACCGAACAGGGATACAAACTGCTCGATGAGATCCGCCGCTTCGGCGAACCGCTGATGGTCTTCACCGGCGGCGACCCGCTCAAGCGGCCCGACCTCTTCGACCTGGCGCGCTACGCCGTCAAAATCGGCTTGCGCACCAACGTCACCCCCAGCGCCACGCCGCTACTCACCAACCAGGCCATCGACCAGTTCAAGGAAGCCGGCATCTCGCGCATGGCCATCAGCGTGGACGGCCCCGATGCCGCCACCCACGACGATTTCCGCGGCATCCCCGGCACGTTCGACCGCGCCATGATCGCCCTGCGCCACGCTCGCGATATCGGGCTCGACACGCAATTTCAGACCACCGTCACCCGCCGCAACATGCACCGGCTTCCCGAAGTGGCGGAGATCGTCAAGGAAGTGCGCTCCAAAATGTGGAGCCTGTTCTTCCTCATCGTCACCGGCCGCGCGCTCGAAAACGACGACCTCGCCGCGGAGGAATACGAAGAGGTCTTCGCCTTCATGTACGAGCTTTCGAAGACCGCGCCTTTCGGCATCAAGACCACCGAGGCCATGCATTACCGCCGTTACGTGGCGCAGAGAATGAAGGCCGAGCACGGCGCGGCCGAAAACGAAAACGCCAAGGGCGTGGCATTCCGCACGGCGGGCGTCAGCGACGGCAAGGGTTTCGTCTTCGTGTCACACACCGGCGAGATTTTCCCCTCCGGCTTCCTGCCCGTGAGCGGCGGCAACGTGTTGCGCGATCCGCTGACCGATGTCTACCGCAACGCCGACTTGTTCCGCTCGTTGCGCGACACCTCGCTGCGCGGCGGCAAGTGCGGCATCTGCGAATATCAGAAGATCTGCGGCGGTTCCCGCTCCCGCGCCTACGCGCTCACCGGCGACTACCTGGCCGAAGACCCGCGCTGCACCTATCAGCCCCACTTGGCCGACGCCATCGCGGGTTGAGCCCAAGCCTACGCGGCGGGACTAACTTCAGCCGTGAGGCTGGCGCGATTTCTCATGGACAACTCTTGACCGATTATAGTGATCGAACTCCGCGGTCCCGCCGGCGGCTCTTTGCGCGCCGTTATAATTGGCGATGGCAAGCCGCTGTTTGTTCCGCCGCTTCAAGCTATGACGAATCGCCGCACGCTGCTGAAGACAATCGCGGGTCTCAGCGCCGCAGGTGTGGCCCAGGCCGCTCCGCAGCCGGCGGCGGAGCGCGACCGCGTATATTGGACCGGCCTGCTTTCCAAACTGGCCGAACCGGTCCTCGAAAACCTGGCTCGCGGCACTCTGAAACGGAACATGCCGGTGGAGTGCGCCGCCGGCGACGAGGCAGACCGCCGCAAGTACACCCACCTGGAAGCCATCGCGCGGCTACTGGCCGGAATCGCTCCATGGATCGAGGCGCCGCTCGAAGCCGGCGCCGAGCGCGACCTGCAACAGCGATACGCGAACCTGGCGCGCGAGGCGATCCGGTCGGCGACCGATCCGCACTCGCCCGACTTCCTCAATTTTTCCGATGGCGGTCAGCCGCTCGTCGATTGCGGTTTCCTGTCGCAGGCATTGTTGAGGGCGCCGACCGAGTTGTGGCAGAAGCTTGATCGCACCACGCAACGGAACCTGGTCACGGCCCTGGTGTCGTCGCACGCGATGGTTCCGGTTTACAGCAATTGGCTGCTATTCAGCGCAATGGTGGAAACCGCGCTGGCAATGATGGGCGAGCGCTGGGACGCGGTGCGGATAGATTATGCGCTCCGCAAGCACGAAGAATGGTACCTGGGCGACGGCGTCTACGGAGACGGGCCGCGCTTGCATTGGGACTACTACAACAGTTTCGTGATCCAGCCCATGTTGCTCGATACGCTGCGCAACATCCAGCCGCACAGCACCCGCTGGCAGAGAATGCTCCCCGATGTCCTGGCGCGCTCGCGGCGTTACGCAGCCATTCAGGAGCGGCTGATTGCGCCGGACGGTACATTTCCCGCTATCGGCCGCTCCATCACTTACCGCTGCGGCGCTTTTCATTTGCTGGCTCTCATGGCGCTCGGTCGCGAGCTGCCCGAACCGTTGACCGCTCCGCAAGTCCGCTGTGCATTGACCGCGGTGATGCGCCGGTTGATGGACGCGCTGGGAACGTTCGATGGCAATGGCTGGCTGCGCATCGGGTTCTGTGGCCACCAGCCGGAGTTAGGCGAAAGCTATATCTCGACCGGCAGCTTGTACCTCTGCGCGACAGTCCTTCTTCCGCTGGGCCTCGCCCCCGCAGATCCGTTTTGGGCCGGCCCCGCGCAAGACTGGACCTCGCGCCGCATCTGGAGCGGCCAAGACATGCCCGCCGACCACGCCCTGTAGACGCACCTGTCGAAACCTTGTTCACGCGCGCCGAAACACACGCCGTATGGCTCCCGGTCACAGATAGCGACAGTAGGGTGCACGACATAAAAGTGGATCTCTTTCCAGCGTCAGGCGCGCCTTTAAGCTCCGTAGGAGCGAAAGAAAATAGCCCACGGCGCAAGCCGTTGGGATAAGTCGGCGGTGAGGACAAGCCCC
>Ga0187876_1000108_pt1 | contig 81541 bp, 75 predicted proteins | sample June2016WEW_17_4_FD_133000 | JGI IMG/M metagenome (GOLD analysis project Ga0187876, IMG submission 133000) | Peatland microbial communities from SPRUCE experiment site at the Marcell Experimental Forest, Minnesota, USA - June2016WEW_17_40 | ecosystem: Environmental > Terrestrial > Soil >... | reverse complement strand
GGCGTACTCACCCACGTCCTGTAGCAGGAGGGCCAAATTGTTCAGGCCGGTAGCGGTGTCGGGGTGGTCGGGTCCCAGCTGCCGCTCCTTGATGGCCAGGGCGCGCTCGTAGAGGGGGCGGGCGGCGGCGTACTCGCCCATGTCCTGCAGCAGGAGGGCCAGGTTGTTCAGGCTTTGGGCGGTGTCGGGGTGGGCGGGTCCCAGCTGCCGCTCCCAGATGGCCAGGGCGCGCTCGTAGAGGGGGCGGGCGGCGGCGTGCTCGCCCATGTCCTGCAGCAGGAGGGCCAGGTTGTTCAGGCCGGCAGCGGTGTCGGGGTGGTCGGGGCCGAGCTGCTGCTCGTAGATGGCGAGCGCGCGCTCGAACAGTGGCCGGGCGGCGGCAGGCTCACCCATGTCCTGCAGCAGGCTGGCCAGGTTGTTCAGGCTTTGGGCGGTGTTGGGGTGGTTGGGGCCGAGCAGCTGCTCGCGAATGGCCAGGGCGTGCTCCAGGTGGGGCCTCGCTCGCTGGTAGGCGCCGATGCTCTGGAGCAGCTGCCCCAACTCACTGCACAGCGCCGCGCGCTGCGCAGGATCGCCCCTTTCCGCTGCCTCAGTCGCCGCGTCCAGGTGCGGCAGCACTGCCGCCATCCTCGCCACCGTGCCCGCCTCGCGCCGGCTCTCCGCCTCTTGCAACAGCACACCTTCCACTGCCATGCGCGCCTCGCTGTCCTCAACGTCTTTACGCACCACCGCAGCCACCAGCCGGTGCATGCGTAGCGCGCCGTCCGTGTTCTCCTCCAGCAGCCCCAGGTCTACCGGGCTCCGCAGGGCACGCCCCACCATGATCGCCGGTTGGTCCCCAGCCAGACTCGCGCGCAGCCAGTCCCGCTCCATCAACTCGCCTGGCGCGAAGCAGGCCGCTCGCGCCAGCAGCGCCCGCGCCATTTCTCCGTCCGACTCCATCGCCTGCAGTCGCCGGAGGCTCAGTGCGAAGGTTCCGCGCACGCTCTGCAGATGCCCGGTCGGCGAGTCGCGCCCTTCCGCCTCCAGAGCCTCGTGCTTTGGGCCGAGCGCGCGCAGTTCCGCGAGGTACTTCTCGGGCTCGAGGTCGTGCCGGTTCATGTCCAGGTAGCGGCCCGCCAGGTGCAGCGCCAGCGGGAGGTCTCCTAACTCTGCCGCGATGGCCTCCAGAGTGGCGTCCGCGTCGAGCAGGTCAGGCCGGTACCCCCGCAGCAAGGCCACGCTTTCATCGCGTGGCAGCACGCCCACGGGGATCGCCTCCACGCCCAGCGTCCGGTCCCAGTGGGTATACCGGCTCGTCACCAGCACGCGGGCGCCGCCGCCCGGCGGGCGCCACTGCCGCAGCAGCGCCTCGTCCTCGCAGTTGTCGAATATCAGCAGCCGGGGCAGCGCGCTCTGCCAGGCGCTCAGTACCAGGCGCACCTGCATTTCCAGCGGCAGATCGAGGTAGCCGGTCCGCAAGTCCAAATAGCCCGGACCGCCGCACGCCGCCACTTCCACAGCCACCGTATCGGCATCGGCGAAGCTCAGCCAGAACACGCCCCCGGCGAAGTAGCGGCCGTAGCGGTGCACGAACTCGCACGCCAGCTGGGTCTTGCCCTCGCCGCCGATCCCCGTCAACGCCACCGTCTGCCCAGCGCGCAGCGCCTTGGCCATCCGTCGCAGCTCCGTCCCCCGGCCCACGAATAGCGGGTTCGCTCGCAGCGGCATGCGCGAGCCCTGCGGCAGCGCGCCCACTACCGGCGCGACGTCCAGCGGCATCGTCGCCAGCAGCCGTTCCGCCTCCGCCAGCCGGGCCGGATCCACCGGTGCGGCTGCCCCCGACTGGTAGAGATTCTGTGTCAGATGCGCAATGGCGATCCCTGCCTCGCCTGCCTGCGCGATGGTATCGCCCGAGCCGCCCTCCACCACATTCCCGCCGCTGACGGAGCCGGTGCCGCCCGGCATAGCGGACAGGATGTCGGGCGCTTCGTGCGCCTGGCCAGCTGACATCGGGAGCGTTGGTGCCGCTTTCACCAGCGCGGCGCTGGGAAGAAAGAACGCGACACGCTTCGTCCGGTCCGCCGTGGCATGCACAACCATGCCAACAACGCCGCCCATCGCTTCGACCCAGATGGGGCCGCCGCTGAAGCCGTGCTCCACCGTGAAGCCCGTCTGTCCCGTAACCTCCAGCAGCACCGTGCCATTGGCTCGCCCCATTGTGATCTCACCATGCGCCGGCACTCCAGAGGGGCCATAGTTCGACGGAAAGCCGTACGCCTGAAACTTGTGTCCCGTCAGCGAAGTGGCATGCCGAAGGGGTGCGTGCCGAATGCCGGCAGGTGGGTCATGGGCCAGCCGCAACACGGCAAGGTCGTGGGGATCGTCGTCGAATTGCGGCGCCAGGTAGGTCTCGACGTGCGCCTTCATCTTGGATGGACTCTCCAGGAAGGGAAAGTCGATCTCCACGATGGCGAGCCCTCTTTCATGCAGGCCCGCAGCGTCGAGACCGGGTGCCTCGTCAATGCCCAGAGCGTCCCTGACCACGTGCGCGCAGGTGCAGATGAGCCGAGGTGCGGCGAGGAAGCCGGCGCCCTCCACGTTGCCGTCGCGATCGTAGATGCGGATGAGGAACGGCCCAACCGCGTTGAGCGGTAGACGATTCATGTCGCGCCTTTTCCCGTTTGCTAGCCACGGCGGCTTGGCCGTGCGCCGGCTTTCGCAATGAATATACACTACACTGGTGCGTCACGAGCGCATTGCTGGCCGTGACGGAGCCAATCGCTAAACTGCATCCGGACGAGCGGCGGCATTGGTGACACACGCTGGAGGTGAGTGTGAAACGGATCGTCGAGTACAAGACGCAAGAAGGCGCCAGTATCTTCGCGGAGGTCGATCTACCTGACGCGGCGATCGGGCAGGCGAGTGCCTCGGACAAAGTTGTTCAGGCCATCAAGACGTTCGACGCGGCGCTGGACGATGTCATGCCGGCGGCAGAGAAGGTCGTGAGCAAACTCCGCACTCTCTCGCCGCAAGAGATCGAGGTGGAATTCGGCATCAAGCTCAGCGCCAAGCTGGGGGCCGTCTTCGCGTCCGCAGGAGGCGATGCCACCTTCACCGTGAGGCTATCCTGGAGTCGTGATACGCCTGAGCAAGCGTAGCAGCGGAGAACCTTGCGCCGATGCCTCGGTAGGGCCGTCGAGCGCGCCCATCTGTGCCGCTTGCCGGATCGCAAAGCTGTTCGCGCAGGCCATATCCAACGTCGTCGCGCTCCTCGCAACGGCACGAGCCAGTTGCCGCCGGCTACTCCTGAAGGCTCTGCAGATGTCGGCCTGCCGCGACCGTTGTGGGATGCTCTTCGCCCAGAGCCCTTTGGTAAATTGCAAGGGCACGCTCGAATAGGGGGCGGGCAGCGCTGTTCTTGCCAAGGTCGCAAAGCGCCATGCCCAAGTTATTCATGCTCGTCGCGGTGTCAGGATGGTTCGGGCCTAGCCGCATTTCATGGATGGCTAACGCACGCTCGAAGCGGGAGCGCGCGATGTCATATTCACCTATGTCCCGCAGCAGCACAGCCAGATTGTTGAGACTGGTGGCGGTGGTCGGGTGATCGGAGCCCAGTTGCTGTGCATTGATGGCCAGGGCGCGCTCAAATAGGACACGGGCACTCGCGTAGTCCCTCACATCCTGAAGGAGTAGGGCTAAGCAGTTGAGGTCGACGGCGGTAGAGGGATGGTCAAGGCCATTAGCCGACTCATCAATCGCCAAGGCGCGCTCCAACAGAGGGCGTGCGGCGGCGTAGTCGCCTATCGTCCGCAGCAGCATGGCTAAATTGCCGAGGCTCGTGGCCGTGGCGGGGTGGCCAGGGCCAAGCCGCTGCTCGTTAATGGCCAAAGCACGCTCGAGCAGAGGGCGGGCGGCGGCGTGGTCGTCCGCCGCCTGAAGTAGGCCAGCCAAGTTGTTTAGGCTTGCGGCGGTGGAGGGATGCACTGGGCCCAATTGCTGCTCGCGGATGGCCAGGGCTCGCTCGAAAAGGGGACGGGCAGCTGCGTACTCGCCCATATCTTGCAGCAGGCCAGCCAGGTTGCTGAGGCCGACGGCGGTCGTAGGATGGTCAGCCCCAAGATGCTGCTCGTAGATGGCCACGGCGCGCTCGTAGAGAGGGCGCGCGGCGACATACTCGCCCACCAGTTTCAGCAGGCTGGCTAGATTATTCAGACTGGCGGCAGTGTCGCGGTGGTCGGGACCTAGCTGCTGCTCGCTGATGGACAGGGCGCGCTCGGCGAGTGGCCGGGCAGCCGCGTAGTCGCCTATAGACCGTAGCAGATTGGCCACGTTGTTCAGACTAGCGCCGGTGAAGGGATGATCGGGGCCTAGCTGATGCTCGCTGATAGACAGAGCGCGCTCGGCGAGGGGCCGGGCAGCCGCGTAGTCGCCCAAGTCGTGCAGCAGAGTAGCCAGGTTATTGAGGCTCGCGCCGGTGGAGGGGTGATTGGGACCCAGTTGCTGCTCGGAGATGTCTAGGGCGCGCTCGAAGAGCGGTCGAGCAGCGGCATAGTCGCCCGTAACCTGCAACAAGCCGGCTAGGTTGTTCAGGCATGCGCTGGTGTCGGGGTGGTTTGGGCCCAGCCGATCCTCGCAAATGGTCAGAGCGCGTTCGAATAGGCACTTGGCCTGCCCATACACACCGGCATCCTGCAGGACCAGCCCGAGCACACTGTTTAGCAGCGCTGCTCGCATGTCAACGCGCCGGTCTGCCCGGCCCACGGCTACCGCGAGATGCGGCTGCACTGCGGCCAGGTCCGCCACCCGACCGCTCTCTCGCCGGCGCAACGCCTCGGCCAGCAGCAAGTTCTCCACGGCGCTCTGCGCCTCGTCGGTTCCCAGCGCTTCGCGCACGTACTCCGCCACGAGCCGGTGGATACGCAGGCTGCCATCCGCCTCCTCTTCCAGCAACCCCAGTTCCACCAGTCGAATGATGGCCGCCCCGCTTGCCGGACCTGGCTCTGCTTGTGCCAGGCTCGCGCGCAGCCAATCGCGCGGGATCAACTCGCTCGCGGCAAAGTAGGCGGCACGCGCCAGCAACTCTCTGGCCGTTACGTCCCTGGGCTGTGCCTCATCCAGGCGTGCCAGGCTGAGGTCGAAGGTGGCGCGAAGCCCCGGTACGTGGTTGGTGGGTGACGGTCCCACAGGCTTGTCGAGCGATTCGTGCTTTACGCCCGCGGCGCGCAAGGCTGCCAGGTAGGCTCGAGGCGAGGTGTCGTGCCGGTACTGGCCCAGGTACTTTCCTGCTAGGTGCAGGGCCAGCGGCAGGTCCCCGAGCTCGTCGGCCAGATCATGCAGCGTGGCGCCATCGGGACATGGATCGAAGCGGTGCGCCCACAGCAGCGTCATGCTGTCCGGCCGGGGCAGCAGCCCCACCGGCAGTGCCGTCACCCCCAGCGTCGCGTCCCAGTGGGCACGCCGGCTCGTCACCAGCACCCGCGCGCCGCCGCTTGGCGGACGCCACTGCCGCAGTAGCGCCTCATCCTCGCAGTTGTCGAACACCAGCAGTCGCGGCAGGGCGCTCCGCCAGGCTCCCAGAACGTGCAGCGCCTGCATCTCGAGGGGCAGGAGGTGGAAATCGGGTCGCAGCCCCATGCTTGCCCCGCACGACGTCACCTCCACTGCCACCGCATCGGCGTCGGCGAAGCTCAGCCAGAAGACCCCACCGGCGAAGTACCGCCCGTAGCGATGCACGAACTCCACCGCGAGTTGCGTCTTGCCCTCGCCGCCCATGCCGGTGAGCGCGACCACGGCGCGATCTTGCCGTAGAGCCACGGCCATTGCCCTCAGCTCCGCCTCCCGCCCCACGAACAGCGGGTTGGGGGCCAGCCGCATGCGCGAGCCGTCTGGCAAGCTCGCCGGGTGCGGCACCGCCTGCAGCGGCATCCGCTTGAGCAGCCGTCGCGCCTTGGTCAGCGCGGTCGGGTCCACCGGCGACGGCGGCGCCCAGCGGTACTCGATGGCGCCGATGGCGGTGCCGCCCGGCCCCGCCTGGGCTATCGTATGCCCCCAGCCACCCTGCGCCACGTTGCCGCCGCTGAGCGTGCCGATGCCGCCGGCATGGGCCTCGTGCCTGCCGCTCGCCCGCGCCACAGGGCTCTCCGGCAGGGGTTCGGGCGGCGGCTCAGACGGCGCGGCCATGCTCACTCCCTGACGCGGTCGATGCGGCCGATGGCGATGCCGTCCGCGCCCGCCTGGGCGATGGTGTGCCCCTGGCCGCCCTGCACCACGTTGCCCCCGCTCACGTGCCCGATGAAGCTCGCGCCACCGGACTGCGCTGCCACCAGCTCTTCCAGCATCGCCGCCAGCGCCAGCAGGTCCGGATCCTTGTCTGCCCCGGCCTTGGTCAGCGCCCGGCTCAGTAGCGCGTGCCCGCCCTCGAACTCGGGATCGCCTTCCACCGCCGCGACCGCCGTGCTGGCCTGGCTGTCCGCCCCGCAACGCCGCTTGATCGCGTCCTTGAGCGCCCCGTACGCATCCACGATCAGGCTCTTGCCCACGTCGGCAGTGCCGCCGAGCACGCCGCTGCCCAGCGCAGCTACCATCGCGATAGTAATGGGATCCATGGTCCTCAACTCCTTCCCGCTGCATAGGACAAGGGCGCTGCGTTGCTGCGCTAGCTCAAAATCCAGCAGCATACTTTGATGCACGACGTCACCCAACCGGCCGTAGCCGGCGTCGTCCCTCCCATCCGGCCGCAGCCGGAGGATTGGTCCCATCAAACGAACTGCGTTGATGCGCTGCGTAGAGGATAGCGCGACCGGGCCATCGCGGCCACATGCCTATTCTAATCTTCTAATCGCGCCGCTCGATATCCGCATGTGCCACTCGACAACACGAACACCTGTACTATACTAGTCATGGCGGCGGGGCCATACGCGCTGCTCACTGCCGGAGGCCGCGCCACGCCCTCGCTGCGCGGCAAACATCCCGGCAGCGCGTTCCGCTCAACGGCCGCGAATCACGCCACCCTGGCGCGCTCAGCACGTAGGTCGGGCGCGTCGTGATGCGCACCGTTCTGCCATCCGCGGATAAAACCAGCCGCGGCCGGCATCGTCCCTGCCTTGCTGCCGACACACTCGTAGGCCACTCGAAGAAGGTGCTCCGTGCCCAACACACATCACGCAATTTTGCGGAACGAACTGGGAGGCCCGTCCCGTGCCCTGCGCGATCCCATGCAAATGACGAATCAAACCCAGTTGCCAGGCTCCTTCCGGCACGCGGTTTTCGCCGAAACGAAGCCAGCCGAAGCGGCCGCAGCCGCCCGCGCGCTGCCATGCGACCGCAGTCGCAGGCTGACCGACGAAACGAACCGAGCCGAAGCGACCGCGCTCGCCGCTACGGCGCCGTGTGGCGGCAATTGCGGGCCGAATGACAAAACGAACCGAGCCGAAGCGACCGCAGTCGCCCCTGCGCTGCCATGCGACCGCAGTCGCAGGCCGAATGGCGAAACGAACCCATGCGACACGCGGACGCACCACGGCAAGCAGTTTTGCGAAACGAACTGCCTCGCCGCTCAGACGTCGTTGCCAATCGCGAAATTGCAATTCAAACCCAGATTCCGCTTCCGGCCCACAGGCGAAATTGCGAAACGAACGCGTGCTCGCCCCCTGACCATCTGCGTGCTGCACTGCAACCGCAGTCGCAGGAGGGCACACGTACTGTAGCGTGTGTAATAGCCAGGAGATCCCGGCTGTGGCAGAATGCACCAGGGAGTTTGCAAGATGGTAGCTGAGGACCTGGTACGCGACGAGGCGTTGGCTGGGCTGAGCGGCAAGGATGCCGCGCGATTTAGCGGCCCGGGCACCCGTCTGTGGCACAATCGCAACTTCAACATGTTCTGGTTCGGCCAGAGCCTGTCGTCCCTGGGCGACGCCTTTGCCATGATCGCCATGCCGCTGCTCGTGCTGCAGGCGACCGGCTCGGTGGCGCAGATGGGCCTGGTGACCGGCACCTTTGGCGCGCTGCAGCTCGTCACTGGCATATTCTCAGGAGCGCTGGTCGACCGGCTCGATCGCCGCCGCCTGATGATCGCCTGCGACCTGGGGCGCCTGGTGGTCTACTCGCTCATTCCCGCTGGCTGGCTGCTGGCAGGCCCCCAGATCTGGCTGATCTACGTCACTACGGCCTTGGGCTCCATGCTGGGGAACGTCTTCGGCGTCGCCTACATCACGGCGGTGCCGAACCTGGTCGATAAGGATCAGATCACCGAGGCGAACGGTCGGCTCCAGATATCCGGCGGCCTGTCGTTCGTGATTGGACCTGTGCTGGCGGGCGTGGTCACCGCGCTCTTCAACCCGGCGGCGGCAATCGGCGTCGACGCCGTGTCGTTCTTGATCTCCGCGCTCTCGCTCATGCTCATTCGCCTGCGACCCACCGTGGTGATCGCCGCCGCGATCAGTGGCGCGAGGGCAACTCACCTGGACGAGCTGCTGGCGGGAATCCGCTTCTTGTTCCACCAGCCGCTGCTGCGCACGGTGACCATTGTGTTCGGCATTGTGAACATGGTGCTGGTCGGCGGCATGGATCTCTTCATCTACCGGCTCAAGCACGATCTCCACCAGAGCGCCGGCACTGTCGGCCTCGTCTTCGGTCTGGCGAGCATGGGGGCCATCTTCGCCGGCATCCTCACCCCATTGCTCCGGCGGCGCTTTGGCTTCGCCGTCTGCTGGATCGGCGGATTGTGGGGCAGCGGCCTGGCGTTGGTAGCATTTGCGCTGTCCCGGAGCATCCCGCTGGTCGTGCTGGTGGCGATCCTGTTCGCCCTGGTGAACACGGTGATGAACGTGACCAACATGTCGCTACGCCAGGAGATCACGCCGGATCACCTGCTCGGCCGCGTCACCGCCGCGTTCTGGACCCTGGCCGGCGTGGCCGCACCGGTCGGTGCCACGGTCTCCACGCTGCTTGCGGCGCAGTTTGGCGCCCCGGCAATTCTCACCGGCATGGGCGTGATCACGGCGATCATGGCCGCGATCTCTATCGCCACGCCGGTCAACCACCGCCGTCCGGAGCTGCTGTACGCGCGAGATGACGCGCCGGCAACCGTGGCGGTGGCGGCCTCCTGATCGTCCAGTCCCGGAATCGCCGTGGCCATGGGCCTGGGCACCGCCATCAGTCTCGGCGGACGGTTACCGACGCCTGGAGGCGATTGACCTCTGGGATGAGACCGCCGGCCACGGCGAGGTCGTGCGCCACGGCCAGCGGGCTCTTGGCGCGACGATACTGCGCCAGCTCCGCCGGAGTGAACGGCTGCAGCGGGTAGATCACGTTCTGTGCATCCGTTCTGGCCATGGGGACGAAGCCATAGGGGCCGGGCAACAAGTAGAGGTCGGTGTCGAACGACCGGCCCAGGAACGTGGCAGCGGGGTAGAGGCTCTCGTCGTGCCGGTACAGAGGAGTGCGCGTGTGGTCGGTTATCGTCGCATTGGGAAACCCATCAGCTGTGTCCCCAGCGTACCCCTCGACGCCGGCGCCGTGTGCCAGCCGGCGGCAGAGAGCCAGCTCTTTGAACAGCTCCACGAACACTTTGTCGTTGTCCAGCGTGGCCACGAGGTACCAGGCGAAGGGGCGGGCACGGCTGGGCGTGATGGTGATGGCTGTGACTCGGCTGCGATGGCGCAGCAGCCAATCACAGCTTGGCAACAGGCGGATGCTGCCATCCGCATCGACAAGGCGAGGCATGCGGAACCCCTGCTTTCTCCGTGGGGTACGTGGGCCGCCAACGGCTGGAGCGTAGCTCGTGAGGGGCGCTTGGTGAGGGGGTCGGGCAGCGCGGCGAGCTACTACTGGTGGAGATCCTACGGTGATTATGCGCGTGCAGCCCCATTTGCGTATCGGCAGAACGAATGATCCTTTCTGTATAGAAGTACTAGACCATCAGGCTGGCTGGTTGCCGCGCTCGGATTTCCCGATTATCATATAATCATCGATCTGCGCGTGGCGCGTGTGCATGCCAGGATCTGGTCTACCCTCAGGCTGGCTGGGCAACCCATTGGTGCGCACGATCTGTGGATCGCTGCCACCGCCCTGAACTGTGGCTATGCCGTGCTCACGCAGAGCGTGCGTGAATGCAATCGGGTTCCGGGACTCGAGGAACGCCAGCCGGCCTGACGTACGGCTAGGCCGGCGCTAACCGATTCGTGGTCACGGAGGGAAGGAGCAGCATGGAACAGGCGAGCAGCAGGTTCGATCTGGCGCAGCCAAGCATCATGACGACGGTCGCCGGACTCTACCTCCATGGACCGCGTCCCGCCGTGGCTGGCGACGCGGCGCCGACGCCGATGGTCGTCGTGCCGGAGGTGGAGGCCATCGCGCGGGTCGGGTTGCGCGGCGAGGCCCGGCACATGCGCGAACGCCGTCCGGATGAGCAGGAGAGCAAACGCCAGGTCAGCTTGATCGACGCGGGCACGCTGGCGCGGCACGCCGAGCGGTTCGGGGGATTTCCGATGGAGTTCGTGAAATCCCAGATTGTGCTGGCCGGCTCCATCTCGCTGCCCGACCTGCTCGGCCACTACCTGGTGTTCGGCGCTGCCGAGGATGCCGCCGTGCTGCAACTGACGATCCGGCGCGATCCCTGCGAGGCGATGGACCTCATCGCACCGGGGCTGCGCCTGGCAATGGCGGGCGGGCAGCAAGGCGCGCTGGCACGCGTCGTCCGGGGTGGCCGTATCGCTCTGGGCCAGAGCGTGACCATCCACATGGCCCAGGCCGACGTGGAATCAGCAGTTCGTAGGGACTGACCCCCGCGTCCTTCCCCCGATAGACCCGAACCTGGGTGGCGTCCGCAGCCTGTAGGGCCTGACGTCTGCGTCTGTCCTCGGATGCACTGCTACAGGTCCGGGCCCATCAAGGGGCGGCCAGCGGCGTTTGGAGCGCCTCCCATTCTTCTGGGGTAGCGTGGTTCCACTCGAAGAAGCTGATGCCGTACGCGTGGTCATCGCGGGCTGCGCGTAGCGCGCCGAGCACTTCGGCCTTGGTGGGACTGTGACGGCCATCGCCGAAGGCATCGAACATCTGGCCTAGCACTTCAATCGGCACCGACGCATCCCCGGTTGCTTTCCTGATGCCGTCGATGCTGGCCGTCACATAGGCATAGGCGTCCGCCGCGGAGTAGGTGTGGTGGCTCACGTTCCAGTAGTCCATCGGCACGATCACGTCCCAGCTTTGCGCGACCGTGGCGAACGGGTACCGTGCCCCCCAGTAGGTCTGAGGCGGGTACGTGGCGATGACCATCAGCATGCGTGGGCCCAGGCCGGCCCGCACGACCTGGCTGTACGCGCGCACGTACGGCTCCTGCATATTCTGCTCTACATCGGCCGCCAGACCATCCACCCGGTCGCCGGTGGGCGTGACATAGCGCGCGGCCGCGAGCGACATCGCTACGTCGCGCGGCAGATCGTCCAGGAATGGGTACACCCAGGCCAGCACCGCGATATGGGCACGATGCGCCACCGGGAGCAGCCGGTCCAGCGTGCTGCGTCCATAGAAGCCGTTGCTGCCCGCGACCTCCACGTAGAGGTGGGTGATGTGGCTCTTCAGCGCGGCGTCGACGATCGAGTCCGGTGAGGCGATCTCGAGTACCGGCGGGGTGAGCCACATGCCGACGCCGCGCACCGGGCGAAGGTCTGCGAGGTGCTTGGTCGGCAGCATCGTCACTTGCTCGGCATCGACCCAGGCGCCGGCCGGGCTGCTGGTGCCGTACCAGGCACGGCCGTGACTGTCGGTAGCCCAGCGCGTAATCGCGATCTCGGTGCCGGCAGGCACAGTGCGCAGCGTGCGGGCACGTGCATCCGGCGACACGCGCAGCGACGCCCTGGTGGCAGCGATCGCCTGCGCCTGGAACGGCATCGGCGCGTGCGGCCCCACGGGGTGCGGTGCGACGGGCACGCCCGTGGTGGGCGGGTTGGGCACGGGGCCGGGCGACAGCAGATCCATCTCAATCCAGCCTACGAGCGCACCCCACAGGGTGACACGCGCCCAGCGCATGCCTTTGGAGTCGATGGTACTACCCGTTACGAGCACCTCTTGGTCTAGATCGAGCTCGGTGAGGATGGCGCCGCCTGGGGCGGCACGCACGCGCACGCTCCAGTACTGGGTCCACATGGATACGGGCGGCAGTGCCCGAGCCGCCGGCGACCAAGCAGCTATGGATGCGCGTGATTCGTTGCCAAAGGAGAAGGCAACCAGCAGCAGCGCGAGCATGAACCTGGCAGATCTGTAATGGTGCATGTGCCTCCAGCGCTATGAGTGCACCAGGATTGTCGCAGACTGTGCAGGTACTTGTCGCCCCGCTGCCGCGCTGCGTTTCCTGTGCCACTTGACACCTGACCACGGCAAAGTAGGATGGAGATAGCGCCGTGTTCGCGATGAGGCAGGGCTATGAACGCCGCAGACCTACCAGAGCCGACCGATCCGGTGCAGGAGTTTCCCCATTGCCCGTTTTGCGGTGCGCCCGCCGGTGAGGGCCAGGCGTTTTGCGGCGCCTGTGGCCAGCCCGGCGCGCTCCGCCCCGTGGGTACGCTACTGCACGGCAGCTACCGCGTTGTCTCCGTGCTGAGCACCAGCAGCACCGGCGCCGTCTACCGCGCCCAAGACGAGCGACGGAAGCGGGTGGTGGTGCTCAAGGAGCTGCTGGCACCGGCCGGCAGCAGCGCGGTGGATCGCGCACAACTGGCGCAACGGTTTCTGCACGAGCTGAAGAACCTGGAGCATCTCAAGCATCCTTCGTTACCGGAGGTCTATGGTGGCTTCATCGAGGACGGCCGTCACTACCTGGTAGCCAGCTTCGTGCCCGGCCGGGATTGCCGGTCCGTGCTCGACATGCTCGGCAAACGGATCCCCGAGCGCCAGGTGCGTACCATCGCCGGACATCTGACCAGTCTGCTGGAGTACTTCGAGGAACGCCATGCGCCATTCACGCATGGCGAGATCGTGCCATCGCACGTGGTGCTACGCGCCGACAACATGCCGTTGGTGATCGGGTTTGGCCTGGCACCGCGGCTCGGCCTGCGTCCGTACCTCGAGCTTCCCGGCCAAGCCGTCGCGCAGGTGCCGGCCCAACCGGCGCCCAAGAAGGTGCCTAAGCGCAGTACGCCCACGGGCGAGATTACCCTTGCGCTTCCCCGTATTTCCGGAGGCGCGGCCGCCCCGCCCGCCCTCGCCGAGCGCCTACCAACCGGTGCTCCCGGGAGTGCGGGCATCCTGCCCGCCCACGTTCACGCTCCGTCCACGGGTGAAGACCTAGCGCGTATGGGCAAGCTGGTGGCGCTGCCGGTCAGAACCGCCCGGCAGGCCGATAGTGCTGCTGGGGCCGGCGACAGCACCTTGCCCGTGGCCAAGGCGCCGCGCGACGACCTCTATGGGCTCGGCGCGACCCTCCACGCGCTCCTCACTGGTCGCGACGTGTTCGCGGGAGTCGACGATCCAGCCGAGCCATTCCCACCGGTGCGCGAGTTGGAGCCGCGGACGAGCGTCGGCATGGCAGAGGTGGTGAACCAAGCGGTGGCAGTTGACCCGGCGCGGCGCTTCCCCTCCGCGATCGCGATGCGGGCCGCAGTCGAGCACTTGCAGGCCGTCCTGCCGGGTCGTAGGGTAGCGCGTGCGGCGCAGCGGTCTGGGCCGGCTGCGGCCCGAAGGTCCGGCTGGTGGTCGTGGGCAGTGGTGGTCGTGATGATTGCCCTTGCCGTCGCCGTGGTGACCTACTTTGAGCTGTTTCAGTCGACTTCCAACACCGCGCGGGAGCCCATTCCCACGCCGTTCGCCCACCCCACAGCGGTTCCGACACGCGCGCCTCTGGCGCCCGCGCCGGTCTTGCGGACCGCGCCGCTGCTCAATGAGTACTTCCAAACCGGCGGCGACTGGCCCGCCGTTGCCGGCATCTCGAGCCTCGGCGGCAATCTCGTGCTCGACAACACTGCCGGTGTGCGGCCGCTCACGGCGTTCCACGGCGGCTACCGCACCGGCGTGGATGGGTTTGTGCTCGACGCCACGCTGCGCCTCAGCAGCGGGCCCACCGGCAGCGCGTACGGCATCGCGGCGACCCACGGGTCGGGTACCAAGGCGAGCAGCGTAGCGCTGCTGGTGACCGGGACGGGAGAGTGGGCGGTGCGCCGCACGGGAGCCGGCGGTGTCAAAATGCTCGTCAACTGGCGGCGCTCAACGGCCGTGCGCACGGGGCGCGACACGCCTAACGATCTGCAGCTTCGCCTGGTCCCGGGAAAAGGGGGAAAGGCCGGCACGCTTGTCGTCTCGATCAATGGGCAGCGCGAAGGGGCGCTACTCGCGGCGTGGCCGGCCATGGCAGCGGGTGTGGGGCTGGAAGTCGACCCGGGCATCGTGGTCATCTGCCAGGACTTCAGCGTGGATCGTCTGGTCGGACCAAAGCCGGTCGTGGACGAGCATTGGTTGGGCCAGCATCCAGCCTGGTCCAGCACCACCGCTGCCAAGAGCGTGCCCCTCTTGCAACACGGCTCGCTGCTGCTGCACCCGGCACCGGGCAATCCCTGGGCCGACGCCTCGAATGGCACCTACAGGGTAATGCCCAAGGCGAAATCGCTGCGCGAAGCAGTCGCGTTCACCCTCTACTCTGCCGGTGGAGGCCATTCGAGCGGCGGCCTCGTCTTCGCGCGTTCGGTGCAAAAGCCGCCGGCTCGCGGGAAGCGACCGGCGCCATCGATTGCGCTCGCGGCGACCATCGATACCGGCGGCCACGTCTCGGTCGAGGAGCTAACGGCGGGACACGCGAAAGTGCTGGTCAAGCCAATATACAGCCACTACGTGCGCGCCACCTACGGCTTCAACCTGCTTCAGGCGGTAGTGAGTCACCACGCAGGCGCGCTGCTGGTGCAGATCAGCGTGAATGGCAAGACACTGCTGACGTACGCCACCCGGATTGCGGGGCTTCAGCCTGCCACCGGCATCGCGGCCGTCGGCACGCACGCCATGGTCGTGGCCAGCGCATTCATCCTGTACGTCCCGGCCTAACCCAGCACGCTTACAACGGCAGATACAGAACCTGTCCGTCCCACTCGTGCTCGAAACTGCACGTGGCGAGGACGAGGATGTCCTCGATCACGCTGCCTCTGGTCGCATCGTAGCTTGCAATGAAGATGCCCGGCATCGGCTGTCGTGCTTCGAGTCGAGCGTAGGCAAACTTGGGGAGCGTAGCGACATCATGGCTGAGCACGATTCGCTGTTCTGCCGCTGCCCATGCAAGCACGTCCGGGTCGTCGGCTCCGGTGAGGCCGACGTCTTGTAGGCGCACAATATCGAGGTCCGGTTCTCGTCGTAGCAGGCCGCGAAGAATGGTGTTGTTGAAGTTCTCGTCGGCAGCTAGCTTGAGCATGTGCTAGTGCTCAGAATTCGCCCTTCGTGCGAGAAGTCGCTCGCGTATGCCTGCGGTGTCAAACCGTCCTTCAATCTCCCGGCGCACTTGCTCGGCCTGCTGCTGGCGCTCCTGCAAATAAACATCGACGCTGTCTTTATGGCTCAGATAGAAGCTAAGCACCGCGTAGATTGCCGCCAGGTTGAGCGACGGGAATTGGATTGCAATCTCCTCCGCAGTCGCTCCCGCTTTGAACGCCGCGATCACGGTGTCGAGCGTCACCCGTGTTCCGGCAACCCGTACGACACCATGCGCGTCCGTGGCGAGCGGCACGGGCGTATCAGCGATCATGAGCGCCATAGTAGCCACCCCCTTTGAACCTGGCATCTGCCCCAGTGTTTGTCTGGCCTAACTGCTAATGAGAGGATAGCACGCAGATTACCACTCGACGGTGTACGCCCGCCCATCCGGCGCGTTGGGGTGCTGCAGCAGGGCCGTGTGAGTCGCCGGGTCCCACACGACGGCCATCTGGTCATCGCCTGCCCGCACGCTCGTGGGCAATGTGGGCAGCAGCAGACGCGTCACCGCCGTGGTGCCGGACGGCCCGGCAAGCCGGAATCGGAGGCGGCGTGGCTCTGCCTCGACCCACTCGACGCGGCCGGCGGCTGCCAGCACCGCCGGGCGTTCGGGCGGCATGCGCTCGACGTCGAGCAGGAAGGCGTGCTCGCCGGGCTGCAGGAGGACGCTAGCGCGAATGGGCAGGTCGCCGTCGAGCAGATCCACGAAGCGGCCCTCTAGCCGTAGTTGGTCCGGGCGCTGCTTTGAACCGGCGAAGGCGGACTCAGCAGACCTGCTGAGCGCGGCGGCACACACGTACTGCCCGCGCCGCAGCACCATGTGGGCCTGCTCGCGGTATGCCGGCGCCCCTTTCGGCAGCGCCTGCAGCACCGCGCGCACGCAGCCGCGCACGGCACTGGCGCCGCCGGGCTCGCGCGCCAGGGCAATGGGTCCTGCCTGCACGATGAACACCATGCCGTGGCCAACAGGGTGCCCGCCCGGCCTGCCGGGGATACCCAGAAGATTGAGCAGGTGGGGCCATGGACCTCGCTTCCCCGGCACATCGTTCCACCAAGCCGGCAGCGTCTCATACGGGCCGTCGGCCGAGCCAAAGAGAATCAGGCCGTTGCCGGCCTTCACCCACGCTGCCAGCTGCTCGTGGGCGCGGGCGCTGGGTGGGGTCATACCGTCGTAGCTCAGCAGCAGCAGCCGGACGTCGCCCGGCATGCCGCTCGCCGCGGCCGCTTCCAGGCTCACGGGTTGCACGGGCATGCCTGCCATGAGCGGCGGTAGGGCCAGGCCATAGAATGCAGATAGTTCCGGGTCGTCCCACCCCGGGCCGCCGCGCCGGAACATCAGGCTGTCGGCCATGGCCACGCCGATGCCCTGTGTGCCGCAGTCCCACTCCAGCGGTGCCTCCGGCATCGTGGCCAGCGCGTTGGCAATGACCAGGATTTCCGAGGCGTAGGCCGCGGGAATCGGGTCGCCCGGCGGTCCTTCGGGACGGCGAGGGTAGCGGCCGGTGAACACGCGCATGGGCCAGGGCATCACCTCGTAGGCGCTTACCTGTGGGTGAAACAGTGAGGCGACAACGGTGGCCTCGTAGCCGGCACGGTAGCGATCCCATCCGAACGAGGGGCTGTCTTCCACCGGATCGGCCAGGAACCAGAGGTGCCTGTTGGTGTCGCGCACCAGCTCGAGGCCGGAGCCATATTCGAGGTAGGCTACCTCAAACAGGCGCTCGGCACGCGTGCCCTGGTACAGCGTCTGGCTGCGCGCGGTGTGGCTCCAGACCTGCAGGATAGCGCCGTCGCAGTGTTCGATCTCGCGCAGAGCCAAGATGGGACTGACGATACGCGCCTGCGCGTAGTTCAGCAGGCTGTGCGTGGCGACATAGCAAGGGATCGGCCCGTTCGGCCGTTCGGCACTCAGGCGCTTGACGGCGGCGCAGAGGCGCGCGATGAGGTCGCGGTAGAGCGCGCGCTTCAGCTCGGCGGCGAGGACGAAACTCGCCGGATCGGACGCCGGATCCCGGTATGATGCGTGATAACGGGACTCCCAGGCACGCTCGAAGCCGCGTCCGTAGCCGGTCTCCGCCCAGAACTCCGGCTCCTCCAGGTAGACGGCTTCCACGCCGGCCTCGATCGCCTGCCGCAGCAGGGTTTCCAGGTAGGCGGCGTAGGCATCGCTGGGCACCATGTAGGGTACGTCGGGGCCGTGCAGCCTGGGCGTGCCGTCGGCGCGGCACTGCGCGTCGTCCCAGTGCGCGGCGCCGTCCCAGCGGCCCAGTAGGTAGTCCTGGTACTGGCCCCAGGCAAGGCCCGTCATCAGGTGGACGCGGTAGCCGCGATCGCGCCAGCTGCGCACGCGCTCGGGCAGGCCGGCGTCGATGCCGTAGACCATCGCGGCATCGGCATGGAGGTCGAAGCGCGGATCCCAGGGTTGCCCGGTCTGGAAGATGGTGCGATCGAGGGGATTCATGGCAGACCTGACCCCAAATGGTATATGGTATTGGCTCATCCAGGATCATGGTACGAGCTCGCGCGCACGATGTGTGGCTGGCCTTCGGGGACCGAGGGATGGTAGGATACGGGGCGGCTGCAGGACGCGCTCGATGACCGTGTGCCAGAAGTGGAATCCAGCATGAAGGGACAACCTTGCTCTGCTTGGGCAGATGCGGCGATGCATCAGGCAGCGATGAAATCGCGCGGGGGGGGCAAGGGGATACTGTCCTCAAGCGCAAACTGGATGTAGTTCTCCAGGGCATTCCGGCCACGGGTAAGGGCTTCCTCATATGTGGCCCCATCGGCCACCGGCATCTGATAGCGGTCAGCCCATTCAGGCAGGACGACGACAAACGCTTGATCCTCCGAACTCCATTCGATCAGGATTGAGTAGCGTGACTCTGTGTTCATGCCTTATTCCTCCGCATTAGTTCAGCTTGCACCCGCAGGGCCTCACGCAGATCTCGCTCATCGTACGGCTTGGCATCCGCGCCATTCGAGCCATCCACTGCGAAATTCTTGGGCAGTCCGGGATAGGAGAACACGGTGTGGTCACCCTTGCCCTCTCGTTCGATGAAGCCTGCTGCCCGGTAATCATTGCGAATCTGGTGCTTCTTCCTTGGCATCTTTCTCAATGTTACATCGCACGGTTGTCGCGTGAGCGTGCCTCCGTTTCGTCTGGATTGTAACCACAATTGAGGGCGGTTGGGCGGCCCGGAATGAGGAGTTCACCAGAACGCGGGACAAGCCACCACCGGGGCCAGGCGGGAACCCGCAGGTGCGCTGCCGTCAGCGGTCCCGTCGTCGTTCGCGCTTGACCCTCACGCGCCACCGTGCGACCATGCATCTGATGCCGGTTCCCAAAAGCACGAGAGCTGCGCCCAAGACAGTATGCGAGGACCTCCTCGTGGAAAGGAGCAGGCAGTATGAGCGATTCGTTGCTGATTCCTCAACCCGTGCACGTAGAGGGCGGCCCACCGGATGCCGCGCCGTTCCCCTTGCACCCGGGCGTGAGCGTCGTCATCTCGCACCGGCATGAGCAGGGCGAGTGGATCGCGGCGCTCCAGGTGAAGGCGGCGCTGGAGCGCCTCGGTATCGATGCACCTATCCAGCCGCAGATCCACTGCAATGATGTTCGCCAGAGCATCGTTCTGGCAGTGCGGGGCCGCGACGAGCCGGTCTTTCCCGGTGCCACCATCACGCGCGTCGAGCCCGCGATGCCCGACAGCCCGGAAGCATACCTGCTGTCGGCCACGGCCGAGCGCATCGCCGTGTGGGGGGCCAGCGCCGCGGGACTGGCGCGCGGGGTGCAGACGCTGCGCCAGCTCCTGGCCACGGCCAATGGCGCCGTGCCCGCGCTGGAGATTGTCGACGCACCCGCGCTGGCCTGGCGGGGCGTGATGCTCGACATCTCGCGCGGCAAGATCCCCACGCTCGAGACGCTCGAGCAAGTCGTGGACCTGATCGCGGCGTTCAAGCTCAATGTGCTGCAGCTGTACACCGAGCATTCCTTCGCGTTCCGGCGGCACCCCCGTATTGGCCAGGTGTGGGGCTCTCTCACGCCTGAGGAGATTGCCAGTCTCGACCAGTACTGCCGCGACCGCTATGTGGAGCTGCAGCCGTGCCTGCAGTCGTTCGGGCACTTGCGGCGCATGCTGGATCTGCCGGAGTACGCACACCTGGCTGAAACTGCCGACCACTGGAGCCTGGCCCCGAGCAACGAGGGCACGTACGCTCTACTGGACGACCTGTACGCCGACTACCTCGCCTGCTTTAGCTCGCGCAACTTCAACATTTGCAGTGATGAGACGTACGACCTTGGCGCCGGCCAGAGCAAGGAGCTGGCCGAGCGCATCGGCAAGGGCAGGGTCTACCTGGAGCACATCCTGCGGCTGCACCGGTTGGCGCAACAGTACGGGCGCACGATGTTGGTCTGGGACGACATCTTCCTGCACCACCCCGACCTGGTACACGAGATCCCGCGCGACGCGATCATCCTGAATTGGAGCTACGAGGCAGCAGAGAGCTACCCTCAGGTCGAGGGTTTTCATGAGGCGGGCTTACGTCAGGTAGTGTGCCCGGGCACTTCGACCTGGCGCACGCTCTTCCCACGATTGGCGAATGCGCGAGGCAACATCCGCAACTTCGTGCGATCGGGCGTGCAAGTGGGTGCCCTGGGCGTCCTGACCACGGATTGGGGCGATGACGGCCATCCGAATCTGCTTGGCTCGAGCTGGTATGGCTACACCTACGGCGCGGCCGAAGGCTGGGCGCCGGGCGTGCTCGACGACGACGAGTTCGAGCGACGCTTCACTCTGCTGGTGTTCGGCGATCGTGATGCCGCGGCCGTGCGCGAAGGCATGCAGGCCCTGTCTGATGCGTGTGTAGAGCCCGGCATTGCCCGCCGCAACGGCTCGCACAGCATTCTCCTCTTCCGTGGCGATGTGCTCACCGACGAGGAGTGCCGAGGGATCCCGGATGCCGCGCTTGCTGCGATGCGCGAGCGCGGCACGCGCGCACGGGCGCTACTGGCCGGTGTTGCCGGCCCGGGCAGCGGGGAAGCCCGCCGCACGCTAGACGAGTATCGGCTGAGCGCCGATTTGGTGGTGTACGCCGCGGAGCGAGGTCGAGCGGCCCGCTCGATTGCACATGCCGTCGAGCCGGCCGCTAAGGAGGCAGTAGCTCTGGAGCTGCAGCGCCTGAAGCGCGAATTGCATGAGTTGCGAGCGCGCTACTGTGCGACCTGGCTCGTGCGCAACAAGCCTGACGGCCTCTGGCTGACGCTCGACCAGTTTGATGAGTCCGCACGTACACTGGACGCGTGGTACCAATCGGTAGCGCGTGTGTATCCCTGGAGCTGAGACTATGAACATCGCCGATCTCGATACACCAAGTCTGCTGGTCGACCTCGATCGGCTCGAAGAGAACATCCGGCGCATGGCAGGTATTGCCGGGACCGCCAGCGTGCAGCTGCGCCCGCACGCCAAGACACATAAGCTACCGGAGATCGGCCGCATGCAGATCGCCGCCGGCAGCCCCGGGCTGACCGTGGCCAAGCTGGGCGAGGCGGAGATGTTTGCCGACCACGGGATCGAGGATTTGTACGTCGCGTACCCTTTGTGGGGCGAGCAGAAGTGGGAGCGCCTCTGCCGGCTTGCCGCCAGGACGACCGTGCGCGTGGCCGCCGATTCATTCGACGTGATAGATGGCATCTCGCGCACTGCTGCGCGCCACGGGATGCGCATCAAGGTTCGCCTGGAGGTCGACAGCGGCATGGGTCGCTGCGGCCTGCAGAACGTCGATGAGGTGCTCGACTTGGCTCGTCGCATGGACTCGCTGCCCGGCGTCGAACTCGTCGGACTGATGGGCTACGCAGGGCATGCTACCGATCGGCCGGATAACGAGGGGATCAAGCAGGCCGGATTCGCGGAAGGCAGGCATCTGGTTGGCATCGCCGAGAGCTTGCGCGCGCAGGGCTTCGCGGTGCCCGAGCTAAGCGTGGCCGGTACGCCGACCGCTCCGTACGCAGCGCAGCTACCCGGGATTACGGAGATACGTCCGGGCACCTACGTGTTCTCCGACCGCTCGCAGGTCGCGACGGGCTGGAGCAGCCTGGACGAGTGCGCGCTTACGGTGCAGGTCACGGTGGTGAGCCGGCCCACGCCTACGCGGGCCATCGTGGATGGCGGCTCCAAGACGTTCAGCAGCGACCTTGCCGTGCGCTCGAGCGGCTACGGCGCCGTGCGCGGGTGGCCCGAGCTGAGCTTCTCGCAACTGAAGGAAGAGCACGGCACCCTGGAGATTCCCGCCGGCACCAACCTGCCAATCGGTACGCGTCTGCAGATCATCCCGAACCATTGCTGCGCGTGCGTCAACCTGCACGACCGGGTTGCCGCGGTCAGGAGCGAACGGGTCGAGGCGATGTGGCCGGTAGTGGGACGCGGCTTGGTGCAATAGCGCAGAATCTGTCGGCGCAAAACAGCCGCCGTAGCCTGGCGTCCAGGCTCAAGCAAATACATCCCATTGAGTCGAATTAAGTGCTCGGCGCTACGAGATAGCACCTATCCAGAGCGCCATCGAGGCTGCATTGGAGTAGCCCTCTGCAAGTCTGGACTAGCCTCGGCAGGCGAAGTTTTCGACGGCCCAACGCAAACGAGCCACACCGACCGTGCACGGTCGTGGACAACCATCTTGTATTGCGACATAAGCTGTAACGTCGGATGGTGGCGTCTGCCTCCGATCGGGCATTCTGAGATTGCGTTCCAAACTTCGGAAAGGGCCTGCGATCTGCTGTTACCCGTGAGTCCACGACTCTCATATCTGTGCGCAACGTCAGTCGAGCCGTTCTTTGACTCGAGCTCATATATGCTTATCGCAGTAAGTTCAGCGACACGAAATCGGAATGCGTCATGCGACACTCCATAGGTGCTGGGCTCGACCACCAGTGCATCGATGAGCCCACTCATTCGTCGCCGGCGGAGCCCCTTCTCGACCCAAGGTCGAGGCATCAGCAGGCTCGCGGCGAACCGGTCACACCACTGTTCCATCCTCTTGGAAGAGCAGTCGAAGACGCGATGACCCTCGGTAGCTACCTCGCGTGACAGTACCCAATGACCGAGTTCATGCGCGACCGTAAATCGCTGGCGAACCGGGCTATCTGCGGCGCGCACGATGATCTCTGCTCCAAGTACACCCAAATCGACTAGGTAGCCTGGTCTTTCGAGGTCATCGTAAGATATTCTCAGCCCGGGCCACAGTCCCGCGAGCCGGGTTGTGTCTATCGGAGGCTTGTACTGCTCCCCCTGATGCAATACTGAGAGAGCTATCACCTCAGGATCGGGCAAATCCTCGACGTTCATTCGGGCCGCTCTTCTAAGGAGTCCATCACGCGGTACAAAATGCGCCGAATAACACGATTGCGATCATCCGGTGACATCCCATGGCGTGCTGCACTGCGACCCTCCAGCCAGTCCTCAAGCAGCCGTACAGAATGTTCACCAAGGTCCGGCTCGACCAGATCAGCAACGGTAGTTCGCAAGACCGCCGCGATCTGACGAAGGCGGATGAGGCTTGGATTCGATACCCTGTCGGTAGACTCCTCGATATGCCGAAGAGACTCGGCAGTCAGCAGCGGGACCCTAGATGCGATTTCCTCTCGAGACAGCACCAACTCCTCTCGTCGCTGGCGAATTCGCTGACCAATCATATTAGTATCGTAACTCGCGAAGGCCATCTTGCGCTCTTCCAAGATAGGTCTCACGGCGAGTAACGTATCCTTCAGGTTGGGTCTGAGTTCTTCCGGCTCTGTGTAGTTGAGTTGAACCTTGAACGAAGGAATGCCCGAGACCATTCTACTTATGCGCGAGTCGCCGTGGGTTACGAGGATAATCGGCACAAGAGCATTGTAGGCGAAATCAAGCTCCTCACCGGACCCAGTGCTTGGATAATGACATAGGTGGATTACGAGATCTGAACTCAGCACGCGATCACGATCAAGCTTGAAGACGTCGCTAGCACTTATGTCGGGATTGTATGCAGGATCGGTATTCTTCCGTGGCTCGTACAGATTGATGCCGACATCGGTGCAGACGAGTGAAATCGTGTCGGATACAAGAGATATAAGCTGGCGCTGCTCATGGCTTAGGCCGGTCAACGCGCATGCGAGGTATGCATCCAGTGGCAAGGGTGATGACTGGGGATTGAACAGCATCAATTGATTCATCTTGACCTCCTGGAGCTCGCCAGTATTCTGAAGCTGCCGCGATTCGATAAGGTCGGGAGCATGGGTCAGAATGTCGCGGCTGAATTGCTCATCTGAGACCTTAGAAAAGTAATGCTTGAGCCGCGCCGTGGCGTCTTCCAGCTGCGACATACAGCCACCTCCTCACCGAGCTCTCTCGGAGAACATTATGAGATCGACGTCACGGATCGCTATTTGCACATGTGCACGGTCAAATAGGAATGAATTGGGAAACACAGGTGCACCTTCCAAGAACGCGCCTCTAACTGCTCTAATCTGAATCCCAGCTTCTCCAAGCATTCCGACTGCAAAATTGATGACGTACCGGTCCAATCTGTGTGCACCCATCGTCTGTCTTGGCACGGATAGTCCTGCCCTGTTCATTCGTTTAAGGAACTGATCGTACGCGTCCGCGAGTAGCGATGACCAGCCGCTGTCGAGAAGATCCATACAGTCCTCAAGGCGAAGCCTCGACTTTAGCACGGCCGGTTCGCTGGGCCAGCGGTGCTGCGCCCACTCCCACGCTCGCTCGGGAGCGTCTTGAAAGAAGTAGATGCCGTCTCCAAGCCAGTCGTACTCATTTTGACTTAACTTGAACCCATTCCGCAGAATAGAATCCGCCGCACTTGCACACGTACCATGATAGCCCCAGACGTCGATCACCTGATGGTCAGTATCCACGACCTTAGCTCCGTGTTCGTCCCTGAAGTGAAATAAAGCGGTGGACTCTCGGGCTGGCCCGTGGCCTTTCTTTAACTATACACGTAGGGTTGCCCGTTTGTGAGGGAAAGTCGGCCACGATCGCACCTGGGGGCTGCGGCCTGGGCGCCCCTGCAAAGTGTGATCCAGCGGCGCCACATTGCCCTGGCGCCGAACATGATCGTAGGCACGTTCGGGCCGAGGACGATGCTCGCGCCCTCAATGTTCGCTACGGCCAGTGTCAACGCGATCACGAACCTAGATGCGCCAACCAGCGAGCGCGTTCCACCCGAAAAACCATGACGGCGTGATCACAGCTCTTGGAATTCCGCTGTAAACTAGGCAACGTTCTGTGCCATTTCCATTGACCCGTGTCCTCCCGCCTGCTACCGTCACTTGTGCGTGCGAGCCGGCTACGGGTGCGTCGCCGTGGCGGAGCTGCCCAGACTGTTCGCTGCCGGCTCTTGACTGGCGCACCCACCACCGCGGGACCCGCGTGCGGGTCGCGCTCCCGCCATGACCTATCGACGTCGTGTTCAGGTTCACGTTGGGTAAGGTGAATGCCGGTGTCCAATCGCGAGTTCACCGTGACCGGCGCTCACTCGTACAACCATTCGAGCGCCGTGCACTGGATCGTGTCGCACCTGGCTCGCTACTGGCAGCGGGCTGCGCTCTTCCTCATCACCAGTGTGCTGGCCAACATCTGCTTCAGCACCGTCTCGGTGGTCACCGGTAGCGCATTCAACAACGTGCTGCACAGCGCGTCTCCCCGGACGCAGATTCTCCATGCCGCGCTCCTCCTGGTCGGGCTGGTGCTTGCTACCGCCTCCTTCGATTTGGTTGCTCGGATGCTGGTCCAGGTGGTGGGGAAACGGTTTGCGCGGGATGCGCGCGAGGAGCTTTACATAAGCCTGCTGGGCAAGAGCCAACTATCTCTCACAGCCGTGGGCTAATTGTCGGCACGGGCGCCTAGTCGTGCCACCACGAGCGCCACGGCACCGCCCATGAACACGAGGTCCACGACGAGTTGCACACTCGCGAGCGCCTTGGCGAGGTCGCTGATTGCCATCAAGTTGCCCGTGCCTGCGGTGGTGAGCGTGCCGAGCGCGAAGTACACCGCATCCCACTTCGACAGGCACTGACTGAAGTTCTCTGACGTGCCGTAGGTCCAGTACAGTAGCGAAAACACCGTTACGAGCAGCGAGAGCGTCACGGCAGTGAGCAGCAAGAGACACCGAATTGAGGATCCTGCCAGCGCGCCCGTAATCACTGCCATGGTAGCCGTCAGTGTCGCGAGGCCGCTGAGGGCAAGTGGCCACATCACGCGAGTGAGTGCGAGATGGTTCGACTGCTCACCAACGAGAGTGGCGTAGAATAGCCACGCGCCAGCCGCATATGCCGCCAAGAATGCCAGCACCGGCCTCGGAAAGCCCTCGTCTCCTCGGACGAGCGTGTGTCTTTGCGCCATGGTCCATTTCTCCCTGTCTGGGCTGGGCCAGTACGGGGCACGCGGTCCCAGCTAGGCGCGGCAGCCTCCCTGTATCCTAGAGGGCTGTAGCCTACTCCGTGGCGTTCGACGTGTATTCCGACATGTGCGCGGAGATGTTTTGGACCACTTCCACAGCAGCCGACCGGCGAAAGTCTTCCGCCCAGGAGCGCATTCGCTCTGTCCCAGCGTCAAACATGTCCATACAATACACAGCGCTCATGTCGCGCAGTTCGGTTGGGTCAGGCCATGGCATAGCCGCCTCAGCCAAGTGTGTGGCGACAAGCGCGCGGGCCTCTTCCTCAAGCTGACCGCGTAGTGCGACAACTCTCTCCAGGAAGGCTGTCACTACTACTTCAGGTGCCGTCATCATCTTCCAGTATGCTGCAAATTGGTCGTCTACCACCATTGCTGGCCCCCAAATCACAAGCACGTGTCGTGCAAGCTGCTAGCAACTCGGCTTACTGCTGAGTTCCTTGCGTATAGTAGCACGGGGATCGACCGAGATGGAGATGAAGATCATCGCGGCGATGGTGGTGATGATCATCGCGGTGGTGGTGGTGAAGCTTCACGGTGGTGCTGCTGGAGATCATCGCGGTGGTCCTCCACGTCGCAGCAGGCAGCGTGCAGCGGGTCGCGGGCCTCGCTGCCGTGTGACGCGTTCCTCAAGCACTACCACAAGCGCAGCAGCGTCGAGACCACGTTCAGCATGATCAAGGGCAAGTTCGGGGATGCGATCCGCGCCTGGAGCGATTCCGCTCAGGTCAATGAAGTCCTGTGCGAGGTGCTCTGCCACAACGTGTGCGTGCTGGTGGGCTCCATGTACGAACTAGGCATCGAGCCGGTGTTCTGGACGGAAGCGGCAACGGCATAATGCCTGACAAGGGGGGCGGGAACTGGGCAATGGTGAACAGTTCCCGCCCTCTTTGCTGCCCCTTATCTGGCGCTCTTTTCGCCACGGCCATTGCGCCTGCCCTCCTCGGATGCCACACTAAGGTTCTTGAAGGCTCGTGCTGCATGGCTCACCGCCCGCTGATATACCTCATCAGCTACTCTTGACGCGTAGCCGAGTCTCCCTTGCGTCTGCAGCGCTGCGTTAATATACTCCGTGGCACGTTTCGTGGCCTCATCGGATGACATACCTAACCACCCCGCTTCAATTCGTCCCACAGAGAGTCAATGATATACTCTGCGAACCATGTAGTCCAGTACTTCGGTGTCAAATGCTTAGCAGTCAAGTAATCTACAAGTTCCGGTAAGAGTTCCACGCTTGACTCTAGCGTCTGTAGCATGTCATCGCACCGGATTTTGTTCCCATCAACCTCAACGTCGTTCTTGGTGTAGTCATATGCCTGCTGCGCCTTCGCGCGCCACAACGGCCTATGATCGTTGAAGACCTTGTTCAACTTGGCGTTTTGGAGCCTTTGAAGCTTCTTAAAGGTAAGACTCATGCGGCGTCCATAAGCAGCAGGTGAAACGTCACATGAATGGCCACACCCAAGACGACGACGAACTGAGCGATAAACACCCCGATGGTCCAGCCATAGATGTGGTGGGCAAACGTGTCGGAGCCGCCAGCGACTAGCCATATGACGCACAGTACAGCACTTGCCAAACTGAAGCAGAACGAGGCAACAACCCATATGGCAGCCGTCCTGTAGGGCTTGAGAACCTTTTGCGACGCGTCACCTGCATATGACTGGTAGGCAGTTATGATGATCGCCAAGAATACTAGGACAAACCCCCCTAGCGCTGCCGCACCCCCAAGAGCGCCTACTACCGCGTCCTCTGCCATGGCAACCCCCGTGCTCTAGCCCACACCTGAGAACAGTGGTTGCGTCTGTGCTTCTTTCTCTTGTGTTCGCCGGGACTGCTTGAATGTCCTATCTACCTGGCTCTGAGGTGGCATGTCGAGCCGCTCGGACCCGTTAAGCAGTCCCTCAACGCTGAGCACCTGAATCCTGGGGTGCATGCCCCAGGGCGATTTGTAGAAACCATGGCTTGCAGCCTCAGTCAGCATCGGCTGACTGGGTGTATCCAGCGTGAGAAACACCCCCATCGCAGCATGTTCACGCTCTACGGTACCTGCGAGGTCCCGCACCAGCCCGCTATTGACGTGGCCCGACTTCACTTGCACGAGTACACGGCTCGGGGTGGCACCCAGGCCCAACAGAAAGACGATCACGCCGTCGATACCCTGATCCGCGCCCTTCTTGCCCGGTCCGCCGCTGACCTTCCCACCAAGGGGTCGGGCACCAATCAGTGAGAGCGCCCACCACTGGAACTGATAGCGGTCGTCGTGCGCAAGTTGGCGGGCACCTTGGGGGCTGGTTGGCACCCCGATAACCTCATAGGTCACATCTGGGAAGCGCCGAAGCCGTACCTTCTGCAAAGCGATGGCCAGACTTGTAACGTCGATTCCGATCCATTGCCGACATAGAGTTTGCGCTGCATCAATAGCGGTGCCACAGCCGCAAAATGGGTCGAGCAGCAAGTCGCCTGGATTACTACTAACGCTGATCACGCGTTCCAGCAACGATAGTGGCTTCTGCGTGGGGTAGTCGAGTCGCTCCTCAGCGAGGTTGTGGATCGGTCGAAGGTCCGTCCAGACATCTTGCAGGGGTACACCAGGCAGATCTTCCGGGTACTGTCTCAAGCGGGGCATTCCACCCTGCTTCTTCGGCCAGTGGATCCGACCCGCAGTATCTAGCCCGTCCAATATGTTTGGGGGGTGCATCCAGTGACGACCCTTCGCGGTGATGTTGATGCTACGCCAGGGTAAGCCGGACGCACCATTCCGCGTGCCTGCCCCGGTCAGATCGCAGCGTTTGTAACGGCGTCCAGCCTCGTCAAACGAGTCGAAGAACGTATCCAGATACTCCGCATCATATGGGGCGTATTGCTGGTTCCAGGTAAAGTCGTCTGATTTCGTGTAAAAGAGAAGCACGTCGTGCACCGGCCCGTAGCGCTTTGCGCTGCTGTGTGCGCTGGTCCTCTTCCACACGACCTCATTTTGGAAATGCTGAGGACCAAAGATCGTGTCAAGTACGATCTTGAGATAGTGGCTGGCAGTGGGGTCACAGTGCAGGTAGAGACTCCCCGAAGGCTTGAGCGCGCGGTGCAACTCTACCAATCGGATCGCCATCATCACCAAATACGCCATCATCTGGTTCGCGCCGATGAACTGCCGTAGCGACGCGATGAGTGCGGATACGCTCTCGCTGCACTCAGTCACGAGTTCCTGGAAGGCTCGTTCTGCTGCCACATTCCAGTGCCACGTATCCTCAAATACCGCGATCTGTGCGTCCGACTCCTGCCCAGACTCGTCTTTGAACAGCACATTGTAGTTGCGACTGCTGTTGAACGGTGGGTCAAGGTAGATAAGGTCAACGCTCTCGTCCCGGATGTACTTGCGTAGCACATCTAGGTTGTCGCCGTAGTAGAGCACATTTCCCGTCATCGAGTACCGCTCCTGTGCTCTTGAGTATGCGCGCCTAGTGGAAGCAGCGTCAACAACTCGCGGGGAGTTTTTGGGCAGATTCGCCACTTGCCCAAAAAGTAACCCGTTCAGGCCGCTTTCTGGGCAAAGCCGCTGTCAGGTAGCGTTCGACGTGAATTGGGACATGTGCGCGGAGATGTTTTGGACCACTTCCACAGCAGCCGACCGGCGAAAGTCTTCCGCCCAGGAGCGCATTCGCTCTGTCCCAGCGTCAAACATGTCCATACAATACACAGCGCTCATATCGCGCAGTTCGGCTGGGTCAGGCCATGGCGCAGCGTCGCGGCGGTGGTGCTGCGTCGCACGGCCTGCCGTGGCGCGCGAGCTAGGACATTTGCCCCAATACGCCACCGTGCTGGCAGCCAGGTGCTCGGAGCCGACATCGCCCGTTCCGCGCGGCCTGGGCCAGATTTCGGGCCTTCCTCGCTCCCTACAGCAGGCGCCCTCCGTGCGGCAATGCCTCGGCCATCGCCTCAGCCAGCGTACGGGCATGGACGCGCCGCTGCACAGAATCCATCGCCATCTCGCCCACGGGCTGGGCATCGTAGTACGGTAGCTGGTGGCTCGCGCTGTCCTCGCCCAAGAAGGGCTGCAAGGCTTGCGAGATGGCCCACCGCTTCCTGCGTGAGTCCACCGCAGGATTCCCGAGGTAGCCCGTGGGGTCGCCCGTATCCTCGGTGAGCACGCTGGTGGACTCGGGCGTGAACTCCGCCAGCAGGGACTCGGTGATCACGCCGTTGGGGCGCCGCGCGGACTCCCTGCCATTGGGGCGCTCGAACGATAGCTGGGTACCGCGCGCGCCGGGCTGCTGCGCGCTGGCGCTGCCGCTGGCTTCGTAGTCGCGCACGCCCTGATCCTTGGGCTCGCGGAGTCGCATCATGCCGCCGGGGCTGCTGAGGTAGTCGTGTTCGGGGGCGCAGTCGAGATCGAGCGTGCTCGCGAGGTTGGCGTGCTGCTGCTGCAGGCGCGCCCGGACGCGCGGGTCCAGGCTGGGCCGCAGGCGGGCACTCGCGGACTGCCGCTGGCTGGCGTCGATGTGGCAGTCGTGGCCCAATTGGGTGGCAAGCTGATCATGTTGCGCACTGAGCATAGCGCGCAGGCCGGGGTTGAGGTGTTCGCGTAGGGTGTTCATGGTCGTGCGTTCCTTTCTTAGGCGAGAATGCCGTAGCTGTTTTCGGGCGTGCTGCGGCGGACCTGCTCACGCTGGCGCTCCATGGTGGCCGCGCGGTCGGCATGCAGCCGCTCCAACTGGCCTTCAGCCTGTGCAAGCTGCGTGCACGTGTCATCGAGCACCTGCTGCACCTGCTGGCGCTGCGGGGGCGTCGCCGCCTGCAGGGCCGCCAGCAGGCGCGCTTTTTGGGCCTCCAGCGCGTCAATCCGCGCCCACACCTCCAAGGCCAGGGTGTCGGTGTAGGGCTCGTACGCGGGCGGCGTGGGTGCGGTTGGCGCGGGCTCCGGCTGCGGGTCCAGGATGCCCGCCGCGAGATCGACCGGCGCCTGCTGCTGCTGGTAGCGAATCAGGCGCGCAGCTTGTTCGGCGCGCTCGGCTTCGCGGGCAGCTTCGAGTGTTTGCATGCCGCGCTCGCGGGTTCGCTGGGCCTGCTCCTGATCGCGTTGCCTGAACTGCTCGTTCAGTAAAGTCATTTGTGGATACCTCCTACGCGAAAATGGGTGGGGTGGCGCGCCGGAGGAGCCGGTTGCGCACCCGGCAGCGAGGAGCGCGCCACCCTATGGGAGCCAGGTTCGCGGACCAATGCGGGTGACGTGCCCGCTTCCGGAGGACCGACGCGTCGCCTGCTCTGGCGCCCAGTATAGCGAATGCTGGCGGGGTACTGCATGGGTTTCACCGCCGCGTCAACGGATTCCAGCGGCTCGGCTCCGCCGGTCTGGTCTTGGGTGGCAACTGGTCGTCAATTCCGGGAATCGGCGCCAGCCACCATGCGTCACTCTGCAGGTCCTCCAGTGCCTGGCCACCCATGGCGACGCCAATGGACCCGCGCCGGGCAGCGGCCAGGATGGCCAGGCCCAAGGCCGTCACGAGATCGTCGTGCGCGCCCACGCGGAACGCACCGTAGGTGTCGTTTGCGCGCGGGTTGATGCGGATCTCGTAGCTGAGCAGTTCGTCGGCTAGCTGCTTGGCCGTGGGCGTGTTGGGCAGGAGCAGCCGCTTCGTCTGCAGAATCACCTGCAGCTTTGCCACCAGCAAGCCCTTGCCCACGCTCCAGGACCATTCAGTGCTGTTCTCGACCAGGCGGTCGCCGTGCGTGAAGTAGCAGGGCGTCACCTGCATGCCTGCGCTGCGGCACATGTCCACGACCGGCGTACCGAGCCCGGTCGCATCCAGCCAGATTGGCGGGCGCTCGCCCTGTAGCTGGGGTTCCAGCCCGTCGATGGTGTCCCGCAGCCGCGCTACCACATCGGGGTAGCTGGTGCCCAACGGCAAGCTGGTGAGCCCCCGTGCCGCGAACTCGCGTTCGCCGTCGTTGCGGTCGCGGCCTTCCACTACGGCGATGGCGGTCGGATCTTTGCGCTGCCCGAGATCCACGCCGATGGTGATGATCCGGCCCGGCGGCATGCTGGTGGTTATCGTGTCCATATGCTTGCGAGTCCTCCCCAACTTGGCCCGACCCAGGCGTCTTCTTCAGGCTCTGGACGGTCGGGCTCGTCCGGCTCCCACTGTGGGGGCGACCAGAGCGGATCGGCGCTGATGCGCGGCGCCTGCTGCTGGCTGCCCCAGTTGGCGCCGACGTGCTCGTGCCCGGTGTCCGGCACCCACGGCTCCAGGTCTGCGCGGAATGCAGCGTCGATATCCGCGTAGCTGAACGCCTGGTTCTCGCTCGCCACGAAGACGCCATAGTACTCCTGCTGCACCCAGAACTCGCCCTTGGCACGCCGCTCCCGCGCCAGGAAGTCCACCGGGATGCGCGGGCACTGGTCGGCGGTGATGGCAAAACGCTGCCAGTCGTCGCCGCCCTTGGTCCACGCTTCATACCACCAGCCGCGACAGCCGCAGGGCGTCGAGAGTGCAACAAGACGGCCAGCCGAGACAGCCAACATCGGGCTGGTGCTGTGGTACACGTCGTCACTGACGCGCGAGCCTTCATCGATCACGAGCAAATCGACGCTGGAAAAACCTCGGATCGCGGCGTCGTCTTCGCCCGGCAGCGCAACCACGCGTGCCCCGTTCCGCAAGGTCAAGGTCAACGCCGTCGTGGCGGTTGCGGGCACGAGGTAGCCGCTGTCCCGGTATGCCCGCATCAGCTTTCGGAACAGTTCGCCGGATTGCCGCTGGCTGCGACTCAGCAGAATCACGAGGCTATCCGGCACAAACAAGCAGGTATGCAGGCCCAAGATCGCGGCCATCATAGACTTCCCACTCTGGCGCGAGCAATTGGCCAAGATCCGGGGGTGCGTGCTCCGCAAGAAGTCCTGTTGCCAACCGTCGGGCTCCAAGCGGGCACGGCGCGCGAGTTCGACGGGATCGGCGTGGAGTGCGAAGTCAAGGGACAGGGCGTTCACGGGCTCGCATCCTCACGCAGGGCGCTCAAGGCAGCCTGCAGTGCCCCTGGATAGGGCCGCAGGGCAGCCAGCAGCCGCGAGCGAAGATCGAGCCATTCCGGGCTCGCGGTGAGGTTGACGGCGATGGGCGCGCCGCCGGGGCCGGTCTGCTCCGTGCGCACGATGCTGCTCGGCTCGCCGCGCTCGCGGTGCCGGATCGCACTGGCCAGTTCCACCACGCGGCAGAGCGCGACAGGATTCGCGGCTAGCTGCTGGGGCGAGAGCGCCTTGACGGCCTCATCCGCCTTGGCCTCCAGCGCATCAGCCCTGGCAAGCGCAGCCGCGTGCTCGCGCTCCAGTGTCTCCTGCTCAGTACGCTGTCGTAGCTGGGCCTGCTGTGCCAGTAGCTGGGCGTCGTGCTGCAGGGCGCGCTCGCCCCAGTGGTACGTGACCGACCACAGCTTGAGCGTTTCCAAGCGTCGGGTTGGGGGCGCTTTGGCGGCGAGTTGGCTCCGGTAGTGGTGCAGCAAGGCGGCCAAGCTGCGCGTTTCGCCCAGTCCGATGTAGTCCTGCAGGGCCTGCTCGGCCCGTGGGCTTGGGCGGGATGCGGGGTTCATGGGGCCTCCTAGTTCTGGGTCATGGTGCTCTGCGTCGGTAGCTGCAGCGGGCTCAAGCCCATCAGCTTCTCCAGCAGTTCGATGCGCAACTGCCGGTCCTCAGGCGCCACGTCAGCCCGGAGTAATTCGTCATGCACGAGCAGTAGATGCTCCAAGTCATCGCGGTGGCGACGCAGGCCTTCCAGGGATCGCTCCAGGCCCTTGATTGCGAGCGTGAGTTCCAGCGCTTCGCCATGCAGCTTGTCGCGCTCTGCCACGGCACGCGCGATGACGAGGCCGGTAATGTCACTGTCCACCATGCTCACCTCCAGGCAACCGTGCTGTCACCGGGCGCGCTGCCACTGACCACCACGGTAATGCCCACAGTGCACACGACGTTGTAGCTGTAGGTGCCGCTGACGGTGGCATCGACCACCGCCACGACGCTACCCGCTGCCGTCGTCGAGTCATAGACCGTGATGGTGCCGGACGCACCCGCTTTGGTATTCACCACGACGCAGCCCAAGGCGCCAGGGCCGTTCTTGAGCGTGGTGGTGCCGCTGGCCGTCAAGTGGCTATAGGCAAACGTGCCGCTCAGTGCCGGGCTACCATCGGGCGAGCGCGACGCGCCCGGATCGACTGGGAGCCCGGCCAGGATGAGTTCTGGATAGGACATAAAGGGCCTCCTTGTAGCTACGCACGCAGCCTGCCTGCTTCGCGCAACACCTCAATGGCTGCGTTGATCTGCACCATGTGCCGCGCGTCCCCGCCCCCGTCCGGGTGGAAGTGCCGCGCAGCGCCCCGGTGCAGCGCCTGAACGGCCCACGGCGGCGCGCTCTCACGCAGGTGCAGCGCGGCGTACGCCCGCTCCAGTGCGGTACGCCCCTGCCCGGAGTCGCACGCCCGAGCGCGCTCGCGGGCGTAGACCCGTTCATGTACCTGGTCGGCGCGGAACCAGCCGCTTGCCCATTCCAAGACCACGCGACGGTCACGCAGCGGCAACGTCCACACCTTCAGGCGGGCGTCGAAGCTGGCATCACCGAAGTGGTGGCGGAAGCTGGCGAGCACGATGCGCCACACGTCGTGTTCGCCCCTCCAGGATACGAGCAGTTCGTCACCGTCGCGCTCCAATACGAAGTACCGGCCCATCAGCCGCTCCCCGCAGACAGCACCCGCTCAGCGAGTGCCCGGCGACGCTGCCACGTTGCAACGGCACACTCCGGGAAATGTTTCCCGAACCCCCGATAGCACGTACAAGACGGTTCAGCCGCATCACGCCATCGCTGCAAATCCTCGTCGGCAGGCATGTCCAAACTGCTCGGTGTGCTGGGGGCGCCAACCGACGAAGGAGGTTGGGCGCCCCCAAAACCGACGGAGGAGGTTTTGGGGGAAGCCCCCCCGGCGTTTGAGGGGCGCTCAGGCGAGGTCTTCTTCAGATCCCATTGGTCTTCCTCAGCTTTGGTCTTGTTCTCTATATAGACGTGTGAAGTGGAGTTCACACGTACGTGTGAAGTGGAGTTCACACGTGAGGGCTCCACGTGTGAACTGGAGTTCACACGTTGATTGCTGGGTGGTAGAGAATTTCGTACTCCCGCGAGGTCGTCTTCCGCACTTTCCTTTCCTGCATGAGTCACGTGTGAAGTAGGGTTCATACGTGAGGGCTCCACGTGTGAAGTAGGGTTCATACGTTCCCTCTGGTGGTTCGGCATTTCTCGCACCGTCGCAGATTTGCCTCCTGGTTCTCGCAGGGTGCCTGGCGTGAACACGTATTCGTTGTGGCGCCGTTGCCTGCCCCGCGTATGGGGGCGCTTGATCAGCAGCCCGCGCTCCACCAATTCCTGCAGCAGGTCCACGACCTGCCGCTCGGTGAGGCGGAGATCCCACGCGATGAGGTCCTGTCCGGGAAAGCAGACGTACTCGCCGGTGTCTTTGTCCGGCTTACCTCGGTGGCACAGCAGGTAGGCATACAGTCGCTCCGCTCCGCCGGACATGCGCAGTTGGAATACCCACAGCGGCAGTGCCGCGAAGACCCAGGTGCGCGGGTCCGAGTCGCCCACCAACTCACGGGCGGTCACGCCGGGCGTGAAGGTCAGGCCCTTCTCGGGTTTGCTACGCTGGTCCTTACGGACATACGGGCGCTTCGCCTTGGCCGCGCGCGGTGTGCTATGCTGTGTTTCAGGGCGTGAGATTGTCGGTGCTGGTGACATCGACTGCCTCCCTCCCCAAGGAACGATTGGCGCCCGCCTGCACGGACGCCTCAGAGGCCGTCCGGTGGCTGCACCGGGCGGCCTCTGCATTTCTTTCGCATCGCAGGAACGCCGCGAAGAAGAGTTCGGAGACCGCCTGCAACGGCGTTCTCTCCGGTAGCGGCGCGCTCATCGCTCCGGCCCCGCATTGAGCAGGTGCTCCAGCGCCGCGCGCGAGACCAGCAGCCTCGGCTTCTTCGAGCCCTCCGCGCCGAGTCTGACGGTGACGAGGCGCCCGCTGCGAATCAACGTGCGCAACGTGTTCTTGCCAACGCCGCAGACCTGGGCTGCCTCCGGCAATGAGTATGCGAGCCGCTGATCCAGGGGCGTGCCAGGGACCATGTGCCTACCTCCCTTGTGGGAGGTCCAGCCCCGCGTTGCCGCCGCAATCCGCACAACCTACGTGACACCGGCTTAAACCAGTGGTACGCTTGTACGTGGAATGGTCGGGCCAACCAGAACGACCACTCCAAACGGAACCATCGGGGCGGGCCTCCCGCCTTGCTTGCAGACTGGGGACGCGAAACTGTGGTAGGGGACGCGTCCCGAGTCTGGTGCTGTGTGCGATCCACAGTGGACCATCACAGACACATCGTGGGCCGTTCGGTCCATCGCGGCTAGTGACCTAACCACGAAGTGAACCCCCCGGCTACTTTTGCCGGGGGGTTCTGTGTCGTCGAGGGCAGGGCCTAGTGGGCTGGCACCAGCCCAGCCCGCTTGCGCGCCGCATAGCGCTTGTAGCGCGCAAGCTGGGCTTCCCGCTTGCTGCTGGGGAAGTCGGGTGGCGCGGGGTCGGGCAGCAGGTCCGCCTGGCCCGCGTCGAGCAGCGCCCGGACATCCAGGCTCCACTGCACGCGTGCTCTGAGCCACTTGGACTTCTGCGCAGGCTGGCGCTCCACGATGGTAGCCGAGGTCACCAGGCCCAGCAGCAGGTCGCGCAGCGCTGCCTCATCGCCCTGGGCCGCCAGCGTGTCCATCACGGTTGGCACGTCCATCTGCAGGAATCTGGCATGCGCGGCCTGCAAGTCCAGCATGCTGGGGCCAGCGTCGGGCAGCGCTGCCAGGGCCTGCTGCAGGCGGGCAATCTCGGCGGCGAGTTCAGCGCCGTAGGCGCGGTGCTCGGCAATCTCCACGTCGGTCGGGTCCTCGATCATCTCGGCAAAGCGCCGCGTGTGCCGCCGCATCTTCTGCCGTGCCGCTTCCAGCGCGCGGGCCAGGTCGGCGCGGTCGTCGTGTGCCGGGGCGGCGGGCTGCTCCATCCGGGACAGGTCCCACTGCCTGAAGGTCAATCGCTTGACTTGGCGCAAGAGTGCCTCGTGCGCATGGCCCATGCTGTAGGCGACTGCCGTGCAGGCGGTCTCGCCACTGCGCGTGCCCAGGCACACGTACGCCGCCGACGCGGCCCGCTTGCCCAAGCGACGCGAGGGGGTCATGCGGCTGCCGCAGCCCGCACAGCGCAGGATTCCGGCGCCCATCGGATCAGGCTGCTGCAGGCGCGACCTGACGATGTACTGCCCGGCGCGGTCTAGGCGCTCCTGCACGGCGATGAAGGTTGCCTCGTCCACGAGCGCTTCGTGTTCGCCTTCGACCACGAACTCATCCCCCGGCGCGCTGCGCTCGAACATGCCTAGGCGTTCGTGGTTGTACCGGAGCGCGCCCATGTAGGTTGGATTGCGCAGGACGTAGCCGATGTTGCAGGGGGTCCACGGCTTGCCCTTGGGGCTCTTGGGACAGGCCGGATCGCTGTTGGCCCACAGGGCGAGATCGCGCAAGCTGGCGCCGCCCGCCGCGTACTTGCTGAACAGCTTGGTCACGAACGGCGCCATCGCCGGGTGCGGCACCAGGGTACCTGCCTGGTAGCGCCCGCCGGTGCTGCCGGTCCGCTCCGGGTACCGCAGCACGTAGCCGACCGGCACAATGCCATGGTGCCGCTTGGCTTCGCGCACGCTGCGCTCCATCGCGGGCCGCACCTTCTGCGCCAGCAGCCGCGAGTACTCCTCGTTCAGCCCGCCGCGCACGTAGCGCATCAGCCCGCCCTGCTCCTTGCCTTCGGACACGCTGATGAACGCGCACCCGGCCCGCTCCAGTTCCTTGGCCCGCGCGATCCACTCTTCCCCGCGCCGCCCAAAGCGGTCGAAGTAGGCGACCAGCACGGCGTGCACGACCCCGCCCCGCACGGCGTCGAGCACCTTCTGGTAGCCCTCGCGGGTGATGTCGTGCCCGCTCTGCTTGTCGTATTCGAGCATGAGCACGTCGTAGTTTTCCTGCTGGGCAAACGCGCGGATGGCCTCCTCCTGGTCCTCCGGGGAAAAGCCCTTCCCCTGCTTCTTGCTGCTGACGCGGACGTACGCTGCCGCCGGGACGGGGCCGGTCGTCGTCACCACCGTGTTCGTGCTGCTGGGGTACCGCTTGGCGAGTTCCTGCATGGTCTGCCTCCTGCGCTCTGGTCCTGCTTCCACCTACATAATACCAGAGAGCATAGAGATAGTCAGACGTTTCACAATAGGCAGCGCGTGGGTGACATCATGGCTCGCACCGCGAACGACGTGGGTCTGCTGAGCGACATGGTCGTGCCCGGATTCGATCTGATCTACGATTCCTCGTCGGCGCTGGTGGTGCCGACAGTCTTCATAGGATTCCTGCAGTGGCGACTCCTGCTCGTGCCGGTCATCTTCCTAGCCGTGCATGTGCTGGTGCTGCGGCACTACATGGGGCAGCTCAAACCGGTGTCCATGGCGCTGCGCGATCGGTTTGGCCAGCTCAACGCCGGGCTGGCCGAGACCGTCTCGGGGATTGAGCTGGTCAAGGCCACGGCTCAGGAAGGCCAGGAGCGGCTCAAGTTCGAGCAGAACGCGCGCACGTACCGCAATCTGTTCGTGCGCAACGGGCTGATCCAGGGGCGGTACCTGCCGCCTCTTGTGCTCTCTGTCGCGCTGGCGTTCGCGTTGCTCCACGGTCTCTACCTGGTTTCCAGCGGCCTCCTCAGCGTCGGAGGTCTGATCACGTTCCTGGGTCTGATGGGCAACTATGGCTTCGCGGTGTTCGTGTCAATCTTCTCCTTCAGCGCGGTGCAGCTGGGCGTCGCAGCCTCCGACCGCATTCTGGCGCTCATTCGTGAAGAGACCGATCTCGACGAGAACGAAGCAGGCTACCAGGAACTGATGCGGGGCGAGCTGGCGTTCGATCACGTGAGCTTTGGCTACGCCGACGCCATGGTGCTGAAAGACGTCAACTTCCACGCCAAACCGGGCCAGACTATTGCGATCGTGGGGCAGACCGGCAGCGGCAAGAGCTCCCTGACCAGACTGGTCAACCGCATCTACGATGTGAGCAGCGGCCATGTACTGATCGACGGCGTGGATGTGCGCGAGTGGCAGCTGGATGCGCTACGCTCGCAGATCTCGGCTATCGAGCAGGATGTGTTCCTGTTCTCTCGTACGGTAGCCGAGAATATCGCGTTCGGCGCGGGGACCGACGTCGATCGGGGGGCGATCGAAGCCGCGGCACGCGATGCTCAGGCTCACGATTTCATCATGGACTTCCGCGATGGCTACGACACGCTCGTGGGCGAGCGAGGCGTGATGCTTTCGGGCGGACAGCGGCAGCGAATTGCCATCGCGCGCGCGCTGCTGACCGATCCCCGCATCCTGATCCTCGACGATTCGACGAGCGCGGTCGACAGCGCTACCGAGGATGAGATTCAAAAGGCGATGCGGCGGCTGGCAGCCGGGCGCACGACGCTGCTGATCACCCATCGTCTCTCGCAGATCCGCAATGCCGACTCGGTACTTGTGCTGCGGCAGGGTGTGCTGGTGGACCAGGGAAAGCACGACGACTTGCTGGCGCGCTGCGACCTGTACCAGCGCATCTTTGCCCACTACGAGCCCGCCGAGTCTGCCCCGGAGCCGGCAGTGGCTGTCTCGGGGAGGAACGCATGATCTTCGGTGGACTAGAAGCAGAGGACTACGACCGATCCTACAACGACCGGCAGCTGGTGGCGCGTATCATCCGCTACTTCGCGCTGGCGAAAGGCCAGATGCTGGCCGTGGCGCTGCTGGTGGTCGGCAGCTCGCTGCTCAACGCCGTGGTACCGGTGACCCTGGCGCACGGCATCAACGAGCTCACACAGTCACGCGCGGTCGGCGGCGTGGGCCTGCTCATCGGCCTCATCCTGATGGCCGGCGTCCTGTCGTGGGTCTTCAACTTCGTCAGCCAATGGTTTACTGCCCGCGCGGTGGGCGACGTGGTGCTGCGACTGCGGCTCGATGCCTTCAACGCGATCCTGGAGCGCGATCTCTCGTTCTACGATGAGTACCCCTCGGGCCGCATCGTCAGTCGCGTGACCTCCGATACGCAGGATTTCTCCAACACGGTGACCCTCACGCTGCAGCTGGGCGGCCAGGTGCTGCTCATGCTCCTGATCACTATCGTCATCTTGACCATCAACGTGCGCTTGACGCTGCTCACGCTGCTCATTGCCCCGCCCATCATGGGGACGTCGCTGGCATTCCGCAAGCTCGCGCGGATGATCTCGCGGCGCTCCCAGCGGGCCCTGGCGCGCGTGAACAGCTCCATTCAGGAAGCAATTACCGGCATCACGGTGGCAAAGAACTTTCGCCAGGAAGGCGCCATGTATGGCGAGTTCAAAGCGATCAACGAGCAGCGCTATCAGGTCAACCTGCGCGAGGGCATGCTCTACAGCGGCATCTACCCGATTCTGTTCTCGCTGACGAACCTTGGCGCCGTGGTGGTCGTCTACTTTGGCGGCAACGCGGTGCTGGACCACTCGATCAGCGCCGGCTCGTGGTACCTGTTCATCCAGGCGATCTGGTACTACTGGAACCCCATGATCAACATCGCCTCGTTCTGGAGCCAGTTCCAGGTAGGGCTGGCTGCGAGCGAACGCGTGTTCGCCCTGACCGATGCCGAGCCCCGCGTGCGGCAGTTCGCCGCCGCGCCGGTGCAGCGCGTCCGCGGGCGTATCGAGTTCAAGCACCTCAGCTTCAGGTACACGGAGCAGGAGCAGGTGCTGCAGGACTTCAACCTCACCATCCGGGCGGGCGAGACCGTGGCCATCGTGGGGCACACCGGTGCCGGCAAGACGACCCTCGGCCGGCTCGTGGCACGCTTTTACGAGTACCAGGGCGGCGAGCTGCTGATAGACGGGCGCGACATTCGCGGCTTCGACCTCCAGTCGTACCGCCGGCACCTGGGCGTGGTGGGGCAGGTGCCCTTCCTGTTTGCCGGGACAGTGGCGGACAACATCCGCTACGCGCGCCCTCATGCGAGCGACGAAGACGTTCGGGCCGCAGCCCTGCGCATCGGCTGGGGCGACTGGCTGGACGCGCTGCCGGATGGCCTGGAGTCCGGCTGCGGCGAGCTGGGCAAGGGGCTCTCGCTGGGCCAGCGGCAGCTCGTGGCGCTCGCGCGCCTGCTCCTGCAGGATCCGTCGATCATCATCCTGGACGAGGCGACGGCGAGTGTCGATCCGCTAACCGAGGCGCAGATCCAGGAGGGGCTGGACCTGGTGCTGCGCGATCGCACCGCGCTGGTCATCGCCCATCGCCTCTCCACCATTCGCGAAGCGGATCGGATCATCGTGCTGGACCACGGCCGGATCACTGAGGAGGGGACGCACGAGTCGCTTCTGCGGCGAGGCGGCCACTACGCCATGCTCTACAACACCTACTTCCGCCACCAATCGCCGGACTACCAGCCCGGCGGGGGGTTCGTGCCGGTAGCCTTCACCTTCGAGGCGGCCGTTGACTCGGGCACCTCAAAGGAGCGGCAGGCCAAGGATGAGCACGTAGCGAGGGTCGTGCGAAAGCTCGCCACGCGGTGAGAGTCATCAGTCCTCAGCCGGCCGCCGCGTCCCGCAAGCGATCGAAAGATCGTCGTGTGCTTGACACCCGCGGGGCCGTGATGTACAAATGGAGTACAGATCGCAGGCAGCAGGGCGGTACTGCTTTGAAGTTGAGGGCGAACCATGACAGCGCCATTGCAGGTGACCAACACCGGTCCAATCGTGTCTGAAGCAAGCAAGCCAGGCGTCGGTGGCAAGACACATCGCCTGCAAGCTCGTCTGAGTGCCGAGCAGCAGCGGGTGCTTGCACGTGCGGCGGCGATGGAAGGCCGCAGCCTTTCTGAGTTTGTTGTAGTCCATGCCCAGGAAGCGGCCTATCGCAGAATTCAGGAGCACAATATCCTGGAATTGAGCGAGCGGGATTCTCGCGCGTTTGTCGAGGCGCTCATTGCACCATGGGAACCTACGCCAAAGATGCGAGAAGATGTCCGCCGCATGCGCACCATGTTTGGCGAGGACTAGCTGGGCATGAACGAACCCAGTCTGCCAAGCCCGGCACTGGGTCAGCTCGTCGTTCAGCCGCTTGGTGCCCACCATTGCCGTGAGGCTTTTGTGTGCGGCATTCCAGAGTTGGACCACTACCTGCAGCACCAGGCGTCGCAAGATTACAAGCGCAGTCTCTCACAAACGTTTGTGCTGACCGTAGCCGCAAATGACGCCGATATTCTCGGCTACTATACATTGAGCAGTTACTCGATCGCAGTTGCGGCTCTGCCACCAGACCTGCGCAAGCACCTTCCGCCCAACAGGCCTCTTCCGACAACTCTGCTTGGCCGATTCGCCATCCATGCATCCCAGCAAGGTCGCGGCCTCGGCACACTGCTGCTGTACCATGCGATGCGCCGAGCGTTGCGCGCTACGAAGGCTATCGCATCCTTTGGCATCGTCGTCGACGCGATGAATGACGCGGTGGTCCCGTTCTATAGAGATTCTGGCTTTATCGAGCTGCAGGACAAGCCGCGGCATCTCATAGCGCCTATCAGTCATCTGCGGGCGCTGTTTCCCGAAGATGCCGCGGCGATGCCGAGCAGTGAACCTCTGTGAGAGGCCAATAGGAAGCGCCGGGGCCCCATCTGCCATCATGGACGGTGCAGCCAGATCGGCGGCGCTGATGGGGGCACGCCTTGGCACCTCTGGGCCGCGTCCGCTCCCGGACGGTGCGTCCGTACAGCGGACCGGTCCCTGCGTGTAGAACGGACAACCAGAGGGGCCGGCGGCAATTGCCGCCGGCCCCTCTGGCTGAGCTCGCTCAGCTGTCAGCTAATCCGGGATCAGCCTAGATCTTCTCGATCAGGCTCACCGATACGAAGTACCCCTTGCTGATGTTGTACATACCTTCCACCATCACGGTATCTCCCTTGCGTAGCAGGTGGACGGTATTGGAGCGGTGACCGTTGATCATGATCCCGGTCGACGTCTGCACGCTAAGCCCAAGGCTCACTCCGGCCTTGAAGGGCGCGTTGCCCAGTACCTGCGTTACCTTCACGACGATGAACCGATTCTTGCCGCTCGACTGCACCTTCGTGATGCGTCCCTCGAGCTGAACGAATACCTTGCCGGTAGCAGTCGTGGTGGTAACGGGTGCGGTCAGATCCTCAATGGTCGTGGCCGTGAACTGGCCGTTGGCGAGGTTGCCGCTGATCTGGAGCTTGTCGTTCGCTGCGATTTGGCTCAGCGGGAGCGCGCTGTTGTCACTTCGGACGATCGCGGTGGTGCTGACGACGTATACCGGCATCTGACCGTTCGGGCAGGGGCTGGCGACTACCACGTTCGGGCTGATTGCGGTACCGGTCACCGAGGCGTTCAGCAGGCACAGGGTGACTGGTGCAGTTGCCTGGCTGGCTGCTGCTGCCAGGTTGCCTGCGACGCTCGTGACTACCGGCGCCGGGGCTGCCACTGAGACGGCTCTGACCCAGACGAACTGCCCGAGCTGGAAGTCGTAGAGGCCGTCCGCGGTGACCGTGTTGCCGGCGACGATTTCACTGCCGCTATAGCCGTTGGTGGTCGTGCCATTAGCGGTGACTGCGGTGCAGGGGAACTGCGTGCTGCTGGGCGTAGCGCAGTTCGGGCTGGTGCTATTGAGCACGGGCAGGGTGAGCGCGGCGCCCACGCTGAAGGGCGAGCCATTCGACGTCGTGGCGGCAGTGACGGCCACGCTCGTGGCGTTGCCGTTCGCGGTGACGGTCTGCACCGTGCCGGTGAACTGCGTGCTCGCTGCCTGGATGGAGGTATCGCGGATTTGCGAGGCGGTGGCGACGCCGTTGGCCAGCACTGAGCTTACCTCGAGTGTGTCGCCCACCTGGAACTCGAAGAGGGCGGAGGTGCCCCACTCGCGGCGGAAGAGCTTGGTGCTGCTGGTGGCGCTGATCGGCAGCTCACCGGTGGGGCAAGGGCTGACGGCAGGCACCGCGTTGGGGCTCACGGTGCCACTGGTCATCTGGGCCTTGGCCAGGCAGAGGATAGCGGGTGCGGTGAGCGCGGAAGGCGCCTGGGCCAGCGTGCCCGTCGCGTTGAACGGAAGCGCGGCGACGAGCGCGAGATCGTGAATGATGGAGGCATCGATGCCGCCCGAGGTGTTGGGCGTACCGGTGACCTGCAGCTGATCGCCGATGTGCAGATCGCTCAACTGGGCGTCGGCGTCGTTCGCGCGGTCCAGATCGGTGCTGGCAGTGACGTTAACCGAGACGGTGCTGGCGCCGACCTGCAGCAGCAGCGTCGCGGGCAGGGTGGCTGTCGGCGCGGCCACCAGCGTGCCGGTGATGACTTGCGCGGGCGGTGCGGCTACCTTTATGGCTTTGATCCACACGAACTGGTTGAGCTGGAAGTCCCAGAGGCCGTTCGTGCCAATCGTATTGCCGACGATCACATCGGTGCCGGTGAGCCCGTTGGTGCTCGTGGCGCCCACTGTGATCACTGGGCAGGGGAACTGAGTGGCGCTGGGCGCGACGCAGTTGGGGCTGGAAGCATTGAGCACGGGCAGCGTCAGCGTCGCGCCGGCTTGGAAGGGTGCGTTCTTCGATGTCTTGGACACCATCACGCCGATGTTCGTGCTGTTGCTACTCGGGGCGACGGTCTGCACCGTGCCGGTGAACTGCGTGTCCGCCGCTTGGATGGAGGTATCGCGGATCTGCGAGGCGGTGGCGACGCCGTTGGCCAGTACTGCGCTTACCTCGAGTGTGTCGCCCACCTGGAACTCGAACAGGGCAGAGGTGCCCCACTCGCGGCGGAAGAGCTTGGTGCTGCTGGTGACGCTGATCGGCAGCTCGCCCGTGGGGCAGGAGCTGACTGCAGGCACGGCATTGGGGCTGACGCTGCTGGTCATCTGGGCCTTGGCCAGGCAGAGGATGGCGGGTGCCGCGAGCGCCGAGGGCGCCTGGGCCAGGGTGCCGGTCGCGGTGAACGACAGGGATCCACTAACCGAGAGATCATGGATCACGGAGGCGTCGATGCCGCCCGAGCTGTTGGTCGTGCCGGTGACTTGCAGCTGATCGCCCGAATTCAGGTTGCTCAGCTGCACCGCGGCGCCGTTTCCATTGTCGATATCGGTGCTCGCAGTGATATTGACCGCCACGGTGCCGGCGTCAGTCTGGAGCAACAACGTTGCGGGCAGCGCGTTTTGGGGAGTAGCGACTAATGTGCCGGTAATCGTTTGCTGATCGCGGGAGTGCGCGGCATTGGCCGTCGCGGGCATGAACGGAGCGAAAGCAAAGATGAACGTGACGAGTGTTAGCATGGCGAAAAGACGACTGGATTTCATGGTTCCCCCTTTTTGGAGCGTGCAAGATAACGTCGTGTCTGGCGACGGATCTCTAGGCCATACCAACGAGCCCGCGGGAGTGAGGGTCCTTTGATTGGCTCGTACGGGTCCGGATCCTCCAACACTTAGCCTAAAGTCCTGTTGTTGCCGTGTTGTTGTCCAGATGTAAACAGAGTGTTAACCATTCGATATGGCACTGTGGGGACTTCCTGATGGATCTGAGTCTGACGTCCAGAAACGCAGATGGCGCGGATACGGCAGATGGCGCCTATATTCGTGTAACAGCTGGTTTGGCCAAGGGCGCGGGGCAGCCGGACATTGCGGCACCAGATGGGCGCGTGTATTGGACTTCTCAAGCCGCTATGGACGCAGCTTGTACACTATCGACTTCTGGTAGCGCCAGACCTGCGTGTAGCGCGCGTGCACGAAGGCTGCCAGCGCTACGTCGGCCGGCAGCGGGGGCTCGACCACGACAATGTAGGGCGGCGGGTCGGCGCGGAGGCCGGCGAGGGTCTGGTCCATGCCGCCGGGGATCGCGGGCCGGTAGTAGGCGGAGAGGAAGCGAGCGGCGTGCTCGTAGCCGGATAGGTAGTAGACCCACGGCGCATTGCCCCAGACGTAGAGGCGCAGCGGCTGCACTGGATGATCCTGCAGGTACTGCGCCACGGCGACGTTCCGTTCCACCCGTGGATCAATGCGGTCGCCGTAGGCAGCGTCATTCAAAGAGCCGGTCAGATGCTGCCAGGCATAGCCGAGGTAGCCGTACACCCTGCTGCCCGGCGGATCGCTGAGCCGGGTGGCGGCTACCGCCTGCCAAGAGATCAGGGGGACACAAATGGACCATATGACCAGCAGTCCCACGAGCGTACGCCGGGCCCAGCGGTCCGGCACCGCGCCGAGCCGGGCCACCAGGAGCGCGATGCAGATCGCGCCCGGCGGGACGGCTTCCAGGTAGTAGTGGGGGTAGGAGCGGCCGCTGGCCAGGGCGCCGAGCAGCGCCATGCCGAGCCACCACAAGGATGCGGCGGTGAACCCGGAGGTGATGCTCGGCCCGGCACCGCGCGCATCCTGCGCGCCTCCGTCGCCCGCCCTAGCCGGGTCCGTGCGCTCGCCCGCCGACGCCCCGCCGGCCTCGCGACGAGGGGCAGGCAAGATGCCTGCGCTCCCGGGATCGTCGACCTCGGCTGCGACGAGGGCGGGCGAGACGCCCGCGCCCCCGGAGGCGTGCGTGCTGGCGGATGTGTGCCAGACCCATGCTCCGATCAGCAGCAGCGCAAGCGGCACGGCGAGCAGCGCGATGCTGAGCAATAGGCCCTCGGTGCCCTGGCCGGTGGCGACGTAGCCCAAGTTGTAGCCGATGGTGGCATAGACCGCGTCGCCCACCAGACCCTGTTTTGCCAGCCAGAGGAGTACGATCGCCGGTGGCACCGCGAGGCCGCCGAGGAACAAGGCCATCGCGCCGCGCCTTCGCCTGCTCGCTAAAGCGAGGATGACAGCGATGGCAGCCAGCGAGTCGGCGCCCGCGACCAGCTTGAACATGATTGCTACGCCGAAGGCCAGCCCGGACCCTATTACCAGAATCGCGTACTTGCGGCCGTGTGGTTCGTGGCCCGATGCCCCCAGATTCATTCCGGGGGCCCTCGCGTTCAGCATTTCGCCCGATGCCCCGGGGCTCACCCCGGCGAACCGTGCCGGTGACCCCTTGCCTGATGCCCCGGGATTTATCCCGGGGGGCCTCATGGCTGACCTAGCGCGGACTTCAGTCCGCTCGGCCCCCCTTGTTTCTCCCACGCCGCGTGCCCGCCAGAGCAGCGCCATGCCAAGCGTCGTCGCGGCGCCGAGAAAAATCTCGGCATTCGCGGACGTTCCATCAAGCAGTGGAAGGTCCAGCGCGACGCCGGCTACGGCCGTGGCCAGCAGTGCTACTGCCGGCCTGCCGGCCTGCCGCACCAGCCAGTAGAGCGACACTTGGGTGACCAGCGCGGCGAGGAGGGCCAGGAGGCGCACGCCGACCAGCAAGTGAGCCGACCCAACCAGGGCGTGTACCGCCCCGTAGAGCAGATAGATGGCCGGGGGCTTGTTTTCCCACACCTGGCGATACAGCGCCTCGCCGCTGAAGATCGCCTTGCCCACATTGGCGTACGTGCCCTCGTCGTTCAGCCAGGGCGGGTCGCCCAGCAACGGCACACGCCAGAGCGTACAGAAGAAGACGAGCGCGGCCGGTACGGCGAATCGCGATTTCATTGCGCTGCCGCTTGTGTGGCGAGCGGAACCGGATCATGCGTGGACGGTTCACGCGTGCCGATGGCGCTGCGCCGCGGTGCGTTCCGGCTGGCCCACAGCGCCCACAGGGGGTAGAGGGCATAGAGCTGCTTGGTCCAGGAGATGTCTTCCACCAGCATGAAGACCAGCGGAACTTCAATGAAGATACACAGGCTCGCCCTGGTCACCCGTGCAGGCATCTGCGCGATGTCACCCGAGGGGAACAGCACCGCCAGGAGCGGGGCCACCAGCAGGAGCGAGTCGGTGACATGGCTATACGGCGTGAAGAGCAGGGCCACTGCCAAGGCGCCCAGCCAGCCAGCCTGCCACTCGGCGCGGGATTCGCGCGGGTCGCCGAGCGTCCAGCAAAACAGCAGCAACGCGCAGGGCAGTGCCGCGACGGCGCCGGCCGTGGCCAGGTTCGCTGGGAGGAATAGCTGCAGGAGTCCACGCACGTTGGGCTGGTCGCCCTGCCCCGTGTTCTGCAAGCCTTGCAAGCTGGCGATCCAACCTCCATAGATGCCGGGATGGGTGGTGAGCGGCAATGCCAGCGCAAAGAAGAGCGGGAGTGCCAAGGCGAGCACCACTGCCAGTCGCTTTCGGGACATAGGGGGCCAGCCCCACAGGCCGACCACCACGAGCGGCAGGCCGATTTGTGGTTTCGCCATGGTCAGGCACAGGCCAAGACCGGCTTCCAGCGGTGCGTCGTGCGCGCGGGCGTGCCACATGATGCCCAAGCCCACCACCACGAGCCAGGTGTCGGTACCCAGAATGGCGCCCTTGAGCGCGAGACCGGTTACCGGAATGAGCAGGGCGGTGAGCAGCCTGGCCTTCTGGGGCCACGTCTCGAATGTGAGCCAGGCTGCCAGGGCAATGCCGGCGCTGATCAGCAGATCGTAGAGCAGGAACGCGAGGTTCTCGGGCAAGGCAGTGAGGGGCTGGGCAAACCAGGGTATGAACGGCAATTGCGGGAAGTACAGCGAGTGGTACGTCCCGGCCGCGCAGCCACAGACACGCAGCGCCAGCGCCCCAAAGTGGGTCGCATCGTAGAGGTTGCCATGCCGGAGCTGAATCGCCGCGGTGTAGTAGTCGAGGAAGTCTTCCCCACGTCCGAGCACGGGCGATGCGAGCACCTGGGCGAGTACGGCGACAGTTAGTACTACGCCTACCGCCAGCTCCGGCCGCCACCAGGGTCCGGCCGGCGCAGCACGGTGGACAATTCCCTTATGGTGCGACGACTCTGAACGCACTGCGTGGACGGGGCGCGGGATCGTGATCAGTCAACTCAACCGGCGTGGAATCCTCCACCGGCCGGTACAGCGTCACCAGCGCGGTAACGGCCAGCAGCGGCAAGAACATGAAGTAGCTGTGCAAGCTGCGCCAGGCAAAGACCAAGGGAAGGACGGGCAGGAACATGGCCAGCGCCGGCGAACTCTGCCAACGGCGCGTGAAGTAGACAAATGCCGCGGCAAACGCCACGATGCCGAGCGCGCCATAGACCGTCATGGACCACAGGGGAAGGATTTTGGCGGTGGACAGCTCGACCAGACCGACACCCAGCGCAAAGAGCGGATCGTGCATGGGACCGAGCACGCCGGTGAGCCAATCGCCGGGGGACATGAGAATGAACTGGAGGTTGAAGCCGAGGAACACCGCGGCCATGATACCGCCTCGCCGCCACAGGTCACCCCAGCCATAGGTGCGCCAGCCCAGGTACAGGAGGAATGGCACGAAGAACCAGGCTTGTTGCCGGCTAGCCGCGGCCAGGCCGAGCAAGAGTCCGGCGAGCAGCGGGCGCTCGCGATTCAGCCAGTAGAATACCAGCAGCATGACGTAGGTCGCGTCGGTCAGTCCTCCGAAGCCATCCGTGATGAAGGCCGTGTTGCCGAGCAGCAACAGCCCCACGACCGGACGGATCCGTGGATCGGCGCGTCGCCAGATCGCTACGCAAGCTGCCACGATAAAGATGAGGTAGAGGGGAACGAGATCCCGGAACCCGAGCACCAGGGCTGGGATCGCCACGGCGATTGCCGCGCCCGGATAGTTGAAGCGACCCTCGAAATCGGGAGACAGGTAGCTAGGATTCCGTACCTCGCGCTGGAGTTCATTGGTGAATGTCTTCCACTGCAGCCATCTGAAGAGACCATTGGAGGAAGAGGGGTAGCTATGCAGCTGCCAGAAGTTGCCTGCCTGCAGGGGCGTGGTCGCACCGAACCCCAGGCCGGGCCGGGCCAAGCACTGCAGCGTATGCGCGTTCTTATAGGGGTTGCCACCTTGCAGCACCTGGCGCGCCGCGCAGTCGGTGACGGTGACCGCGTCATTGGTGTACCGCTGGACTTGCACCAGCTCGGGCACTGCCATGACGGCGTGCACCAGCGTGCTGATGGCCAACACCACGATCAGGATCGCCGTCGCACGCCGCCGTCGCACGGCAACGATGCGAGACGCCGGTCGCCTGAGAGCAAAGAAGAGGCAGACGAGCATGACCACGAGCGACCCCACCAGTAGCAGGGCAAGCAGCTTCTGCGTGCGATACACCCCGTGGTCCAGCGCGACCAGCTCGAAGCAGGCGAGCGTTGCCAGGGCCACCGGCGTCGCCCAGACCGGCATGCCCAGCCGCTCCAGGGCATCAATACCGGCGCGGAATCGGCCGGTAAGCGTGGTGGATGCAGGTCGCCGCGGTGCTTCCGCGGGCGGGGCGACCAGGATAGCCGAGGGCCTGGTGCGGACAGCGTGGTGCGTCCTGATGGGCAGAACCGGGTGGGATGGCGGCATGCTGCTCATCGGCTGTTCGTCTACCCTCGCACTACCTGCATGCCGCCCCCGCTTCTCATAGGGTATCCGAGGCTGGAGCGCGCGTCAACGAAACACACTACGATCGCAGCAGCTTAGCACCGTGCCGTATTCATGGTAGGTTCATCTGGGTTCAAGATGAGGGTAACGGTGGACGGCATTGTAGTCAAAAAGGCCTGGACTGCCCTGGACTTCCCCCCTACACTTGACTAGGACTAAGTTGGTGAGGAGTTCGATGGCATATACATTCCTGGTGCTGGCGGACGGCACAGTCTACGCAGGGCAGGGCTTCGGGGCGCCGATCGAGGCAGATGGCGAGGTCGTTTTTACTACTGGCATGGTCGGCTACCCTGAAAGCCTGACCGACCCGTCGTACCGCGGGCAGATCCTCGTGTTCACCTATCCGTTGATAGGTAACTACGGCGTGCCGCCCTATGCCGAAGAAAATGGGATACCCACGCAGTTCGAGTCTGGCCGCATCCAGGTGCGCGGCGTGGTGGTGGCCAGCTACTGCGCCGAGCCCAGCCATCACGATGCCAGCAAGAATCTGGGCGCCTGGCTCGAAGAGCAGGACGTCCCCGGCATCCAGGGTGTGGACACACGTGCGCTCACCCAGCACCTCCGGCACTTTGGGGTGCTTGCCGGCCGGATCGTGCGTGCCGCGAGCATTGAGGAAGCGCGGGCAGCGGCCGTGCCGGCACTGGACCTCTCCGGGGTCGTAGCCGAGGTATCGATCGACAAGCCGAGGGTCTTGCGCCCGGCAGGCGGCGCGACAGGCCCAACGGTCGCGGTGCTGGACTGCGGTGTGAAGAACAATATCCTCCGATCGCTACTGGCGCGTGGCGCCACCGTCGTGCAAGTGCCCTGGAACGTGGACCCGCTCGCCTTCGCTGAACGGGTGGATGGGGTGCTGGTGTCGAACGGTCCCGGCGACCCGAAGGACGCGGTGCCCACGATTGCCCACGTGCGCCGGCTGCTCGACCGGGGCATGCCTACCTTCGGCATCTGCCTCGGCAGCCAGATTCTGGCGCTCGCGGCCGGGGCCGATACCTACAAGCTGAAGTTCGGCCATCGTGGCCAGAACCAGCCGTGCCGGGATCTCGACACCGGTCGCTGCTACATCACCAGCCAGAATCACGGATACGCGGTGGACATCGCCACCCTGCCCGAGAGCTGGGAGCCGTGGTTCGTGAACGCGAATGACGGCACGAACGAGGGCGTGCGGCACCGCTCCCAGCCCTTCCGCGCCGTGCAGTTCCACCCGGAGGCGCATCCCGGCCCCGAGGACATGGGGTTCCTCATCGACGACTTCCTGGCGGGGCTGTAGCTATCTGGTCGACCCTTTCAAACCACCGTATCCAGGCCACGGCGGATACGGGCTCCCGGATCGCCAAAGGAGTCAGGGAGCGGCGCGAAAGTCGCGACGCTCAGTGCTGCAAGGTTATGCGAGTTGATGCGCCGGTATGCCTCTTCCCGTTCATACCGTTCGCAATGCCACGGTCGGCGGCATCCGAGACGCTCGAACGGCCGGCACCAGGCCGGCGAACGCGCCGATCAGGATGGCCGAGGCGATGCCGCCCGACCAGGCCTCGACGGGGATCACGACGGCCCAGCCCTTCGAGCTGGCGTACACGGCCGTTGCCGCGGCCCCGGCCAGTACGCCGGCGACGCCGCCGATGACGGCGAGCAGGATCGACTCGGCGAGGAACTGCGTCCGGATCTGGCTCTTCGTCGCACCAAGGGCGCGACGAAGGCCGATCTCTGAGCGGCGTTCCAGCACCGAGATGATCATGATGTTGGCGACACCGACGGCACCCACGATCAGTGCCACCACCCCGAGTCCGAGAAAGAGGCTGTCGAACGCCCCCGCCGCAGCGGCCCGGGCAATGAGCACGTCGGACGGCTGGCTGACGTCCACCTCGTACGGCGCCTCGGGGTTGGCGGTCTGCGCCAGCAGCGCCTGCACCGCCGCCTCATGGCCGGTGGCGGCGCGCACGTAGATCGAGCTTGGCGGGCCGGCCCTGGCCTCACAGCGGACTATGCTGACATAGCCGAGGTACTGCTGTGCGGCCGGATAGCCGATCAAGGCGCTGTCGTCAATGTCGGGCTCCAGTGGCGAGGGCTGCAGAATGCCCGCGACACTGAACCACTGGCCGCCCAGCCAGATCCGCTGGTCTGGGAAGACCCGGTCGATGCCTAGCTGTGCCGCGGCGACCGCACCGAGCACCGCGACCGGCTCGCGGGCCGTGCCCTCGTTGAGCCAGGCGCCGCGTGCGACGCCGGTGCTGAGCACGGCCAGCAGGTTCAGGCTGGTGGCCCGCACCTGGATGCCACCGGTGTTGCCCACCGGGATCATCGGGTTCCGGTAGACCTTCCCATTCTGTAGCAGGGCGGTGTGTGCCACCAGTTGGACGTTGTCTAGGAGTGTTAGCCTCGCAGGCGCTTCGAGGGGCAACATCGCCTCCCCCCCGGTAAAGCTCTGTCCGGCCTCCACGGTCAGCATGTTCGTGCCGAGCCGGTTGATCTCCGCGATAAGCCCGGCCTGCGAGGAGGAGGACAGCCCGAGGACTCCCACGATCGCGGCCGTTCCGATTGCAATCCCGAGCGCGGACAGCGCGGCGCGCAGCGGCCGGGCGCGCAGCCCGACACTCGCCACCCGTAGCCCATCTTGCAGCTGCAATCGCCCGCCCTTGTCCCTCATGGCACCGCTCCCTGCGCCCCTGCACCGTCCGTGGGCGCCACACGGACGCCGCGATCGCGGCCGGTATCTGAGACCACCTTGCCGTCCAGCACCCGAATCTGGCGAGGCAGCTGATCGGCGAGGCCCTCGTCGTGCGTGATCATGACGATGGTGGCCCCGGAGGCGTTGAGCTCGCGGATGAGCGCCATGATCGATGCGCTGGTGGTGCTGTCGAGGTTCCCGGTCGGCTCGTCGGCGAGCACGATCGCCGGTCGCCCGACGAGGGCCCGGGCGATCGCCACCCGCTGCCGCTCCCCTCCGGAGAGCTTGGTGGGCTTGAACTTCGCGCGTTCGGAGAGGCCGACCCGTTCGAGCGCCTCATCGGCGCGCCTGTACCGCTCGGCGGCAGGGACGCCGGCGTAGAGCAACCCGTCGGCGACGTTCTCCCGCACCGTGGCATGTTCGGCCAGGAAGAACTGCTGGAAGACAAACCCGATCTCCCGAGCCCGCAGCAGCGACAGCTCGCGGTCGCGCAGCCGCGCCACGTCGACCCCACCGATTCGGACCACGCCGCTACTGGGCCGGTCCAGCGCCCCCATCACGTGCAGGAGCGTGGACTTCCCCGACCCTGAGGGCCCGACGATCGCCACCAGCTCGCCCCGCTGGACAGCAAAGGACACCCCTCGCAGGGCGGGCACCGGCGGCTGCTCACCGTAGACCTTGGTCACCCCATCCAGTTCCAGAACTGATTCGCCAGTCATAGCGACGGCACCACCACTTGATCGCCCTCGTGCAGATCGCCCTCGACCTGGACAAGACCGCCGGCGTCGTCGAACAGGCCCAGCTCCACGGCGACCAGCTCGCGTCGCCCTCCGGTGCGCACGACCTCGACCGCGAACCCTCCGCCCGACTTCCCGACGATCGCGGTGACCGGGACGATCAGTGCATTCTTGACCTCCCCGGTGGTGATCTGCACCTGCACCGGCGCCTGATCAAGGCTGCCGGCCGCCTCGGGGTGCTCGAGCGTGATGTAGATCGGGATCGTCGGGTTGGACGAGCCTGCACCAGGGCCCGACGAGCCTGACCCGGACCCGGAAGAGCTCGCGACCGTCCCGATCCGCGTGACCGTTCCCGGCGTGATGTGGTTGTCGGGCAGCGTGATCTGGGCCTGCTCGCCCACCGTGACGCTCGACTGCTGGGAGGGGTCCAGTTGCACCTGGACCTGGCGGCTGGTGGAGGTCGCCTGCGCCACCGACGCCCCCGGCTGAGCCGTCGCCCCTAATGTCGCCGTGGTCTGTGCGATCCGCAGCGGGCCGGGCAGGAACACCGCCTGACCGAAGTCCAGCGATCCGGTCTGATCCTCGCCCCGAACGCGCTGCACCCGCTTGAGGGCGTACGCCGTCTCGGCGCTGAAGGAGTCGGAGGTCGGGTCAAGCTGCGCACTGGTGGCGTAGCCGAGGTGCACGAGGTTGGCGTTGACCTGCTCGACATCGGGGCCACGCTCACCCTCTGAAAGTGACCGGTACATTGGCGTTGCGCCGCATAGCAGCAGCACCGGGTTGTCGTCCACTCGATACAGCACGTCGCCGCAGTCGACCGTGTCGCCGTCGTCAGGCAGCTTGGTGTATGTCCCACGGGCCTGGTTGATCACGGAGTATGGCGAGCCGTCCGATTGCGCCAGATAGGTCAGGGTCCCAAACAGTGAGACCATGGCCGAGAGGTTCCCCTTTTCCACCTGCACGGTGTTGGCCGCCGGCTCCTCCGTGGCCGGGGTCGCTTGTGTCGCACTGGAGATGACGGCCACGCCGCCGCCGGCGGTCACGGCAACTATGACGGCCGCTGCGGCCAACGCCCACGTCTTCCGCATCACGGCTGGCCCACCCCTGCCTCTGCCGCGACATCGCGGCACTTCTGCATCGCGGCGTGGAGAATGCTCATACCACCGTTCGTTGCGACGGATGGGATGAGCTTCGTGTCGATGAGTGGCGCACCATTGACGGGGTCGGGGAAGTCCGCCACACCGTTGTCGCGTATGCACTGAGCAAACTTGAGGGCCGCCGACTGCTGCTCGGGGCTCCTCCTGCCGCCCATGAACCCCGCGGGCTCCAGGTCCTTACACGCGCCGAGGGCATTCTCGAACGCCGGGCTGCTCGTATCCAGCGACGAGCCGTTTGCTACCGCATCGATGGTGAGCGCGCCCGATGCGTCCGGGTCCGGGAACGCGCTGATGCCGTTGGCGCGCATGCACGCGGAGAACTTCATCGCCTGCTCACGATTGGCGGCGGTGGTGCTGTCGCCGCCGCTGCTGCCGGTACCGGTTGCGGCAGGTGCGTTCGTACAGCCCGCGAGGCTGATCAGGGCGACGATGGCAAAGGCGGCCAGCGGCCATCGTGTTCTACGCATGTTGTCTCCCCGCGTGTGGTGATAGCGTTGACACCCGTTCTCTGCCGAGCGTGCTGGTCACTGCTGCATCCTTTCATGCTGGTTCGCCGTCGGTTATGCCGCCAGTCTAGGCGGCGTCGTGTTGCCAGCACGTATGTAGTTTTCGATATGCCGGCGATAGGCTCCGGCTGGTAGCATGGGAGCGTGCGTGTGTTGATCGTGGAGGACGAACCCTACCTGGCAGAAGCCGTCCGCGATGGCTTACGCCTGGAGGCAATCGCCGGCGACATCGCCGGTGACGGCGACACCGCTCTGGAGTTGCTGAGCGTCAACGCCTACGACATCGCCGTCCTCGACCGCGATATCCCCGGCCCCTCCGGCGACGAGATCGCCAAACGCATCATCGCCTCCGGCAGTGGCATGCCGATCCTCATGCTCACCGCTGCCAATCGGCTTGACGACAAGGCCTCCGGGTTCGAACTCGGCGCCGACGACTACCTTACCAAGCCCTTCGAGCTCCGAGAACTCGTGCTCCGTCTCAGAGCGCTCGACCGCAGGCGTGCCCACAACAGGCCGCCCGTGCGAGAGATCGCAGGTCTGCGGCTGGATCCGTTCCGCCGCGAGGTCTACCGCGACGGCCGCTACGTCGCGCTCACCAGGAAGCAGTTCGCCGTGCTCGAAGTCCTCGTCACTGCCGAAGGCGGTGTCGTCAGCGCCGAAGCGTTACTGGAACGGGCGTGGGATGAAAACGCCGACCCGTTCACCAACGCCGTGCGAATTACCGTCTCGGCACTGCGCAAACGTCTCGGTGAACCCGAGATCATCGCCACCGTGGCCGGTGCCGGCTACCGCATCAGCACTCAATCAGACGCCGGCAATGAGGGAGGTGACCGTGGATAGAGCCCCTGGTTTGAGCGTTCGCCTCAAACTCACCCTCAGCTACGCCGGGTTCCTCATGTTCGCAGGTGCCCTGCTACTCGCTACCGTGTGGGTGATCGTCCTGCGCTACCAGCCCGCGGAGGGAGTCAGCCCTGCGGGGCCGCTGGTCCGCTCCCACCTCCTGCGCGCTATCGCGATGTCGGCGGCCGCGGTGCTAGCGTCCCTGCTGGTATTCGGCCTCCTGGGAGGGTGGATTCTCGCCGGCCGCATGCTCGCCCCCCTGACGCGCATCACGGAAGCCACACGCATGGCCGCCAACGGATCGCTCTCCCACCGAATTCGGCTGCCGGGCCGCGGAGACGAGTTCCACGAGCTCGCCGACGCCTTCGACACCATGCTCGCGCGACACGAAGCACACATCACCGAACAGCAGAGATTCGCAGCCAATGCCTCCCACGAGCTGCGCACCCCGCTGGCGATTACGCAGACCCTGCTCGACGTGGCCCGCACTGATCTGAATCCCGACACCGGCGAGCTTGTCGACCGCCTCCACGCCGTCAATACCCGAGCGATTGACCTCACTGAAGCATTGCTCCTGCTCAGCCGCGCCGACCAACGGTCCTTCACCCGAGAACCTGTCGACCTGTCCCTTATAGCGGAAGAAGCCACGGAAACGCTCCTCCCCTTCGCAGAGAAGCATGGCGTCACCATCGAAACCTCCGGCGACATGACCCCCGCCATCGGCTCATACGCACTCCTGCTGCAGTTGACGACGAACCTCGTGCACAACGCGATCGTCCACAATCTGCCTGAACAGGGCACCGTGTGGGTCACGACCAGCCTTCACCCCAAGCGTGCGGTGCTCACGGTCGAGAACACCGGCGAGAAGCTCGCCCCACAGCTCGTTTCCACGCTTGTCGAGCCATTTGTTCGCGGCACCGAACGCATACGTAGCGACCGCGCTGGTGTCGGCCTCGGCCTAGCAATCGTCAAAAGCATCACCCAAGCACACGACGGAACCCTTACCCTCACCCCGCGGGCCGCTGGCGGGCTCTGCGTCACGGTGCTACTACCGGCCGCGACACCGCACCCTGGCAGATGACGATCAGGGGAATTGCCGCACACTTCGAGAGCAATGATCGAGGCCTGTGGATCAGTCATGCGGTGACATTCACGCCGCGTGACTGATTCGTCGGGTCGTTCGACCAGGACGGCGTTCTCGAACTTCGCGCCGGCCTGACGTCCGAGGTAGACGCGGTGCCAGCCAGGGGCGAAGTCGATGCGGCGGAAGCGCGCCAGCGGTAATAGAGCAAGTTGCGGCTCTATGCTTGCGCCCATATCGGACTCACCAGATTTCGTCGCCAGGCGCACCTCTGCTGCCTGTGAGAGTCCGTGTTCGCCGTACCCGCGGCACACGAGGTGCGGGGGCGTGAGTGCCGAACCTGTACGCGTGTTGATCGTGGATGACCAGCGCCTACGCTGCGAGGGATTCCGCAAACTGATCGAGATGGAGCCGCAGCTGCAGGTGGTGGGCATGGCCAGTGATGTTCCGAGGCCGGGCCGATCGCAAGCGCCGCGCCGCCATCCCGGCTACGGAGGGCCCCACGGAACGGCCGGCCGTCGATCGTGCCTGTCACATGGTAGCAGGACCGCTGGCCCCAGACCTCGGCCGGATCGAACGGCAGCGCAATGACCATGCCGCGGCCGCCAGCCTCCATCCGAATCTCTGCGTTGAAGCTCTGGGCCTTCTCGGCGGTCATCGCCGTCGCATCCCTCCAGCCTGCCATTACGCGGTGCGACTGCTGGCCTCCTCCGTCGCCAGTACTATTATCCTCGATCTCTGAGACTGAGGAACCGCGTGCCTGGGAGCGACTGCCGACCTTCGGGGAAGCGGCGTTGGTCTTGAGAGACGACCTGAGGGGGCTTCAATCACACGCTACGTCCCGGGCTCGTCACGCAGGTGCGAGATCTCTGCCTTTGACGAAGCGACCCTGTTCGGCATTGTCAGCAACCTCACTTGTGGCGCTACCCAATGAGGTAAGGTCAACTCGGAAGCTATACTCTAATCGCGTGACATTCGCACTGGCGTGCGGATGCTCGGCGCCGACCGCGCAAGTTCCAGGGTGGGATATGGCCGAAGCCGACTACTACCTGATTCTTGGCCTGGATGAGAATGCCGGCCCCGAGGACATCCGCGCCGCGTACCACAATCTCGCGCAGCGCTATCACCCCGACCGCAGCGCCGGCAACGATCAGGCGGATCGCCGGTTCATGCTGGTGGCCGAGGCGTATTCGGTCCTGAGTGATCCGGTCAAGCGGCCCACTTACGATCGTGAGCTGGCCGGCATCGGGCTGCCGAAGTCGGACAGTGGGGCCACGATCGTGCCGGCGACGCCGGAACCGGCAGCCGCCGAGGCAGCGCCTGCAGCTAAGCCGCCGCCCGCTGCCAAGTCACCTTCACAGGCGCCGCCTACAGCCAAGGCAACCGCGCAACCGCCCCTTGCCCCCAGGTCGCGGCAGGCGCAGCCGGCGTCCAGTTCGTCGACGCAGGCGCCGCCGGGCGCCAAGCCGCCGTCGGCCCCGTCTGGTATGCCGCCACCCAGGCAGCAACGGACCGCGAAACCGGGCTCCGCCGCGCCCGATACTGCTGTGTCAGGCACCCGGCCGGCGTACCTCTACGAGCGAATGGCCGCGTTGTTGGCAGATGTGCTGGTGTGGCTGGCAGCAGCAGCGGTGTCGTACCTTGCCCTGTCCCGCTTGCTCGCGGCCGCGAATGTGCCCACGGATGCGAATACGACGGGCAGCACGGCCTTGGCGCTGCTGTTCGTGGCGCTCGTGTTCATCGCGCCGCCCGTCTACCTGGTGTGGTGCTGGGTAGCCACGGGAGAGACGCTTGGCTGCCAGCTGCTCGGCATTCGGGTGCTGCGGGCAGACGGGCAGCCGCTTGACCTCGGTACCGCGGTCAAGCGGCTCGCGATCGCCGTGGTTAGCACTGTGCCGCTGGGTCTCGGCGTGTGGTGCGCGGCATGGGATCCGCATAAGTTGGCGTGGTACGATCGGTCGGCCGGCACCATCGTTCGGCGCGATGCGGCGCTGTGACTATAGAGTTGGGTTATGGCCGGGTCCGATGTATCGGGCCGTGCCGGCAGAGGCGTCGGCGGCTAGCATGTCCGAAGGCGAGCAGGATGCTCGCGCCCCCCAGGAGCGTGCGGCTGGTAGCGATCCTGTCGTGACGGTCGTTCAGGACCTGCCATTCCGTGCAAGTGCTTCCAGTCCCTCGCACACCTCGGCCTTGGTAAGACCCAGCGCCTTTGCCAGCGCCTCGGGCACCGCGTAGACAGCCTGCGACAGGTAGCGGGAGAGTACCTCGCGTAGAGCCCCCGCACGCGTGAGGGTGGCGGCCTCGGCCACGGCTTCCGGACAGAGCACGCCGGTCAGGACGTGCCGCATATCTTCGTCGCCCTCCGAGAACGCCTTGGCTACCAGGAGACGGCTATCGAGCTCTACCATGGCTCGCAGGTAGGCATTGCGCTCGCCCTTGCCGGTAGGGAAGCCTGCTGCCCGGCGGAGGTCACCGGTGCTCATGGGTGCGCCAGCCTGCTCGAGGGCGCAGGCGATACGATAGGCGCCGGCAGAGAGATCGCCCGCGTCGTAGATCTCGTCGAGCGCCCGGGAGTCGCCGCGCGGCCGCAGTACGGCCGGCAGGAGGCTCCAGCTCACCCAGGTGGGCCGCTTCAGGACAACCGCGGAGTAGAACCCTGCCTTCCGGCGTCCCAGCAGCCAGCGCCAGGCGTACACATGGCCGGTGGAGCTGTCCCACTCGGACTGCACCTTCGTATTGGGACTGCCGGTGTACGCATCCAGCAAATTCGGCAGCTCATCCGACGCCTTGTAGTGCGTGACGATCCCGGCGCGCTTGATGAGCGCCATGGCCGCATCGATGTCGGCGCAGCGCGTCTCCGGCGTCTGCCCCCAGTTTGCCAGCCGCCTCGCCGCAAGCTCCCGCGTAGCCATCTTCGTCCCACCTTTCCCTTGGATTATCTCATCCCGGGGTTAGCATAGCAGGGGAGGAAAGACCCCAGAGTATCTGCATCCTGATATCCGGCAAATTAACGTCCGTCAGCCGTGCGCTCCGCCGGCATCGTGCAACAGGCTGCCGGGCGCGCGGTACTGATCTTGCGTGACGTGCTCGATTGGCAGGCCGGCGAGGTCGCCGATCTGCTCGATATGACCGTCGCCGCCGTGAACAGTGCCTTGCAGCTGCACTACCTGGCGACCCCGCGTTCCTGCAGGCGTTTGACGGGCTGTTTACCGCGGAGGCTTCGACCTCAGCCTGGCAGCACGCGACCGGCGACTGGGTGGAATGGTGATCTAGCACAGGGTTGCAGTGTCTTGCTCAGATTCAGCGAGCGTGCTGCAGCACGCGCGCGGGGTCCGGCAGATTGTGCCCATCTGCGTACCAGAAACGAGTCGTACTATCTTCCGAGGGGCCTGCAACCACGCGGAGATGGGTGCGGGCCCCATACGCCTGCGCGTCGCTCCTGTCCATATCGAATATGACCACCTGCGCCGGCGGGCAGATGCCCCACGATGTAACCCACAGGCCCACGCAGATCCGCGCTGTTGGCGCGTAGAGCGCCGTGTACTCGGGCGGCCACGCGGCAGGACCGACGACCGTCACCTGAATCGCGCCGCGGGGTGCCAGAAACATCGACCACTCCCGCCCTGCCGTGTGGAATAGCGGACCACTCTGCTGCAGCCGCACGTAGTCCCAGTAGCGCTGCACCTCGACGACGCCGACGATCCCCGTGACCATTACCAGCAACGATACGCGCAGTGCCGCCAACCGTAGCGACGATCCGGGCCATCGCCATACTCTCTGCACGGCCCGGCAGACGCCCGCCACTGCATATTCCATGCCGAGAGCGATGAGGAGACACAGCGCGGGAATGGCGGGCATTGCTCGCGTGAAGGTGGGCGCCGTGATCACCAGTACCCTGCCTGCCGACAAGGTGACGCCCAGCACGATCGGCACCGCAAACCACAACAGCACGAGCTCGGTGCTTGGTCTTCGGATGCGTAGGAGCGAGCCGGCCAACCCAATGCACAGCAGCAGGCCGCTCACGGCATCGAGCAGCGGCCGGCCCGGCACGTTGTAGATGTTGTCAGGGTCGCCCATCACCGAGAACATGCCGATTGTGATGTTGAATTGGTACCACAGGAGGCCCAGGAGGCTCGTCCCAATTCCCGGATGGGCGACGGCAAAGGCCGCCCGATTCGCAGCCGTGAGCAAATAGTGCTCCGTCGAGTGAGCTACCAAGGCGCTGTTGGGCGCAAGGTACGACTGCAGGAGGGGCCAGTCGCAGGCGATCCCGGTTGCCGCGAACACCAGCGCCACGCTAATCAAGCGAATGGCTGAAGCACGTGGGTGTGCATCGTCGAGATCCAGGTGTGGCTCACAACCAGGTGGGTGAAACACGGCGCGAAGCATCGTCGAAAGCCGGTGTGCCAGCGAAACGCGATGCTGCGGTAACGCGTTACCTTGGCGATGGAGCGGATTCTGGTCACCTTCAGGGCGAGCAGGATGCTCGCGCCCCCAGGATCGCAGCCGCCACCGGCCATGCGCGACGATCATCAGGGCCAACCAGACGAACATGACGGGAAGTAGCATCGTGCCGGAGAGATGTGCGTTGAGTGTCCAGGCGAGAGCCACGCCGGCCAGCGCCGCGTACACGACGCTCGATCGCCGCACGGCCATGATCAGCAGCAAGAGCAGCGCGCACGATCCGGTAGCAGAGGTGACGTTCGGCAGGACCATGCGGGAGAACATTACATCCCAGTGCAGCGTGGCCAGCACGACACCGGCCACCACGCCGACTCGCCGCGGATAGCCAAGCTCGCGCGCGACTTGATAGAGCAGCGGCGCGCCAAGCGCGCCAATCAATCCAATGAAGCCACGCGCCACGACGAGATTGGTATAGCCTGCGACGCGCAATGGGAGGCTGAGCATGAAATCGAAGAAGGCGGGCAGTGCCAGGTAGTCCACGGCGAATGGTGAGGAATAGAGGCCCTGGCCGGACGACCTGGCCATCGACATGAACCGAGCTTCATCACCCCACATAGCACCTGACTGCCCACCCAGGTCCCACCAGCGGACGGCCAGGGCCAACAAGAGCAGCAGGCCGGCGATGCCACAGTCAACCAGCCATGTCGGGGCGCTGCCGGCTCGCACCGTCGCGGCTGGGTCCGTGGGTGGCGCCAAGGTTCGTGGGCTGGGGCGAGATACCGTCATGCTGGACCCGTGCTGCCTCCCGCCCTGTAGGCCGCCATCAGCGCTTCACGCTCGTCTGGCGGAAGGTGACGCACTGCCTCGCGCACCGTCACGCCCGAGGCCCGTCCTGCTCGTGGCCGTAGCCAGGCCACGACCAGCTGGGGCGAGACCTTGGCAGTTTCGCGCAGCACCCAAGCGATGGCTTTCCTGATGAAGAATTCGCGCTCCTCCAGCATGGCGTCGGCGTACCTGGTGAAGCGGGCAAACACCGCCGGGTCGGCCGTGCGCCGCAGCGGCAGGAGGCAGGCGAGCAGGGCGGAGCGGCGCACCCAGAAATCCGGGTCCACCGACCAGCGATCCAGCTCGGTTTCGAGATGGGGGAACCGCTGCACGAGATTGCCGGTAACGTTGGCCGCCAGGGGATCGACCAGCGCCCAGGTGCGGGCTTCGCGGATGAAGCGCTCGATCAGTGCCAGGTCGGCCGGCTCGAGCAACGTCACGTACGACTCGAGGAACTCGACCGCTGCCATGCGCCGGTCGTGCACCGGTTCGTGCCACAGCATTTCCACGATGACGCACAGGTCGGGGCGCCGGAGATCGCGGCACGCCCGCTTGGCCGCTTTCACCGTGGCGTGAATTACGGGCAGCGTCGCGCCGTAGAACAGCAGGTCGCTCTTGAGATACTGCTTCTCGGCGGCGGCACGCTCCGGCGTTCCGGCCGCGCGCAGGGCACTGTCAACCTCCTCCACGATGGCCGAGAGCGCTTGAGATTCAATCACGGCGAGCTCACAGCGCACCCAGCATGAGGAGTGTGAGCAGAATGGCCACCAGCATGGTCGCCGCGCCGGCGAGCAGCCGCGCTTCGCTCCGCCGTGCCAGGCTTCGCTCGACGCGGGTCACGAGCCCCTGGCGGTCGGTCGTGACGATCACTGTCTTGTCGGGTCTGAGCAGGAGGAAGATTGCGAGGTAGTAGAGGAGACCCACGCCGTAGCCGAACAGGCTGAGAATAGCCACGATCGCGCTGAACGTGCTCGGGCGGACCAGAGTGATGGACGTGTCCGTGCGGGCGATCAGGGTGTAGCCCTGGTTGGTGTACAGGCGAATGGCGTCGTCGACCGTCTTCCCGCGCTCGCGCACGGCGATCGACGTCGAGTTCACGCGCCCCTGCTGCCGCGGTGGTACTATGGTGGGCTGCATGGGCCATTCAGGGTGTGATCGTGAGTTTGTACGTGCCGAACGACGTCAGCTGCGATTCATAGAGACCGGCCTGAGTGTCAAGGTAGTAGGTACCGGGGACTATGGCATCGCCCAGCTGGCTCAGTACGGTGACCAGGGGAACCCTCATCTGTGTGCCGGTCGACAGGTCAGGTGTGCCTACGTAGGCCGTGCCAAGAGCCTTCAGCGATGCTCCGATCGCGTCCGTTCGGCTGGCATGCGATTCCACGCGGTCGATACCGACCTCGGCCGTATTCATCAGCGTCGGGTGAAAGAGCGGGCTCTTGATGTAGAGGTTGGCACTCGCGAGCTGCGCGCGACTCAGGGTGTGATCGTCCGACAAACAGGCCGACAGGTACCAGTTGTACTGGCTACTCGTGCAGATGTGCGCGCCGGTGCCGATGGTGCCGTTGAGGTAGGTTCGCGCGGCGAAGCCAAGGATCGTTACGGATACGACCGCTACCAACGCAGTGCCGCTGATCATGCGCGCCAGGCTGATAGGGGCGGTACGTCGCTTGATGTTGGTGACGAGCTCGCCGGCATCGAAGGAAATCGTGACCACGCGATCGCGCAGGAAGAGTAAGAAGAATCCAAGGTATGCCAGGAGACCGATGCCGAACGCGAAGAAACTGCCGAAGGCCACCCACTTGTTGAAGGAGGCTGCCCGGCCCAGCTCGACCGAGTCGTCACGGCGGGCAATCAGCGTGAAGTCCTGCCTGGCATAGAACTGAATCGCATCGTCGAGCGTCTTACCCTGGTATTGTGACCTGGGCGTCGTGGCGTTCATCGCTTCTTTCCTCCGGCCGCACGAGCGGCAGCTTGACTCGCGTACCCAAGATATACCACGACCGTAGTGGTGCGTGAAACCTACCATGGCTCCGGATGCACCCGGAGGTCTGCGTTCGCATGGACGACTGCCGGCCAAAGCCAGCATAATGGCAGAGGCAACAGTGTGGAATGACCAATTTGCCACGACTGCGACCCTGCTTCTTATTGTAGGCAAGTCCGGCCATAGCGGATTTGCCTGTCACGGAAGTCCGCGAGGCACCACGTGGGCGGGGCGAGCCATAGCACGTCCTGGGAGTTACGAAATGACCGCGCCGTGTCCGCGATGTGGGCTGCTCCATCCACCGGCGCGCCCGTGCCCTACCATGGCGCTGGCCACCGCTACTGCCGATGCGATCCTGCTGCCCGCGGGTGTGCAGCTGGCCGGCCGGTACCAAATCCGGCAAGTGATCCATCGTGGCGGCATGAGCGCCGTCTACCTGGCGCAAGATACCATCAGCCACCGCAGTGTGGCGCTCAAGGAGCTGCGTCTGGATGCCGCGGCTAGCGAGGAAGAACGGCTCGAGGCCGAGGCTTGGTTTGCTCGAGAGTCGTACCTGCTCAGCAATCTCAGCCATCCGCTGATCCCCGAGTTCTACAGCGTGTTTCGGGAAGCCGGTCGGGCGTACATCGCCCAAGAGTTCGTGGAGGGCGAGAACCTCAATGACTACATCCGTCGCAATGGGCCCGTGCCGGTGCGGCTAGCCATCAAGTGGGGCTGCGACCTGTGTGGGTTGCTCCGCTACCTGCACACCGTGCGGGAGCCTGTGGTGCACCGCGACCTCAAGCCTGCCAACATGATCCTGCCCCACGACTCCGAGCAGCTGACCGTCGTGGATTTTGGCATCGCCAAGCCCATGAAGCCGCATCAGGTTGGCACCACCATAGGCACGCCCGGCTACGCGCCGCCGGAGCAGTACCAGGGCATCGCCACGCCCGAGAGCGACATCTTCGCACTTGGCGTGACCCTCCATCGCCTCCTGACAGGCCACGACCCTGAGCAGGCAGACCCATCATCCGTCCTGTTCACGTATCCGAATATCGAGGCGCTCAGGCCGGACGCGCCACCTCGCTTGGCGGCCGTGATCGAACGCGCGGTGCAGCTTGATCCCCGGGCCCGCTACGCCACGGCGTGGGAGATGGGCCGCGCCTTGGAGCGTGCCGGGAAGTGGATTACCACGCAGAAGCTCGCGCGCGGCGTGCGACGGCTGGGGGGCAGCAAATAGCAGGGACCTGATGGTGTGGCGTGGTGAACCATGCGACGCGCTGTCAGACGAACCTGCCGCGCGCACCGTGGTTATCCCGCCGGGATTGATGCCGGACCCGCGAGTCCGGCTCGAAGCCTGGCTAACGCCGTTTCGTGTCGTACTTTGGGAGCAGAACTCGGACGGTACGGCCCACCTGCGAACAACCTGCAACTGCGCCAACATCGAGCTTACTCGAAACCCGGTCCGTACAGTGCTAGTCGTCTACTCCGCTTGCGCGGGGCGCAGCGGATCTCGGAATAGCTCAGCCACGGGATACGAGAAGCCAGGAACTACGTCCTCGCCATCCAGACTGTCACTCGTGGTCAGCGCACGGACCGGCCCAGTGAGCACTTCTTGATGCCACACGTCCACGTGCCCGCTCTGTGGCCAGGCAACCCACACCACGCGAGTGCCCGCGCGGAGGTACTTGCGGGTCTTCGCGGCCATGGCGTCGGGTGATTGCTCGGGCGATGCTACCTCGACAGCGAGGTCTGGGGCGAACGGGATGGGCTTCGCATCGTCCGGGGCATCTGCGTCTCGTTCGGCGATGTAGAAGCCGACATCGGGGATGAGGCCAGTCTCGGCACCAGGGAACTTGTAGACGCCATCGGCGCCTGTGACGACGCCAAGACGGCGCGTTTCGACGTACACCAGCAGGTGCGCCAAGAGACGCGCGGCACGGTTGGTTGCCTGCTTTCCGCTACCTGCTACGCGCACCAACTCCCCTTCCACTACTTCGTAGACATACCCGTCGTCGGGCATCTCGAGCAGCATATCGACCGTGACCGGGCCACATCCGGGCACGACTTCGGTCCAGGGAGCGGGCGAACGAGGTCGGAAGGGGAAGGCGGTTGCAGTGCTCATGGAGCGAGCATACCACATGAAGTGGCGTGAATTGCGTCGATGATGACGTAGCTGCCGTAGCGCGTGGGGCGTGTAGAGGCATGATAGTTGCCAAGGCATGCCTCGAGATCGCGCTCCATCACGGAGCCGGCGCTGACCACCCACGCGGCATGCCGGGACGCGCGAGCCTGAGCCAGGTAGGGCGAATAGCGGTTGAGTCCCAGCGTCAGGTCGGGTGCCAGCACCACGGGAATGAGGCGTTCATCCGACACGTACGCAAGACGGTACACCAGCCAGTAGTCTCCATAGACTGCCCGGATGCCCTGCGTCTCCAACACAGCGGCGAGCGGACGCACGTTATCCACTGTGGGCGCAGCCACGGCATTCGCGGCAATACCCATGCCCACGAGCAGGCAGAGGAGGGCTGCTCCGGCCGCGCGCCTGAGCCGGCCTGCCGATTCCGGACGGGGGATCGCACCGCGCAGGGCGAGAGGCAGCAGCGTATATAGAGGAAGGAGGTAGCGGGGATCGCTTGCCGACCACTGCGAGCTGCTCCAGTTCGAGAGCAAGTATCCGGCGCACAGGCTGAACGCGAGCATGAGCAGGGCGCCCTCTCCCGCCGGCACGGGCGACAGTAGCGATCGGAGCCAACGCACGATAGTCGACCAGCGTGCGATTACCAGAACGGCGGCGAGGATCAGAACGCCGAGCGCCAGCAGGTAGGAGAACAGGTGCACCTGGATGTAGTGGCGGAACGCACTGGGGTCCTCGAAGGGCGGAATGATGCCGAGCAGCACCGGTCCGGCCCACGCCACGGCTCGGCGCGCGGCTTCGAGCTTGTCGATTTGCGTGGGACCATGGCGCGACGTCAGAAACCGCAGGGTAGCCAACGGCGTCTGGGCGTTGGCGATCAGCACGGGCGCCAAACCCAGCGCACCGGTCAGGCCCGCTGCCACAAGTGACCCGAGCACTGCTATGCGGCCGCGCGCTGCCCGCAACGCGTGTCTGATAGGCACGACAAGCAGTACGAGCACGCCGGCCACGTAGGCAATGGCCAGCGGCTGGGCCCAGAGCGCCAGGCCAAGGAGTAGTGTGACGAGGGAGAGCTGCCACCAGCGCTGGGAGCGCACTGTGGCCAGCGCCACGGCGAACGCCAGGGTGCCGAAGGCCATGGCCTGCAGGTAGCTGTACCCGGGCCACACGCTGTAGGCCATCAGATCTGCCGGTCCGAACGCCAGCACCAGCCCGCACAGCAGCGCCAACCGGCGACCGTACAGCAATTGGCCTAGCAGGGTGACGGCGTAGACGAAGAGCAGTGAGCACAGAATCGGCGCGAGGTGCAGTGCGCCATCACCGCCGGCGCCAAGCCGATAGGACAGCGCGGTGAGGTAGGGTTCCAACGTGCCGTTGTACGGCTGACCCCAATAGAAGATAGGCCGTTCCCCGGCAAGGATGTGCCTGGCCATGAGTCCGACCATGGCCTGATCGCTGTTCGGCAGCAGGTACGCTCGTACCACGAGCTGCCAGCGCACCAGCGCCGCAAGCAGCAGGATGCCGATTACTCTGGCGGCGTAGACCGTGCGGCCGCGAGCGGATGCGTCGCTAGAGGACATGCGAGCACCTGGGGGCGCGGACATCCTGTCCGCCCTTGTGCACCGCGGGCCGAGGGCGAGCCGGGATGCTCGCGCGCCCAGGCGGCACGAACGTGGCTCTAGGGTACAGTGCTGCTCGGTGCATCTCTCCTCCGGCGGGATGATAGCTGTCCCGATGATAGGGTTGCAAGGTTGCAAACACCCCGTGGTGCGTGCTTGGACAAGCGGTACACTAACGACAGTGAGACTCACCACCTGGGGAGGACCTGCAATGGCTACCTGCACACAGGCGAGGGCGTACGAACGCTATCGCTTCACGATTCACGAGTATGAGCTTCTGGGCGAACGCGGCATTCTGGGCGAGGATTCCCGCGTTGAGCTCATCGACGGAGAGATTGTGCAAATGAGTCCCATTCATGGTTGAAATCCTCCCGTAAGCGCATGCGCGGTATTCTCTACTACGTCGACGGGCCGCGCCCGTTCGAGTTGCACGGTCTGGAGCGTATCGTCTTCGAGGATCTGAGCGTGGCGGAGGCACAGGCACTGATGCGCGTGCCCAGCGTGAGGCAGCCGGGCGAGCCGCTCGAGACCGAAACTGTGCGAGACCGGGTGTTCAACCGTCACGAGGATAACCGCGTGCTGATTCGCAACGAGTGGGGTATCACCGACGTGCACGTGGCGGCCCGGCGGCACCTCGTCACCATGCTGCTCGCTGCCGAGGATCTCGCGGCGCTGGCACAGGCGGACGAGCCCCATGCCTGAGCTGCCCGAGGTCCAGACCGTGGTCGACGAGCTGCGCGAGCACCTGACGGCTAGCCGCTTTGGTGAGCGAGCCGTGTTCCTCTGGCCTGGCACCGCGGGATATCCCGAAGCAAAATCCTTGGCTGCCCGCCTGGTGGGTCGCCACGTGGTCGACGTGCGGCGGCGCGCCAAGTACATCCTTATCGAGCTGGACGATGGCGCGCTGCTGGTGATTCATCTGCGCATGACCGGCAACCTCTACTTTGCGCGGCCCTCGGATACGGACGATCGGTACTTGCGGGTTCGCCTGCCGCTATCGGATGGCCGGGAGCTGCGGTTTGCCGATAAGCGCAAGTTCGGACGGCTCTACCTCGGCTCGGAAGAGGAGCTCGCGTCCGTGATTCCGCTGCGGCGACTGGGACCCGAACCGCTCGACGATGGCTTCACGGTGCAGCTGCTGCGCGATCGACTCCGGCGCCGGCATCGCTCGATCAAGTCAACGCTGCTGGATCAGTCGGTGGTCGCGGGCCTGGGTAACATCTACGCCGACGAAGCCCTTTTTCGGGGTGGCATCGATCCACGCCGCCTCGCGGATTCGCTCAGGGAGCAGGAATTGGCGGACCTACACGCCGCTATTGGCGCTGCTCTGCGCGAAGCCGTGAGCGATGGCGGGACCAGCTTTCGGGATTACCGCAATACCTCGGGCCGGCAGGGTTTGCACGAGGCTGGCCTCCAGGTCTTCCGTCGCCATGGCCAGCCCTGCGTGCGCTGCGGGCTGCCGGTGCAGCGAACTGTGGTTGGAGGCAGGGGCACGCATTTTTGCGCGTATTGCCAGCGCTAGCGCCGTTTTTCCCATTGTGGACCGTTGCCAAGCGTGGTGCAATACGGGATAATCGGCGGGAGGCGTGCATGCGGGAAGTAGCTGTACCCCGGTGTAAGCGATGCCGCGGGAGGTGCGAGGATGGCACTGCCACAGGGCGTGCCGTGTGTGCGATCTGCTGGAACAGACCGCGCTGCGCTTGGTGCGCCCGCACCGACGCTCTTCGCAGGTGCCACCGATGACGAAGCCCTGGCCGAGGCGCAGCGCCGCGCCGAGCGCCTCGTCACCCTGAATGATGCGAGCCGGGAGCTGACGGCTCTGCGGACCGTACCCGAGGTCTGCGAAACTATCTATGCCCAGACCAAGCGCGTGATAGATTGCACGGTCTTCTACATGGGCCTCTTCGCACCCGAGCGCAGCATGGTCGACATCGTGCTCCTCGTCGACTCCGGCACCCGGTATCCGGCAGGCCCGCTGCCGGCGCACGAGTCACTCATTGGTCTCTGCATCTCCTCGAAGGCGCCGGTGATTCGCGACACTGCCGAGCAACTGCACGATTCGACGCGCGTGCTGACGAAGGGGCAGGGTGGCCCGCGGTCTGTCATGCTCGTGCCCATGCTGGCCGGCGACCGTGTGGTGGGCGTGATCTCGGCGCAGAGCTACAAGGAGCGGGCGTACGCGGGCGACGACGTGCAGACGATGCAGAGCTTGGCCAACCAGGCCGCCGTGGTGATCGAAAACGCCCGGCTCTACGAGCAGGCACGGGTCTGGATCTCGCAGCTCGAGGCCGTGCAGCGACTGGGTATGGAGTTGAATCGGCTGGAGTCGGTGCAAGATATCGCGCTCTCCGTGGCGGCAGCTATCAAGGCGCTGCTGCCATGTGACGCCTACCGCATCATGCTCACAGACGACAGTACGCAGGACCTCGTCCCAATTGCATTTGGCTTTACCCGGCCGGAGTACAGTGCGCAGAGTGTGGAGAGCCTGCGCGTGCACGCCGGTACAGGGATAGCCGGCTGGGCAGCAGTGACCGGCGAGTCGCTTGTTGTCGGCAACACCAGGGATCACCCGATGTCCGTGCCGGCAAGCGGCTCGACCCCGGTCGACGAGTCGGAGATGGTAGTGCCGATGCTGCGCGACAAGAGCGTGCTTGGGGTGCTCAGCCTGAGCAAGCTTGGCGCAGATCAGTACACGGCCGAGCATTTGCGCCTGCTTCGCATTTTCGCCGATCAGGCAGCCACGGCGATCGCCAATGCGCAGCTCTACGCGCGCGAGCAGCGTCGGGCAGACAGACTGAAGGAACTCGACCAAATGCGCCGGGACTTCGTCTCGACGGTAACGCACGAACTGCGCACGCCCATGACCGGGATTCTCGGTTTCTCAGAAACGCTCCTGACCTACTGGGATCGTATGTCCCAAACGCACCAGAAGGAGCTCGTGGGCAAGATTCAGATATCTACCGAACGGCTCAACAGACTGGTGCAGGACCTGTTGCTGGCAACGGGGGTCGAGGCCGGCACGCTGTCCCTCTCGCCGGCTCGTGTCGATCTCGTGCCGCAGATCCAGCAGGCCGTGCTGGAGGTGACCTCGAAGTACCGCGGACAGGAAATACGCGTCGAGAGTCCGACTGATCCGGTCTTCGTCTATGCCGATGCTCAGCGGATCCAGCAGGTGGCCGTGAATCTCCTCGACAACGCCGCGAAGTACAGCCCAGAAGGCAGCCCCCTCCTCATTCGTTGGACGGTGGCGGACGACCAGACGCAGGTGCAGGTGCAGGACTTCGGGCCCGGCATCAGCAAGGATGGCCTCATGGTGCTATTCACGCGTTTTGGCAAGATTACGCAAACGGTGCGGGCCGGGCATCTTGGCACAGGTCTGGGTCTGTACATCTCCAAGCAGCTGGTCGAGGCGATGGGCGGGCGCATCTGGGTTGATACGGAGCCTGGGCGAGGTAGCACGTTTTCCTTTAGTCTGCCGCTGGCTCACCGCACAGCATGTCGCGAACCGCAAACGGGTGCGCCGGCCTGACGCTTCTGCGTGGGATTTGGCGCACCAGTTTACAAAACCTTTACATCGGGCGCACAAAGTGGTAACAGTGCGCCCCTACCATAAGGGAGAAGGCAGTACAGAGCCTTCCCCGTAGTGTACGTCTCCCCTCAGTTCTGGTGGCGACACGCTGCCAGTCCTCATTCATATGCGCCGTCCCTGCGCGCACCAGGGACGGCGCAACTATTCCTGGGCTTGCTTGAGCTTCCGCACCACGTCGATAATGAGCCTTGCGGTGAGCCCCCAGATGACCCGCGAGCCAACCTGGTAGACGTACACTGGGTGCTTCGCGCCGCCCCAGGGCTGCCAGTACCGCTCAGGCAGGCCCAACTCCCTGGCTGGGAAGGTAACGACTTCTTCATTCGTCTCGCTGTCGACATACGACGGAGCGATGCGCAGCGTGGTGTAGTACTGCCGCGGTTCACGCTGCTCGAAGTAAGAGACGGGCACCGAGAACGCTTCGTCTACCTCATGCACGGACACGACAAGCTCATCGAGACTGGCAATGTCCGTGACGCCGACGAAGGCGTCGACAGTCGCCCCCATCGGCGCCACGACGGTATCCAGCACGCCGACGATCCGCAGGCGATCGGCCGGAATTCCCAGCTCCTCGACGGTCTCGCGAATGGCCGTCGCTTGCAGCGAGCTATCGTGCGCCGCGTCGTAGGCCCCGCCGGGGAAGCAGATCTCGCCTGGCTGCCTGATACCCGCGCACCGCTTCTGCAGCACGAAGTGATACTCGCAGTCTATGAGTGCCAGCAACACCAGCACGACGGAATTGAAGTATTCAGACTTGCCCTGGATGCCGGGAACGGCCGGCAGGCTCGCTCTGAGCCGTTCCAGGTCGTGCCCGTTCACGGTGTCAATCCTCGCCCCACGGTGTCAATCCTCGCCCCACGGTACCATTCTACGCTCCGAGTGGCACCTCGATCGCCACACTGCCAGGCGAAGGACTGGGCTGGTTGCCGGGCGCGCGCTCGATGCTCACGGCGGCGGCACCAAAGCCGCTCGCGTCGCGCTTGTAATGCCTGCTGAACGAGTGGTCCTGGCCTACGGTGAAGCCGGCGACCGGTACCGGGGCGCCTCGGACCGGAATCAGCCAGAGCTCGTAGGCCAGGCTGGGCGGCAGCACCGGCATGTGCGTGAAGGTCACGTCGATGGTGTGGTCGCTGCGCACACCGATCACCGCGGCAGGCTTGCCGACCACAATGCCTTTCACAACCTGGGCGACGACGACGACATTGCGGTGCGGGGTCAGGGTGACCGTATTGCGGTTGGCCAGCACCACAATGAGCAGCACCGCGGCCACGGCCAACGCTGCGCCTGCTCCCGCTGCCACGGTAGACCAGCGTTTCCACCATGGGATGCGGCGTGCCTGCGCAGCCCTCTGCGCCGCTGCTTCCGCTTGCTCCCTGAGCCATTCCCGGCGATCGAGCTCGACCAGATTGACCAGCCTGGTGCGCAGTGCCGCCGGTGGCTCTCGCTCTGCTACCAAGAGCGCCAGGCCATCCGCTGCGGATCGCAAGTCCGCCGCCTCTGCCGGGCAGGTAGCGCAGTTGCTCAGGTGCGAGTCCACCTCGTCGCGCTCCTCTACGGTCAGCGCATCGAGAGCGTAGGCGCCAAGCAAATCACGGATATCGTCATGCATCATGGTATGCCTTCTGTGCGCCATCCTGGTCGAGTATTGCTTTCATTTTCTGCAAGCCCAACCGGAGCCGGCCCTTGATCGTGCCGGCAGGCACGCCAAGCCTTTGCGCGATTTCGTTGTGCGACAGGCCGCCGAAGTACGCCAGAGCCAACGCCTGGCGTTGCTCCCGCGGGAGGGCACCCAGCGCTTCCCGGATTTGCGCGGCCGCGAGCGACGCGCTGACCTCACGTTCAACATCGATCCGGTCGTCCGCCTGTTCCAAAGCACCTTCTAGCATAGTACCCGAGATCTCTCGCGGACCGGCACGCCGCAGGTAGTCCACCGCGCGGTGGTGCACGATCGAGAGCAGCCAGCTGCGCGCGGCCGCTTTGTCGGCCTGAAACGTGGCGGCTTGTCGCCAGAGTGCCAGGAACGCATCCTGCACCACGTCCTCGGCCGCCGGCGCATCGCCGATCATGCGGTAGGCCAGGCCAAACGCCATGCGGCTGTGCCGATCGTACAACGTCGCGAAGGCCACGGTATCCCTGTCCCGCAGGCGGGCAATGAGGGCCTCGTCACTCAGCTGCTCGCTCAGGGCGCCCATGACACCGGTAGTACGCTCCAGAAGACGGGATGGATCATTTCCGCTGCTGTTGCAATTGCCGCTGCAGCTCGGGGTAGCTGCGCTGTTCTCGCGGCGACTGTTCGAGCTGCAGGCGGTGCAGAGCATCCTGGATGGCGCTCGCCTCGCCCTCAATCTCGATGAAGTCTCCGAACTCCAGCCGATCCAAGGCGATTTCCGTGCCGTGCCATTTCCACGCCTCGCGCTCCTTGGCGTAGCGCAGGGCTTCGTCGTAGCCGAGCTTGCTCAAGATGCCCAGCAGTTCCTCTGTGTCAGCCGTGGCAAACTCGACCTCGAGCTCTTCGCGAGCCTTGTGGCCGTAGGGATCCTGCTCGGCAGCACTGCCCTTCCAGGTAATAGTGCTCTTGCCGGCACTGCGGACGCGCAGCACCTCACCGCGCCGCTGCAGGCTGCTGTCCGGCGAATCGAAGATGCGGTTGACTTCGTGTTCGGTACCGGTCTTGGTGGCCCCTATGGCTTCCAGACGCTCACGCAATGGGGCCAAATCCGCCACTCGGAGCTTGACTTCGCGCTCAATCATGGCACCACATCCTACCGGCCGCTACCGTGCCGGGCGTGTATACAGCATAGCAGGTAGCAGCTTTAGCCCAGTCCCCGCGTGCCGTAGATGATGCGCTTCATGTTACCGGCCTGAGCCTGCCCTTGTCGCTCTACCCGGTCGGCTTCCGCCAGGGCGAGCTTTGCCAGCTCGGGCGACCCGGCTGCCTCCAGGTGCTTGGCCGCCGTGCGCAGGCTCGCCGTACCCTTCTGCGTCTGGCCTTCCTGGATGGCGAGCATCGCCTGCTCTTGCAGCCGATGCGCGGTAATCTTGCGGAGGGCATCGTGGACGCGGATGTGCACGGACGGCTCTGATTCCCAGCGCTCCACGAACATGGTGGAGATGCGGCCCGTGGAGGTGCTATTCTCGAGGTCCAGGGCCGGCACGTCGTAGGTGAACACCACGTCGGCAACGTCGAGCTGGCCGGGAGACCGGGAGGCTACCACGAATTCGAGCAGCAGCCGGTACTCGCGATCGCTGCTCATGCGGCCAAGCTCGAGGTGCACCGGTTGCGCCGCGGTAGGCGCTTCGTTTGCCACTGGGAGAGGTTTGATGCCCGGCGAGACCCAGGTCGCGCGCAGCAGCCGGCTCGAGGCCTCGGGGTTGATAGTCATCTGGACGTTGCGCAGCGCGGTCAGCTGCAGCATGCGCAGCTGGTCTTCGAAAACGCGGGCGAGCTGCTCGGCGCTCTGCACGTAGTCCGAATGCCCGCCGGTGCGCAGAGCAAGCTCGTCTAGCAGCGTGCTGTTCCAGTCGTCTCCCAGGCCGAGGGCGGTGATCTGCACCTGCCGCTGGCTCGACTGCGTGGCCAGCTCTAGACAGATGTCCTCGTCCCCGTACGTCTGGCCATCCGTCAGCAGGATCATCTGGGAGATGAGCTTGGCGGAGTGCGTCTGAAGCTCCTGCAGCCCTGCCCGAAGGCCGGTGGAAATCTCGGTGCCGCCGCGGCAGCGAATGCCGTCGAGCGCCTCCCTGGCGGCGCGCTTCGAGCCCAGTGGTCCGTTGGGGAGCAAGAGGGTGGCGCGGTCACCGAACGTCACGATCGAGAGGTAATCGCGCGGGCTCATCATGTCGATGATGCGGACAACGGCATCTTTCAGGCGTTGCAGCTTGTCCTCGCGCTGCATGGAGCTGCTGTGGTCGAGCACGAGTGCCAGGTTGAGCGGCTGGCTGCTGTGCCCGACGTGCTGGCTAAGATGCAGCTCGAGCAGCACGTACAGCATTTGCGCGCGAGGTTGGACGAGGAGTTTGTCGCGTCCCGGCATGATGACCATCTCGAGGGCCGGGCGGTCGGGGGTGGGTGTCGTCGTCGCGGCCACGTCGTGGTTGTGCGATTGCTCGGGTGTAGGAGCGACGCTCTTATCGCGAGCGTTGCGGGCGCGCAGCACTTCGAATGCGGCCTGTACGGCATCGAAGCGCTCGCGGGCGCTGGGGTTCACGTCGGGGTGCAGTTCCCTGACCAGGCGACGATGGACGGCGCGCACTTCCGCGAAAGGCACGTCCGGCGTGATACCGAGAATGGTATACGGATCGGTTTCTGGGACCGGCGAGGTGCTCATCGTTTGCTTGCTATTTTGACGCTTAATGACGGGTCGAACGCGCTGGGCGGCGGCCCCTCGGCGACGCCCCGCCCTGCCGACAGCCTCCCGCGGGTCGACAGTATTGGCGCCATTACCGTGACAGCACCGGGCCACAGGTCGTCGATTCTGCACTAGTATAGGTGGGCTGATGGCAGGTAGGCAATAGCATAGGTGTGGGAAGCATGCTGTGCCATAATGCCATTCAGGTGGGGATCGAAGGCATTGTCATGCCATGGCAACCCGAATTGTCGTATTCTGAACAACGATAGCGTCGTGGGCGACTGAAGCGAGCAGGATGCTCGCGCCCCCAGGCCGGCGGTGCGGTTTTTGACGGTAGGAGGTAGGGTGGCGACCGGGGTGTTGGCACAGGGGACGGTGCTCGCGCATCGCTACCGCCTTGTTTCCCTGCTGGGCAAGGGCGGGGCCGGATCCGTCTACCTCGCGGAAGATGTCGAGCTATTCAATCGCAAGGTGGCTGTCAAAGAGCTGATCGAGCAGTTTGGCGACGACGTCGAGCGCGATCAGGCGATTGCCCGCTTCACTCAGGAAGCGAAGATGCTGGTGACACTCTCGCATCCGAACCTTCCCGATGTGCGCGCATACTTCACCGAGGGCGGGCGGTACTACCTGGTGATGGAGTACATAGACGGCAGCACGCTCTTCGAGCAGCTACAGCGTGCCGGGGGCGCGCTGCCGCCCACCAGGGTCGTGGACTGGGGCAAGCAGGTGTGCGACGTGCTGACCTACCTGCATGGTCATGTGCCCCCAGTGGTTTTTCGTGACATCAAGCCATCGAACGTCATGGTCGACCAGCATGGGCAGATCAAGCTCATCGATTTTGGCACCGCGCGGCACTTCGACGTCAGCAAGCACACGGATACGCTCAAGATGGGCAGCATCGGGTACGCGGCGCCGGAGCAATACCAGGGCCAGGGGCAAACCAGCCCGCTGTCGGACATCTACGCGCTGGGCGCCACGCTGCACCAGTTGTTGACCAACGCGGATCCCAGTGCGCGGCCGTTCGTATTCACGCCGCCGTCGTTGATTCGCACCGATGTGCCGGAGGGCTTGAGCCGGGCGGTGATGCGCGCCGTAAGCCTCGATCCGGCGCAGCGCTTCCCCTCGGCCCAGGAGATGCGCCGCGCGCTCGAGCTGGCTCCGGCGGCGTACACGACGACATTCATGCCCGTGGTGCAGGTCGACGGGCCGCAGCCCTGGCTCATGGCCTGGCTGGGCATCGCGGGCGCCGTGCTGTTTGAGCTGGTGGTCCTGGCGCCGGAGCTGCCGAACCTGGGCAAGGGCATCGCCAGCCGTGACTGGCCTGTCGATTACGGCGTGATGGTGGCCGCGGCGCTCGGGGCAGCACTTGGCGGCGCGTTCGTCCCTGGGCTGCGGCGGCGCGTCGTATCCACCTTCGCAGCCTTCGACGCAGCGTTGCTGCTTTGCCTTGGAGTTGGGGTTGCCGTCATTGCCGGCATCGGACACGGCGACCCGAAATACATCTCGCTGCGCCTGCTGGCCGTGCTCTGCCTGCTTGCCGCGGTCGCGGGGGCCTCGCTGATGCGAGGCCTCGGCGTGGGCGAGTAGGGCTTGCCCCCGTTTGGCCGCCGGTTCGTAGGAATGCGAGCAGCCTGCGCGTCTTTCGTCTGGCCGCCAGCGCCTGGGAGCGCACGTATCTCGCGTACCCCGCCACGCTGCTGAATCCGCATCTGTGCAGAACACCTGCAGCCCCACGCCCGATGGAGGTGCTTGACAGCGTACGCCAACTTGGCGTACGCTGGCGGTGGGACAAGTTGGCGTCCGGTGTTTGAACACCGGCAAGGCGGGAAGGAACTAGGATGGCGGCACCGGCATCAGACGGTCGCTCGGGCAGGACGCTAGGGAAGAGTGATCGCGTGTATGCACGTCTCAGCCCCGAGCAGAAGCAGCTGATACAGCGCGCCGCCGACCTGGAGCATGCTACTATCACCGAGTTCATGGTTAGAAGCGGGCTGCATCGTGCCGAAGAGGTGATCCGCCGTCACGAGGTGATCACGCTGTCTCAGGAAGGTGCGCGAGCCTTCATGGAGGCCATCTCGAATCCGAAGCCGGCCAATGCGTACCTGCGGCAGGCGGCCGAGCGCTATAAAGCTGCCTTCGGCGATCGCTAGGCCGCGGGATGGGCCTGGACTTCAGCCTCCTCTGCTTTGAGCCACTGGGTCGGCATCATGACCGGCCTGCATTCTCTTGCGACGAGCCGTCGCTGACCGACTACTTGCGGAGGCAGGCGCGGCAGGACGCAGCACGCGATCTGGCATCGTGCTGGGTGCTCTGTGCCCCGAATGATCCTCGGATCATCGGCTACTACACACTTACGGCGACCTCGGTCGATGTATCCAACTTGCCGCCTACCCTGTCGAAGCGATCGGGCCGGTACAAGGTCGTTGGGGCCGCACTCTTGGGTCGTCTGGCGGTTGACTCTCGCTATGCGCACCAGGGCGTGGGTACGCAGCTCCTCCTCGATTCCCTGCGGCGCGTGCTGCGTACGACCCAGCATGGCATCGGCATAAAGGCCGTGGTGGTCGACGCGCTGAACGAGGGAGTTGCAAGGTTCTACGAAAAGTTCGGCTTCGAGCGTATCGAGACGCCTCGCGAGGACGGCGCTCTTGAACCGATTCGCCTTGTGATCGCCCTCGACACCGTGCGCGAGATCTTCCCCGATGAAGGTGGGGATTCTGATGGCACGCCTTCAGTGGTGGTTGAGGATGTGTAGGCTGCGCCCTGCGCACCCCCACACCACGGGGGCGTCGCAACAGGGATAGGCACCGATAGCGGTGCCGCGGTGCGGGCGGACTGACAAACTGGTCGGACCCTACGCGCGGTGGTGGGTTGGCGGGCGTGATGGCTTGAGAGCGTGCACGCAGTGGACATAAAGTATGAAGATGCGTGGCTTGTCGTTGTCGTGAAGCCCAGCGGGCTGGTGATGCACCCTGCCCATGCCCATAAGGACGGCACCTTCTGGGACCTGCTCCGCGACCTATTCAGGGCGCGGGGCCTGAGCGACGATCCGCGGCTGCTGCACAGGCTGGACCGTGACACCTCGGGACTGGTGTGCGTGCCGAAGGAGGCCACGGCACACCAGCGGCTGGAGCGGGCGCTGCGCGGTGGGCGCTTTGAGAAAGGTTACCTGGCACTGGTGCACGGCAGAATGCCCAGCGACGGCCTGATCGACGCGCCGCTTGGCCGGGATTCCGCGGACCGGCGCCGCGTGTGCGTGCGCGCGGATGGACAGCAGGCGCGCACGCGCTGCACCGCGGTGCGCCGGTGGCCGGACTTCACGCTGCTGCGCGTGCTGCCGGAGACGGGGCGTACCCACCAGATTCGCGTGCACCTGGCGCACGCCGGTCATCCGATCGTGGGCGATGCCGTGTACGGGAGCGCTTCTGCCGCGTGCGGCCGGCTATTCCTCCACGCCGACCGCCTGGCCTTTCCGCACCCCATGACGCGGGAGACCATCCGCTGCCACGCACCGCTGCCCGCGGACCTCCGCATGGTGCTCGCAGGGCTTGCCGGTGCGTGACACGGCGGCTTCCTTGGTTGGCGCCCCGCCGAGATCCAACTACCTGTGTGGTGCGTACCACTGAGTAGCCCCCTTGTGGTGGGGCGACGCGCCCGGCGCGTGCGCGCCGGCGGGTCGATGGGCCGGATCGACCGGATCGACCGGATCGACCGGATCGACCGGATCGGCCGGATCGGCCGGATCGGCCGGATCGGCCGGATCGGCCGGATCGGCCGGATCGATCCCATTGGACAGGTTGCACCCTCACTACCAGCTCGGAGGCACGACCCAATGTCAAGCATGAATTATCGGGAGCCATTCGAAAGGCCTCATCCCATTCACGTAGGTCGCCGCGTGTTTCTTGCCGCGCTGGGAGTGGGCGTTGCCGGCCTGGCCGTTGGCGCAGCGCGCCTGCCCGGCCTCAACCTCCTCGCGTCGGCGTTCGACGTCAACGGATTCCAGATCTACACCACCAGTGGAATACCCACGCTGAATGACCAGAACTACAGCCTCACGGTGGACGGACTCGTAGCAAAGCCCCAGACCTACAAGCTGGCGGATCTCCTGGCGATGCCCAGCACGAAGATCGTCAAGGACTACCACTGCGTGACCGGATGGGTCGTGCCGAACTGCCATTGGGAAGGGATCAAGCTGAGCGACTTTCTGGCCAGGGTGCAGCCGGACTCGCGGGCCAAATACGTGCTGCTCTCGTCGGCGGACGGCAGCTACACCGAGAGCCTGAGCATGGATCAGACACAGTTGCCGGACGTGCTCCTGGGCTACAAGCTGAACGGCGCGCCGCTGTCGGCCGACCAAGGCTATCCGCTGCGGCTGGTGATTCCCGACATGTACGGGTTCAAGTACATCAAGTGGGTGAACCACATCACCCTGAGCGAAGAACTGCAGATCGGGTACTGGGAGCAGCGCGGCTACGCCGTGGACGCCTGGCTCGGCCCGCGCGGCAACTACGGCTACGCCGTATAGGGCAGCCATCTGGGCGTACCAGGTGCCGGTGCGGTTGCAGCGCGCTTGATCTCAAGGCAGGCATCCTGCACGCGCATCAGGGCCGTCGGTGAGCAGCACGCTTGGAGCGGCGCTGCCGATGCCGGGCTGCGCGTAGGGTCTCCGGCTGCGGAGAGCCTGCGACTGCGGTCGCACGGCAGCGCGCGACGGCTGCGCCCGGGCCTGATACTGCGGTGTCATGGCAGCGTCCGGCGGCTGCGGCCGGCTGGGTAGGGACCGCTGGTGGGTTCGTTTCTGCAACCTGGTGATTCGGCCCAGGGCCTGCTGGGTTCGTTTCGTCGTTACGGCACGGCAGAGGTAGGGAAATCGTGGCGGCGACCGCTGGGGCAGAGACCGCAGCGGCGACGGCCGTGGCCACGCTTGGGTTCGTTTGGTATTCGATGGCGTGCTCGGCAGATTGGAGCTGGCGTAGCTCACGCAAGGCGCGGCTGAGCTCGCGGGAAAGGGCGGTTTCATAGCGCATCAGGCGCTCCAGGGTGTCGAGGTCGGGCAGGAGAGCAGGCGCGGGCGGTGGTGGTGCCGGCGGTGGTGGGGGCGGCGGGGCAAGGAGGGCGGTGAGGCGCGCCACCTCGTCGTTGGCCGTCTGCATAGCGGCCCAGCTCATGGCTTGCCAGGTGACGCCGGAGCGCAGGACCAGGTCTTTATAGATGTCGCGCCACTCGCCGGCGGTGCGGAGAGGCGCGGCGCAGTAGTCGGCGAGGGACT
>Ga0187876_1000107_pt1 | contig 81662 bp, 61 predicted proteins | sample June2016WEW_17_4_FD_133000 | JGI IMG/M metagenome (GOLD analysis project Ga0187876, IMG submission 133000) | Peatland microbial communities from SPRUCE experiment site at the Marcell Experimental Forest, Minnesota, USA - June2016WEW_17_40 | ecosystem: Environmental > Terrestrial > Soil >... | reverse complement strand
CGAACCCGGGAAACTCTCGAACAAGCCATTGCCGATGCCCTCAAAAGGATCACACCGGACAACGCCAGGGCGTGGTTCAGGCTCTGCAATGCAGTCTACAGCATTTCCTAAAATGCTCTAGTGCTAACAGGCCCTGGCGCCGCTCGTACTCGATTCGCGCTCTCGGGGGTGTGCTGTGCCTGCGCCACACAACCTTCTGGCTTGGCCCACTCACCGTGGAACTCCAACTGAATGATGCGCTATACTTGCCGCATCGGGCTTAATCGGTTCGGTCCCGTCCCGTTCGGTCCCGTCCGGTTCGGCGTCGCCCCCAAAGCGAGGTGCGTCTTCTCGAGAGACACCGCCATCCGCACGACCGAAGTTCCGCTAGCGCAGACAACGCGCTGGCGCGCCGTGGTTCGCGTGCTCCGAAGTCCAATCGATAGTTTAAGTTGCGCCCTGCTCCCATCCTCCTGTGCCCTTTGCGGTTCCCCCCTGCCGCAGCTCTCTTCCGTTCCAATTTGCCCTGTTTGCTGGTCGGAGTTCCCCGTCCAGAGCGGACCCGTCTGTGCGCGCTGCGGCGACGCCATCGCCGCGTCTGCAAGGCCCACGGTTTCAACGCTTTGCCGCACCTGCCGCCTGGCGCCGCCGCCCTTTGTCCGCGCCGTCTCGCATGGCGTGTACGAGGGCCGCATGCGTGAGGCCATTCACGCGCTCAAATACGATCGCCTGCACTCGGCCGCGCGCGAGCTGGGCCGCATGCTGGCCGGTGCAATCGCGCAACTCGCTGGCGAAGCGCCCGCTGAAATGCTCGTGGTCCCAGTGCCGCTGCATCGCTCCAAGTACGCGCAGCGCGGATTCAATCAGTCGCGCTCGCTCGCTGCCGCGGCGCTCGAATTCCTGCGCATAAGTCACCCGCAATGGCGGCTTACCCTCGCTCCCAGCACGCTCATGCGCCTGCGCGCCACCGGGAGCCAAGCCGACCTGAATTCGCACCAGCGCCGCCTGAACGTGCTGGGCGCATTTTCAGTCTCCGATCCGTCAAAAGTGACGGCGCGGAACATTCTGCTGGTGGACGACATTCTCACCACGGGAGCCACGGCGCGAGCTGCTGCGCAAACCTTGCTCAATGCCGGGGCTGCTTCCGTCTGGGTGGCCACGTTGGCGCGCTCGCAGCGCTCGACGGGATTTGGGCGGCACTTGAACTCGGCTCACGACGAAGACAACGAAGAGGACGGCGAAATCCTCACCGGCCCACCTATGCAAGTTGACCCACACGCAGCTTTATCGGATTCATCGACTTTGCGGAAACAGCCATCATCTTTTTAACCCGGGGGGAAAGAGATGTCGTTGGGAAAAGCCATGATTCACGCGCGCAAGCAAAAGGCGATTGCCAAGGCCGTCGTGATGGCCACCGACCACGGTGCAGCAACGCATGTCCACGCGCACATTCTGCAGATGCCGGTTCTTGTGCTCAATGCCTCCTACGAGCCCATCAACATCTGCGGTGCCCGCCGCGCGCTCGTTCTTGTTCTCAAGGGCATCGCGCGTACTGAGGAGGAGCACGGTCTCTCATTGCACGCGCAGCGCACCATCATCGCCATGCCCTCGGTCATCCGCCTGCTCGAGTACCGCCGCATCCCCCACCAGACGCGCGCCCTCTCGCGCAAGAACATCCTGCTGCGCGACCGCAACACCTGCCAGTACTGCGGCGAAGCCATGCCGCCCAGCGAGCTCACCCTCGACCATGTCGTCCCGCGCTCGCGCGGCGGCAACTCCACCTGGGAAAATCTCGTCGCCTGCTGCCACGAGTGCAACCGCCACAAGGGCAACCGTCTGCTCAGCGAGATCGACGACATGATCCTGCTCCGCGAACCGCGACCCTTCTCGCTCCACACCAGCCGCCAGATCATGCGCATGCTGGGCCGCAGCGACGACCGCTGGCGCAAATACCTGTTCTATTGAGCGCCGCGTCTTCGACTTTTCCCTTCGTCTTTTTATTGACTCCGCCCGTCGATTGCAGTATGTTCACCCTGCGCGGGTTGTGTTGAGGTCGCGTTTGCCCGACCCTTATCGCGGCTTCCCCTCATTCGCCCTCATCGCCAACGATCACGCGCGCGAGGTCATCGAGCATTCTGCCTGTGCCCCTTCGCAGCCCCATGCTCTTTCCTTAAACCGAAGTACACAATCGCCGCATCGCCAAAGGGGAATTCGCCGATGAACACTCGACCCATTCGCGCTCTCCTGTCCTTGCTCGTTTTCCTGTTCGCCGCGCCCGCACTCCGGCTCGCCGCGCAGAATCCCCTTACCGCCCTCGAAGACGCCGCCAAGGAAAAACTCGCCGAGCAGGCCATCGAAACGCTGCTCAACGACCAGCTCCCGCTCACGCTCAACGCCAACGACGTGTATCCCACCGTCACAACGCTTCCCGGCGGGCCGTTCAATCCCACGCCGCTCAAGCTCACGGCCGACGAGCTCAATCAGCCCCTGCCTCCCGGCGACTACACCATCAACACGCTCGACTTCTGTTCCGAGTATTCCGTCCACGCGCCCGGCGCGGGCGTCGCTTACGTGCTCGGCCCCTACGAGGGCAAAGCCGCGGGCGCCATCGGCGCGCTCATCTGGCGCGGAACGGTGCAATACCATATCAATCCGAACTCGCTGCAAGCCGTTTCCTGGGCCATCCAGTCGGGCCTCACATATTCCCAAATGCCCAAGACCTACCAGGGCATCATTGACCAGGTCATTGCCGACTACAAGAGCGAGATCAACGGCGACTTCGTCTCCAACCTTGAAACCACTTACAACAACGCAGCAAAAACCGCCAAGCTCCCGCCGCTCGACACAATCCTTGCCAAGCTGGGCAAGCCCGGCGAACTCGCGCTGAGCGCGGAACGCCAACGTGCCATCCTCACCGCGCAGGGCACCAACGATCAGCTTCGCGAGCAGACGCTCTTCCAGGGCCAGCAAAGCGGCCTGTACACGCCCGTGAAGGCCGAAAACGGCCCGTGGACCGAGCGCGTTAAGGGCCAGGTCTACATGAAGCCGCTCATCGCCGGCGGCAATATGGCCTCCAACAACGTCATGCAGATTCGCGTCATGCCGCCGCCCACCGCCAACGCAAGCAACACCCGCGGTGGCGCGCGCCTCATCCGCGCCTCGTACGGCGAGCCGCAAGTCACTCCCGCGCTCGCCAACGAGGAAATCACGATGGCCGCCATTATGCAGGGCACGCTCGGCTACTCGCAGGGGCAAGGCGCGCAGGCTCTCGGCCAGGTGCCTGTCGTGTCGCAGAGCGCGCCACAGCCGACCGCGCCGCCCACGATTGCGCAAGGACCTGCGGCACCGGCCGGCCCCGTGCAGGGACCTCCGCCGCCGCCCGGCCCAGTCCAGGGACCTCCTGCGCCACCCGTGTACTGCCCCAAGGTTGCCAATGCTTCTGGCACGCAGCTGAACATCGTCTTTACGAGCTATACAACCGAAATCCTGGATCAGAATCTTTACTACGAGTACTTGGGGCTCTACCAGGCAGGCACGCAAAGCAGCGCCGCCGGGGAAAAAGACACCTTCTCAGACCGAATGAACCTGATTGCGGCCAAGGGGCAGCAAGTGTGTGTCTTTGTGGTGAATGGAGACAACGCTGAGCTTCTGGCCCTTCAACAACGGAGCCGGCAGGCCTATTTGAATGCGGAAAACGCAGTCAACGCCCAGCATCCCGACAATCCCATCTTGGTGCCCAAAGCCGATGAAATTATCGTAACGTTCAAAATACCTGACAACTTAGGCGGAGGATACGAGGTCGTCATGTCGGTGCAGGCATTGATGAATGGTTACTATGATTCCGATTCTCCAACCGACAATTCCAATTCGTCACTCGGCAAACCCGGCAACAGCAGGAAGCCTGATTATTTGCCATTGGTTGAACCAATACAGATCCCGTTGGCGTACGAGTTGGGCACCAATGTCTATAACCTGGTGAACAGCCCCGGTGCTCCGGAGCAAATGAAACAGCAAGATTCAAACAGGTTCATTCGAGCCGAGTTTCCGTACTTTGCCATGAATAACAACGACGATTCCGGATCGGAGTTTTACGGCGACATTCCATGCCAGCCCCAGCATCCCACCCACGGAGTTTTTGATCTGCAGCAGCCAAAACTCGGGCCGGCCGTGCAGGGCGATGACACCCCGACAACTTCGTATTACAGCATTACCAAGAGTGAGGGGAATCTCGCTCAGCTCTATGTTCCTCAGCCCGACCCCTCGATTGATCTCACTGATCCTGATCCTGCGAATTGTCCAACAACAAAATAGGCGCTCACTCCGGTCGCCGTTGCGATGCGTCGCTATGTTGTATCGCCACAGCTCGAGGTGGTAATCATACGCAGGACGCGCGTGTATTATGCAACCTTTGGGTTGCTCTTATCCTCACCCTCTGCTAATATGCAACCCAGAGGTTGCATATGCCGGAAAACAGAATCGAAAAACGCATCCAGCTCAACGCACCCGTCGCTCGCGTCTGGCGTGCGCTTACCGATTACCGCGAATTTGGTGAGTGGTTCCGCGTCGCATTGGAGGGACCGTTCGTTCCCGGCCACTCCGCGCACGGCCACATCACATGGCCCGGCTACGAACATCTGGCCTGGGAGGCCAACGTCCAGAAGATGGAGCCGGAACGGCTCTTCTCCTTCACCTGGCATCCCTACGCTGTCGACCCCGCTGTCGATTATTCCGCGGAACCGCCGACCCTGGTTGAGTTTCGTCTCGAGCCGACCGAAACCGGCACGCGGCTCACGCTCACTGAGTCAGGATTCGAAAACGTTCCAGCACATCGGCGCGCCCAGGCTTTCCGCATGAACGAAGGCGGCTGGACGCAGCAGATGAAAAATATTGAGACTCATGTCGCCCAAAAGCCATAAGCGAGCCCGGGCTCCGCAGCCGCAGCAGGCCGTCGTTTTCGCGGCGTTGGGCGACAACACTCGTCTCGCGCTCGTGGCCAGGCTTGTCTCGGGCAAGCCCGCTTCCATTGCGCAGCTCGCTTCGGCTTCGCCTCTAACCCGCCAGGCCATCACAAAGCACCTGCGCGTGCTTGAGCGCGCCGGCGTGGTCCGCAGCATTCGTTCCGGTCGCGAGAGCCGGTTTGTTCTCGATCCGCGCCCGCTTCATGCCATGCAGCATTACCTCGTTCGCGTCTCGCGCCAGTGGGATCAAGCCCTCGCGCGTCTTAAATCGTTCGTCGAATCCTGAACGCGCTGCTCAGTACGCCAGCGCCACCGCATCGGCCCGCATCTCGCTGCCCGCCGCGTAAACGCGATCCGCGCCCTGCTTGCGCAGCTCAATGCACTCGTATCGGCCGAATCCGCCGTCGCTCTCGCCCATCGGCCAACCCAGATCAACAAGCGCCTTGCGCGTTGCCGCAGGAACGCCCGCTTCGAGTCGCAGGATTCCGCGTGGCCCCAGGCCGGGCCGGTCCTCGCCCATCGTCTGCGACGAGCCTTCGTGGTGCCAGCGCGGGCTATCGGCCGCCGCCTGCACATCCAGCCCGTAATCCACGCGGTTCAGAATGATCTGCGTCTGTCCCTGCGGCTGCATGTCGCCGCCCATCACGCCAAACGAAAGCCACGGCACGCCGTCCTTCGACGCGAATCCGGGAATAATTGTCTGGAACGGCCGCTTCCCCGGCGCGTAGATGTTCGGATGACCGTCCTGGAGCGAAAACAACTGGCCGCGATCCTGAAACATGAAGCCGAGCCCGTCGGCCACAAGTCCCGATCCCATGCCGCGGAAGTTCGATTGAATCATCGACACCATCATCCCGTCTTTGTCGGCCGTCGTGAAGTAAGTCGTGTCGCCGTGGCTCGGCGCCTGCCCCGGCATCACGTGCTCGTTGATCTGGTCAAGCCGGATCAGCTTCGCCCGCTCCTTCGCGTACTCCTTTGAGTTGAGCCACTCGATCGGAATTGTCGCAAAGTGCGGATCGGCATAGTATCGCGCGCGATCCTCATAGGCCAGCCACTTCGCCTCAATCTGCACCTGCAGCGATTGCGCCGACTGAAACCCGTAGCCGCGCATATCGAAGTTCTCGATCATGTTGAGCATCTCGAGCGTCGCCAGGCCCTGCGTGTTCGCCGGCATTCCATACACATCCACTCCGCGATACTTCGTCACCAGCGGCTCCACCCACTCCGCCTGGTGTTCGCGCAGATCGTCGGCGGAGAGCCATCCGCCGATGCGCTTGAAGTACGCATCGATCGTCTGCGCAATCGGTCCGTCGTAGAAAGCATCGCGGCCTCCTGACGCAATCATCTGGTAGGTCCGCGCCAGGTCCGGATTCCGCCGCACGTCGTATTCATTGGGCGCAACGCCGCCAGGCATATAAGTCTTCGCCGCGTTGGCCGTCTCCTCCACACCCGAGCCGGAACGAAGAAAGACCGCCATGTTGCGCTTGATGTAATAGCCAATGATCTGCGGCGTCGGATCGCCAGCTTCGCAAGCAGCGATCGCAGGCTCGAACAGCTCCGCCCACTTCAGCCTTCCGTAGCGCTGGTGCAGCGTCCACCATCCATCCAGCGCGCCCGGAGTCGAAACGCTGACGGCGCCCAAGGCCGGAATGTGCCCATTCATCGCGCGCGAACGCACCGTGGCCAGCGAAAGCGATTTTGGCGACCGGCCTGAGCTGGCCATGCCCAGCAGCCTTCCCGCCTCCGGATCCCAAACAAACGCAAAGCAGTCGCCGCCCAATCCGCTACTCGTGGGCTCAACGAATCCGAGCACGGCATTCGCGGCCACCGCCGCATCCACTGCTGACCCTCCGCGCTTCAGCATCGCAATGGCGGTCTGCGTCGCAAGCGGATGTGCAGTTCCCGCCGCTCCGTTCATGCCCAGCGCCGGTGACCGCGTCGCAAAGCTCGCGCCCGAGGGCCGGTCGCCGGCGTGAACGTCGGGCCGAATGAATTGCTCCGCGCCCGCGGGCTGGAACTTTGGCAGCTCTGCTGTTTCGCCCGAGCCGCTCTGGCTCAGGCCGGTTGCGTTGCTCTTGAGGGCTGCGGCCGTTCCGGCGGCAGCCACGGGAAGCGTCTGAATGAATGTTCGACGGCGCATGGCAATGTCCTTCCTCCCAATGTACAGGTACATTCGCCGTCGCCCCACCTGGATTTTTCCGAACCGGAGCGATTCGCCTTTTCGACATTTCCATGCACCCTCTTGGCGCCTATGCGAATCTAGATAGAAGTACGCCCGATTTGTCGTACGCCGCACTTTCCCGGCCCTTATACAAAACAAAGCTCCAAGCAAAACAGGAGAAAACTGTTGTCCGCGATCGACTCCACATTACCCGCTCTGCCCTCCGATTCCGCTGCCGCCGGGTTGCGCAACGGATCGGGAAACGGTGCTCCGCCTGCGCAGATTCAGAATCCCAATCTCGCGCTGCCTGTGGCCTGGAAGCCGAGGGTGAATCCGTGGCTGATCGCGATGACCGTGGCACTTGCCGCGTTTATGGAAGTCCTCGACACTTCCATCGCTAACGTAGCCCTTCCGCATATCGGCGGTTCTTTGGGCGCAAGCACCGACGAGGCCACGTGGGTGCTCACCAGCTACCTCGTCTCGAACGCCATCGTGTTGCCGCTAGGCGGCTGGGCCTCTTCGCTCATGGGCCGCCGCAACTTTTTCGTCGTCTGCATCACCATTTTCACCATCGCCAGCTTTCTTTGCGGCGCGGCTCCCTCTCTCCCCATCCTCCTGCTCTGCCGCGTCCTTCAAGGTGCCGGCGGAGGCGGCATGCAGCCCATGGCGCAGGCCATCATGGCTGACTCATTCGAGCCGCACAAGCGCGGCCAGGCCTTCGCTCTCTACGGCCTCGTCGCCGTGCTCGCGCCGTCCATTGGCCCCACGCTCGGCGGCTGGATCACCGATAACTTCTCCTGGCGCTGGATCTTCTTCATCAACATTCCCGTCGGCATTCTCGCCTTCATCCTCGTCACGCGCCTCGTCGAAGATCCGCCCTGGATCAAAGCCGATCCTTCCCGCCTGCGCAACATGGATTATCTTGGCCTCGGCTTTCTCACGTTGGCCATGGGCGGCCTCCAGATCATGCTCGATAAGGGTGAAGAGAATGACTGGTTCTCCTCGCCCTTCATCTGCGTCTTCGCGATTCTCTTCATCGTTGGCCTGATCGGCCTTTTCGTCTGGGAGTGGGGACAGAAAGAGCCGCTCATCAACCTTCGCCTCTTTCGCTTCAGGAACTTCGCCATCTGCTGCTTCCTCATGATGCTGGTCGGCGGCGTGCTCAATGCCAACACGGTGCTCCAGCCGCAATTCACGCAGCAGTTACTCGGCTACAACGCAACCACTGCCGGCCTCGCTCTCACCGCCGGCGGAGTCACGCTCGTCTTCATGATGCCCCTGGCCGGAATAGCCACCGGTAGAATTGCCGCGCGCTACCTCGCCGCATTCGGCTTCACCATGCTCGTCATCACCTTCCGTTATGCGGCAATCGTTACTAATCTGCAGATGAGCTTTGCTGAGGCATCGTGGCTGCGCGTCGTGCAAATGTTCCCGCTGCCGTTCTGTTTCATCTCCATCACCAACGCGGCTTACGTGGGCATGCCGAAGGAGCAGAGCAACCAGGTCGCCGGACTCATCAACTTCGTCCGCAACATCGGCGGTTCCATCCTCATCGCCATCACCAACGCCCAGGTCACAAGCCGCGCCATGTGGCACGAGCAGCACCTGCAGCAGGCCATGCTGCCCGGAACCATCGCCTTCGACCAGCATAGGCAAGCCCTCACCGCGGCCTTCAACCACGCATTTGGCGTTGCCAACGGCAGCGCCATGGCGCTAGGCCAGATTTACAACCAAATGAAGGATCAGGCGCGTATGCAGGGCTACCAGGACGTCTACATGGAGCTCTCCTATGCGTCGATCATCCTCGTCTTCCTTGCCTTCATGCTGAGCAAGAACCGCCCTGGCGAAGGCGCAGGCGGTGGTGGCGTGCACTAACGCCCCACCCTCCGCCGCCCCTCACCCCCCGCGCGCTGTCATCCCGAGTCGAGAGATCTGCAGTTGCTTTTCGTGTCCTCGTCCCAACTGAAAAGAATGGGTGCCCCATCCTTCGCCATCTTTCTGGCGAAGGGTGGGAAAGCACGGATTTCAACCGCTCCGGCTTTGTATCAGGCCTCGGCTTCAGCCGTGCCGCCGATGCACCCCAGGATTTGAGTGGGCTTTAGCCCCCGAGAGAACGCTTTTCCAAACTGCCCCACCCTGTGCCCGCTTGCATAGCCCTTTCCACCCAAACGGCCTATAATTCCTCGCAGAATTCCGCTTCAGTCAAAAGATGCCCGATCGTTGACATCTTCCGAGGAGGCTTTAATGTTGAAGTCATTTCTGCTTTTTTTTGCGGTGGCCCTGCTCGCCATAGCCTGTTTACCCTTGCAAGGCCGCAGTCCGCAGCAAACTGCGCCGGCGCCAGCGCCCGCTCCCGCTCCGGCGCCTGCTTCTGCTCCCGCTCCTGCGCCCGCCCTCACTCCCCCACAGACAGTCACGCCCGCGCCGCCTGCGGCGGTCAAGAATCCCGTCAAGCCTACCGCCGAATCCCAGGCCAAGGCCAGGACCCTCTATCGAATGGACTGCGCTATGTGCCACGGGGACAACGGAAACGGCAAGACCGATATAGCCACCAGCATGGAGCTAACACTCGACGATTGGACCGATTCCAAGACTCTCGCCGGCAGGGAAGACTGGGAGCTATTCAACATCATCCGCAACGGCAAGGACAAGATGCCTCCAGAGTCGTCAGGTCGCGCCACCGACACTGAGGTCTGGAACCTCATCATCTACATTCGTACCTTCTCCAAGTCGCAACCGCAGGCAGCTCCAGCCAAATAGGGCTGGCTTATCTTCTATGATCGTGGAGCGATGGCGAGGACGACTGATTTTCAAAACAAGTGGGCCTTAATCACCGGGGCTAGCTCCGGCATCGGCGTGGCGCTCGCGCGTGAGCTTGCTTCGCACGGCGCAAAACTCATCCTCACTGCGCGCCGTCGCGATCGCCTTGATGCCCTCGCCGCCGAGCTCAACGCAAAAGGCTCCGAGACGCGCGTCATCGTCGCTGATCTCAACGATCCTTTCGCGCCGCAACAGATCTTTGCCGCTACTGAGGGTGCCGGGCTCGTTGTCGACGTCCTCGTCAACAACGCCGGCCTTGGCCAGTACGGCGCTTTCGTTGACAGCGATGCCAATCAGTTGTTCAGCATGGTCCGCGTCAACTGCGAAGCTGTCGTCCGCCTTTCCCGCCTCTTCCTTCCTCGCATGGTCGAGCGCCGTCGCGGCTGGATGCTCGTCGTCGCGTCCGCGGCCAGCTTTCAGCCGGTCACCTATCTCTCCACCTACGCGGCCACCAAGGCTTTCGACCGCTTCTTCGCGCTCGGTGTCGGCGCTGAAGTCGCCAGATTCGGCGTGAAAGTGACGGCCCTCTGTCCCGGAACGACGGAGAGTGAGTTCATCGAGGTAGCCCATGCCGGCCAATTCCTGAACCGCAATCTGCAATCGGCCGAAGACGTCGCGCGCATCGCCATTAGCGCTCTCGCTCGCGGTCAGCGCACCATCAGCACCAACCTCACCGGCAAGCTCCGCTCATTTCTCGTCCGCTTCCTGCCCGTCAACCTCATCACCTGGTTCGTCGAGAGGTTCGCGCGCCCAAAACAGTAATCCCCTATCGGAGCGAAAGCGGGCGGCTTTGCCTGGAAAGTACGCCTGGCACGGCAGGCCGGCGGCGACGTCGGCGTGCGGAACCATTATTTAACCAGCAACTTCCGGGTTGCCGGTCACACGCCAGTTAGCGATGGACGTCGAAGCGATATGACCGAATCTGCGTGAGGGGTTAGAATGGATCGCCATCTCATAGGAGCGACTCTATGAAACGAATTCTCATCGCAATCGTGTGTCTGTTGATGGGTGCCGTGGCGACAGGCGCGCAAACTGTCGATACCAACGTATGCGACATTTTGGCTCACCCTAATGACTTCAACGGCAAGATGGTGCGGGTCACTGGAACCGTGATTGCCGGATTTGACGAGTTCATGATCAGGGACAACAGTTGCAAGCAAAGCGTGAACGATATATGGCTTGTCTACCCTGCTGGCACGAGGGCAAAGGCGGGGCCAGTTGCTGTGATCACGCTTCAGTTGGCAAAGAACAGCCCAGGGCAGGCCGTGTCGGTTTCAGCAATTCCGGTGACGCTCGACACGGGCGGGGATTTCAAGAAGTTCGACTCGATCCTTTCGGCGTCGGCAAAGACGCCGTGGCCGTGCCTCGGGTGTGTGCGTTCGACAGTGACAGCGACCGTGACCGGGCGGCTTGACGCAGTGGACGCGGCCTCACTTGAGAAGACGGGATCGATGTTCACGGTAGTGAAGGGATTCGGAAATCTGGCGCGGTATCCTGCGCGACTGGTGATCCAGTCCGTATCCAACGTCAGCGAGAACGACATCGATTATTCCAAGCCCGCTGATCTGGGCGATGGAGATGTGGGCTTGGGGCTGACGGCAGATGACCTCAAGCGGGCGGCCGCTGCTTATGGAGCGCTTGGTGAAGATAACGGGGTCGATGTAGAGTTCGCCTTGGCGAACTCGTTGAGACCAGACGACGGCGCCAAGGGCAGCGTCAACTCGCCTGATGGCCTTTTGTTGATCGTGGCGATTGACGGCAACCGGGCGAAGGGAAACGCTATGGGCGAAGTAATGGCGCATACAGGGACGCATATTGCTGATCTGCGTGAATCGCCGATGGGGCGAGATTTGTTTCAACTCGAGGGCCGGGCTTGGGGCGTGACGGTGATGAGCGCAATAAGCAACAAAGAAAAGATGCTGACGCTCCCAGGCGGCTATGTGGCATGGAATAGCAAGTGGACTGAAGATGACCAACAGAAGCAGCTTCCCGGGGCCTTGAGCGGATACCTGAGACAATGGGCGGGGTTGAGCCGGTAGGAAGCCAGAACTTGGTCTATTCGAGCGACACGCCGTCGTGCGCAGTGAAAGTCGGCTGGCCGAACGTCGAGCTCTGGGCGGTTTGTCACCCACCCGGAAGTTATGCTCTGGTAAACGCCGGTCAGCTCGGTTCAATTCGGACAGATCCGGAATTCGGCCCTTGCCCAAAACTCTGGCTCTTGCCTAAAAATTCGAGATCCTGCCCAAAAACTCAGCGTCTACTCAAAATATAAGGCCAATAATCCTAATTCCTACGCAAAGCCAAAGCGGCCTCTCTTGCTCGCTCTTAGCTGCTGGTTTTCGGCTGGTTATTGCTGGGGAGCAGTCGTCAGGCTGAACGAGTCGAAAAAGGCTTTCACGTCCTCCTCGCTTCGCGCGCTGGTCGCAGGCAACGTCGTAATCATCATGTAGAGGTGGGTTCCGGCCAGAATCAGCCGCCCGTTTGGAATGCCGCCGCCTGCGTTGCGCGCCTGAAACTCCCGGCTTGCGTGTCCATCGATTTCGCCGCGCGATTCGCTGATCAGGCTGGTCTGGGTGCGCCCCAAAGCACCGTCTCGCGCCATATCCAGCGTCTTTTCCGGGTCTTCGCTGGCCGCCCGCTCCACCGGCGGGTTATCCGCCCAGGCCACCGCGTAAGTAGTATCAGGGGCAACCTGCGCCTCGATCATCTCCACCTGTTCCACCACGCCGCTGCCTGTGTACGCTGGAATCTGGGTCTCGCTCGCCGCCGCCGGCACCTGCACCTTGAACCCGTCCGCGCTCCGATCGATCGTCTGCCAGGCCGCGTGCCCGCCGCGCTCGCCCGGGTTTGCCCCGTTCCCCTGCCCGTTTCCGGCCCCGCCCATCTCGAAATCCCCGCGATACTCATACACCAGGTACCCGATTACCCCGATCAGAACAATGCCGAAGACGAGGGTTAACGGAGGCTTCACATCTCAAAGAGCGCCCAATTTGACCCTGTTGTTTCAAGCAGATTGCCCATTTTGGGACAAATAAGGTGCCACAACGGTAAAAAAAACCATTTCCACAGTCCGACGGACCAATTCGTCAAATTAGGCCTTGCAACCTTTTCTGGAATAGTGCATCTATGTATGTAATTAGCAGAGGCTTCCCCAATTGTCCCGCCAAAGAAAGGCTGTAACTCTCTCTTGAGGGTTCTTCGGAACCTCTTCCCAAAATCCCCCCTGGTAACCCTCCCAAATATGCCTCTCGAGCGGGCCTACCGGAAGGTAGGCCCACATGCTCTCTCCCCTTGATGTTGCACTGTCATCCTGAGCGACGTCTCGCCCAAGCGAGACGGAGTCGAAGGATCTGCGGTTGTTCTTTTCTGGCGACTTCCTCTACCTGTCTTTCGCTAGCCGTCAGCATTTCCTGTCAAAACACGAAGAAGCTTCTCTCCAGCGCCACAAACTCAGGGCACTACGAATGGGGAGTCATCCAAACGCTTCACCGCTAGAATTAAATCCAGCAATGCCCACTTCCTCACGAGCAAAACCCGCGTCCGCTCTCAACACCGTCGATTCCCGCCTCCTCAACGCTGGACTCGCCCGAAGCCCGCGCCCCGCCAAGTCTCGGCCTGCGCGCAACCCCCGCTTCGAACGCACGACTCCAGAAGAACTCATCACACCTGCTCCAGCCGCCCGCCGCGCCGCCAACGGCGTCCAGTGGCTGCCGATCCCCGGCTGGAATCTTCCCTGGCTCTGGGCAGGCTTCTCCACGCGCAAGGGCGGCCTCAGCCGCGCCTACTCCGCCGCCGACGCCTCGGGCCTGCCCGCCGTGGCGGGCGAACTAAACCTCGGTTTCACCGCCGCCGACGATCGCGAAACCGTCCTTCGCAACCGGCGTCTCCTAGCCGAGGCCATCACATCCAATGCCGCAACGCCGTTCATCGCGCTCCGCCAATTCCATTCCAATCGCATCGTTCATGCCGTCAGCCCCGACGCCTCCCGCAGGCATCCGCACAAGGCCGACGGACAAATGACCGCGGAACCCGGCCTGCTCCTCGCCATTCAAACCGCCGATTGCATTCCCGTGCTGGTCGCCGATCGCAAGCAACGCGCCGTCGCCGCCTTTCACGCCGGCTGGCGCGGAACCCTCAAGCGGATTGTCGAATCCGGCGTCGGCACCATGCGTCTGGCCTTCGGCTCCCGCCCTCAGGATCTTATCGCCGCCATCGGCCCGGGCATTGGCCTCTGCTGTTACGCCGTCGGTGATGAGGTTCTCTCGGAATTCGAGTCGCAGTTCTCCTATGCACATGACCTCTTTCGCGAGGTCTACGACGCTGACCCCGTGCGCCGGAAGTACCCCATGCTTTTTCTCACCCAGCGCGCTCCCGGCCATTTGGCCCTAGGGCCCAGCCTTCACGTCGATCTCGTCGAAGCCAATCGCCGCCAGCTTCTCTCGGCCGGCCTCAGCCCCCAATCCATTCAAATCGTAGGCGGCTGCACGCAATGCCACACCGATCTCTTCTTCTCCCATCGCGCCTCGCACGGCCACGCCGGGCGCATGATGGCAGTCATCGGCATCCGCCGCTGAAGCCTTCCGCTCCGTAAGAGCGTTCGAGAATAGCCCAGGGCGAAGTCCGCACCAGCGGACGTGAACCCTGGGAACGCCTTTATCGTTCCCGCGCACTCGCGCCGTAGGCGCAACGGTTGCTAGCCCCGCGCTTCAACGCGGGGGAAGAGGCCCAGTAAAGAATTCGGAGTCCCGTAGGGACGGCGGAAAAAAGCCCGCGTAGCGGGCGGCAGCTGGTAGCCCCAGCCGCATGCCTGGGGACCGGAACCCCAAAAAATTCGCCGCAAGCCCGCTTCAGCGGGCGAAAGAATCACGATCTGGCTTCAACCTTCGCAACGAGATTCGCATCAGGGTACGACTTCAAAGCAGCTACACCTTCACCGCCTCGCCCGGATTCACCAGGTCGCGAAGTTCCTTTGACGGCTTGAAGTAGGGAACTTTCTTGGCGGGAACGTCGACTCTCGCGCCGGTCTTGGGGTTGCGGCCAATGCGGGGTTTGCGCTGGCGGATGCGAAACGATCCGAAGCCGCGTATCTCGATCTTGTCTCCGCTCTGCAGGGCGCCGATCACGGATCCGAAGATGGTCTCAACAATCACTTCGCCGTCCCGCCGGGTCAAATCGCCCAGGCTGGTCACCTTCTCCACCAAGTCCGCCTTTGTCATTTCCCACTAACCTCCGCTTCAAGCATAACCGGATTGTGCCGAGGAACGCAGGAAAATGCAAGCCCCTTTTTCCAAATTATCCTTTGTGCATCAGCAAGTTGGCCGATTGCAGGTCTTCTTCAACCCAGGCCTTGCCGGCCCCATTGGCCCCCTTCGACAGCCGCAAATCCGCCCACCCAGGGCTGAATTTCCCTTCCCGCGGGCAGCATGCGATACATTGTTCGTTGGACCTCCAACAGGCAAATGGCCTATCCGCAATACAGCATCGTCATTCCTGCGTTCAACGAGGAAGCGCGCATTGGTGGCGCACTTGAAGCGGTCGTCGCCTGCATCCGCCAGCGCGGCTGGTCCGCCGAGGTCGTCGTCGTCGACGATGGCTCCCGCGACAAGACTGCCGAGATCGTCCAGGCCTTCGCCGCCAAAGCCCCTGAGGTCCGCATGCTCCAGAATCCGGGCAACCGTGGCAAGGGCTACAGCGTGCGCAACGGCATTCTCCACTCCCTCGGCGAAGTGGTCATGTTTACCGACGCCGATCTCTCCGCCCCAATCGAGGAAGCCGACCGCCTCTTTGCCGCTATCGCCGCCGGCGCCGACATCGCCATTGGCTCGCGCTGGCTTGAGCGCACGCGCCAATCCATTCGCCAGCCTCTCTACCGCCAGTTCTTCGGCCGCTGTTTCAACGGTGTCACCCGCGCCGTCATGCGGCTCCCGTTCGCCGACACGCAATGCGGATTCAAGGCCTTTACGCGCGCCGCCGCGCAAACCGTCTTCCAGCTTCAGACCATCGAGCGCTGGGGCTTCGATCCTGAGATTCTTTTCATCGCTCTCAAGCGCGGCTACCGCGTCGTTGAAGTCCCCGTAAGCTGGGCCCACGACGAGCGCACCCGCATCAGCTACCTCAGGGACGGAACGAGGATGTTGCAAGACATCGCCATCGTCCGCTGGAACGCTCTTCTCGGCCGCTATAACAAGCCCGTCGAGCGCATCCACCGCGCCGGCCTCGTCAAGTAGCCCGCCGGCCACCGACGGCCGCTCCCTCTCGTGCAAACCCATTCCAGCTCGGACGGCGGCAGCTGTTCACCAACAAGCAATTTCCGGATAGGCGACGATCCGGCCGAAGCCCCGAAATTAGGCCCGGTTCGGTTCGATGAGCGGTTTGCCCTGTTCGCAACAATTGGGCACCGGTGACCATTCCATTCCTGTACCCTGGCCCATCATCGTTACAGATCTCCGTATGGCGTCGCCAGCACCTCTGACCCTGATCTCAAGGGGATCCAAACCGACGGTACGTCCAGAGATTTCCTAGCCCTTTGGGAACGTCTTTATCTCCTCCACAAAGGTCCGCAGCACCTAGGCTTCGCTTGACCCATGGCCCTCGTGTCCTAAAATGACTTGCCAGGAGTCCGCCTGAAACGGAGGCCGATACGGCGACACGCGAGACAGGCAAGCCTCAGCGAACAACTCCCGCCGAAGATTTACTGCGGCGCGTTATCGACACGACCCCTGCGTTTCTGCACAGTTCTGACTCTGAGGGCAGGTTCGGTTTCTTCAATCAACGCTGGCTTGAATACCTCGGCGTCAGTGAAGGGGAACTACAGGGCTGGGCCTGGACTGCCTTCATTCACGCTGAAGACCTAGAAGGAATGATGACAAGCTGGCGTGCTTGCCTTGCCAGCGGAGATGCGTTCCAGTGCGAAAGCCGTGTGCTGCGCGCCGACGGGCAATATCTCTGGTTCCTGCATCGCAACGTTCCCCTGCGGGATGATCAAGGGAACGTCGTGATGTGGTATGGAGCGAGTATCGAGATCGACGATCGGAAGCGTGCAGAGCAAGCGCTCAAGAAAGCATTTGACGAAATCCAAACGCTAAAAGACCAGCTCTACAAGGAGAATCTGGCTCTCAAGGAAGAGATTGATCAGACATCCATGTTCGAAGAGATTGTGGGGGCATCGGATGCAATCAAGCGGGTCCTCGTCCTTCTGCTTAAGGTTGCACCAACCGATTCCACCGTGCTGATCACGGGTGAAACGGGAACCGGGAAAGAACTTGCAGCCCGCGCAATCCACAAACGCTCGCGCCGCGAACGGAACGCGTTTGTCGCAGTGAACTGTGCTGCCATACCCTCTTCTCTCATCGCTTCCGAACTCTTCGGCCATGAAAAAGGAGCCTTCACAGGCGCTACGCAACGGCGGTTGGGGCGATTTGAACTTGCCGACGGCGGAACAATTTTCCTGGATGAAGTGGGCGACCTCCCGGCTGAGACTCAGATCGCTCTGCTGCGAGTGCTGCAGGAGCGTGAGTTGGAGCGAGTCGGTGGCGCGCAGCCAGTGGCAATTGACGTGCGCGTGATTGCCGCCACAAACCGCGACTTGGAAGCCGCTGTCGAGGCGGGCTCATTCCGCAGCGATTTGTTTTATCGGTTAAACGTGTTCCCGATTCGCACGCCGTCGCTGCGCGAGCGCGTCGAAGATATTCCTCTGCTCGTCGCATACCTTGCTCAGCGCTTTGCCAGCAAGATGGGAAAAAAGATCAGCGGGATCGATAAGAGAACCCTGGAGCTGTTTCAGACCTATCATTGGCCTGGGAATGTACGGGAGCTGCAAAATGTGGTCGAACGAGCCGTCATCCTGTGCGAGGGAGCAACGCTTGCTGTGGATGAGAGCTGGGTGGTGCGTGCCTCGCCGGCATCTGCGCCCGGTGGAATTGGTCTCGCCTCTCTTGCCGACCAGGAAAAGGAATTGATCGAGAACGCGCTCACACAGAGCCGCGGACAGGTATCCGGCCCCCTGGGTGCAGCGGGCCGCCTGGGCATTCCCCGCTCCACTCTTGAATCGCGAATCAAGAGTTTGAACATTAACAAATATCGGTTTCGGTCTTCCTAGCGGACCTTTCAGATTCCTACCCTCCGCAAGCAGCAAGACGGCCCTCCTTGCCGAAAACCCGGCAACTCCCGAGATCTCGCCACAGGAGACTCTCATCATCCCCAGTAATATCAGTCATTTGCGATTGGCATCCGACTTGCAACCATTGCGGGCGTAGTTGCTCGTGAGTTCTGGTCCAGATGTTGAGACTTGAAAGAAGTCGCGACTCACACCTTCTCCGAGTCAGTGGGCGTATCGACGCGGAAAATCTTGCGGAGCTGAAGGTGCAAATGCAAATTCATCCGTCGCCGATTGCTCTTGAACTCGGTGAGGTAACGCTGGTGGATGCTGACGCTGTGCGATTCCTCGCCATGGCAGAAGCAGCCGGCACAGAACTTCGAAACTGTCCGCTATTTATTCGCGAATGGATTCGAAGGGGGCATCCAGCGCTCATGAAACACGAGGGAAACAAATCAGCCCAGATTCATGTGTCTGGCAGGAACGATGGGGTTCAAGATCAATTTTCAGAAAAGGAGAAATGAAATGCGGTTTGGATACAACCCGCTCGCAGCGGGAATTGAGGAAGTTCGCAGTTCCTGGGGATGGTTTCTCGCCCTTGGAATCTTGTTTGTTCTTCTCGGCGCGGTATGCGTGATCGGTGATGTGGGCGCTACCTTCGCCACGGTTCTGGTCTTCGGATGGATGCTGCTGTTCAGCGGCATCTTCGGTTTGGTGCACGCCTTTCGCACACATAACGGGCAGGGCTTTCTACTGTCTCTGCTCAGCGCACTGTTCCGGGGCTTCGCGGGATATCTGCTGATCCGGTATCCGCTCGCTGGGGCAGCCACACTCACTCTGGTCCTCGCTTCCTTATTCATTGTCGGCGGTCTCTTTCGCGCCATCGGGGCAGGAATGTTGAAGGTCCCGAGCTGGGGCTGGGCCGTGTTTTCAGGAATTGTTTCGCTGGGGCTGGGGATCATGCTGCTGGCGCAAATGCCCATCTCGAGCGTCTGGTTCATCGGCTTCGCAATTGGCGTGGATCTGATCCTCGACGGGGCCTCGATGATCAGTTCTGCTACGGCCCTCCACAAACTCACCGGGGGCGCACTCGAGAGGGTCGCCTAAACCTAACCCAACAACTTCCACGCTCAATGCGGGATTTCAAAAGGAGAATGTGATGGAAAAAATGCTTGTAGTCGTTTTTGACAATGAGACCAAAGCGTACGAGGGATCGCGAGCGCTCAATGAACTCGATTTCGAGGGAAGCATCACGATTCACGCCAAAGCCGTCATCAGCAAAAACAGTGATGGGACGGTCACTGTGAAGCAGGGCAACGACGATTTCCCTGTTCGAACGGTGAGCGGGACAGCGATCGGCAGCCTCATCGGTCTGCTGGGTGGCCCGGCCGGGCTCGCAGTCGGGGCGCTGGCCGGCACGATGGCGGGAAGTCTTGCCGACCTGTTCGTGGCGGGAGTCGACTCGGATTTCCTGCCCGAAGTTTCGAGGGTGCTCACCCCAGGCAAGTACGCGATCGTCGCGGATGTCAGCGAAGAGTGGGTGACTCCAGTGGACACCAAAATGGAAGCGCTCAATGGCTTTGTCTTCCGCACGGCAAGAAAGAGCTTCGAAGAAGCCCAACGGGCCCGCGACGTCGCCGAGTTGCGAGCCGAGATTGACCAGTTGAAGGCCGAGCATGCTCGCGCAAAAGCGGAGAATAAGGCCAGATTACAGGCCAAGATCGATGGGCTGAATGCTCGGTTACAGGCGAAGTTGCAGCAGGCCCGGCAACGCTCTGAGCAAATCAAGAATGAGACTGAAGCCAAGGTGCAGTCCTTGCAGCAGAAAGCCGAGGAAGCTCGAGGCGATGCCAAAGCCGCGATCGATGCGCGCGTGACCGAGATCAAGAAACAGTACGACGAGTGGGTGGAGCAAGCAAAGAGCATGGTGGCTTGAGGCTGTCGGTTCGAAAACGCTCTAACGGCGATAACGGGAGATTCTGGCTCGATTGGGCCATGGATCTCCCGTTTCGAATTCGACTCGGAAGCACTGCTGAGCCCCAGGCGCCAGCCTGGGGAATTCAGCCCTTCACGATCGCAGCCCCTGAAAGGGGCGAAAGAACCCCCCGCTATTCCCTTGCTCCCTCGGTCCCTTGGTCCCTCGTTCCTTTGCTCCCTCGATCCCTTGTTCCCTGCATCTTTGTCAAGCGCTGTCTCGCTGCACCACATCACAACCCCTTGAAAACACGGCCAAATTTCCCCTGCCAACTTTGCCGATCATTTCCGCCTTCCGGCGCACAATGGCTCTATGATCGACGACCAGACCAGAACCGCTCCCCCTCCAGCCCCTGACTACTGGCTACCGACTACTGGCTATTGGCTACCGGCTACTCGCTCCCTCGTCTTTCTGACCACTGACCACTGTTCACTGACTACTGTTCTTACCCCACCCCCCATGCCGTTTTGTGAAACTGTGAAACTGTGAAACTGTGAAGCCTTTTGAATCAAAGCCTTACAGCGATTTGTTCCACAGTTTCACAGAAACTGTGAACTTTTCTCGCGCAGAAGAAAAGACCCTGAATTGAAGTCCAAATCACTCAAAAGGAAAAGAATAGCGGCAAATTGATCGCTCAAAGCCGATCACTGAGAATCGCTGAAAAACAACCGATTTCTGAAAATCGCCGAAAATTGGCCGCTGTGAGCTAGCTGACCTGCTGACTCGCCGACTCGCTAACGCCGCCAGCTCCGCTAACGCCGCCAACTCCGCTGTCTTACACGTCCACAACTCGGATGCGAGCCGCCAGTTCCGCGCCAGCTCTACCGCGCCGAATCAACCTTACGCCGTCGCCGTCTTCGCCACGTCCTCGAGGCCGCGCGCCTCAATCTCAAACTCCCGCATCTTGTACTTCTGGATCTTTCCCGAGAGCGTGGCCGGGAACTCCTCAACGAAGCGGACGTGCTCGGGGATCTTGTAATACGCGATCTGGCCCTGGCAAAAGTCCCTGATCTCCTCCTCCGTCGCCTCCACTCCGGGACGCAGCCGGATCCACGCCACCACAATCTCGCCCAGCCGCTCGTTGGGAATGCCAATGACCTGCACTTCGCCAACCTTGGGACAGGTGTAAAGGAACTCCTCCACCTCGCGTGGATAGATGTTCTCGCCGCCGCGAATGATCACGTCGCGCGACCGGCCGGTGATGTGGATGCATCCATCCTCGCGCATCACCCCCAAATCTCCGGTGTGCAGCCAGCCGTCGGCTTGGATCACCTGCGCCGTGCCTTCCGGATCGCCGTCGTAGCCCTTCATCAGCGCATAGCCGCGCACGCACACTTCGCCCTGCTGGCCGATGGGCAGCGTCTCGCCATTTTCAAGCGAAGCGATCCTGATCTCGGTTTGCGGCATGGCCCGTCCGACCGTCTTAACGCGAACTTCGATGGTGTCGTCGGCGTCGCTCATGGTTACGACCGGCGAGGTCTCGGTCTGCCCGTAGGCAATGACCAGTTCGCGGCAGTGCATTTCGCCCAGGACGCGGTTCATCAGTTCGACGGGGCAGGGAGCGCCGCTCATCATGCCGGTGCGCAGGCTGGTGAGATCGTAGTCGGCGAAATCGGGCAACTGGAACTCGGCCACGTACATGGCCGGAACGCCGTAGACGCAGGTCGCGCGCTCGTCGTGGACAGCTTTGAGGGTTGCGCGCGGGTCGAAGGTCCAGTTGGGCAGCACGATGGCGGCGCCTGAGTTGACGGCGCTCATGGTTCCGATGACGCATCCGAAGCAGTGGAAGAGCGGCACGGGCAAAACGATCTTGTCCTGCTCGGTGTAGTGGAAGCCCTGGGCGAGAAACTGGCCGTTGTTCACAATGTTGTGGTGCGTCAGCATCACGCCCTTGGGCAGGCCGGTGGTTCCGCTGGTGTACTGAATATTGGCGACGTCGTCGACGGCCACGTTATCGGGCAGGCGGCCTTCGGCGTCCAGGAATGCCGGCCACTCCGGCGTGTCGAAGTAGATCGTGTGTTCCAGTGCCAGGTTGAGTCCGAGTCGCGCGCGGCCCAGAATCTCCTCGTAGTCGGCGTGCCTGTCCTTGTGCCACAGGAAGAGCGCCTTCATCCGCGACCGTGTCAGCGTGAATTGCAGCTCATGTGAGCGGTAAGCGGGATTCACATTCACCAGCGCCGCCCCGGCCCGCGCGCAACCCATGTGGAGCATGATCCATTCAATACAATTCGTCGACCACAGACCCACGCGGTCGCCACGGCGAATGCCCAGCGACCACAGCCCGCGTGCCACGCGATCTGCCGCGGCGCTCAGCTCCGCCCACGTTAGCCGCTTTTCCTGGTGGCGCGAGGCCACCGCCAGCCGATCAGGGAAGCGATCTGCCGTGCGCTGCAGCAGGTCGCCAATCGTCAATTCCAGCAGCGGCCTTGCCGGCCCCCGCGCATAGCTCTGGGGCACAATCTCTTCTTCAACGGGCATGGTTCTGCCTTTGTTTCAACGATGAAGGGGCAGTGTACGCCGCCGGAAGGGCCCCAACAAGTGATCCAGACCACACCACAGGGCCGCCTGGACAGAGGCGAGCCATCTCAGCCGGACTTCGGTATCATCAATGCATGGATGCCGATACGCTGAAAACCCGGGATCAATCAGCCGCTCCGGCCCATGCCTTTCGGACTTACGACCCGCGCCTGGAGCCTGTCGCCGCCAAGGTAATGGCCCAGCAACGTCTTAGCGCCAACGACGGGCTCGCGCTTTACGCCTCTTCTGACGTGCTGGCAGTAGGCTGGCTGGCCAACCACGTGCGCGAGCGGATGCACGGCGACCTCACCTACTTCAATGTCAATCGCCACATCAACCCCACGAATGTGTGTGTTGCAGCCTGCAAGTTATGCGCCTTTGGCCGCAAGAAGGGTGACCCCGCCGGCTACACCATGGCCCTCGAAGAGGCCTGGGATACAGCGGCCTCGGGCTATTCCGAAGCGGTGACGGAGTTCCACATCGTCGGCGGACTCCACCCCGACCTTCCGCTCGAGTTCTTCCTGGACCTGGTCCAAGGGTTAAAGAAACGCTTCCCCAAGGTGCACATCAAGGCCTTCACTATGGTGGAGATCGCGTTCCTGGCTCGCCGTGCCAAGCTCAGCGTCGAAGAGACTTTGCTGAAGCTCCGTGAGGCCGGTGTCGACTCCATGCCCGGCGGCGGCGCGGAGATCTTTGCCGCTCGCGTCCGCTCCATCATCTGCGACCACAAGATCGACGGTGAAGAATGGCTTGACACTGCGCGAACCGCCCACAAGCTGGGCTTCAAGTCGAATGCAACCATGTTGTACGGCCACATCGAGAACGACGCCGACCGCGTGGACCATTTGCTTAAGCTGCGCGCCCTGCAGGACGAAACGGGTGGCTTCCAGACCTTTATTCCACTGGCCTTTCATCCCGAGAACACCCCTCTCGACCACCTGCCGGTGACGACCGGGCTTACCGACATTCGCCAGATTGCCGTCAGCCGCCTGCTCCTCGACACCTTCCCGCACATCAAGGCCTACTGGCAGATGATGACGCCGAAGATTGCGCAGATTGCGCTCCGCTTCGGCGCTGACGACCTCGACGGAACGGTGATCGAGGAAAAGATTTACCACGATGCCGGGGCCACCACCCCCCAGGGCCTCACGCGCAAGGAGCTTTGCCGCCTCATCACCGAGGCAGGCCGCATTCCCATCGAGCGCGACACGCTCTACCGCTCCGTTACTCGCAGTGAGGAAAGCTTCACCGTCGCGGTGTAGCATGGATTTGGTTTAGGGAACTTCCCTCCCTTCCCCGAAAGACAGCCAGAGAATCGATCGGCGTTGCGTGCCCTTCACACGCGCCTCCGACAATCCGGGAGCATCATTGCGCACATGATGAATTCCTTGCTGCGTTGCGGCCGTTGGATCTTCGCCTTCGCCATCATCGTCCTCGGCGCAGAAAACATCGTCTGCGCCCACGGTTCGTTTTCGTCGCTCGGGCAGAACTCCCACTCCATGCCCGTTCTCCCTTTTTTGCCTGCGATTCCATGGCTGGTGATTCTGTTCGGCGTCCTCTGGATCGCCTGCGGCGCTGGCCTGTTAACCCAGCGCTGGCTTCGCGCATCCACATTGACCCTCGGCACGACCTATATCATCTGGACCCTGGCCCATATCCTGCCGAAATACATCGCTTTGCCCGGCGACATGGGTCTTCGCACTGTCGTATTTGAGCCGCTGTCGCTTGCCTGCATCGCACTCCTGCTGCCGGGCTCGGCAGCCACGCCGAAGCGGCTCTCCGTCGCTTGCCGCGTCGTCATCGCCGTCGCAATGATCGTCTTCGGCGTCGATCATTTTCTCGGTCTCAGCTTCATTGCCTCGTTGCTGCCCGGCTGGATCCCATCGCACGTCTTCTGGGTTGCATTTTTCGGTGTCGTGTTCATTGCCTGCGGCGTGGGAATCGGTTTCGGAATTCTCGAGCGCTGGAGCTGGGCCGCGATCGGCCTCATGTTCGCGATCTGGGTCATCACCCTCCACATCCCGCGCACGCTTGGCGTCTACCATATTCCCGGCGCCATCACTGACCCCGACGAGTGGTCGAGTCTCTTCATCGCCATCGGCCTCTGGGGTGGCCCGTGGGCGATAGCGAGCGGACTGGCGAACGAGATGCGCTGAAGGCACAAAACAATTCCAGCGAGCTACTGCATCTCCACTACGCCATCCTTCATCACAAAGCTCACGTGTTCCACCACGCTGATGTCGTCGAGCGGATTGCCGGGCACTGCGATGACGTCTGCGTAGAATCCCGGCTTCAACTCGCCAATCTGCCCGTCCCAGCGCAGCAGCTTTGCGCCGTTGATCAAGTCGGCTTGCAGCACGGCCAGCGGCGTCATGCCAAACTTCACCATCAAAGTCAGCTCGTGCGCCTGCGTGCCGTGCGGAAACGGTCCCACGTCGGAGCCGACCGCAAAGGGAACGCCGGCGGCAATCTGCTTCTTGAATTCCGCAATCTTGTAGTCGAGCATCGCGGATTCTCTCGCCGCTTGGTCTTGCGACTCGCGATGATGCGCGAAATAGTCGAAGATCGTGAAGGTCGGCACGGCGAAAATCCCCTTTTCCTTCATCAGCCGCATCGTTTCTTCGCTCAACTGCGTCGCGTGGTCGATGGAAGTCACTCCAGCCGCCGCCGCGTAAAGCGTTCCCGGCTCTCCCATGGCGTGCACGCCCACGTTCGTTCCAAGCCTGCGTGCCTCCTCTACAGCCGCTGCCAGTTGCGCCTCTGTGTACTGGTACGGCGTCCGCAGCACGCCATCAATCATCTGGTCCGGCCCGGTCTCGTAAATCTTCACAAAGTCCGAGCCTTCTTTGTGCTGCTCCCGGATCGCTTCGACAAGTTGTTCGGCGTTGTTGGCGTAGTCTGCATTCGACAGTACCTGCTGCGCGGGATTGAAATGATTGGCGTCTTCGTGCCCGCCCAGAATGTCGATCGCATTTCCGCTGATGCGCAGCCTTGGGCCCGGAATGATCCCCTGGTTGATTGCATTGCGCACGGCGGTGTCGGCTGAGCCTGCGCCCTCGGTGCCCATGTCGCGCTCGGCCGTGAATCCAGCCATCAGGTCTGCTTTCGCGGCCTGCTCGGCGAGAATCGTGCGCCAGGGCACGGACTCCTCGACCGTCTGCAAGTCTTCCGAACCGGGATGGAGAAACAGATGTACGTGCGCATCAATCAGCCCCGGCAGCAGCGTCGTGTCGCCGAGATCGATCACCTTCGCGCCCTGCGGATGGTCGACCGATACGCCCACAGCTTTGATGCGTTCGCCCTCGACCAGAACCTCGCCGGGCTGGAGAATGTTTCCGGTATCGACCTCGATTAGCCGCGCCGCATGCAGCACGATGGGCGCAGTGGTCGGTTGCTGGGCAGGCGAGCCAACACCCACAACAACAAGATTGATCGCTACGAAAGCGAGAGGCAAACGAAGTTGCGTAACGAATCTCTGCATGGATATGACTATGCCGCTCCCGGCCCCGGCTTGTCGACGAAGAACTTCAGCAGGCCCGGCGCGTGGTCGCGCTTCAGTACGCCCCGATCCCCGTCAAGTTCTGTCCCAGAATCAGCGTGTGAATGTCGTGCGTGCCCTCGTATGTCTTCACCGATTCCAAATTCATGCTGTGCCGCATGATTGGATAGTCCTCTGTGACTCCATTCGCGCCGAGAATGTCGCGGGCCAGCCGCGCACATTCGAGCGCCATCCACACGTTATTTCTTTTGGCCATTGAAATGTGCTGGTGCCCGGCCTTGCCCGAATCCTTCAGCCGGCCCACGTGCAGCGAGAGCAACTGCGCCTTGGAGATTTCGCTCGCCATCCACACCAGCTTCTCCTGCACAAGCTGATGACTCGCGATCGGCTGATCGTGGAACTGTTTTCTGGTTTTGGAGTAGTTGAGTGCCGTCGAATAACAATCCATCGCAGCGCCAATTGCGCCCCAGCTGATGCCGTAGCGCGCTTGGTTCAGGCACATCAGCGCTGCCTTGAGGCTGTCGGCGCCGGGCAGTATGTGGTCCGCAGGCACGTGCACGTCCTCAAGCGAAAGGCTACTGGTGACCGAAGCGCGCAGCGACCATTTGCCGTGAATATCGCTCGCCGTGAAACCGGGCCGGTCGGTTTCGACGAGAAATCCGCGCACCTGGTTGTCGCCGTCCTCCACTTTCGCCCAAACAATGGCCACGTCGGCGATCGATCCTGACGTGATCCACATCTTCTCGCCGTTCAGGATGTACTCATCGCCCGATTTGCGCGCGCGTGTAGTCATTCCGGCCGGATTCGATCCGAAGCCAGGCTCGGTCAACCCGAAGCAGCCGAGCTTCTCGCCCGTGGCCAGAGCCGGAAGCCACGCGTTCTTTTGTTCCTCTGACCCAAAGGTGAAGATCGGATACATCACCAGCGCCGATTGCACGCTGACGAAGCTGCGCAGTCCAGAATCACCGCGTTCCACCTCCTGCAACACCAGGCCATACTCGACATTCGACATGCCGGCGCAACCATAACCCTCGAGGTTGGCGCCGTAGAATCCCAGCTCGCCCATGATCGGAACAAGCTCGCGCGGAAATCGCGCCTCACGAAAGCAGCCTTCGATGATGGGGATCAGGTTTGCATCGACGAAGTCGCGCGTAGTACGCCGGACGAGGAGTTCCTCTTCCGTCAGGCTTGCATCGAGATAGAGAAAGTCAAAACCCTGGAATTTGAAGGCCATAGTCGTACCCGCCGTCTCGGCGCTTCACCGGGACAGATGAGAGTAACAGCCCGTCGCCTTCTTTTTCAATTCTGCCAGCGAGACAGCGCGTCTCAAGCGGGGCGCGGCATCGGCTTTTCGTGAATGATCATCCAATTCACGCCGAATTTGTCGCGGAACTGGCCAAAGCGATGCGCGAAAAACGTCTCGCCCATCTTCATGAAGACCTCGCCACCGTCAGTGAGTGCCGCGTAGATGCGCTCGGCCTCGGCATCGCTGTCGACAGAAAGGGTCAGATAAGCGCTGCGCATCGGCTCCACCTTCGGGCCGTCGCTCGCCATTAACACTGTGTCGCCGATTGTGATGCGGGCATGAAGAATCTTCTTTTCCATTCCCGGCGGAATCATCTTCGCGTCGGGCATCGAATCGAAGGTCCCCATCATCACGATTTTTGCGCCGAGATGCTTTTCGTAAAACTCGAGAGCTTCTCTACACTTGCCGGGGAAGTTCACATAGGTTGTCAGTTTCATCGTCTTGGTTTTCCTTCCGGGGAATTTGGTTTCGGTGGAGGCTCTGGCCACGAAGGCATCCTACAAAAATGACTTGCAATGTGCAATCTACAAATCGTCGACATGTGCCTCTGGCTCACTGCGTCACAGCGCGAGCGCTTTTGGCGAGCTTCCCTCAACCGGCCTCTCGTGATGAAATGGCAGAGTCACTGGGGGCCGTGGAATGAGCAGCCGGCGGGAATTCGTGAAGGGATCGGCACTTGCGGCAACAGGATGTATTTTGCCCGTGGGTGTGGCGAAGGATATTTACGCGGTGGGCGAGGCGGTCGAAGCGGCACAACCTCAAGGCGACGCAGACGGCTGGTACAACCGGCCCATGCGCTGGGCGCAGCTTGCGTTTGTCGAGGACGATCCCGGCAATTACGACCAGCAGTTCTGGCTCGACTACTTCCGCAGCGTTCATGCCGACGCGGCCTGCCTGAGCGCCGGCGGCGTGGTCGCGTTTTACCCCACTCAGATTCCGCTGCAGCAGCGCAGCGCATGGCTCGGCGATCGCGACCCCTTTGGCGATCTGCTGGCCGGATGCCACGCACTGGGCATGAACGTGGTGGCGCGTACGGACTCGCACGCATGCTGGCAGAAAGTGTATGACGCGCACCCCGACTGGATCAGGGTGGATGCAAGCGGCCAGCCCGTGCGTCATCCCTCCGATCCGCGCTATTGGGAGACCTGCGCTCTCGGTCCTTACAACTTCGAATTCATGACCGCTGTGCATGAAGAGATCATGCGCATGTATAAGCCGGACGGCATCTTCACCAACCGCTGGGCGGGCAGCGGCATGTGCTATTGCGAGCATTGCCGGCGGGATTTCCAGGCTGCCTCAGGGTTTGACCTGCCGCGCACCCTCGATCCACAGGATCCGGCGCGAAAGCAATACATTGTCTGGCGGCAGCAGCGCCTCTTCGATCTCTGGCGCCTGTGGAACGAAAAGATTCGTGCCATCAATCCGGGTGCAAGCTACATCGCCAACGCCGGCGGAGGCGCGCTCAGCGAACTGGATATGAAGACCATCGGCGAGATCGCGCCCACGCTGTTTGCCGACCGCCAAAGCCGGCGAGGTCTCATGGCGCCGTGGGCCAATGGCAAGAATGGCAAGGAATATCGCGCGACGATGGGCGGCAAAGCCATCGCGGGCATGTTCAGCGTGGGCATCGACGACGAGCATCGATGGAAGGACTCGGTACAGAATGGCGATGAAATTCGCCTGTGGGTTGCTGACGGCATGGCGCAGGGCCTACGCCCGTGATTCGTCAAATTTAACGCGAAACCAATCGACAAACAGTGGATGCCGGTAGTGAAAGAGATCTTCGAATAGCAATACGCCAACGAGAAATACTTGAAGAATCTTCGGCCCTTGGCGCGTGTGGGTCTCATTTATTCGCAGCAGAGCGCATGGTTCTATGGTGGAGACGAGGCGCGCGAGAAGATCGACGAACCGGCGCTGGGATTCTACGAAGCGCTCGTCGAGGCGCGCATTCCGTTCGAGATGGTTCATGATCGCTGTCTGGATGAGGAACATATTGCGCCGTTCCGCACGCTGATCCTTCCGAACATTGCAGCATTATCCGACGATCAGTGCGCCCGCCTGCGCGGATTCGTTGAGCGCGGAGGCGGCTTGGTCGCCACCTACGAGACTTCGCTTTACGACGAGTGGGGTGTGCACCGAAAGGACTTCGGCCTGGCCTCGCTCTTTGGAGCTACCTACGCAGGCAAGGTCGAGAACAACATGCTCAATTCCTACATGAGCCTGGAGCAGGATCTTTCGACCAACTCAATGCATCCACTCCTTCGCGGATTTTCTGACTCCGGGCGCATCATTAATGCCGTGAACCAGGTGGATGTAACTCCAGCCGATGCCGGGCAGTTCACGCCACTGCGCATCGTGCCATCCTATCCTGATCTGCCTATGGAGTCGGTGTTCACGCGACCCGGCGCCACGCATCGCCCCGGCGTCTACATGCAGCGCGTTGGGAACGGCCGCGTGGTCTATTTCCCCGGTGACATCGATCGCACCTTCTGGCAGGTGCTCAGCACCGACCACGGCAAGCTGCTGCGCAACACGGTCGAGTGGGCCACAAACGAAGCTTCCCCGGTAACGGTGGAGGGGAAAGGCATTCTCGATGTGGCTCTGTGGGAGCAGAAGAACTCGATGACTCTGCACCTCGTCAATCTCACCAATCCCATGATGATGAAAGGTCCAGTGCGCGAAATCATTCCCGTCGCGGGGCAAAGGATCTCGTTGCAGATTCCGGCCGGCAGGCGGGTCAGCCGTGTTCATCTGCTTGTCGCTTCCAGAGACGTTCCGTACCGCACGGAGCACGACACCATCTTCCTTGAAACGCCGCCGATCGGGCTTCATGAAGTGGTCGCCGTGGATTTCTCAGCTTAGCCGCCAATCAGCCCGACTGGGCCGGCGGGAATCTTACAAGGCAATGCCAAAACGGGCGACAATCCAGCCCGCTCAAGTTTCGCCTCTGTTATCCTGATTGGTTTACTCGGGCGAGGAATGGGACCCCACGAACAGGTCTTCGTCCGTGGGGATGGAGGAGAGGCCATGCCGGAGCACAGGGCAAGGAAGCATCATCAGGACCGGGTGGCGGAGACGCTGAGGATAGAAATCGGCGCAATGATTGAAGGCGAGCTTTCCGATCCGCGTATCGATTTCTGCCATGTGAGCGAAGTGGCGCTGAATCCAGGCGGAAAGTCGGCGCGCGTGTACGTGGCCGTGGACAGCACGGCGAAGGATATCGCCAGGTCCGAAGCGGAGACCGTCGCCGGTCTTGAGGCGGCAAAGGGTTATATTCGACGCGAGTTGAAGGAGCGGATGGGAGTTTGTCATGTACCGGAGCTGAGTTTCCTCGCTGACAGGTCGGGCCGCTTCCAGGCGCGCATCGAGGAATTGATGAGCCGGGGTCGCAAATCCGCTGCAGCGGGCAAGTCCGCCGGGCCATATCGCGGCTCACTGCAAGCGGGTCCCGCAGACGCGAATCCATCCCCGGAGAAGGAAGCACCGCTTCGCTGAATCAATGAATCGTAATTCCCGAATGTCCGGGTTGATGCAGCGGCGAATGTGCCGATGGGTAACGGAGTTGACTTGCGCAGCGCCCTGACCGGTTTCATCGCCGCATCCGCTTGACCGACCTTGAGATTCCGAGTGAATCTGTTAGCCTTGACCCTATTGCGCCACTGAAGGATCTCCGCGCCTCTGCGCAGCGCGGAAGGCGGGCAGGCTCGGCCTGATTCGCCCTTCGCCCTGCATGAAACCAAGGCCTTCGTATCGCGCGAGGCTGCTTGCCTCGCGATTTTTGGAGTATTGCCGGAGATGGAGAATCCCGTAGAACCGCTGGTTCCGGATCGAGCGGCACGCCGGCCGTGGCGCATGCCTCGCTGGGCCACCATCTCTGAGGCGACCGTCTTTCTCGCCTTCAGCATCTTCTTCCTCGTGTATGGCGTTACTCCCATACTGGGCGGTGACGGCCTCGGTCTGGTGGGTGCCGATGAACCGCGCTATGCGCAGATCGCGCACGAGATGCTGGTGCGCTTCGACGCCGCGCCCACGCTCAAAGACCGGCTGAGCGCCTGTGTGACACCCTACCTCTTCGGGCGCCCATGGCTGGAGAAACCCGCGCTCTATTACTGGCGCGCGATGTTCATCTTCCAGGACTTTGGCGTTCACGATTGGGCAGCTCGCCTGCCCTCGGCCACCTTCGCCTTCATCATGGTGGCGCTCATCTACCTGCACATGAAGCGATTCCGGCCCGGCGGCCATCTTGACGCGGCCCTCATCACCGTGGCCTGCGCCGGCATCATGGCCTTCGCGCGCGGAGCATCTACTGACATGCAGATGGCCGCGCCGCTGGCCATCGGGTTGCTCGGCTGGTATGCCTGGTACGAAACCAATTCCAAGTTCTGGCTTTACGACATTTACTTCTTTACCGGGCTGGCGACTCTGGCCAAGGGGCCGGTGGCGCCTTTACTCGCCTTTCTCATCATCGCCGCGTTTGCTTTTCTGCGCCGCGAGTGGCACATCCTTCGCCGCTCGTTTTGGTGGCCAGGCGTGGTTCTCTACTTTGCCATGGTGCTTCCCTGGTTCATTGCAGTGCAGCATCAAAATCCAACTTTCTTCCGGGAATTTTTCCTCGAGCACAACCTGCAACGCTTCGCGACTGACCGCTACCAGCACAATCAGCCGTTCTGGTACTACCTGGTGGTCATGGTGCTCGGCCTCATGCCGTGGACTGTGATCGCGGTACGCGCACTTATCGACGGCGTTCTCACATCGGTGGCCGAGTGGCGCCTGCGCCGTTCCCGTGTTGGCAAGCCGTTGCCGACGCGCCCCGGTGATGCATTTCCCGAGTTTCTGGTGCTATGGTCGCTTATTCCCGTCGTTTTCTTCTCCTTCTCGCAATCCAAGCTGCCCGGCTACATCCTTCCCGCTATTCCGCCCATCACCATTCTCACCGGAGACTACCTGTATCGACGCGGGCAGCAGGGATTGAACCGATGGATTCTCCTCGGTCATGCCGTGGTATGTGGCGCCATGACCATGGCGGCGCTGCTTCTGCCCTGGTTTGTCGTTCATGGCGCAGCCGTGCCGCCCGCCCACGCGATTGCCGCGGCCTCTCTGGCTGCCATTGGGGCCGCCCTCCTCATCCTGGTTGTCACCAAAGGTTTTGGTGTGGCCCGGCTCCGCCCAGCAACGTGCTGGATTCTGGTTGTGCTGGTTCTGTTCTTGTATGGCGTCGGCCCGTTCTTCGGTATTCCGGGCATCGACTCCACCAAGCGCGTCATTCACTTGCTCGATCGCTCCTATTCCGCGCGGCCGCTGGCCGAGCAAATCGGCGAGCACGTTCCTGCAAACGAGACTGTCGCGGTGTTCCGTGTACGCCGCGACGCGGAGTTCGGGCTCTCGTTCTATCGCAATCGCGAAGTGGTGAATTACGACGAGAGCGGCGTGCCCGATGAACAGCACATTCTGGTGGCGCGCATCCAGGGCCGCCACGGCGTGGATCTGGACACTCAACTCGCGCTGAGCGAGCTGCTTGAAGGCCGCCAGTATGAACAGCTCTTCGCCTGGCCGGAGCAGGGTCTGGAAGTTTACCTCGTCGGCAGCAAGTAGGTATTCGTCAACTTGCGGCGGCAAGCGAACTCGTGTCAAAGTTGCCGTGAGGGTCTTTCCGCGCGCACAGCCCCCTGAGTGAGAATTTGTTCAACATCCTCTATGATTCGAATTCTCTCAGGAGCGAACCGCGCGGCTCACTCACGCTACGGTCTTGAGCCAACGCAACCGGGCAACATATTAGGGGGCGAATGCAGACTTCGGGTTGTTCCATCGAGATTCTCGACCTGCGGCACTTCGCAGCCCCGGTCCTGCGGCCTGTGCTGGAGGCGGAGGGTGAGCTGTGGGAGCGGCGCCTCCACTGGGACTACCATGCCTCCGCGCGTCTGCTCATGCAGTATCTCGACAACCACATGCTTCCCGGCTACGCGGCGCTCGCGTCCGGCCGCGTGATGGGCTACGTCTTCTGCGTCTACGAGGAGACGAAGGCCGTCATCGGCGATGTCTTCGCTTTGCCATGCGAACCGAATGGCGCAGGTGGAGCGCCGGGAGCAGCTCCGGCGATCGAAGAAACATTGCTCCAACATCTCCTCGAATTACTGCTCAACTCTCCGCACGTCGAGCGCATCGAAGCACAGCTGCTTCTGCATTCCTCCGGTACCTACGGCGCGATTTTCGGCAACGCCGGATTCGAGCTCTTCCGCAGGCTCTTTCTGGTGCAGCCGTTACAGGGACATTCGAAACCGCCTCAGACAATTCTGCCCGCCAACCTGGAGCTTCGCCCATGGCGCGAGGCAGACCTTTCGCCGGCCGCGCGGCTCATCTGCGAAGCCTACCGCGAGCATCCAGACAGCTTGATCAACGACCAATACCGCTCCGTTCACGGTTCCATGCGCTTCTTGAACAACATCGTGCATTATGCTGGCTGTGGCAGTTTTTCTCAGCAGGCGTCGTACGTGGTGGTGGAGCGCACCAGCCGCGAGCTTGCCGCGCTCGTGCTTGCTTCGCGCATCAGCGGGCAGAGCGGGCACCTGACCCAGGTTTGCGTTCATCCCGCCTTCCGGCGCCGCGGCCTTGCCCGGATGCTGCTTGCGCAGGCCGCCTACAGCTTCACGCGTCTTGGCGCTACGGAAATCTCTCTCACCGTGACCGAGGCCAACGCCGAAGCCATCCAGCTATACAAGGACGAAGGTTATACGTGCGCACACACCTTCGATGCCGCTGTGTGGCTGCGGGGCGCGACAGCCTGACTCGTATCTCGCCCTTAGAATGCGGTCCACTCCTTCTAGTCGGCGTAAAATTCCGTCTCGACGACGGCTGTATCCGAGAACGTTGCTGGTGGACAAAGAAACGGCCCGCATCTCGTGGTGAGGAGTGGGCCGCTTTCTTTTGGTGCTGGATAGGTTCTATGCCTTGGCTGACGTCAGCGCGCCCAAATCGGCTGCCAGCTTTTCCGTGCTGAAGGCCTCCACGATGTCGCCTTCCTTCACGTCGGTGAAGTTGGCGATGCCGATGCCGCACTCCATGCCGTTGGTCACTTCGCGGGCATCGTCCTTGAAGCGCTTGAGCGAGCCGATCTTTCCCTTGAAGACCTGCGCCCCGTCGCGCATCACCCTCACCTCCGCGTCGCGGCGGATCACACCATCCACCACGCGGCAGCCGGCGATGGTGCCCACCTTGGGAATGCGGAAAACATTGATGACTTCGGCGCGGCCCACGTAGTTTTCCTTGAAGGCGGGTTCGAGCAACCCCAACATGGCCAGGCGAATCTCGTCCTGCAGCTCGTAAATAATGGAGTGCAGGCGAATCTCGACGTTCTCCTGTTGCGCCAGCTCGGCCGCCTTGCGCTCCGGGCGCACGTTGAAGCCAATGATGATGGCATTGGAGGCCGTTGCCAGCAGCACGTCGCTCTCGGTGATGGAGCCGACGCCGGAGTGCAGCACCTTAACGCGCACCTTCTCCGTTGACATGCGCACGAGAGAATCGGCAAGCACTTCCACTGAGCCGGTCACGTCGCCCTTGATGATCAGCGGCAGATCCTTGACGCCCGACTGGCGAACCTGCTCCGCCAATCCTTCCAGCGACACACGCGAGCTCTTGGCCAGCTGTGAGTCACGCTCCTTCATCTTTCGGTACTGGGCAATTCCCTTGGCCTTGTCGCGGTCGGCCACCACCAGGAAGGTGTCGCCGGAGTCGGGCATGCTTTCAAGCCCCAGCACTTCCACCGGCGTGGACGGCCCGGCTTCCTCGAGAGGGCGGCCGCGATCGTCGAACATGGCGCGAACCTTGCCGAAAGTGTTGCCCACAATGTAGCTGTCGTTCAGATGCAGCGTTCCATCCTGCACCAGGACGGTGGCCACGGCACCGCGCCCGCGATCCAGCTTGGCCTCGAGAACGCTGCCCACTGCCTTGCGTCCGGGCGTAGCCTTCGGCGCCTTGATGTCGCTGACCAGACAAATCATTTCAAGCAACAGATCGAGGTTAATGCGCTTCTTCGCGGAGACCTCGACAAACACCGTGCCTTGCTGGCCCGCGCCGGCCCATTCTTCCGGAATCAGGCCGCGGTCAGCGAGTTGCTTCTTCACGCGGTCGGGATTGGCCTCTGGCTTGTCGATCTTGTTCACGGCAACGATGATCGGAACTTCGGCAGCCTTGGCGTGGTCGATGGCCTCAAGAGTCTGCGGCATCACGCCGTCATCGGCGGCAACAACGATCACCACGATGTCAGTCACCTTGGCGCCGCGTGCGCGCATCCGCGTGAAGGCCTCGTGGCCCGGTGTGTCGAGGAAAACGATCTCGCGGCCCGAGGCAGGCGAGCCTTCCTTGGCAAACTTCACTTTGTATGCGCCGATGTGCTGCGTAATTCCGCCCGCTTCACCCGCCGCAACGTGCGTTTCGCGAATGGCATCGAGGAGCGAAGTCTTGCCGTGATCCACGTGGCCCATGACCGTGACCACCGGCGGACGCGGCACCTCCAGCTCATCGGAATTTTCGGCTTCGAGCACCTCTTCGATAGCTTGGTTGGCGATCTCTTCTTCGTAGCTGATCACGGTGGCCGCGGCGCCAAACTTGGCCGCAACGTCTTTCACCATCTCCGCGTCGAGAGACTGATTCACCGTGACAAATACGCCCCCCATCAAAAGCGTCGCGATCAGGTCCTTGGCGCGGACATCGAGCTTCTCGGCCAGATCCTTCACGCTGATGCCCTCGGTGACTGTGATGTCGCGGGTGATGGGCACGGGCTCGGTGCTGTATTGCGCGCCACCATAGCGCGGCGGCGGCACAAAGCCCTTCATCGGGCCTTCTTTGGTCTTGGGGTACTGCTGCTTGCCTCGTCCGCGGCCGCGGGAACTGGCGCGTTGCGGGCGTGGGGCTTCACCGGTCGGAGGTGCGCCGCCGGGGCCTGGGCGCGCTCCGAATCCGGGGCGCGCTCCGAATCCGGGACGTGCGCCAAAACCGGGCCGTGCGCCGGGTGCTGTGGCGCCACCGGGCCCCGCGAATCCGGCCGACCCGGAGCGCGTGGGATGTTTGGGGCGAGGGCCTCCTGCGTATTGCCCGGGAACAGCTGTTCCGCCAGTGAAGCGCTGCCCCGAGCTTGCCGGTCCGGCTGCAGGCCTGCGATCGAAAATTGGTTTTCCGCGCTGCAGCCCGGTTCCTGTCGCCGGAACGGTTGGAGCAACGATGGACGCCTTGTACACAGGCCGGGGCCCGGTTTGCGGCATCACCATGCGGCGTGGTACGGGCACGTTGATCTTGGCGGTCTTCGCGGGAACGGTTGAGGACTCGGCGGCGATCGCGGGAACCGCACCCGGCGCTCCACTCGTCGGAGCCTCTACAGCATGCGGCGCTATTGCGGCATGCTCCGTCACACCTGCGGACGCTGCCGTCGCATTGGCAACCGGAGGAGCAGCAGCGGCCGGCGCCTTCACGGCAATCTTTTCTTCGCGCGCAGCCGGAGCCGCCGGCAGCTTCACGGTCACTCCGGCCGGTGGCGGTGCCACAACAACAACCGGACGCGCGGCCGCAGCGCCTGCGGGAGCTTTGGCGACAATCGCGCCGGCGGGAGGACGCGATGCAATGGCAGGAGTGGCCGGCGGAGGAGCAACGATTGGAGGCGCGGAGCGCGGCTGCGGAACGATCTTGCGTGGTTGCGGCCGGGCCGGCGCGGTGGCTGAAGCGGGCTTCGCGGCAACCGGAGTCGTGGCGGCTGGTTGCGCAACTGGCGCGGCGGGTTTGCTCGGCGCAGATGCCGCCGGCTTCGCCGGCACTCGCGCGTGGCGTGCCTCTTCTTCCTCTTCCTTCTTCTTGGCCAGGAGGGCCTTCATCACATCGCCGGGCTTGGAGATGTGCGAAAGATCGATCTTGGGGACGATGGCTTCCGCGGCGTGGCGGCCGGACGTCGCGCCTGGATGCGTAGTGTGCCGCGCTTCCCGCGCAAAGTGCGCACGAACTTTCTCAGCCTCGTCCAGCTCCAGCGAACTGGAGTGCGTCTTGCCTCCAGAAACGCCGAGCTCCGGAAGAACGTCGAGAATCGCTCGAGACTTTACTTCCAGCTCTTTCGCGAGATCGTTGATACGAACCTTACTCATCCGCCTCTTTTCAGTGTGTGCCGCCAAAAGGCCCTTAGTCGTTCATGGCTACCTCATGGCACTGGCCGCTTTCAAAAGTTCCGTTGTGGTGCGCGTGGCCTGGCAGAACGCGGCGCATCTTACGCGCCGTCCTCTTTGTCAGGCTGCTTTTCTTCTATTGCGCTTTCAGTTTCGTCGGCGTCAGGCTCTGGAACCACTTCGGCGCCAACAGCATCGATTTCGTCTTGATCGGATTCCTCGGATTCAGCGTCCGCCTTCACTTGCTCCACGCTTTCAGCTTCTTCAATCACTTCGGCTGAGTTTTCCGCCTCGGATTCCTCCGTAGCTTCGGTGGCCTCTGAGGTTTCAGCGGCTTCCAACGTACTTTCAGCCGGTGCTAACTCAGGTGCGGCCGTTTCGCCCGCTTCCGGATTCGCCGGAGTTACGGCTTCCCCTTCGCCGGCCTCAGCCGCCTGTTCTGCCTCAGCCGCCTGCGCGGCTTCAGCCTCTTCAAAGCGGCTGAAATAGTTGCGGACGGCAACGCTGATCTTCTCCAGCGTCTTTTCGCCGATGCCCGGAATCTCTTCGAGCTGCTCGGGAGTCATGTCGGCAAGGCCCTCAACGGTCGTGATTCCCGCCGTAATCAGCTTCTGAATAATGCCATCCCCCAGCTCCGTCACCTGCTCGATCGGCGTCGTCGGAGCGCCTGCCAGGGCCTGCATCTGCTGCTCCACCTCCTGGCGCTTCTCCTCTTCGCTCTTGATGTCGATCTTCCAGCCCAGCAGCTTCGCCGCTAGGCGCACGTTCTGGCCCTTCTTGCCGATGGCCAGCGAAAGCTGAGTGTCGTCAACGATCACTTCCAGCTGCTTCTCAGTCAGGTCCGTGATGGAAACGCGGCTCACTTTGGCCGGCTGCAGGGCCTTCTCCGCGAACGTAGTGATCTCATCGCTGAATTCGATGATGTCGATCTTTTCGCCTCGCAACTCGCGGATAATCGACTGCACGCGCATGCCTTTCATGCCCACGCATGCGCCCACGGGGTCCACGTCCTTGTCGCGGCTTTGTACCGCGATCTTGGTCCGCTCGCCGGCCTCGCGCGCAATGGCGCGAATCACTACTGTGTTGTCGTAGATCTCGGGAACCTCTGACTGGAACAGGTTCGACACCAGCTCCGGCGCGGCGCGGCTCACAATCACTTGCGGCCCCTTGGCTGCGCGGTCCACCTTGATCAGCACCACGCGCACGCGCTCGCCTACGCTGAACTGCTCCAGGCGCGACTGCTCTCGCTTCGGGCAGCGCGCCTCGGCTTTGCCCAGATCGAAGATGATGTCCTGTCCCTCAAGGCGCTTCACCGTCGCATTCAGCACTTCCTTTTCGCGGTGCGCATACTCCTGGAAGACGGTGTCGCGCTCGGCCTCGCGTACCTTCTGGAAGATGATCTGCTTGGCCAGTTGCGCCGCGATGCGCCCCAGCGGGCTGGTGTCGCGATAAATCCGGATCTCGCTTCCCACCTCCACGCCGGGAGCCATCTCATTGGCCTCTGCAAGCGTGATCTGGTTCACGGGATCTTCGATCTGATCCTCGTCGGCGACCACCGTCTTATAGATGTAGGCCGTAATCTCGCCGGTATCCTTGTTCAATTCCCCACGCATGTTTTCCTGGGTCTTGTAGAACTTGCGCGTGGCCAGGGCGATAGCCTCTTCGACCGCGCCCACAACGATAGAGGGATCGATGCCTTTCTCCTGGCTCAATAGCTCGATACTTTGATACAAAGCGCTGGTGGCCATACTCGTTTTGAACTCTCTTCTTCGTTCCGCGCCGCCCGGCCCGATTCTGGCCTCGTGGCAGCGCTGTTGTTCTTGCATTTCTTGTGCGAGCAGCAGCTTTCAGTCCGCGCACTCACAAGCTGGAAGCTAGGAGCTAGATGCTAGTAGCTCGCCTTTCAGATTTCCGGCACCAGATTCGCCTTCTCAATATTGCTGAGGGCGACCTCCACCGTGTTCACGCCTGCCTTGCGGCTCTTGCTGTTCTGTTTCACGGCCGCCAGGTCAATCGTGATCGTTCCCGTGCCTTGCGCCGCCTGCGGTCCTGCTATCAATCGTCCCTGCCAGTGCCGGTTGTTGCGGATCGGCTCAAAGGTCCGCACCTTCACCAGGCAACCCGCAAACCGCTCGAATTCCTCCGGCCGGCTCAGCTTTCGATCCAGGCCGGGAGAACTGGCCTCCAGCGTGTATTCTCCGCCGGGAACCAAGTCCTCCACGTCGAGCAAAACCCCAAAATCGCGGCTAAACGCCGCACAATCCTCGTGCGTCACACCGGAAAGCTGCTCCACTGTGAGCGAACCCTCCAAAAGTCTCTCCGGCAGCCCTTCCGCGCCAGCCGCTGCCGCAGCCTTTAGTTGCGCCCGCCCCTCGGCGTTCTTTTCCAGAGCCACGCGCAGTGTGCGGTGCCTGGCCGTCCCAGTGAACTCGATATCGACCACGTCGAGCCCGTGTGAGGCGGCCACCCGCTCCGCCGCTCTCCTGATCTCGTCCAAACTGACCGCCATCGATCCCCACTGCCCCTTGGCAGCCATCCCCCGTATCACCTTGATTTCAGGTGATTTCCGGGAGCAATTTGCCGCAAATAAAAAGTGGGCAATGAGCCCACTCCTCTCTCCGCCAGCCGGTGCGCACACGGAAGAACCTGGCGGACAAATTCGTCTGCATCGCCAGAATACCGGAATTTGCTGCGAAATTCAACCACCTGCGGTGGGGGCTGGATTCTGGGCGAGGTCTGGCTTCTGCCGTTGCTGAGCTCGAAGAACCCTGCGATACTTTCGCCATGAATCCGAAAGTGCTCGTCTGCGTGGTGTTCTTCGCCGTGGGGGTATGCACATCTGCGCCCATCCCAGCGTTGGCCGACGACTCGGCCGCCTCCATCGCCGCAGGCGGCCTTGTGCCGCGGCGGGAGACCCGCATCGTGATGGCGAAAGAAGTCCTTCGCATCAGCGACAAGAAAGTTGTGGTCGACTATGACTTTCGAAACGATACGAACCAGGATGTAACGACCGAGGTGGCGTTTCCCGTACCGCCGTACACGCTCGATCTCGTGACGGGGGATGTCGCCGAACAGTCGTTTTCCAACTTTCGTCTTCTTGTAGATGGCAAGCCAGTTCCGTTCAAGACAGAGGTGAAGGCTACGCTCGACGGGCGAGATGTGACTGCCACTCTGGACGCCGACAAGATTGATATCCCGAGCTTCGGCCATTTTGATGATCCTCCAGGCCCGGATTACCCCACTCGTGACTTCATCCGATTGCCGAAGAATGAGCAAGAGCAACTCAAAGCGTGGGGACTCTTCAACATGGATGAAGGTTTCCCGTTAGCAAGCTGGACGGTCAATCTGCAGTACCACTGGCGGCAGACCTTTCCGGCGCACTCGACGGTTCACATCCGGCACGAATACACACCCGTTAAAGGGTTTGAGGGTTTGGACCCTAGCCCCGAAGTGATCTCACTTGCGAATGAATCTAAGTTCGCCCGATACGAAGCAAAATTGGATGTCGAGGATCGCGACGATTTGAATCTCTTGATGGGTTTTTGCCCGGATGCGTCGCTATTGCAGAAACTGGGGTCTAAAGTCTGGGTTGAGTTGAGTGGGCTCAGGGACGAGATAGGCGGGGCCGACTGGGTGGATTTTATCCTGACCTCCGCGAACACTTGGCAACGCCCGATCGAAGATTTCACCCTCATCATCGAACGCCCATCCAATGACAACAGGCGGTCACTAGTCAGCTTTTGCCCGCCGGGCGGAGGCAAGGTTGAAGAGATTGACGCGGCCCATATTCGAGTGCACCTCACAAACTTTGTTCCGTGGTCCGAACTGCATATCGGCTTCTTCCCGGTGTACAGAGCAGAGCCACGGTGAAGAAGTAGATTGCCCGTGGCAAGCGCCGCGCCGTTTGGCCGTTTTGTATCTCCGTTAGGCCGAAAAATCACGGCCACCGGTATTTCAGTCAGACTGGCGTTAATAAACCGTATCGGCCTCCTATTACTCCCGTTTGCCTGAACCAGGTTACGAGCGCTCGCCTGTTCGCGGCCAAAGTTGTAGCCAACTCATTAGATTTGCTTTGCACGCCGCCAAGCCAAGGCGCGACAATAGCGCAATGAAGTGGCTTCGTCTCTCCGCCATCGCTCTGCTTGTTCTTTGCTCGGCGCTACCTGGTCTCTACGCACTTGATAAGCAATCCCCCGACGTGTACCACGGCCGCCGCGTGGCGCTCGCGGCCAGGCTTGAGGGTGGCGTGGCCGTGCTTTTCGCGGCGGAGGAATCTCAACTCGATTTCATGCCCTACCGCCAGGACTCGGATTTTTACTATCTGACCGGCTGGAATGAGCCCGGCGCCGCCCTGATGATCGTCAGCGACGCACCGCACGCAGCTTCGCCGCGCGCCTACAAAGAGATTCTGTTCCTGCCCACGCGCAATCTCCGCATGGAAAAGTACACCGGCGTCAAGATGGATGCGGTAACTCCGGGAGTGGAGCAGGCCGCGGGCGTGGATCATGTTGAACCGATGGCCGAGCTCCCCGCGGAGCTAAACCAGCTTGTCGCCGCCGATCACTCGCTCTTCGCCAATCTCTGGTCGCAACCGGATTCAGCCGCGGCAAAGGCACTACTCGGTTTTACCGGCGTCGCGCTGGGAACATCGGCCCTTCCGGCGCTCCACGACGTTACCAGCCAGGTGATGCCGCTTCGCCAGGTCAAGGACGAAGGGGAGATCGAGCTCATCAAAAAAGCGTCGGCAGCGTCGGTCCTGGCGCAGCGCGTGATGATGCAGTGGTGGGTCAAGCCGGGAATTACGGAGCGCGCCATTGCCGGAGCCATGACTGCCGTTTGGATGGAGAACGGCTGCGAGCGGCCCAGCTATTCACCCATCGTCGGCTCGGGCGTTAACTCCACCGTCCTTCACTACTCCGCCAACAGCCGCACCATGCAGGACGGCGACATTCTCCTCGTCGACGCGGCCTGCGAGTACTCCATGTACGCCGCCGACATCACCCGCACCGTTCCCGCGAATGGGCATTTCACTGCTCGCCAGCGCGAGATTTACAACATTGTGCTGGCCGCGCAGCAAGCGGCCATTGACGCTTTTGTGGCCGGTAAATCCACCATCAACGACCGCGACCGCCATGACCCGAACTCGCTCGACACCGTTGCCTACAACTACATCAATACCCACGGAAAAGACCTTCACGGCCAGTCCCTCGGCCAGTACTGGCTGCACGGGCTCGGCCACATGATGGGAATCGATGTGCACGATCCTGCCAACTACCCCGCGGTGCTCAAGCCCGGAATGGTCTTCACCATCGAACCGGGTATATACATTCCCGAAGAAAACCTTGGCGTTCGCATCGAGTGCGATTTCCTGGTTGGCGCCGACGGTAAGTTGATCGATCTCGATGCCGCGCTACCGCATACCGCCGACGAAATCGAAGCCGCCATGCGCGCAAAATGAATCGTGAATCGCAAAAAATGAATCGCGAAACGCAAAAATGAATATCGATCCGCGCGACTCCATGCCTCCCGAGCAGCTCGAGATGCTCAGCCGCGTCTTCAGCGAACAACTGCTGGCTTGTCTCGATGAGTGCGCGCGAGGGCGCACTGGACTTTTCTCAGAGGTGATTGACGAGGAAGACGAGAAGTCCTGGCCCGAAGCCTCGCGGCTGCGTGAACTGGCGGTTGCGCTGCAAAATGTTCTGGCCCAGCACGAGGAGCGGAACGCACTTTGTGACGAGTTCCTTGATCTGTGCTCTATTCACGGCGAGAGCCATCCCGGTGAGCGCAGGCTGGCGCGCGCGTTCCTGGAACGAATTGAGCGCGGCGAAGTGGGCACGCCTACCCAAGATAAACTGCCGTGGTAACGGCGTGCGGCAAGGGCTTTCGGGAAATAGGCGACGAAAAGCCCCGCAAATCTCCGAGCGTAAGAACTGCCCGAAGATTGACGGTCGACGCCGCTAAAGCCGACGGATTAAAAACGAATCCCCAACGTGACGGGAATCAGCTCAGTAGTCCCGAGACCGTTGCTCTGAGAGATGGGGGGAGTGTGCACATACAGGTAGCGCGCTTCGGCAAAAAGCTGGCTCGTTCCGCCGCCGTATGTCCCGCCCATGCGGTGGTAAATCCCTAAACCGGCATTGCCTCCCCACTGATTGGAAGTAATCGTGAGAACATTTTCCGGCACCTCGTATCCATAGAGGTCGCAGCACTCGTAGTCGCTGAAGTTTGTCGACTTGTGGTAATAGCCGAAGCCGCCAACCAGGTAGACGCCGTTCGACCTCTTCGGAGTGAGATCGATGACGGGAGAGCCGGTAATCGAGTTGAAATGGGCATCGCCCGACTGAGTGCCGACCGCTGAAATGAACGCGCCCGGCAGCTTGTCGTCGATAAATTGATATTCGAGCAGAGCCGACAGTGCCTTGGAGAAATGGAAGCCCGCACCGACGGTGAAATTCCCGCCCCATGTGATGTATGGGGTGTCGTTACCCACAGGCCCGTTGAATCCGCCTCCAGCTTCAAAAGCCCAGTTGTGAAGCAACCCGTGCTTCTCGCCGCCTCCATATCCTCCGCCGTTTCCGTATTGGCCGGCGCCGCCTCCGTCAGATGCGGGCGTGCCCAGTTCAGACTTATTGGGTAGCGAGAATTCGCTCAACTGCAACCCCGATGCGCTCAGCCCCGCCTGGCTCGAAGAGTACCCGGGGGCGCTGGATTGATCAGGGGACGAAGCGGACTGAGCGACGGCAAAACTGGCGGCAGAAAGAAGCGCAACCGCGACGAAAATGGCGCGCCGCATCGGCGTTATCAAAAGAGGAAATGACATTGCAACCACCTCACGCTCTGAATTTTATTCAACTTCCGAGAGAGAAATGCCCGTCACTGAAATTAGACACCGAAATTCGTCAGAGGTTGCCTACACATTACGCCAGATTCCCTTTGGATGAGACGCGTAGCGCCTCGAAAGAACCTTCGCGGACACCGGGCACCGGAGTCCTGCTCGTCCCGGAAGGCCGCCCTCCCAGCTTCTCGCCCTTCGGCAAAGCAAAAGGCCGGAGCAACGCTCCGGCCCTGGGCTTTCCTGCGCCCTGCTTAGCCTTGGATGTCGAATTGCTCCGGATGCAGAGTTGGGTCGCTCTTCACCAGCACGTTTCTTCCAATCAGTTCCTCGAAGTCGGTCAGCCAACGATTGCCGTTCGCCTTCAGAACCTTCACCGTCTCTGGGTTCACGCGCAACATCACATCTGCGTTCTCGAAGTGCTTCCGCATCTTGCGCATTTCGATGTAAATCTCATTGCACACCGTAACTGGGCTTTTCACCATGCCTGTAGCCTGGCAGGTTGGGCAGGGCACGCTAAGCGTCCGTTCCAGCGACTGCTTCACACGTTTGCGCGTGATCGCCACCAGGCCGAAATCGTTAAACTGCAGCACCTTCGTCGGAGCGCGGTCGTTCTTCAGCGCCTCTTCGAGCGCGGCCATCACTTTGAAGCGATTCTTGCGCTCGTCCATGTCGATAAAGTCAATAACGATAATGCCGCCCAGGTCGCGCAGGCGAATCTGGCGCACGATCTCCGGCACAGCGTCCAGGTTGGTCTTCAGAATCGTGTCTTCAAGCCGTGCCGACTTGCCCACATATTTTCCGGTGTTGATGTCGATGGCCACCAGCGCCTCAGTCTGGTTGATCACAATCGACCCGCCGCTCTTGAGCCATACCTTCGAGCGCAGCGCCTTCGAGATTTCATCCTGAATGCCGAAGTGCTCAAAGAGCGGTGTTTCCTTGGTGTAGAGCTTCACGCGCCGCACCAGCGACGGCGAAAAGCGATTGAGGAATCGTACAATGCGCTCGTAGTCGGCCTCGGTGTCGACCCAGATGCTGGCGAAGTTCGAGCTCACCTGGTCGCGCAGAGTGCGCTCGATGAGCGACAGGTCGTGGTAGATCAAGGCGGGCGACTTGGACGACTCCGAGCGCTGCTTGATGTCGTTCCATAGGTTCATCAGGAAGCGCAGGTCGGCGCGCAGCTCTTCTTCCGAGGCGCCTTCCGCTGCGGTCCGCACAATGAACCCGCCGGGGGCCTCGCCACGCTCATGAATCAGAATCCGTTTCAAACGATGACGCTCTTCGTCGGAGGCGATCTTCCGGCTCACGCCAACGTGGGTGACAGTCGGCATGAAGACCAGGAAACGTCCGGGCAGAGCGATGTGGCTCGTGATCCGTGCGCCTTTCTTGGCGATCGGCTCCTTCGCAATCTGCACCAAAATCTCCTGGCCCGACTTCAGAAGGTCGGAGATGATGGGCAGGTCTGAGGTCTGAGCCGAGCGGCGCGATGGTCCGCGGCGATTGCTCTGCGCCCCTCTGCCGCGCTGTCCCCGGCCTCCACGGTCGCGACGTTCGCGGCCTGGTGTGGGCTGAGCTCCTGGCGAGGCTTCTTCTTCCTCGTCCCCCTCAACTTCGTCTTCTTCCACGCCCTTTTCGTCAAAGCTCTTCTGGATCCGATGGTCCAGATGGGCCTCCTGAAACATCTCGCCCAGATCGCCGGTGCGGAGATGGCTCGGCAGCGTCTCTTCTTCGTAGTCGTCCGTGTCGTGCACCTCCGGCTTGTGCCGGCGCGTATGGGGCGTGGAATCGAATTCCTCGCCTTCGATCACTTCTTCTTCAACCACACCGTTGCCGGGAGCATACGTCGAAACCGGCGTAGCAGGGGCGGAGGTCGTCTTGCCAGCGGCCGTCTCGCCGTCCTTCTTCTTCTTGCCGAAACCGAAAAGCTTGAACCCCGTTGGAGCCGACGGATCGATGCGATGAGAAGCGTCAGCGTCCTCATCGGGCTCCGCTGGAGTCTCACCCGGCACGGCCGACTCTGATTCGGATGCCCCTGTGCCCTCATGCGCGGAGGTTTCTTCATCGGTGAGCGATTCGAGAGCGTTCGAAGCGAGTTCCTCCTCTTCGAATTCAAAAGGAGCTTCCGCGGGAGTGTTCCATTCTGCTTCATGAAGCGCAGACACAGGCGATTCCTCAGTCTCCTCGACTGTTTCCTCCGGTGCGAATTCTGTAAAGGGCGCGGCGGCCAGGTCGCCTTGCGCTTCCTGGTTGCCTTCCAACTGAGGTTCGGCCTCTCGGCGGCGAAGAGAAAGCGATTCGCCAGGAAGCAGGCCGCTGCCGTCCCACCGGAGCGGAGCTTCGACGAGCGTAGAGGGCTTGTATGTATTTGCCGGGCGACGCGGCGCTTCCGGTTCCGGTGCAGTTTTCGGGGTTTCGGAGGCGGGAGTGCTGCCATACTTCGAAAGCGACTCACCGGGCAGCACAAAAGGCACTGGCGCATGATGCCCGCGCGGCGCCGGCCCAGCTTCGGAAGCCTGAATTGCCGGTGCCTGCTCGGACGCGACAGGTTCTTCTGAGGCGCTTCTCGAAACCGGCTCAGATTCGATCGGTGCGTCAAACTGACCGCCCGGGCCGCGGCCCCCACGGCGGCGGCGCCGGCCACGCCAGCGGCGTGCTCCCGCTTCATCGGATTCCTGGGCTGTCTCTGGCTGTCCTTGAGTAGCTGGTGCTTCCGGGGCCATGGAACCGGCAAACTCCGGCTTAGCGACTTCCGCCTGCCGATGCTCGTGGCGGATCCCTTGTCTGATTTGATTTGGACGCTGGCCGCGTTCTTCCTGGCGTCCACCATTCTGGTCGACGCCATGCGGATGCCGGATCTCGCGAGGGGCCTGCCCGGCTCCACTCGCCGCGGCCTTCTCCAACTCGTCGGTTTCTTCCTGATCTTCAAGCTCGATGAAGTCGGTTACGTAAAGAAACGCGTCCCGCTCCAGCCCCAGATCGACGAACGCCGACTGCATGCCGGGCAAAACGCGTGTCACGCGTCCGTTGTAAATGGAACCCGCGAGGGTGTACTCGTTTTCGCGTTCGTAGTAGATTTCCGCGAGTTGATCGTCTTCTAGAATCGCAAGCCGCGTCTCATGCGGCGTGCTGGAAATGCAAATTTCTTTTGCCATCGTACCTTTCCGTCCGGCAGCTTATGGCTGCCGGTACACGCGGCAAGGTCGGATGGGGCGCGCTCGATCGGCCAAGGAAGGGATAAACGGATAACCAGGGGGATGCTCAAGGGGGGCCTCTGTCTGGAGGTCTTTCCCGAGGGCGGCGAACCAATGCGGATGTCGATGAAAACAAGCCGAACGGGCTGCTGGTTGCGGTGATCCGATGACAGAGAGTTTGTGGCCGTCCGGGCCGGACTTTCCGGCGGGGCCGTTCGACCAGCGGCTCTTGCAAAGAATTCTCGCGCCGGCGAACCGTGGAATCTGTCTACCGAATTCCCCGCGCGATCCTTGTAAAGAGCGAGCCGCAAGTGGTCTTCCCGTCTCTGCGTACTCATAAACCCAATCCTGCCGGGCGCGATCCATCGGGACCATGCCGGCGAAGTGCTTTGAAAATTCCTCTCTTGCGGCCTGAAACAATCCCCAGAAGCAAATTCCGGAGCGTTCCAGGCCGAGCCAAGAGCCAAACCTTTGGGACGACACCTCGACCAAACGGATCGAGATGCGTCAATTAACGAACCGGCGCATGCGGACATTCATCGCCACGCCCAGCGCCAGGAACGTAAACAGCACCGAAGATCCACCGTAACTCATTAAAGGTAAAGGGATTCCGGTGACGGGCATCAACCCGATGACCATGCCAACGTTGACCGCGATCTGAAAGGTCAACACAGCCACCAGTCCCATAATTATGAGCGAACCGGGCAGGTCGGCGGCTGTTTGAGCGTTTTGAATCAAACGCATCAATATAAGGAAGTATAGCAGCAGGACAAAAAACGCACCCACAAAGCCGTGCTCCTCGCTGAATGCAGCAAAGATAAAGTCCGTATATGGGATGGGCAGGAAGTAGCCCTGGGTTTGGGTTCCCTTTTCCAGGCCTTTGCCCCAGATGCCGCCCGATCCGACAGCAATCTCCGATTGCAGCACCTGGTAGCCTGACCCACGGGGATCGTTACCGGGATTGATGAAGCTTGTGAGCCGTGCCTTCTGATAAGGCTTGAGAATTTTGCCGCTCGACCAGACTCCGCCCACCAGAACCGCGCCCACCGTGATCAAGATCAAACTCTGCCGCAAGTTGATACCGCCCAGGAACAGGCCCGCGACCAGAATCGGCGCATACGTGAGCGTCGTGCCCAGGTCCGGTTGGATGAGCACCAGGATCATCGGGACCCCGACCATGCCGAAGGCTTTGAAGATTTCCGTCCAGGTCAGGTTGCGGCCTCCAATATTGGCGATGTAGCGCGCCACGGCGAGGATCAGCACCAGCTTGACCCACTCGGAAGGTTGGAATTGGATGGGTCCGAGGGCGATCCAGCGCCGCGCGCCGAGGGCTTTGTGGCCGATGACCTTCACAGCGACCAGCGAGACAACAAAAATGCCGTAGAGCCACGGCGACCAGTCGATCAGGCGGTGATAGTCGATCTTAGCCAGGACGAACATGCCCACAAGGCCCGCTGCGATAAACAGGATTTGCTTGGTTCCGAAGCTGGCGAACTTCGTATGCACCGTAGCCGAGTGAACCTCCAGAACCGACATCGTGCAAAGCAGGAGTACCAGGCCCAGCAGGGTCCAGTCGAAGTCACGAAAACTCAGAAAACGGCGTAGAGGCATCGCGGCTATGGATCCTTTCGGCGCGCGGGCGCCAGCGCGGCCACTTGCGACGAATTCTTCGCGGAAATGGCCGTCGGAGTCGTGCGCCCAGTCTCGGGTTTCGGCGCGACCTTAGGGTCTTCCGCCACATTCCCATTGCCATCGACAAAGAAATGTCCGCTGTGGATCCGCGCAGCCGTAGAGCCCTTTGCGCCCGGTTTGGAGTCCGGCACAGACCACACCGCTCCCACCTCAACTGGCGTCGCGGCCTTTCCAGGCGGCAGGTTGTGCGCTTCGCGCCGCTTCTTATTCACAAAAGCCGCCACCACTTGGGCGCCGATGCGCGCAGGATAGTAGCTGAACTCGCCGTTTTCCCAAAGCACCGCCACCACAAGCTCAGGATTGCGCCGCGGCACCAAGCCCACAAACCACACATTCGGATAGGTGGTCCGCCCCTTGTTGGTTTTTTCCAGCGCCTCGTGACTCATCTGCTGCGCTGTACCCGTCTTTCCCGCAATGTCGATGCCCTCAAGGTGCGCCGAGCCCGCCGTGTGATACAACCCCGGCTGCGTCACCTCCGCCATGCCGTTGGTAATAATGTCCCAGTTCGCCGGATCGATTGGAACATACGCTTCGCCCGTTCCCGGAAAGCTATCCACGAGCGACTTATAAAAGTCGCTGGAAAGTTCGTTGGGAAAAACCACATGCGGCCGAACCAGATGCCCTCCCGATGCAATGCCTCCAATGATCCGTGCCAGTTGAATCGGCGTCGCTTCTACCGCGCCCTGGCCGATGGCCACGTCGAGTGTCTCGTCGGGATACCAGCGGTGATGGAAGTTCTTGATCAGCCAATCCGGTGAGGGCATCAATCCGGCCTGCTCTCCCGGCAAGTCGATCCCGGTCTTCTGTCCGTAGCCGAACTCCGTCGCGTACTTCACGATCCGATCGATGCCCAGCTTGTCGCCGAGCATGTAAAAAAACGTGTCGCAGGAGTACGGAATGGCGTCATAGATGTCGACCGGTCCATGCCTCTCGTCGCAGTGGTGATAGTACCCATACGGGCCCCACCCGCCCGTGCAGACGATATGCATGTTCTGCGCAATGCCTTCTTGAAGTCCTGCCACCGACATGAGGATTTTGAAGGTCGAGCCCGGTGCGAGCTGCGCCTGGATGGTCTTGTTCAACAAAGGATGGTTGGGATCGGTGACCAGCTTGTTCCAGTCAGAGCGGTCGATCTTGACGGCAAATTCGTTCGGGTCGAAGCTGGGCCGCGAGACCATTGCCAGGATCTCGCCGTTTCTCGGGTCCATGGCAACAAGAGCGCCGTTGCGGCTGCCCATGGCGAGTTCGGCAGCGCGCTGAAGATCGTTGTCGATCGTAAGCTTCAGGTCCTGCCCAGGCGTGGCGTGCTGGATTCCGAAATAACCGACCTCGCGTCCGCGGCTGTCCACGACCACCTCTCGCGAGCCGTCCTGGCCGCGCAGTAGTTCGTCGTAAGTCTCTTCCACGCCTGCCTTGCCCACTACGTCGCCCGGCTCGTAGTAGGCAAAGCGCGGATTGTTCAAATCGTCCTCGCTCAACTCGCCCACGTAGCCGATTAGATGAGCGGCGAAACCGTCGCGCGGATAGAGCCTGCGCTCCTCGTCGATCGTCTCCAGCTCCGGCAGCTCGTTGCGATGGGCCGCGATAAAGGCCTGCTCGTCGGCAGTCACGTCCTGTTTGATGGGGATGGGCTGATAGCCGGGCTGTGAACGGAAGCGGCGCAGGGTGGCCCGCAATTGATCGAGATCGAGATCCAGACCCTGCGCGATCAATGGCAAATCCGCGTCCACATTGCGGCTTTGTTCGCGCACTAGGAAGCAGGTGACGGACGGGTAGTTGTCCACCACTAGCCGATTCTCGCGGTCGAAGAGCTTACCGCGCGGCGCGAGGATCGGCTCCTTGCGAATGCGGTTCTGCTCGGCCAGCACGCGGTAGCTCTCCACGTTCAGCACTTGCAAACGCCACAGGCCCGCAGCCAGGCCGAGCATCATCAACAGGATGCCGTACTGCACAAACGTCAGTTTGACTGCGGAGAGCTTTTCGTCGCGGCTGATGCTTGAAACCATGGTCCTAGTCTTCAGAATACAGCGAATCTGGTTTTTCGCCTGATCGCACTACGGTATGTGTTCGTTCTTCAATCCCTGATCTGCAGACGGTCGAGCAACGGAAACAGCACAAGCGCAATCACTCCATTTCCCACGGCCCGCAGCAACTCCGTCAGCCCGTTCCAGTCCACCGTCAGACCGAGCAGGAAACGGGTTACGAAAAGGTAGATCGCGCTGGAGAGCAAAGACAGCGCGAAATTGAGCAGCACGCGGATCGTGTGATTGTCCACGTCGATGCGAACGCCCACCGAGCCTGCCAGGAAGCCGACAGTGGTCTTGGCGATGCCGTTGATGCCGATGGCGTTATGCGAAAGCGCGTCTTCAAACAGGCCCATCGCGGCGCCCATCAATGTGCCTTGTAAGGGGTTGCGCCGGCCCAAAGCAAAGTAGACGATCGCCACGAGCGGCAGATCGAACCAGTCGTAGCGGCCGACGATGCGCGGCAGCCAGGCCTGCAACACCAGCGAACCCAGCAGAACCAGCGTGTACACCAGCAGTGGGTAGCGGTGGATCTCTATTTCGCGCCGGGATTCGGCGCCGAGCAGGGACATGGCTACGGATTCCTCCGCGGCGTCGTTTGCGGTTTGGAATTCGGCGCCGGCATGGCCCCGCCACCAGAGCTGGCCGGAGCGGCCGGAGGATTCTTCGTTTTCGGCGTGGAGTTCGCCCCCGGCCCCGCATTGGAATCGTCATTTGCGCTTGGTGAAAACTCGTCTGGATGCAGCGGCTGCGGCGGCTGCGCGGCGGGATTCGGATTGCTGTTGTCGTTCAGCGGTTGCTGCTCCGGAGGCAGGTTGGGGTCGATCAATCCCGGCAGCTTCTCCGCCATGATCTCTGACGCCTTCATCTGATCCTTGATCGCGGCGGGTACCGTGCCCTCTTCAGTCGCGCTCGCAGCAAGGTCTTTCTCATCCTGGGGCGGGAACCGCGGCTCGGTCGACGTAATCACCAGCACCTCGTCGAGGCGATCCAGTGGCGCGGCGGGAGTGAGGATAATGTCGACCAGGCCGTCGCGATCGGGATCGCGGACCACCTTTTTCACCACGCCCACGGGCAGGCCGCGCGGAAAGATCAGGTCGCCCCCGGCGGTGAGTACGTGCTCGCCCGGCTGAATGCGCTGATCGGCAGTCACGCCCACCACTTCAAGTTGTCCCGAAGCATCGCCGCGAAGTACGCCGCGGATGCGCGTCGTCTCCAGAATCACGCCCGCGCCGCTAGTGGTGTCGTTTACGGCCAGCACCTGCGCAGTGTGCGGAAAAACATCGCGCACCTTGCCCACAATGCCTTCCGCCGTGATCACGGCCATATCCGGCTTCAGGCCGTCGCGCCATCCCTTGTCAATAAAGAAATCATGCGAGCGGTCGCTGCCGCTGGAGCCATAGACCTGCGCCGCCAGCGTGGAGTAGATATACCTTTGCTGGAAGCCGAGCATTGCCCGCAGTCGCTCGCCCTGCCGTGCATCCTCCAGCAATGCGGCCTCCTCGAGCCGCAACCGGTCGACGGTGTTTTCCAGGTCCTTGTTTTGCTGGCGGACATGGACCAGATCGATGTAGTTGGACCACGTTGCCGCCATCCCAATCTTGCTCGCGTGTATCAGCCGCTCCGGGGGCGAAATCAACGCATTGGCCCAAAGCCGGATCAGCCGCACGCCCCTCGGGTCGGTGTCGTCGAGCGTGCTGGTGCCGCCTGTGGTCCGGCGCACCTGCACAGCAAGCCCAACGAGTTGCGCCACCAGCAGTGCCAGCAGCACCACAAGGTTCCGATAGCGAGTAATGAACGATTCCATAACAGCCAGTGATCAGTGTTCAGTGGACAGTGGTCAGATGCAGGCTTGAACGGTTTTCACTGATCACTGACAACTGTCCACTGACCACTGTCGTTAGTCGATCTTGATCTTGCGCAGCAGCCGGAAGTCCGAGAGCATCTTGCCTGTGCCCAGAACCACTGAGGCCAGCGGATCGTCGGCCACGGACACGGGCAACCCTGTCTCTTCGCGAATGCGCTTATCAAGATTCTTGATGAGAGCGCCTCCGCCGGTCAGCACGATGCCGCGATCGCTGATGTCGGCCGAAAGCTCGGGTGGCGTGCGCTCCAACGCCACGCGAATGGCGTTCATGATCACGGCGATACACTCGCCCAGCGCCTCGCGAATCTCGCTGTCATCCACGGTGATGGTCTTGGGCACTCCCTCAATCAGGTTGCGCCCCTTGATCTCCATGGTAAGCGGCTTATCCAGCGGGAAAGCGGAGCCGATGTCAATCTTGATTTGTTCCGCGGTGCGCTCGCCGATCAGAAGGTTATATTTCCGCTTCAGGTAGTTGATGATGGCCTCGTCCATCTGGTTCCCGGCCATGCGCACGGAGCGCGAATAAACAATGCCGCTCAGCGAAATCACCGCGATGTCGGTGGTTCCGCCGCCAATGTCCACCACCATGTTGCCTGAAGGCTCGGTGATTGGCAGTCCGGCGCCGATCGCCGCCACCATCGCCTGCTCCACCAGATACACTTCGCTCGCCTTGGCGCGATAGGCTGAGTCCTCGACGGCTCGCTTCTCCACCTGCGTAATCTCAGAAGGCACGCCGATCACGATGCGCGGATGCACCAGCATCTTCCGGTTGTGTGCCTTCTGGATGAAGTAGTTGAGCATCTTCTCGGTGATTTTGAAGTCGGCGATCACGCCGTCCTTCATGGGCTTGATGGCCACGATGTTGCCGGGCGTCCGCCCCAGCATCTCCTTTGCTTCCTTGCCAACGGCCTCCACTTCGCCGGTCGTTTTGTTAATGGCTACAATCGACGGCTCATTGACGACGATGCCCTTGCCGGCCGCGTACACCAGAGTATTGGCGGTACCCAAATCGATGGCTAGGTCGCTGGAAAACATACTGAACAGCGACCGAAAACCATGGGACCGCGAGGAACGGGAGCGATATCCATTCGAAGACATGAAAAAATTGAATCAACCTCAAAGCCTATTGTACGGCCACTTGCCCTTGGCCGCAGCGATCAGCCCATAACACGAAGGAGGAACCGAGCCTCGGGCGTGCCGCCTTAGTAAACGGCATTCCGCCGAAGCTTCCCCGGCTAGCCGGAACCCTCTCTTCGGGCGTAGGCTGATTGGCGGATTCAGTTACGGTCGAGATAAGCTCCGGCGCCGTCAGGGCTGCCTTCTGACCGCTGCCGACTGTCAACTGTCAACTGAGAACTGAGAACTGAGAACTGAGAACTGCCCTATGACCCATCCCATTTACCAAAACCTGATCGACGGCCGGTGGCTCCCGGCCGCCAGCGGCAAAACCATCCTCAACCTGAACCCCGCCGACCACTCCGACATCATTGGCGCGTTTCCCTCCTCGCACGCCGAGGACGTGGCTCTGGCCGTTGCTGCCGCTAAGAAGGCTTTCGCCGCTTGGCGGCTAGTTCCCGCGCCCAAGCGCGCCGAGATTCTGCTCCGGGCGGGCAACAATCTCATCCAAAACAAGGAAAAATACGCCCGCGATATGACCCGCGAGATGGGCAAAGTTCTGGCCGAAACCCGCGGCGACGTCCAGGAAGCCATCGACGAGGCATTTTACGTTGCGGGTGAGGGAAGAAGGCTTTTTGGGATCACCACCCCATCGGAGCTCCAGAACAAATTCGCCATGTCCGTTCGCATGCCGATGGGCGTCGTCGGCCTCATCACCCCCTGGAACTTCCCCATGGCCATCCCCAGTTGGAAGCTCTTTCCCGCGCTCGTCGCCGGCAACACCTGCGTCATCAAGCCCGCCACCGACACGCCGCTGTCCGTCTACAACTTGGTCCAGGCTCTCGTCGATGCCGGTCTTCCGCCGGGCGTCGTCAACATCGTCTGCGGCACCGGTTCCACTGCCGGCGCGGCGCTGGTCGAACACCCCGACGTCCGCGCCATCAGCTTCACCGGTTCCAGTACCGTCGGCTCGCACGTCGCGCAGCGCGCCGCCGCCGCGTTCAAGCAGGTCTCGCTTGAAATGGGCGGCAAGAACGCGCAGATCGTCCTCGACGACGCCAATCTCGATCTCGCCCTCGACGGCGCGCTCTGGGGCGCATTCGGCACCACAGGCCAGCGCTGCACCGCCACCAGCCGCATCTTGCTCCAGAAGGGAATCGCCGCCCAATTCACCGAAAAATTCGTCGCTCGCACCAAGAAGCTCAAGATCGGCAACGGCCTCGACGAATCGGTCGAAGTTGGCCCGCAAGTCAACGCCGCTCAAATCGAAACGTCAGAAAAGTACATCGAGATCGCGCTACACGAAGGAGCGCAGCTCCTCTGCGGCGGCCATGCGCTCACTTCGGGCGCTTACGCCCACGGCACATTCTTCGAGCCGACCGTCCTTGCCGCTGTTAACCCCCAAATGCGCATCGCCCGCGAAGAGGTCTTCGGCCCCGTCGTCAGCCTCATGGAATTCTCGACCTTCGAAGAGGCCGTCGAAATTGCCAACTCCATCGACTACGGCCTATCCACGTCGCTCTACACGCGCGATGTGAACCGAGCCTTTGCGGCGATTCGCGATTTAGAAGCCGGCATCACCTACATCAACGCCCCCACCATCGGCGCCGAGGTGCACCTTCCCTTTGGCGGCGTCAAGCAAACCGGCAACGGCCACCGCGAAGGCCTCGGCGCCCTCGACTTCTTCACCACCTGGAAAGCCGTCTACGTCGACTATTCCGACAAACTGCAAAGGGCGCAGATTGATAATGCGGAGTAAGGCCAGGCGCCCTTAGGTCCGGGCAACGGGCTAATGGGCCAAACGCTTCTCATCGAGGAGACTGATGGAAACTAGCTATCTTCCCGCCCCCACCCGCTACGACCACGCAACCTTCCGCCGCTGCGGCCGCTCCGGCCTCGTCCTGCCGGCCATCACCCTCGGCCTCTGGCAGAACTTCGGCGGCGCCGATGTCCTTGAAACCGGCCGCGCCACCATCCGCCGCGCCTTTGACCGCGGCGTGACCTACTTCGACCTCGCCAACAACTATGGTCCTCCCTACGGCTCGGCCGAGGAGAACTTCGGCACGATTCTGCGCAAGGACTTTCGCGGCCTGCGCAACGAACTTATCATCTCCACCAAAGCCGGTTGGGATATGTGGCCCGGTCCTTACGGCATCGGCGCATCGCGAAAATACCTGCTCGCCTCGCTCGACGACAGCCTCAAGCGCATGGGCCTCGACTACGTTGACATCTTCTACGCGCATCGACCCTGGAAAGATTGTCCCCTCGAAGAGACGATGGGTGCGCTCGTCGCCGCCGTACATCAGGGCAAGGCTCTCTATGTCGGCATCTCCTCTTATCAGCCAGACCGCACGCGCGAAGCCGCGAAGATCCTAAAGAGCATGGGCGTGCCTTTGCTCATTCACCAGCCCTCTTACTCCATGCTGAACCGCTGGATCGAGAAAGGCCTTCTCGCGACGCTCGATGAAATTGGCGCAGGCTGCATCGCCTTCTCGCCGCTCGCTCAGGGCCTGCTCACCAGCAAATACCTCAAAGGTGTGCCCAAAGACTCGCGCGCCAAAAGGGAAGACTCTTCGCTGCTGAAAGCGTTTTTGAGCGAGAAAAACCTGAAGCGAGTCCGCGCGCTCAACGACATTGCCCGCAGCCGCGGCCAGACCCTCGCGCAAATGGCCATCGCCTGGGTGCTGCGCGACAGGCGTGTCACTTCGGCCCTCATCGGCGCGCGCAACGTCGAGCAACTCGACGACTCCCTCGACGCGCTGAAGAAGCTCAAGTTCACCGCCGCGGAACTCAAGGAAATCGACCGTTACGCGCAGGAGGGCGACCTCGACTTGTGGCGCAGAGCACGCGAAACGATGGAGTAGTCATCCCGGATTGCGGGGCTCAGCCTTGATGATTCAGAGCCTCAGGCCTTCCCCTCTACAACCGGTCTCATAAATGCCTCTGCAGCGTCGTGCGCAAGTGTGGGCCCCAACAGCAAGGCGGGTCCCATGATTCCAGCAAGTTGACAAAGATGGTTTATGAGACCGGTTCCAGCACATCCCTCAGCGCGAAGCTGGTCTCCAGCCGGATCACGCCCGGAAGCCGCGAGAGTTCGTTCTGGTGCAGGCGGTTGTAGTCGTCGATTCCAGCCACACGAGCCACTAGGATGTAGTCGTATTGGCCGGCCAGCAGGTGGCAGCTCACGATGTCGTGGCAGTGGCGCACCGCGTCCTCAAAGGCGCTCAGCACAGTGGAAGACTGGCGCTCAAGTGTGACGCGAATGTAGACCGTCATCTGCTTGCCCAGCAATCTGTCATCGATAATCGCGCGGTAGCCGCGGATCGCCCCCGACGATTCCAGCGCCAGAATGCGTCGCGAGGCCGCCGACGCTGACAGGCCCACCGCCTCGCCCACCTCGTAGTTTGTCGCCCGCCCCTGGCGCGCTAGATAGCGCAAAATCGCGGCATCAAGCTCGTCCAATCCCGCCATCGCTCCCGCCGGCATTCCCGCGCTTGCCGCAGCCACGGGCGATTGTTGCTCCAGAATGGATTCTAGATCACGTTTCGTTCCCATTCAGCCTGTATACCACAAACTTTGCACACATTGGAAGCAGTTTGCGCCGTAGAATTGCTCGAAGTCGGAAGCCCGGCAACCGTTCACCGCGATCAAGCCCTCCCATTCGGCGCGCCGGCTTCCGACCAGCAGCCCTCCCTCAGAGAGCGTCAAATAAGCGTGGGGGCCGCCTCGCACGGAGAGAAAACCATGATTGTCGGCGTTCCCAAAGAGATCAAGGACAACGAAGCCCGGGTCGGTGTCACCCCGGCGGGCGTTAAGGCGCTCACTGAGGCCGGCCACACAGTTCTCGTCGAAACATTTGCCGGCGCGCAGTCCGGATTCCCCGATGTGGAGTACCAGAATGCTGGCGCGGAAATCGTCGGTGACGCGGGCTTTGTGTGGGGCAAATCCGAAATGGTCGTCAAAGTGAAGGAGCCCATCGAGCCGGAGTATGTCTATCTCCACGAAAGTTTGGTCCTGTTCACGTATCTGCATCTGGCGCCGCTGCCTGCGCTCACTGACAAACTCCTCGAATCGAAGGTCATCGGCATCGCCTACGAAACGGTGCGCGACCGGCAAGGGACATTGCCCCTCCTCATGCCCATGAGCGAAGTCGCAGGCCGCATGAGCGTGCAGGTCGGCGCGAGCTATCTCGAAAAAGAACGCGGTGGACGCGGCATTCTGCTGGGCGGTGTGCCCGGCGTGCCGCCGGCGCATGTCACGATCCTAGGCGGAGGTATCGTGGGCACTAATGCCGCCCGCGTTGCGCTCGGCTTCGGCGCTAAAGTCACTCTCATCGATGTGAACCTAAACCGGCTGCGCGAACTCGATGACATCTTTGGTGGGCGCCTCTACACACTCGCCTCAAACAGCTACAACATTGCCCAGGCCACGCGCGAGGCGGACCTGGTCATTGGCGGAGTCCTGATTCCCGGAGCCACGGCTCCGAAACTCGTCACGCGCGCCATGGTGTCCCAAATGAAGATTGGCGCCGTCATTGTGGATGTGGCCATCGACCAGGGCGGCTGCGTTGAGACGGCGCGGCCCACCTCGCACTCCAAACCCAGTTTTGTCGTCGACGGCGTGGTGCACTACTGCGTCACCAACATGCCTGGCGCAGTGCCACACACTTCCACGCTGGCGCTCACCAATTCCACATTCCCCTATCTGCTGCGCCTGGCCAACCTTGGTGCGCGCGAAGCGCTGCGTCAGGATGCAGGATTGGCTGAAGGGCTAAACACCTGGCTGGGAACGCTCACGTATCGCGGAGTGGCTGAAAGCCAGCACCGTGCATGGAAAGCCGCATCAAGCGCAATTGCCTGATCGAACGCCAGGAGTTGCCTTCCCGCCTCGCTGTCCGCTTGCGACAGATTCTTCTTGACACGCTCGTTGCATATTTGTAAGCTTCCTTGCGCGGAAAAAGACCAAGAGAAATCCACCGCCAAATACAGCTTCTCCGGGACCGAAGAAAGTGATAGTGTGCGCCGGTTCAGGTTGTGTGTGTTTGGGGTGGATTTTTGTCTTTAGCGGACTTTTCATGGCATGTTCCTCGAACATTAACGGACGTGACCAAGGATGGCATTGAATCATCTCGCACTTAATGACTCACGGCGCTATCTTGAGCCCCGAGTCTCTTGTCCCTGTGTCCGCCCCCACGGGCAGTCGGGATCTCCCTACCCTTGGACGAACGCGCGTCCCTGGGGCCTGGCTTTCCCATCCGGTTCAAATGAACGACCGCGTTTTCTGATGACGGTATCTTCGAAATAAGCAATAGCCCTGGCGAACAGGGAGGACACTCAACAGCTGTTGAAACGAAATCATTGGGAGGCAATATGAATTCGACAAACCGATATGCGGGGCAACGAGCCGGAACAAGCTCGAGGACGAAATGCGGGATTCGAGGTTCCGGATGGATTCTTCTGGCAATCGCGCTTCTGTTGATGCTTCCTTCCCGCAAGGCTTTTGCCCAATACGACCTGGGTAGCTTGGTCGGGACCATTCACGACTCCAGCGGCGCCACGGTTCCGAATGTGACCGTTACCGTCACCAATGACGCCACCGGCATCGCCACGGTGGTCAAGACGGACCAGTCCGGCGACTATGAAGTTCCGTCGCTGCGCGTCGGTGTTTACACCATCTCCGCCAGCGCCTCAGGCTTCGCAATCGCCGAAGCCAAGTCGATTAGCGTCTCCGTCGGCGCGCGCCTGCGCATCGATCTGGTCTTGAAGGTGGGAACGGCCCAGGCCACCACCGTCGAGGTTAGCGACGTCGCTTTGCAGTTGCAAACCGAATCGAGCCAACGCGACCAGACCATCACCAACTATCAAACGCAGTCTCTGCCGCTGGTGAGCCGCAACTACTCCGACCTCGTGAATTACGTCGTGGGTGCTCACGGAGCTCCGGCCGACGCCACCGTCACCTCGGTCACCTCGTTTACGCGCGCCGGCTCCTTCAACGTGAACGGCCAGCGCAGCATGTTCAACGACTACATGATCGACGGTATGGACAACAACTCCTACAACGAGAGCAACCAGGGCTTTGATAACCAGATCATTCAGCCCCCGCCCGACTCGGTCGCGAACTTTGAAGTGATCACCAACAACGAGAGCGCCGAGTACGGCCGCTCCTCCGGCGCCACCGTCAACGTGGCCACCAAGAGCGGTACCAACCAGTTCCACACCACGTTGTATGAGTTCATTCGTAACACCGACCTGAACGCGTTCGGCTATATCAAGCCCCTCACTTACAATGCAGCCGGCAATCCGTACCCGTTCTTCAAGCCGGTCTTCGACCGCAACCAGTTTGGCGCCAACTTTGGCGGACCTATCATCAAGAACCGGTTCTTCTGGTTCCTCGACTATGAAGGCTTCCGGCAGACGCTTACGCCGACGGTTGTGGATACCGTTCCCACCCTCGACGAACTCAGCGGTGTGCTGGCGGTTCCCGTGCAGGACCCATGGAATCCGAAGACCACTGCGATCCCCGCGCAAAGTTACGTCCCGGCATTGGCTGCCGTTACCGGCATCAATACTTCGGGACTGACGGCGTGGCCGTCGCAGGCAATCCAAGACCTCGATCCGACTGCCATCACCATTGCAAAACTCTACATGCAGGCGCTGCCGGCCAAGTGCCAGGTGACCAGCGCCGGCACGTCTTCCGGCGTGGCCACGAACAACTGCCCTTTGAACGCGCCGTTTACCGACCACGCCGACAAAGGCGACCTTCGTCTCGACTTCCAGCAGAGCCAGAATACCTCCTGGTTCCTGAAGGTCAGCGACCGCAAGGAAACCGGCAAGAACTATAACCTCCTGCCCGAACCCATCGACATGCAGACCAACGGCCATATTCTCATCCACGATGAACAGGTTGCGCTCGGCTATAACCATGCGTTCAGCGCCAACAAGTTCCTGGATGCCCGCCTGGCCATCTCCAGCACCCGGGCCGGCAAGTGGACCTTCGCGGTGGGCAGTACTTCGTTTCCGGCTGGCACCATCCCTGGCTTGCCGACCATCGCCGGCGTCTCCGGGGGATTGCCTTCGATTGCTATCTCCGGCGGTTTCTCGTCCTTCGGCCGTCAAAGCACCAACCCGCAATGGCAGAACCCGTCCCTGGTCGATCCCAAGCTGAACTTCTCCTGGGTCCACGGCCGTCACTCGCTCAAGTTCGGCTATGAGTGGGAGAAGGTGTGGCAGGAGATTCAGGACTCGAACCCGCTTTACGGCTCCTTCACCTACGGCAGCGGCTACAGCGTCTGCACGTCGGCGGCGTCGGGCGGCTCGGGCTGCTCCGGCACCAGTAAAGTCGGTGACACCTACTGGGCCGATTTCCTCTTCGGTACCAGCAGCGCCTATTCGCTGGCCACCTACTACATCACCCACGTCTACCAGGAAATGGATAGCGCCTACGCGCAGGATGACTGGAAGGTCAGCTCAAAGTTGACCCTCAATGTCGGCCTGCGCTGGGAGTATGGCTCCCCCTGGTGGGAGCGCGACAACTTCATCTCCAACTTCAACCCGAATACCGGAACCATGTGGACGCTCGAGCCCGGCTACACAACAGCCAGCTCCCCGATGTGCGGCAGCGTTCCCTGCATTGCTCCCTATAGCGGCAGCGGCGTATTCGGCAAGTCGCTGGTCAACCCCAATCTGAGTGATTGGGCTCCACGCTTTGGATTTGCCGCTGCTGTCACGCCGAGCATCGTAGTCCGCGGCGGCTACGGCACGGCCTTCATTCACTATTGGCGCGCCGGCTCGGGCAACAATATTGCCATCAACGCGCCCTTCTCTCTCTATACCGTGGTCAGCAACCCGTCTTCCGCAACCACCCCCGGTTTCGTCAGGCTGGAGAATGGCTTCCCCACGGGGCTGGCCACCACCTTCAGCGCTGGCACGGACGACATCGACTCCATTCCGCCGAGCACCAAGGACGGCTACGCCGAAAGCTGGTTCCTCGATGCGCAAAAGAGCCTGGGCAAGAACACCAAGGTTGACATCGCCTATGTGGGCAACCACGGCGTCCATCTCCAGGGCTTCATCAACGCCAACCAGAAGAACCCGGCATTGCCACTCACAACCACAGGCGAGTTTCCCGGAATTCCGGCGGGCCAGTGGCAGCGTCCGTACATGAGCTGGGGTGGCTACCTGCTCAACAATTCCACCACCTATCCAACCTTCAGCAACGGCGATATCACCCAGGCTTTGAGCGAGTTCCACTCCACCTACAATGCGCTGCAGGCCCGCTACGAGCAGCGTTACACCGGCGGCTTGACCCTGTTGAACTCGTTCACCTGGTCGCACGCGCTGGATAATGCCTCATCCACCCTTGAAGCCAACACGCCATGCCCGCAGAACGGCTACAACATCCAGGGCGACTACGGGCAATCGGACTATAACCTGCCCATCACCAATGTCACCACGCTGGTCTACGAACTGCCGGTCGGACAAGGGAAACGATTCCTGAATACCAGCGGCGTCGTAAACGAAGTGCTGGGCGGTTGGCAGATCAGCGCCGTGAACACGATGGACGCCGGAACGCCTTTCAACCTCACCTATAATCCGTCTTCGGCCAATGCTGTTTCGCCCGAGCTGACGCAGAACTGGCGCGGCGAAAATCTCTATCGCCCCAACCTGGTTTCCGGAGTTCCCTACCTCGAGCGGGTGCCTGCCCTCACGGGTTTCACGTCGGGCGCTCCCAGCGGCAAGCCCAATGGTTACGTTCAGTACGTGAACCCCGCGGCTATCGCATTCCCCTCGACATACACCACGGGCAGCGCACTGCTCACGGGCGGCACGATCTCCAGCCCCTTCGGCAACCTGCCCAAGAACTTTGGCCGCACTCCTGCCTACTACGAAACCGATCTGGACCTCAATAAACGGTTCAACACTCCGGTGGAAAGAATCAAGATCGAGTTCCGCTCCGAGTTCTACAACATCTTCAACCATACGAACCTTTACCTCCCCGGTGGCTCGGGCGGCGGCACCGCTTCCGGTACCAACAACAACCTGCCAAACACCGTGAGCGCCCTCGGCGGCGGCCAGATCACTGGCACGTTTGAACCGCGCATCATTCAGTTCGGGTTGAAAGTAACTTACTAACCCGCATCAGACAGGCGCGCCGGCCACTGCAATCGTGGCCGGCGCATCGTGCAGGCTCCCGGGTTCGCCCAATATAGCGCCCACTGAGAGACCAGAGTCTGGGCGGAAGAACAGCCATTCACCTTGATCGAAGGCAGCGCACTGGTTCGCGACGCAGTTCCTTTTGCGCCTACTCGCGCCTCCGACCGTGCTATTTTCCGTCATCCGCCCGTTAGGAAAGGAAGTGAGAGGCGTGATCGCAAGGCAGGAAATCCTCAGCCAACTGGGCGCTGCATCGCAGACGTGGGACGTGCTGGTCATCGGCGGCGGCGCCACTGGTTTGGGTACAGCGGTGGAAGCTGCCGCTCGCGGCTATCGCACGCTGCTTGTAGAGCGTTCTGACTTCGTCAAGGAAACCTCCAGCCGCAGTACCAAGCTCGTACATGGCGGCGTGCGCTATCTCGAGCAAATGAATTTGACGCTGGTCCTCGACGCCCTGCGCGAACGCGGCCACATGCTGCGCAACGCGCCTCATCTGGTCCACGATCTCTGTTTCGTCGTCCCGGCTTACAGCTATTTTTCGCTTCCTTACTATGGAGTGGGCCTCAAGATCTACGAGCGGCTTTCGGGCAAGCTATCTTTCGGCCGGTCAGAACTGCTCTCCCGCGAAAGCACTCTGGAGAAGCTGCCCGGAATACAGGGCGATCACCTTTGTGGCGGCATTCTCTATCACGACGGTCAGTTCGACGACGCCCGTTACGCCATCGCGCTGTTACGCACCCTCCAGGATCATGGCGGAACCGCCATCAACTACGTTGAAGCCACGGGTCTGATCGAACGCGGAGGCAAAATCGTGGGTATCCGGGCCCACGACCACGAAGGCGGCTCCGACTTCGAGGTGCAGGCCAAGGCCGTCATCAACGCCTGTGGCGTTCATGCCGAGGAAACACTGGCGCTCAACGGCCGCCCGCGTGGCTCGTTTCTGGTCGTCAGTCAGGGATCGCACTTCGTCCTCCCGCGTTCCTTCCTCCCTGGGAAAACCGCGCTCATGATTCCCAAAACGGCTGACGGCCGCGTCCTCTTCGCCATTCCCTGGCTCGACGCGCTGCTCGTCGGAACCACCGACGTACCTGTTGACACCACCTCGCCTGAGCCGCGCGCACTTCCTGAAGAGAAGAAGTTCCTGCGCGACCACATCGCCCGCTACCTGGGCCGTGCGCCACGCCCTGAAGAGATTCTCAGCGTTTGGTCGGGTCTGCGCCCGTTGGTCCGCAAGGGCGGTGTCAGGACCTCAAAACTGTCTCGCGATCACACCATCATGGTCTCCGTATCCGGCCTCATTACCGTGACGGGCGGAAAGTGGACCACCTACCGCCGCATGGGACAGGACACAATTGATCGCGCCACGCAAGTCGCAGCCCTCCCAAAACGTCCCTCTCCAACTCTGGAATTAAGGATTCACGGCTGGACCCCTGACGCAACCACTGCGAATTCCCCGTGGGAGAGCGTTTACGGTTCTGACCTTCCAGCCCTCCGCGCACTTTCCGCCCAGGACTCGAGCCTGGATGCCTTGCTGCACCCGCGTCTGCCCTTCCGGCGGCGCGAGGTCGTCTGGGCAGCACGGTACGAAATGGCGCGTACGGTCGAGGATGTGCTTGCCCGCCGCACCCGAGCTCTCTTTCTCGATGCGCGCGCCGCCATCGATGCCGCACCCGCCGTCGCTGACCTGCTGGCGCGCGAGCTCCACCGCTGCGACGGCTGGAAGGCAGACGATCTGCGCAGTTTCCAGGAAACCGCCAAAGGCTATCTCTACGAGGAATGAGTCGAGGGGCGTTCCTCTGAGCAAGGCGCAGCTCGCTTGCGGAATCTTCCGCGAGAATTCAGCCTGAACCTGAGGCGGTTCTGAATTGCCGATCGTTGTTGACGATTTACCTCGCACGAAGCGCGATAGGGAATTACATGCAACTGAATCTTTCCTTCCTTCAGCCGGCGCCCCACATCCCAAGGGTTTCCAGGGAGCAGGCCCAGCGGCTCTATCCGAAGATGCGCTGGCAGATCATGGAATCAACCTTCATCGGCTACGCTACGTTCTACTTCGTCCGGAACAATCTTCCCGTTGTCTCCAGGGAGATGGGCATTGCGCTGCACTATAGCAAAGAGCAAATGGGGAACATCCTGGCCGCAACGGCCATCTCCTATGGCCTGGGTAAGCTCTTCATGGGCGCGTGGTCCGATCGCAGCAATCCCCGCTACTTCATGCCGCTTGGCTTACTCGTCACGGCATTTTGCAACTTCGCTTTCGGCGCCGCCAGCAGTTACTCAATCCATCTTGCTCTGTGGTCTTTGAATGGCCTTGCTCAGAGCATGGGCTGGGCTCCCTGTGGTCGCTCTATCGGTCACTGGTACAGCGTCAGCGAGCGTGGAACGAAATTTGCTCTCTGGAACGTCGCGCAAAACGTCGGTGGCGGACTCACCGGCCTTCTCGTCGCATACTGCACCTTCTTGTTCGGCTGGCGCTCTGCCTTTTATGTTCCAGGCGTTTTGGCAATCCTATGCGCTGTTTACCTGCTTATCCGGCTCAGAGACACTCCGCAATCGGTCGGCCTGCCGCCAATCGAAGAGTGGCGCAATGACTATCCCGCGTCCGGCCGGAAAGATACAGAAAAAGAGCTGGGTACCCGCGACTTACTCACGAACTACATCTTCACCAATAGCTATCTTTGGCTCTTTGCCTTTGCCAATTTCTTTGTCTATATCGCTCGATACAGCATGTTGGACTGGGGGCCGACATATCTGAAAGAGGTGAGGCACGCCAGTCTTGGCCAGGGCGGCATCAGTACGGCGGCCCTTGAGTTTTCCGCCATTTTCAGCACCATTCTCATGGGCTGGCTCTCCGATAAGTTGGGCGGGCGCCGCGGCATGATCAGCGTCCTGTGCATGGTTCCCGTGCTTTTGTCCTATCTGGGAATCATCTATGGGCCCGCCAACAAGTTATGGATCAGCCTGGGTTTGTTTGGAGTGATTGGATTCTTTGTTTATCCCACGGTCTTGCTCTTAGTCGTGAGCGCGCTGGATTTCACGTCGAAGAAAGCGGTAGGTACCGCGGCCGGATTTCTGGGTCTCTTCGGTTATTTGGGGCGCATGGTCGAAGGCGAGGGTATCGGCGCTCTCGCCCAGCGCTATGGTTGGACCGTCGCACTTCACGCGGTTGTCGCCGCAACCGTCGTTGGAATCGCCTTGCTATCGTTTACCTGGAATCTGTCGCCGCATCGTGCGGGAAGAACCTGACTACGCCGCGCTTATCACGGCTGCGCGCCCGGTGGGATCAGCAGCGTCAGCGAGTGGGGCACGACTTCGAGCCGCACCGGCAGAGAGCCCAGAAACTCTCCGTCCGCTTCGACAAAGAGATCCTCAGCCGAGCCGCCGCGTGCTCGGCATTCTATCGATGGCGAGTCCATCAGCTCCACATCCCGGTTGAACGTGTGCCGCCCGGCGATCACCGCGAGCAGGAATGAGAGGTAGTGCAAGCGGCTTTGCGTTTTGAAAGCCAGCATGCTCAGGCTGCCATTGCGCAAACTGGCGCCTGGAGCAAGCGTGCGCAAGACTCCACCAAATGAGCGCACACGAACAGCCAGCAACTGCGAAACCTCCAGCACGCGCCCCCTGCCGTTTCCATTCGACGGCAGTTCCGCCTCGAATAGCGGAAAAGACGAAGAAGCCCAGATCCGAAACGCCTCGATCAGATACAGAACATATCCCAATCTTCGCTTGAGCTGCGAGTCCAGCCGCGACATCAGCAACGCATCGGCGCCGATTCCCGCCGCTACGATGAAATAGCGCGAGCCGGGGTTTCCGTTTTTGTCTTCGTAGTAGATGCGCCCTACGGAAACTCGCGCCGGTGTGGAATCCAGCAACTTGCGCGCCACTTTGGCCGGCGATGCGATCAGTCCCAGGTCCGCAGCCAGGGCGTTGGCTGTGCCCAGTGGAACCACTCCCAGCGCTACGTCGGTGCCGACTATGCTCTGCACAGCCTCATGGACCGTGCCGTCGCCGCCGCAAGCCAGAATCGTATCGAAGCCTTCGCGCACGGCCTGTTCTGCAATGCTTATCGCGCTGCCCGGTGCGCCGGTTTCGAATGCCTCCGCCTCAACCCCCGCTCCATGGAGCACGGCCTTGATCTCGCCAACAGCCGCATGCCTCCGCGCGTTGTATTGGCCTGAAGCCGGGTTGTAGATCAGCGCCACACGGCGCATTGGGGATTTCACTTGGACGGTGGATCCTATCTGTTTAAAGTGCCCCTCAGGCACATCTTGCCATCATCGCAGATTTGAAGATAAAAATGCGGATCGCCTGCTCGAAATGACACTAAATATGTATCGCCTTCGTTTGGATGCAAAAGATCAGGGGAGGGAATCGTTCTGCCGCTCTAAGGCGAGTCGAGTTTCCTGCGAAGATTCCGTATGCCGGGTGCAACTTACAGCCAAAGATGCCACAGATACCAGATGCCGTAAATGCTCAATGCTGCTGCGCCCTCGATCGCTAGCGCCCACCCTACTCCTTTTCCCAAGAGATGGAGATTGACGATCGCCGCGGCAGGCCATTCCGTGTCTGCTCGAACAGCGCCGCTCCTCAAAACCTGAGCTCCAGCCACGGTCGTGGCATAACTGCTCATTCGCAATTGAGCCGCAAGCTGGGAAGGCGAAACTGTCAGCAGGTGGGCGTTTTCGAATGGTTGGGTTGCCATGTTGGCATCCTCCTTCGACTCCTATCGGCAATGCGCCGAACAGAATCAGTCGAGGTCGAAAACAAAGATGCCCGGCAAAAGGCGTTGCTTCGTAATCGATGATTCATTATGCTGTTGTGTCAGACCGCAGGCGAGTGATATTGAATCACTCCTTCTCCGGTCGGTGCCAAGGTGGTAACCGACTCGCCCGTGCCCGCCCATTTTGGCTCTCTCTTCCCGCCAGTGGCCCTAATCACCCGAGATTTACCAAACCCGACTATCATGCCAGTCAGAGGCATCTGCTCTTATGAATCCAACCGGTAACACGATCCTGATCACTGGCGGCGGCTCCGGCATTGGCCGCGGCCTCGCTGAATCTCTCCACGCTCTCGGCAACCAAGTCATCATCTCCGGCCGCCGCCTCAGCGCTCTCGACGAAACCACCGCCGCCAACCCTGGCATCAAATCGCTCCAGCTCGATATCGAACACCGCGCCCCCATCCGTGCATTTGCCGCGCAGGTCATCGCTGAGTTCCCCTCGCTCAACGTCCTCATCAACAATGCCGGCATCATGCGCCGCGAGAATCTTCTTGAGCAGCAGCCCGACCTGGCGGACGCTGAGGCCATTGTCGCCACTAACCTGCTCGGCCCCATCCGCCTGACTGCGGCCTTGCTCCCGCATCTCCAAAAGCAGCCGCACGCCACCATCATGAACGTCTCATCGGGATTAGCGTTCCTGCCCATGGCACGCACGCCCGCGTACTGCGCCACCAAGGCCGCCCTCCACTCCTACACGCTTTCGCTCCGCGCGCAACTCCGCAACACTGGCATCGAAGTCCTCGAGCTAATCCCTCCCTATGTCGCCACCAACCTGATGGACGGCGCCGGCAACCCGCGCGCCATGCCGCTCGACAAATTCATCGCCGAAGCCATGGAAATCCTCATGACGCAGCCCACGCCGCCGGAGATCTGCGTCGAGAGCGTGAAGACCCTCCGCTTCGCCGCCGAAGCCGGCAATTTCGACACCATCTTCGCGCGCCTCAACGCGCCGCCGTCTGACACGCGCTGATGTTTCCGTTGTCACAGCGGTTTTTGTTGCACAGACATATAATTCACTCGTTCTCGCACTACCGCGGAATTAGCTCGCGAACGCGGGGTGTGTTCAGCCATTTTCTTGCCGAAAAAACCGCAGGCGCTGAAATGAAACGGAAAATGTTGTCCCTCCTCATGGGAAGCTTGCTCGCGCTTCCCGCTGGCGCCCAGATTCCTGTCACGGCGCTGGTGACTCAACCCATCGACGCAACCAACCTGGTCGCGCTGCACGGCAGCGTGCATCCGTTGGCGCGGGCCGCCGATGACCGCGGACCCGTCCCCGATTCCTTTTCCACAGGGCGAATGCTTCTTTTGTTGAACCGCCCGCCGGATCGGGAGACCACGCTCGAGCAATTTCTGCAGGCTGTTCACGCGCCTGGATCGGCTGCTTTCCACAAATGGCTTACACCGGAGCAATTCGGCCAGCAATTCGGCCCTGCCGATTCCGACCTCCAAGCCGCTTCCGCTTGGCTCGCTTCGCACGGATTAGTCGTGGCGAGGACCTCGAAGAGCCGGCAATTCATCGAGTTTTCCGGTACCGCTGGCGCGATCCGCGATGCCTTCCATACAGAAATCCACCAGTACAGCGTCAACGGCGAAACGCATTATGCAAACGCTGGCGAAGTGAAGATCCCCGCCGCACTCGCGCCGCTGATCGCGGGCATCTCGCCCATGAACGACTTCCGTGCTAAACCCATGCTGCGAGTTCTTGGGCAGGCCACGTATTCGCGCAAAAGCCACACGGCCACTCCACATTGGACACTTCCCAACGGAAAATCTACGGTATACGCTCTGGCTCCCGAGGATTTCGCCACCCAGTACGACCTGGCGCCGCTCTATAAAGCGGGAGTGAATGGCGCCGGCCAAACCATCGGTATTATCAACGAATCGAATATCGATCTCAGCCTGGTAGAGGCCTATCAAAAGCTCTTCAGCCTCTCCAGCGGGATTCCGCAGCTCGTTATCGATGGCTCCGACCCCGGCGATCTGGAAGGCGTCGATGTCGAAGCCTACCTCGACGTGGAAGAATCTGGCGCGGTGGCTCCCGGGGTCCAGGTCGATCTCTACATCGGCAATTCGAGCGGCCTTTTCACCGGCAATCCCAACAACTCCAATGCCGTCGATCCGCTCTATATGGCGGCTTTGCGCGCCGTGGAAGACAATCAGGCAAGCGTGCTCAGCGTCAGCTTCGGCAATTGCGAAGGCTTCCTGTTGCAGTCCGGCAATGCGCTTTGGTCAGCACTTTGGCAGCAGGCCGCGGCGCAAGGGCAAACCATCCTGGTTTCGAGCGGCGACAGCGGTTCGGCTGGCTGCGACGACGCCAACGACCAATGGACGACCGAGGACGGGCTGGCTGTGAACGGGCTGGCCTCCACGCCTTGGGATGTTGCTGTCGGCGGCACGGACTTCTATTACAGCGACTATGCAACCGGCGGCGCCAGCATGGCCAGCCTTTGGAACCAGACCAATGACGCCGATAACGGATCGCTGAAAGCTCCATTGCCCGAACAAGTTTGGGACACGGTTTACGGTTTGAATGCAACTGGCCCTTACGTCCAAAACTCCGGGGAATCCATTCCTGCCGGTGGAGGCGGAGCCAGCAGTTGCATCGATTCCACAGAGAATGCGTCGGGCAGCGGTCTGCCGTTCGTTTGCGGCAATGTTGGGGCCCAAGCTCTTTACGGTTATGCGAAGCCGAGCTGGCAAAGTGGAACGGGCGTACCCGGTGACGGCGTGCGCGACATTCCCGACGTCTCGCTCTTCGCGGCCGCCGGGACGAATCTGAGCGCCTATCCAATCTGCGCCCAAGAGGGCGACTGCGCGGCGGATGCGAGCGGCGATGAACAGATCACGCTGGTGGGCGGAACTTCGGCCTCTGCTCCGGCGATGGCCGGCATCATGGCGCTCGTGAACCAGAAGTATGGTCGTCAAGGCCAGGCCAATTTCACCCTATATCCTCTGGCTCACCAGGCGCCCTCGGCCTTCCACGACATCACGCTCGGCAGCAACAACATGACCTGTGTCGAAGGATCGCCCGGTTGCTCACTCGATACCAACGGCGACGGTCTCTATTCCCTGCAAAAGTATTCCGCGGGAGTTGGCTACGATCTTGCCAGCGGCCTTGGATCGGTAGACGCCGGCGCGCTGGTCGACAACTGGAATTCCATCACCTTCAAGCCGACCACAACCACTCTGCAGATCTCTCCCACCACCGCGCAGGTCGGAGCGACAGTCGCCGTCACCATCGACGTCAAGTCCTCCTCAGGCGGTGGAACTCCACAGGGAAACGTGACGATTCTGGCCGAACCAACTTCCGCATCGGCCCCGCCACTTGGCGTCTTCGTGCTGAGCAACGGTTCAGCTACAGGCGCGCTCGCCAATTTACCCGGTGGCACCTACCAGGTGTGGGCGCAGTATGCCGGCGACGGCACATTCCAAGCCAGCCAGTCCGCGCCGCAGTCAGTGATGATTACGTCCGTCGGCAGCACCGTGAACCTCTATGGCTTCGCAGTCCCGGGACAAACGCTGAACCCGGCCGCTCCATGTCTGATCAATCCCAATCAGGCGGTCTACGAGGAGTCGACAAACTTCGGACCCTGGGGCCCATATCCCAGCGGGTCCAGCTTCTCGTACTACCAAGTCGCGCCGCTCGCCATCGTCAACGGCTCCTGGCCCTCGTCCGGAACCTCGTTTGGATCCGGCACTGGCAGCGTCACATTCTCAGTGGACGGCACGCCCCAGGCCACAGTCGCCCTCAATTCCTTCGGCTATGCAGGCTGGATTCCGCCCTCCACCTTCAATGCGGGCAACCACACCATCGGCGCAACGTACTCTGGCGACGCCAGCTACGCTCCTTCGACGGCCACGCCCTACACCTTAATCGTGCCCCAGGTAACCCCGTCCATGTCCGCCTGGCCTGCCGCAAATTGTCCGGGAACTGCTTCAACCTGCACCTTCAGCGCTGGCGACAATTTGCGTGTAGAGGTGCAAATCTACGAGGCCAATTGCCACGTGCCTACTGGCGCTGTCATCGTCAACGTGGGCTCCCTTTCTCAAAACATCACACTCGTCCCGGGCGGGCTGATCACGCGATCGGTGGACTTTGTAGGGCTGCCGGTACTCTCGGGTGAGGCCGTATTTCAAAATCTCCCCGCCGGCACATACCCGGTTTCGGCATCCTACGCCGGTGACGCAAACTCCCTGCCCAACACCTCTTCGGCCCCGGCCGGTCCACTCGGCCAGTACGGTCTAACCTATACCGTGGTTGCCACGGCGCCGCCCGCGCCGCTGCTGCCCACAACTACGGTCATCACCGCAGACCCTCCCTCGATGCAGAACACTTTTTGGACCGGCGTCTACTTAACAGCCACTGTCACGGCCGCACCTGGTTTGACGACTCCACCCACTGGCGCCGTTGATTTCTTCGAGGACGGCGTGGAAATCACCAGCGGCACGCTCACGCCTGCCGGAGCGAATAGCGCCACTGTGACCGCATTGGCGGAAGGCTTGAGTTTTGATCTCGGATCGAGCCAGCTCAAAGCTGTCTACTCCGGAGACAGCGTGTACCAATCGTCGGCCGTCCAGCTTACCTACCAGATCAATCTTGCGCAGACGACTGATTTCCTCCTCGCTCCGCAACAGCGGCAGCTAACGGTGCAGTCCGGCAGCTCCGCAACCGCCGGGTTCAACCTGGCTTCTCTCAACGGCTACAACGGGACAGTGACACTCTCCTGCACGCCATCATCGAGCCAAATCAGTTGTAGCCTCAACCCGGCCACAGTGACCGTCAACGGACAGGCATCTACGACGCTTACCGTGAAAGCCGCGGTTTCCGGCACGTCCTCGAAGCTTTCGCCGGTGCCCAGAGGCGGCCACTGGCTGCCTGCATCCGCTCTGGCGTTTTGCGTCATACTCGTTCTTCCGCTGCGCAGGCGCCGGTGGATTGGCGTGGCTTGTCTCCCGATTCTGCTGGCCGTGGCCATCCTATCCGGCTGTGGAGGCAGTGGAAACACGGGTGGCGGGGGTGGTGGTGGAGGCGGTGGGTTCACCGGCACGCCCGTCGGCACCTACACTGTGCTCGTCACGGGCACCGCCAGCGGCATCGCGCACAGCGCGCAGATCACCATCGTCGTTCACTGATGCTGCGGCGCTTCGCCAGCCGGATTCCGGCCTGACGAGGTTGTTTTCGCGTAGCCGCGTCACTGTATTCGATTTCCTAATTTTCCAGTTACGCGCCGGATTCGCACAGCCTTGCCAATGGGGGATTCTGGCCTACACTCTTTCCTATGGCGACTGTCCCCGACCTCACCCTCGAAGCCGGCCTGCCCGCGAATCTGGATGCGGAAAAGACCATCCTCGGCGCAATCCTGCTCGATAACGCCGCCCACGCCGAGGCCGCCGAAGCCCTCAAGGCCGACGATTTCTCTCTCGACTCGCATCGCCGCATCTTCCTTCGCATGAGCGAGTTGATCGACACCGGCCGCACCATCGACATTGTTACGCTCTCCAATGAGCTGGCGCGCTACAAGGAGGTCGAGTCCGTCGGCGGCGTCGCCTACCTGGCCTCCCTCACTGAGGGTTTGCCCCGCCGTCCGGTCATCGAGGATTACGTCCGCATCGTTAAAGACAAGAGCATGTTGCGCCGCCTCATGGGCATCTGCTCAGCCGCCATCGCCAAGGCTGCCGACCAGAGCCAGGATGCCATCGGCGTCCTCGATGAGACCGAGTCGCAACTGCTCCAGGTCAGCGACGCCGGCCTCGCTCAAGGCCTGCAACCCCTGGACATCATCGTCCGCGACTCATTCGGAACCATCGACAATCTCTACAAGCACAGCCGTGAGGTCACCGGCCTGGCCACGGGTTTTTACGCGCTCGACACCTTGACCAGCGGACTGCAAAAGGGTGAGCTGATCATTATCGCCGCGCGGCCTTCCATGGGCAAGACAGCGCTGGCCATTAACATCGCACAGAATGCGGCAGTCCAGCACCACGCCGTCGTAGCCGTTTTCAGCCTGGAAATGACCAAGGAATCGCTGCTACGCCGCATGCTTTCCGCGCAGGCCCGCGTCGATCAGCGCCATTTGCAAACCGGCTTTATCGACCGCAAAGACCAGGAGAGACTGCAGGGCGCACTCGAACTCCTCGTGGAGTCGCGAATTTTCATTGACGACTCAGCGGGCTCATCGTTGGCTGAAATGCGCGCCAAGGCACGGCGCCTCAAGCAAAACGCCGGCGGCCTCGATCTCGTCGTGGTCGACTATCTGCAACTGATGACGGCCACGCTGCCCGGTGGGAGCCGTAAAGGCTACGAGAACCGTACGCAGGAAGTATCCGCCATCTCCCGTGGACTGAAGGCCATGGCCAAGGAGCTCAATGTTCCGGTGCTCGCTCTCTCGCAGCTCTCCCGCGCCAGCGAGCGCCGCGGCGAAGACAAGCGCCCCATGTTGAGCGATCTCCGCGAGTCGGGCTCCATTGAGCAGGATGCCGACGTGGTCGCCTTCATCCACCGCGACAGTTACTACAACCGCGACGAGGAAATGACCGAGGCCGACCGCGCCAAGTCAGAAATTATCCTCGCCAAGCAGCGCAATGGTCCCACCGGTATCGTGCACTTGAACTTCATCTCGCGCTATACCAGCTTCGACAATCCGGAGACCACGCACGACCTCGACTGAGCGCCTCTGCATCTTGCCCGCCTTGCGTCCGCTTCCCCTGCGTGACTATTGTTGTCGAAGCAGCGTGAGCCAACCCCAGTAGCCTTTCATGGACGTTCTCAGACGCCTTTTCGAGCAGTACTTCCATTCGCCGCCGGAGCGCATTCAGCCGCTCCAGGGACAGCTCGGCGGCTCCGGGCGCGTCATTGTCCGCCTCGCCGGTGCGGGGCACACCGCCGTCGGCATTCTTTATTCCGTGCGCGAAGAAAATGTTGCCTTTCTTGAGTTCTCCCGCCATTTCCGCCGTCACGGGCTGCCGGTACCCGAAATCTACGCCGAGGACTTGAGCCACGGAGCCTACCTCGAAGAAGATCTCGGCAACACCACTCTCTTTGAATTCCTCAGCGCCAATCGTTCCGGGCACGACATCGCGCCCGAGGTCGTTGAAGCGTACCGCAAAGTTGTCGCTGTCCTGCCGCGCTTCCAGGTCGAGGCAGGGCGCGATCTGAATTACAAAGTTTGCTATCCGCGCGCAAGCTTCGACCGCCAATCCATCGCCTGGGATTTGAATTATTTCAAGTATTACTTTCTCCGTCTCGCCGGCATACCCTTCAACGAGCAGGCGCTCGAAGTCGATTTCACGCGCCTGACCAAATTTCTGCTCGGCGCCGATCACGACTTCTTTCTCTATCGCGATTTCCAATCGCGCAACATCATGCTGCGCGACGGCCATCCCTGGTTCGTCGACTACCAGGGCGGCCGCAAGGGCGCGCTGCAATACGACATCGCTTCGCTTCTCTTCGACGGCAAGGCCGATCTGCCGCCGGATCTGCGCCGCCAACTCCTCGACCACTATCTCGATTGCCTCGCCGGCTCCGTCGACCTCAAGCGCGACGCATTCATGGATTACTATTACGCCTTCGTCTACATCCGCATCCTGCAGGCGCTGGGAGCGTACGGCTTCCGCGGATTCTATGAGCGCAAGCCGCATTTCCTTGAGAGCGTTCCGTACGCGCTCAAGAACCTGCGCTGGCTCGCGGAGCACGTCAGGCTACCCATCGCCCTGCCCGCTCTGCTCGACGCTCTCGAAAGAATGTCATCGAGCGAAAAACTACAGCACAGCGCCGCGCCTTCCACGGGCTTGACCGTGCGCATCTTCAGCTTCTCCTTCCACCATTCCATACCTGCCGATGAATCAGGCAACGGCGGCGGATTCGTCTTCGATGCGCGCAGCTTGCCCAATCCCGGCCGCGAAGAGCAGTTTCGCTCGGTCACCGGCCGCGACACGCCCGTCATCGAATACCTCGACCGTCAGGAAAGTGTCCACCAATTCCTGTCACACGCCATTTCGCTCATCGATGCCAGTGTCGCCAACTATCGTCAGCGCGGTTTCTCCAGCCTGATGGTCTCCTTTGGCTGCACCGGTGGTCAGCATCGCTCGGTCTATCTCGCTGAGCAGCTAGCCAATCATCTGCGTGGCGTCAACGGCATCGAAGTTGTCGTCCGTCACATCGAGCTCGAAAACTTAGGATTGTTGGGGGAAGCAAAGTAAATGAAGGCCATGGTTTTCGCCGCTGGCCTGGGCACGCGTCTGCGACCGCTCACCGATGACCGCCCCAAAGCGCTGGTCACTGTCGCCGGTCGTACTCTCCTTGAGCTCACTCTGAGCCGCCTGCGCACCTTCGGCGTCAGTGAAGTCATTCTCAATGTCCATCACTTCGCCGACAAAATCGTCGATTACCTCCAGGCCAACCGCAACTTCGGCATGCGCATTGAAATCTCCCGCGAGGAGGTCTTGCTCGACACCGGCGGCGGCCTCAAGAAGGCCGCTTGGTTTTTCCTGGAGGCCGGCGAAAGCGCGCAACAGCCCTTCATCGTCCACAACGTCGATGTCCTCAGCACCGTCGATCTTGCGCGCATGGTCCGCTTTCACACCGAACACAACGCACTCGCCACCCTGGCCGTTCAGCAGCGCGAGTCCTCGCGCTACCTTCTCTTCGACGAGCATGGCCAGCTCTGCGGCCGCCGTATCGGTCGCGATGCAGAAACCGAGTGGGCCGTCCCCGCGCAACAGGTCCACTCTCTCGCCTTCAGTGGCATTCACGTCGTTTCGCCGCGCATCTTCGCCAACCTTCCAGAAGAAGGCGCCTTCTCCATTATTCCCGCCTATCTCCGTCTCGCTGCCCAGGGTGAAGTAATCCTCGCCTTTCGCTCCGATAAGTCTTACTGGCGCGATCTCGGCCGGCCTGAGAATCTCGCTGAAGCCGAGCGTGATCTGGCAAACGGAGAATATCCCGCAAGTTGAAGCACCGCCCGGCCGCATTCCCTTGAACACAACTTCGAGCGCATTTCTCTTCACAGCTCGTTCAAGATCAGCGCAACCCGCCCGGCCAGCAACTCGTTGGGCGACTCTCCCGGGTCCACTTCAATCACCGACACAGGGAAGGCAAGGTTGTGTGGACGTAACACCAGACGGCTGGCGATGAAATCCACATACCGGAATGTCATGCGTGAACCCTGCCGCACCGCGCAAAGATTCACGCGATTGAGGCGGTATGGCAGCAGCGAATTGTAGTGCCGATCAATAAGCGCGATTGCCTCCGGCAACACCAGCGGCTCCATCGGTGGGGCATCGGCAGCCGCCACGCGAACGGCGACAAACCGCTCCCATGCCCGCCTGGCTCCCGACGCCCGTGAGTGAACCGATTCGAGCGCCGCTGCCGGAAGGTGCAGCAGCGATTGAATGACAGTTGGCCGGATCACCGGCTCAAAGAGCGCCACTGCTTGCGAGACAACCGGGACCGCACAGACCCCATCGCTCCCGGATAACGGTTCCGGCCTTTGCACGGAAGGCAGCAGATCGGAGACCGTCAAATGCTGCGCCGCCAGGATCCGGTCCATGGCCTCCAACGAGAGTTGTCTCCGGCTATGCAGAAAGTTAGAGAGATGGGCCTGCCCAAATCCGGTCTGCCGGCCCAGCAGCGAGACGCTGAGTGTCCCCCGCTGAATTCTGCGCAGCAGTTCCAGGCGGAGGTGCTCGTGCATCTGCGTGAAATTCATCTGTGGAAAATTTGCCGCCAGCAATGGGACGAAATCTCGTCTCATTTCCTCTCGCAAAACTATCAGCGCTTATTGGCCTTCATTTTGAGCGTCTTGGCGGCAATTGAAAAGACAGTGACCGGAAAGTGGCAGTCAATCATTGACGTAAAGGAAGCATATCCCCACAATAGGTTTACTGAATCACGCATTGACTTGTGGGAATCTTTTTGGAAACGCTATATTGCCAATCGCTTAGGCGGAGGCGGACTTCTGCCTCTTGCGGTGGCGATTGACCATTGCCGGAGGAACTTTGATTGAGCCGGCATCTCCGTTCCCGCACTGGAGCGCCTCGTTGGGGCGCCCCAGACAAGTCAGTCGAGAATATTCCAGGATCTGCGCACCGATGGTCATGACAGAAAACAAGAGAACTCGGGCGGCAATCCCCCATCAGGACATGAGAAACCTGAGTTGTCCAGCCTGGTTCTCTTCACCCCGGGGAACAACCTGCATCACCAAATTCCGTCGGGAGAAGAAACATATGCGGAGAATCAGTCATGGAAGTGCGCGTGCAATTGAAGGTTTGCGAAGGGTGTGGTTGCCTTTGGTACCGGGCCCAGACTCAAGGGAGTGTGTACTGCAGGGAATGCGAATTTAAACTAAGAGATTTTCCATCGCCGGAAAGTCGCAGGCGGCGCGGACGACCGAGCCGTAAGCAACTTGCCAGGGTTTGGGCGGTGGCCGAGGCAGTTGGAGGTGCGCAATGAGCGCAGCCTTTCAGTTGCCAATGGAATGGGATGCCAGCACCGCTGAGGCTGCCTGGCAAATCGAACAAAGGAGACCGAAACAAAAATCCGCGGTACTGGCTGAATTAACCCTTGGAAAGCACGACTACAAGCCTCCGGCCAACCTGGCCTTCTACCGGAGGCACACCGAGAGCTTGTTGCGGCGCTATCTTTACGCTTCCACGCAGGTGGGCAGGGCGCCTTCGATCCTGGGCGATCCGGTCGCGCGGGGTTGGGCCTCCAGCCGTCCGGTACGAACCTTCGAGGACGCGGTTATCTTCGTTCTCGATATCGAGAATTGCCTGAGCCAGCTCAGCATCCTCGATCGGGAGCTCTTGAGCCGGGTCGTGCTTCAGGATTACACGCAGGAGGAAGCTGCCCTGATGCTCGGCATGGGTATCAGGACAGTTGGCTACAGGTTTCCGCTGGCTCTGGACAGGCTGACGGAGAAGTTACTGGCAGCCGACTTGCTTGTCTTACCGCATTAGTACAAAAGGCAGAACGAACATCCGGCACAGGGGAGCGTGCATTCCGTTCCTCTGTGCCAGCAGCATGACCACCGAAAAATCACTCGAAGATTGCGTGCCTCGCGCTTCATCTGCCCTTGTAACCGATTTGCCCCTCTAATAGGTCGACGCCTTGGGAACGCCCTCAGGCGCGCTGGACGTTCTTTGCCCCACCGTGACAGAATCCGTATCTGTTGAGGCAATCTCCGTTGAAGGAGCCACGCTCATGCATTCCGCAATCCGCCTATGCGTTATCGTTGCTGCGTTGGCAACAGCCTCTGTGGCCGCACAGCAGCCCGCACCGACCACTGCGTCCCAGGCGCCCAACAACGACACCAGCTATATCGACGCGCAGGGAACAGCTCATGTGACTCGGGTAGTCCCGGTGCCGGCGACCATCAGTCCCGAAGCGCAGCAGTGGTTGGGGCAAGCTGCACCGGATCAGGGACCGCCGGAATCTCTCGCCGAGCGCCGCGCCCGTACGGACGCGTACACGGCGCAGGCGCGCGTGGCATGGACTAAACTCTGTCCCAATCAGATCGTCGAGGACAAGATCGCCGGGGTTCCCGTGCGTATCGTCACCCCGCCTCAGGTCCCGGTGGCCAATCGGGATAAAGTCTTTCTGAATCTGCATGGCGGTGGCTTCAACTCCGATTCCGGTTCCTATAGCGAATCCATTCCCATCGCCAGCTATGCCAAAGTCAAGGTTGTGGCCGTACTCTATCGCCTCGCGCCGGAGCATCCCTTTCCCGCGGGCGTTGATGACGCGATCGCTGTCTACAAAGAGCTGTTGAAAACATACAAGCCTTCGCACATCGTCATCTATGGAACCTCGGCCGGAGCCATCATGACCGGCGAAGTGGCCGTGAAGCTGAAGCAGTTGGGCTTGCCCCTGCCGGCGGCACTGGGTATTTTCAGCGGAATTGGCGACTTTGCCCGCGCTGGAGATTCGGCTTCCATTTACTCCCTGCGTGGCCTCTCCGGACATCTCGATCCGCCGGAGCCCGGCCCGCACGATCCCTACTACACAGGCAACACCGCCGATCCCAGGGATCCGGTCCTCTCGCCGATCTATGCTGACCTGCACGGTCTTCCGCCCACGCTCTTTGTCACGGGCGAGCGCGACGCCTTGCTCAGCGGCACGGTGAACCTCGACCGCGCTTTCCTGCGCGCTGGCGTCGACGCCCGGCTGGTGGTCTTCGACGCCATGCCTCACGCATTTTGGTACAACGCGCAATTGCCCGAGTCAGTCGAGGCAAGTCACATCATGGCGGACTTCCTTCTTACGCACGTCACCCAGTAAGCGGAGCACGAGCAAACAGGCCTAAGGGTGTATCGACATATACGCGTGCGCAGCGACGGGAGCCATTTTTTCTCAGTTCTAGGAAAGAGGAGCGACGCATACTGGGTGTCTGCTAGCGACGATTGACAACGAAATGAGAAAAGATGGCCCCGTCCCTCCGGGTTGCGGAGAAAATACTGCCATACTTCGTTGTCGTCCTCGACGGTGGGCCCGCCACAGCCTTCGGGCTCCGCCTCGTCTGGCTGGATTTTCGCTCGCAACGCTGTCCACCCGTATATGTCGATACACCCTAAACCACGGCGTTCCGCCGAATGGCTTCGCGATACCACTCTGCGCTGAGTTTTGCCGTCCGCTTCTCCGTCTTGAAACTCTTCAGCAGGCGCGTATCCTCTTTGTACAGGTGACAGGAATAGTTGATTTTTCCGCAGTCAAGGCAAAAGGACGATTATAACCGAGCAAATCCGCTACTCCACCGCGTTCGCGCAGGATGTCCCCATCCGCTCCGGCGCACGCAAAAAGGCCGCAGCTTCTTCAAAAGCTGCGGCCTACGACGGCTGCGTTTCAGCCGACCCGTTACATCTCCTTCACGCCCTCAACGAACGCCTTCAGCTTGCGGCTCCGGCTCGGATGCCGCAGTTTGCGCAACGCCTTGGCTTCGATTTGCCGGATGCGCTCGCGCGTCACCTGGAAGCTCTGTCCGACCTCCTCCAGCGTGTGCTCCGAGCCGTCTTCCAACCCGAAGCGCATCTTGATTACCCGCTCTTCGCGCGGCGTCAGCGTGCGCAGCACTTGCGACGTGTACTCCTTCAGATTCACCCCGATCACTGCTTCCGAAGGCGAAACCGCTTGGCGATCCTCGATAAAGTCGCCCAGGTGCGAGTCTTCCTCTTCGCCGATCGGTGTCTCCAGCGAGATAGGCTCCTGCGCGATCTTCAGCACCTTGCGCACCTTGGCCACGGGAATGTCCATGCGCCGCGCAATTTCCTCGCTGGATGGTTCGCGGCCCAGCTCCTGCACCAACTGCCGGCTTGTGCGAATCAGCTTGTTGATCGTCTCGATCATATGCACCGGGATGCGGATCGTCCGCGCCTGGTCCGCGATGGCCCTCGTGATCGCCTGCCGGATCCACCACGTTGCGTACGTCGAAAACTTATAGCCGCGCCGGTACTCGAACTTGTCCACCGCCTTCATCAGGCCGATGTTGCCCTCCTGAATCAGGTCGAGGAACTGCAGTCCGCGGTTGGTGTATTTCTTGGCGATCGACACCACCAGCCGCAGG
>Ga0187876_1000105_pt1 | contig 83274 bp, 79 predicted proteins | sample June2016WEW_17_4_FD_133000 | JGI IMG/M metagenome (GOLD analysis project Ga0187876, IMG submission 133000) | Peatland microbial communities from SPRUCE experiment site at the Marcell Experimental Forest, Minnesota, USA - June2016WEW_17_40 | ecosystem: Environmental > Terrestrial > Soil >... | reverse complement strand
TTCACAGGATGGCGCGTGGCTCAGCCACTGGTGCTTGGAGGTGGCAAATTCCGGTGATCAAACTGGCAAATTGGCGTGATCAGACTCTGCCTCAAAGTGGAAAATAACAGTGATCAGCGACAGGATATATATGGAACGATCACATGGCTGGTGGGATCGACTCGCTAAGTGATCTGCTCGATATAGATCCCAGCAGGCCGCTCTTCGCCGCGTTTCCCAACCTTGTATGGGACTCTGCAGCCGCAGGCCGCGACGTGGGATTCGCCGGCCTCACGAGCTGGTTGACATCTACGATTGAGATTTTCAGCAGACGCCCCAATTGGCAACTGGTAATCCGCACGCACCCAGCTGAAGTACGATCAACAGGCTCAGTCACACAGGAGCGCCTCGCTGACAATCTGAAACGCCACTTCAAGAGCCTGCCGGCAAACGTGTGCGTTATACCGCCTGAAAGTCCGATTAACTCGTACGCGCTCATGCGCCTAGCCGACGTCGGTCTCGTATATACCTCAACCGTTGGGCTTGAAATGGCACTTATGGGAAAACCTGTGTGTTGCGCGGGTAAGGTCCACTATCGGGGGCGAGGATTCACATTCGACGTTGAACGGGTAGGCGCCTACGAGTCTATTCTTGAAGCCGCACTGACTCAGATGGCGCTTCGGTCGGACCAGTTGCAGCTTGCACGTCGGTTTGCCTATTGCGTGTTGTTTCGGGTTCCAATCCCGGGACTCCGATCTGCGACATGTAGTGACGGCGGTGATCTGCTGTTCCCCCTCAGCTCGTTTGAAGAGGTGATTCCAGGCAGGCATGCGGAGATCGGACATATCTGCTCAGCCATCCTTGAAAAGCAGTCGTTCCTGCTACCTCGGCACCGCGTGCGATGATGATGGCGCGTCGTCGACGACTGCTGATCCTCACGGACGGCTACTATGGCTGGGATGACACGTCGCGCTACGTGCGCAGCCTCACCAGGACGGCCAGATCCTTACTTGGCGACGATCGGGTGCATGTCCTTTGCCGGTTCGATCAAGCCGGACCGGACGTCAACGCCGATCCTCAAATAATGACCCTCAACGTTGCAAGCGGATCCGAAACGCTTCGCACCGAGTTTTATCGAACCAACATCCGCCTGATTGCCCGGTCGGTAAAGTACCGGTGGATCCGCGATGTTTCGCACGTAATTTGCACGCGGCTGAGCTTGGCCCATAGCTGCAGACTAGCTTCCAATCTGACCGGATGGAGGTATACTTTCGCAAGTCGATCGTGTGAAGGCTGGGGTGGATTGAGTGTGCGAGAGCGGGACGATTTGCTCTCAGCCAGCTTCGTCCTGGCGTCTAGTCCCGCTGCCGCCCAGCGACTGCACAACTCAGGAGTTGCTTGCAGCCGCATAGCGCTGATGCCAGATCCCATTCCGCCCGCGCACGTCATCGTGAGCCTGGCGACGCCTCAACTCCGCGATACCAAGGCTTGGTCACTAGTGTCCGTGGGTCCGTTTGACGACCCTGTAAGCAGGGCGTCTGTCGGGATGGTCATTAGCTCGATGAAGATCGTCGCAGATCAGGCCCCCAGAGTCACCTACACCATAGTCGAGCGGCCCGAATCGCTATCACGGTTTCAGACACTTGCTTCTGGGTTAGGCGTAGCTTCGCATGTCCACCTCATCCCGCTTCAGTCCTGCAATGACCAAGCGCGCCTCTGGTACTGTAGGCGTGCCGACGCAGTTGCAGCGATTCAGCCCGCGGTACCCCGGCCCACTGGAGCCTGGCAAGGCGGAGGGCTATCCGCACAGGCCCTTCTAGCGCGGGCTGTGGGGCTGCCGGTGCTCGCAGCGCAAGACGGTGAGCAGCCAGCATACGTAACTCAAGGAATCGACGGAATGCTAGTGGACTATCGCAGCGCGCCACGCATCGCCGCTGCAATCCTCGAACTGGTTAAGTGGCCGGGGCGCCTAGGGCGCACGTTGCTCGATCCGGCGATCCCGGACTTGACAGCGTACCGACAAGAGACGTTTTCAAAGAGACTGGGAGCACTGTTCGAAGCCGCCGAGTTTTAAGCAAGTCATTCCTCTCAAGGATTGCAAAGTGCGGTGCCTGGTAAGTTGCTTGATCCAGCAGGCCGGGGAAGAACTGTACACCTTAAGAGCTGGCTGGCGATTCCAACTCCTTCAGGAAAATGGCCACGACCGGGGGCGCGCAACAGCTGTCCTGGCGGCGAGCATCGCAACCTCACATGGTGCGACACACTCACAAAGGGGCGCGTGGGTTTGCGGGGGACCAAATGCGCACGGCCTTCAGGCGAAGCATGGGGCGTTCGACATATAGCCAGGACGCCCACGCAACCGGCAGGACGACACCAACCGTTGCCATCAGAAAGGCGAGGTGGCCCAGTCGAAGCACGCCGCACAATACGAGCAGTTGGGCGAGAGGATACGCGTACAGGTAGGTGCCGTATGATAAGTCAGTGACATTGTTGACCCCGCGGGTCCAAGCCGGCAGACGATAGGCCGAGTAATAGACAAGGTAGGCCAATGCCAAGGGTGTCCAAAGGTAGCCCACGGGACATGGAACGCCGGCACTCAAGGCAAGTAACGCTACTAAAGCTAATCGATTATCTAGTCTAATATACGCGCGAAGGGCGTAGATGGATGCTCCCAGGGCAAATGCCGTATACGCGTCGACAATCTCATTGCTGGCATCTGCCGGTGCAGTTACATGGCAGCACACCGCACAGGCGTAGATCATCGCAGCGATGAACAACACCCTACCCCTGAGCAACATGCCGCACATGCCGAGCGCCCCCAGAGCAACGTAGCAGAGCAATTCGTAGTGGATTGTCCACAGTGACCCGTCTATCAACCCCGGATGCGGCACATGATCCAACAGCGGTGTGATATCCCACTGATTGATGCCCCAGAGATTGGCGGCAACGTAGCGCCAAACCTGGGCAGACCAATAGCCCTGGATGGTGTCGCGTTGTGCGATGGTCATAAGCGGCCCGAGGACCAGCGCAGTCACCGCAAGACAGACCCAATAACCTGGCAGGATTCGTAGTACCCGGTGCCAAGCGTACCGCCAGGACGACTCGCAGTGAATATACGAATTGCTGACTAGCATGCCGGAAATACAGAAGAAGGTGAACACAGCAATCTCGCCCAGCCCGGCGTAGCTGCTGTGTTGGCTAATAGGATCGGCGCCAAAGCCGCCGATAACGTAGCTGTGAGCCACTATCACAGCCAAAGCTGCGCACAGCCGCAGACATCCCGTACTATTCGCCCGGAAATCGGGAGGTGCGGATCGTTGCTTGCTTATGGCACCCACCCTACATGCACAGTCGGCACTAATAGCAGCCCACGATCCAAAGCCCCTCACTGCAAGACCGGAAGCCTGGGCTAACTAGCACGCTGTGCTGAACGACTGCGCACCTCGCAAGTGCACTCGCAGGCAGTTGGACTCGGCAGCGCGATCCAGTCACGTTACGCTCGGATCGACCCTAAAGGCGATTAGGACCATCAACACGGCTTGTGGGCCTCCACGCACCAGAACTCAATTAAGTGCTGCATGCTCGACACGGTTCGCGATACAAGCTCAATTTCCTGAACTGCGAAATCCCGAAACAGCTCAGCCACGCGGTTGCGCGTCATGAATAGGCAAAAACCTTTACCAGCAAGCGGACCAACTGTAATGTCCTTGTATCCACCGCGCTCAACCACAGTGCCAGCCCCACATCCCAGCGTTCGAGCACTGAAACTGCATGATAACAAGCAACCACCCGGCTTCATGACGCGATATGCCTCCCTTACGGCCCTCCTGCAGTCTTCAAAGCGATTGTGGCATAACGCGAAATTGTCAATCACCCCGTCAAAGACGCCCTCCGGCCACGGCAGAATCGCGAAGTTGCCTACGTGCAAATCTGCTACCAACCCTTCGTGCGCGAGCCGGTGCCTAGCCAGATCGATTGCGGTTTCCGAGCCATCAATTCCAGAAACAGAGAATCGTTCGCGCGCCATGTACCATGTGCATGCTCCTGGCCCGCAGCCAAGGTCCAACAATCGCACCCCCGATCGATCGGCTGCACTATACCACTTCCGAGCAACAAAACGAACGACATGCTCAGGAGGGTATTGACCCCACGGCTGTTCGCGAAACACCCGCTCCCACGTAGGATCCCAACTTGATTCGGGCCTCAGTTGGCTTTGCGCCACAGCGGCAGGTCCTTTCACTTACGGCTGGCGATAGGCCAGGAACCATGTAGGGGTTGCACCTGGGTGATGAAGTCGCCATTTCCCTAACAGCGATGCGTAGCGTGCCTGGTCAACCACCAACCGCGCAGTTCTATACAGATGCCGGGCCTGGCCAACACGACCCTTGAACATATAGAGAGAATCCAAGGGGTCTGAAGTACGGCCCCCACCGAGATGGACTGCGCTGAGCCCACGCCTCGCAGCAGACTCAGCCGCACACTGCAGGAGTAAGTTCGTCGCGCAGCCAACCGTATCTGGTATACGCGCAGACAAGTGATAGTGAGCCCAGTGAGGGCCGTACATGATTAGTGCCGTGCATACTGCGCGGCCCGCCACATCCACCACCTCGACTATTTGCAGGTCATCACCAAGCTCAGCTGCCAACGTTGCGAAGTACTCCACTGTGAAATAGCGTTCTGGCAAGGCGCGGAGCCGAGTCATCGTGTCCCAATACATCGTCACGAAGCGCTCCAGGTTCAGCGCCGTCGCCTGAATACAGGCCGCCGACATGCCCAGCTGAGCGGCGCGTCGAACCATGTTTCTGTGATTCGCGCCGGCTGACCCTGCAAACGCCTCGCTAACACCGTATCGCAGATCGATGCTGACAGTCGGGCGATCGTCTACGATTTGCCACCCCGGTCCTAGCCAACGGGCGTTATCCAGAATCGGATGCAGGCGAAGAAACGCCGCCACCACGCCTTGGTCCTTCCAGACCCTCGCAACTGCTGACCATGCGGCAGCACAAAACCCCGACGCTCGGCTCTGAAACAAAGGCCCACCATAGCCATACGCGCTCTGCACATCTACTTCTGCGGTGCATCCCGGAATTGGGCACCGCAGGTAAGGCACCAACAAGCACTCGTCCCCAGACCTAACGACCAAGGCAGTGGAATGTCCATCTCCATTCGCCTCACACGCCGAATGGTAGCCGGGTCGAAAGTACACATCAGGTGCCATCCTGAACGTCGACAAAGCCTCCGACCATTCCACCACTGATTTGAGGTCCAGCGCCTGCACATCGAGCTTCATAATGTGGAGGGATCGTAGTAGCACTTCGTCAGAAGTACTTGTTGTGGCGGCAACACAGACAACCTGGCAACGATACGCGCTGCGGCATGCCCATCACCATACGGGTTAGCAACGCCGACAAGTCTCGCGCGGCAACCAGGATCAAGCGCCCAGGCCAGACCAGCTCGAATGTCGTCGACGGAGTAGCCAACGTCACGCACGTTATCGGCACGGAGGCGGCCTTTTTGCCGCGTACCGATATTCACCACGGGAAGCCCGAATGAAGGCGCTTCCACGATGCCGCTAGATGAATTGCCGATCATGGCTGACGCTACCCGCATAAGGCTGGCGTAGGCTCGCCAACCAAGGCTCTCAACGAAGCGTGCTTGCTGACGAGCGGCCGCGAATTTCCTCAGACGCGCATTGATCGCCCGCCCACCCGAGTCGTGATTTGCTGCAGTAATCACGAGCGGCAGATCTACATCAGACAAGGCTGCGAGTAGATTGTCAACCTGACGACACGCGTCGTCGCTCTCTAGCGTGACGGGATGATACGTGACAATCAGAGGAGGTACCCACGGCTGTAGCTGAAGCAGCACTGCCAGCTGGTCGTTCGAGAGCCAATTCGTCGTCGTCAAATTATCTAGACTGAGCTCACCGACTACCTGGACACGCCACGGTTCCACGCCCACCTTGATGATACGTCGGGCACTCTCAGGTGTGCTCGGAAAGTGTAGGTGGCTAACTTCGGTAAGCGCATGGCGATATGCATCATCGAGCGCCCCTTCGGTCACGTCGCCCCCCCCGATGTGGGCCACTGGCACGCCACAAATCGTCGACGCCAAGGCGGCGCCGAGCATCTCGAACCGATCGCCAAAAGCCACTAATAGGTGCGGGCGCGTGTTTTCGACACGACTGGCGACGCCGCCTATGATCGCGCTCAGCGCACGCGCTGTCGCAGATGCGCAGTCGGAATCAAGATCCACCGGCACTTCTTGTCCTATCGGAATGCCATCCGAACGAATCTCGTCCACGGTATAACCAAACGCCCCGTCAAGATGTGATCCCGTGACCAATAGATCCAGTTCTAAGCCAGGGTAAGCGAGTATGGTCCGAAGCAGTGGCCTTAAGTAGCCATAGTCTGATCGACTGCTGGTCACCACGCAGATATTAGTAGTCATGAGAACCCGTTAAGTACGTTCGCAACGTAGCACATGTCGCGCTCATCGTACCGTTGGTCAATTGGAATGGTTAGAATAGATCTGGAAACCTTGTCAGCTTCTGGAAACTCGTCGTGAGGCACGACAGCTGGTAACGGCCAGTGGACAGGGGGATAAATGCGATTCCCAATAAGGTACGCCCTCAGCCTGTCTCGCTCCTGGCTCAAGATTGGGAATCCAAGCGGAGTCATTGCATCGGGAAGGTAGCCGAATAACGGTTGCACCAGACAAGTTGGCCGCAACTTGCCCAGCAGCGAGGTGTAATTACGCCGACGTCTGGCACACAGTTCACCTGCGTCTACGCTAGCGTATGCCCGCATCCCCCAAGCACTGGGACGAGCAAGACTATATCGCTTGTCGAGATCCTGCTCTGCTCGCCGCAGGTACTGACGGCCAAGCGTCAGGGCCAACCCATATCGGTGGTCCTCATATACGCCAAGACACAGGAGCCCTAATAGTCGTCGCAAAACGAACTGGCGGTCAGGCGTGTCTTCAACACGAATCGCTGGGGGCTGCTCCGCGAACGAGACCAAAGCGAAATCTGGAATGCTTGCGAACTTTCTGGGTGAATACACTGCGCAGCTAATTGGCGGAGCCGGTGGCGCCTCGTCCCAAGGTGGGACATGCGCACGATCTTCAAGGATGAAAAGGTTGCGTTGTTTGACAAGCCAATCTCGCAACCCCTGGTCCAGCGGGAATCCAAAGTAGCGAATAATCAGCACGCCGAGCAAGTCTGGGGCAATGCGAGCGGACACATCACCCACGTCGACTTCCAGGCGCGAATTCACGCGGTAGAAGTCCAATACCACCCCCTCCTTAGCGAGCGCGGTGGAGACGGTCGCGCACAGGTACGACGGCACGAGCACTCGGTTGCACTGGGCACTGGCCCTCAAACGCGCCGCACGCACCGCAAGGCGAAGGCCAGCCCGCGCCGACGCGACTGCTACGGCGTAACCGCTTCCCACGGGTCGTGTGTGGCCGCACAGGGATTTTCTACTGAGCCCCATCTCTCTACCTATATCGCGCGCTAGGTTCCAGTCTGTCATGCTGGGAGAAGATCCGACCACGACAGCATGGAATCTGTTGGCAAATCGCGACACGTTATGCGACCGATCACCTCGTGCAAGTGCTGCGATTCAAGACCCGTACCAGGCCGCTTCATGCATAGGTCATCGTCCGCTAGCCGGGTACCCGCGGCTAGATCGCGTGCAGCCACGATGCTCCGACGAGCAACAGATCGCACATTTCGCTCTGAAGGCTGAAGTCGCTTGACTCCGTCACCGAGCGCCAGCTCTAGCAACCGTATCGTTGACACAAAGTCGCGAAAGCCAGATGGATCGAGGGACGCCTGGTGATCTGGCCCTGCCAAGTCACGGCTAATGGTCAGGTGTTTCTCGATCACGGCGGCGCCCAACGATACTGCCGCGATCGCCGCTCCGTCGCCCAAAGTATGGTCTGACAAGCCTACTGGCATATGGAACGCGTACGCCAGTGTTTGCATTGCGCGTAGGTTAATCTCCTCCATAGGCGCTGGGTAGGAGGACAGGCAATGCAACAGCACCAACTCACGCGCACCGGCGCCCTGCAGACAATTGACTGCGGCCTCTACTTCTCCCAGACTGCACATCCCAGTTGACACAATAGCGGGCCTGCCGGTGCGTGCTACCTTCTCCAGAAGTGGAAAATGGTTGATTTCGCCCGACGGGATTTTGAATAGCGGAACGTTCAAGTCCACCAGCAGATCGACCGACGGGAGGTCAAAGGGTGTCGAAAAGAACACTAGGCCGCGAGAAGCGGCCCGGCGCTGAAGGCACCGAAAGGCATCTGGCTCTAGCTCCAGTCGGGCCACCATATCGTACTGTGATTGGGTCTCTGATGTTGTGCGACGTTGGTAATCAGCCAAGGGTGCCGAACGACTAATCACGAGCTCGGTGTGCCATGTCTGGAACTTGATCGCATCTGCACCAGCATCAGCTGCAGCCTCAACAAGCTGAAGTGCAATGTTGAGATCGCCGTTATGATTTACGCCACCCTCTGCAACTATGAAGACTGGCTCACCTGCGCCTATCTTCCGCCCGGCAAGGCTAACAGTTGAGTTCACCTGAGGAGCACCTCCGCTACTTTCATGCCTGCTAAAGAGTCGATATCGAGCGAGCGCTCCGCTGGTGTGACAACCAGACAGATATCTGGGGGGCATAATGTGCGCTGATCCATAACCACACAACGTCTCCACACAAACACTGCGCCGGTCTCACGATAGACAACTGGAGCGTCTTGCCTCCTAGTTGTCTCGCCATGGTGTTTAGGAAAGAGTGGCAACCAGCGTTGGTCCACGATCTGTCCCATACTACAGAATGGATTATGCTCTGCCTCGCAAACTGTCATCGCGGCCGAGTTACGGCGCGCGCGAACAGGCTCGATGCACGCTTCGATGTCATCTGCGTTTCGCAACGGTGAGGTCGGCTGTAACAGGACCACAACGTCGAATCGCTCATCTCCGTGCTCCACTGTAGCAACTGCGTGCTGGATGACGTCAATCATCGCTGCCTCGTCGCGGGCTAGAGATGCGGGTCGCATAAACGGCGTGTCTGCGCCGTATTGCCGTGCTACCGTCGCGATTTCGAGGTCGTCCGTCGACACGATAACCCGATCCAATGCTGCGCAAGATAGCGCGCAGTCGATTGTCCAAGCGATCAGAGGGCGACCTGCCAAGATGGCGACGTTCTTACGCTTGATTGACTTGGACCCGCCGCGAGCGGGGATGATCGCCAAGGTCTTTTGCATTTCGATCAATTAGCTCCCTACACTCTCAGGCTACCGCCGAGTAGTCCAGCCCGACCATCCAATCGTCATCGGTTGCCGGCTTGCCTAGCACATGCCATGCAGCCGCGCGCCGCTGTTGCGGACCCGCCGCCCGAGGAATGGTGACGAAGAATGGCGTCTATCACAATGTCCTGATCTTCTTTGCTAAGGCACACGCTGCAAGGTACGCTCAAGGCGTCTGCGTACACAGCTTCGGCAACTGGCGCATAGCCATTCAACAGCGTTCCGTAAGGCAGGCTCAGCGTTAGTGGTTGCCATAGAGGTCGTGTTCCAATCCCCTGTGCCTCGAGATGCAAAGCCAACGCCCGGCTGCTCATGCCAAAGACTTGTGGATCAATGCGTAAGGTGTAAAGCCAATATGTGCTGGTGGCATCAGGAGCTTCACGGGGAAGAGTCACGCCAGGTACGGCTTTCAACGCACACAGGTATCGTGTCGCGATCCCCCGCTTCGCAGCGACAAACCGATCAAGCTGTTCCATCTGCGACAGACCAAGGGCTGCCTGTAAGCCGGTCAAGCGATAGTTGTAGCCCAACTCACCATGGATGTGCTCGTGCGGGTCATCTTTGGCTTGCGTCGAGAGATATCGAGCTCGATCGGCCCATGAGCGATTGTCGGTAAGTACCATCCCGCCGCCGCCGGTGGTGACGATCTTGTTGCCGTTAAAGCTAAGGCACGCAACATCGCCCAGCGCGCCCACACGCCTACCCCGATAGGTGGCACCGAGGCTCTCCGACGCATCTTCAACCAGTGCAAGACGAAAACGCTCTGCGATGGAACGAAGCCGATCCCAGTCTGCCGGATGGCCGAGCAAGTCTACCGGAATTAGTGCGCGTATAGGTCGTCCGGACGTACGGTTTAGCAAGCCCTGAGCGCTTAATTCCGCGTTATCCGTAAGGTACTCCTCCAGACGGTCGGGATCTAGTTGTAAATGCGCCGGTTCAACGTCGATGAAAGCTGGCCAGGCGTTGCAGTACCTAACGGCGTTTGCAGGGGCTATGAAGGTCAACGCTGGCAGTAACACCTCGTCGTCTCGTTGCACGCCGGCGGCCAGAAGCGCGAGGTGCAGTGCCGCTGTGCCACTACTGGTTGCTACCGCATACCGGCACCCAAGGTAATCCGCGACGGTGCGCTCAAACTCTGTCACCACCGGTCCTGACGAAGATACCCAACCACTATCTAGGCACGACTTTACGTAGGCCCAGGCGTTACCGCCAATAGCTGGCTCTGCAAGGGGAATTAACCTGTTAGCCAACACCAGATGCACCTCTCTATGGTCGCCGAGGCCCAAGCTCACACTCCGTAGCCTGCCGATCGGTATCTCGCCAAATGGTTGCGCATCCAAGAGATAGTTTGCTGCAGGCCATCGGCTATGCCTACCAGGGGCCGCCAACCTAGCATATCCGTGGCCCTGCTTGCATTCGCTTCTAGCCACATCACTTCGCTCGCTGGCGGCCGAACTCGCGTTACATCTGCGACAATCGGTATCGAGGAACCTAAGAGGTTCAGTATGGCTTTTGCAATCTCGCCCACACTTGTCGGCAAGCCAGTGCCTAAATTGATCACAGCGCCCTCAACCCTGGGCACCTGTCCAGCCAGTAGGAATCCTCGGACCGTATCGGCGACGAAGTTGAAGTCACGTCTGGGTTCGAGGGATCCCAGCCGAATCTCTTGCCCCACCAATGCTTGGGCTATTATCGTGGGAATTACCGCTCGCTGGGATTGACGAGGACCATATGTATTGAATGGGCGCACAGTAACCACCGGAACGCCGAAGCTCAAATAGTAGCTCTCTACAAGCTTGTCCGCACCGATCTTGCTTGCGGCATACGGCGACTGGCCTTGCAGCGGGTGAGCCTCATCGATGGGCCTGTAGCGGGCGGTTCCATACACCTCGCTCGTGGAGGTATGAACGAGTCGCTCGACACCGCCCGCGCGTGCCGCCTCCAACACGTTAAGCGTTCCCTGAACGTTAGTTTGTATGACATCGCGTGGGCTCTCGTACGAATAGGGAATACCAACCTGCGCGCCAAGGTGGAACACCGCCCGGCAGCCGGCAACGAAGTGTCGGACTGCATCACAATCGCGAAGGTCTCCAGCAACTACTTCGACCTGATCGCGCAACTTAATGTCGATGGTGTCAAGCGAGCCCCAATCACTACGCGAATTGTAGTGCACCAGCGCCCGCGCATCTGCCCCAGCCCGTACCAGGGCTTCTACCAAATGGCTGCCGATGAAGCCACCAGCGCCCGTGATCCCAACCCGCTGACCGGCCCAGCTTAGGCATCCTTCCTCGCTCATCCCTTGCCCACTTTACCTTCTCTAACATCCAGCTGTGCTCGTTCGTAGTCGGCCATGCGTCCAACATCAGTCCAGTACTCGTAGATAGGAAACGCGACAACGCGCCTGCCTTCGGAAAGGACCCGTTCAATTAGCTCTGACATATCAACGTGGAATTCAGCGGGAATACTATTGGCAACATGAGGAGCAAGCACATACACACCGGCATTCACAAGCCTTTCAACGAATGGCTTTTCCTGAAAACCAGTTACGCTCTCTCCGCTAAGGTTGATGACCCCAAACGGCAGCTGAAACGACTCTATGCGTACTGCGATTGTCAGGTCGGCATTATGCTCATTGTGAAATCGCACGATCTCGCGAAAATCAAGCGAGGTAAGTATATCGCCGTTCATCACCACAAGCGGTCCGGCGCGAGCGTCAACACTTGCTATGGATCCTGCTGTACCCAGAGGCGTACTCTCCTCAACGTAGGTGATAGGGACTCCAAATCTGCTGCCATCGCCGAAATGATCTATGATCACGTCCTTCTTGTAGTTCGTCGTGATGTAGACATGGCTGGCGCCACATCCGCGCAACTGGCTGACGATGATCTCAAGCAGTGGTCTATCGCCAATAGGAAGCATCGGCTTGGGGAGCGTATCTGTAAGTGGCTGCAATCGTGTACCTCGACCACCTGCCATCACGACTACGTGCAGCGGCGCCGGCGTAGCTGTGGCCTCTAGGACGTCCCGAAGCAGAGTGAGCCCGACCACACGTCCCTTCTGGTCAAGAATAGGAATCTGAGCTACGCCTTCCGCAATCATCAACGTGCGAAGTCGTGCAGCGTCGTCTGACTCTCTCGCTACAATTGGAGGCTTCCGTGCCCCGCCGAACTCAATAAGAACGGCGGCAGGCTGGTCAAGTGATAACCCGTGCAGCATAGCTCGTCGAATGTCGCCGTCGGTTACGGTCGCAATCAGTCTGCAGTCACCGTCTACGATTAGGGCAATTCCCGATGCAGTTCGATCGATGAGAACAATCAGCTCGCGCAGACTGTTGGTCACAGCACCAAGAGGCAGTGAACGTCCGTGAGTGCCTCCGCGCGTCTCTACCACGCCAACCATCTCTTTCAACCAGTCGCTGCCTATCTCAGGGGCTCCCATTAGTGTGTAGCCCAATGTTGCTAGTCGCCGGTAGAGTGCCGCTTCGATCCACCAACCGGCCTTGCAAGATACCAAAGCCGCCGACAGCAGCATGACTGCCGTCAGGCAAGCGCCACTGGTATGGGACTACGAACGGTGAGCAACCTGCGATGACCATGTCCGCACGCACTCCGTGGAACCCGAGGTCTCTCATACAGCCAACAACGTTGACGTATCCGACATCAATGGGAGCGACAATCGGCGCTACGCTATCCTCGGGGTGAACACCCATCCGCACCCTGTAGGTCTGTGGAACAAGCGGAAGAGAGGGAAATGTGCAGGCAACCGTCCCTTCCCCCTCTATGTACTGTGGATAGTGCCCATCAATGAGCATATGAGCACTGACTACAGGGCCATGAGGGCTCTCAATATCAATCCAGAAGCCCGGTTTTTCGAAGCGGCGAGGGGCGAAGAAACGAATCTCAATCCTGAGTCCATCTCCCGGCGAGTAATCTCTCGCCGGTAACCCGTTGACGTCGGTAAGACCTGCTCCGGTAATCAATAAAGGGTCTGTGCTTCTGCTAACCCTGCCAGATGCTTGACTAGAGTCAAAGACATCACTCAAGTACTTCGAGACGACATCGGATGCTTTGCCGTTTGCGCCTATTCTCCCGAAATCTAACCAGAGCGCACTTGAGCACAGACTTTGGATTGCTCCCATGTTGTGGCTGACGTACAAGACCGTCCTTCCTTCGCCTGCCGCCTCGCCCATCTTCCCCATGCATTTTTGCTGAAACGCCGCATCACCTACCGCCAGCACCTCGTCGATGACGAGAATCTCCGGCTCTAAGTGAGCGGCAACAGCAAACGCCAGTCGAAGGTACATCCCACTGGAATAGTGTTTCACCTGCGTGTCGATGAACTTCTCCACTTCGGCGAACGCCACAATCTCGTCGAACTTGCGAGCAATCTCTGCCCTCGTCATGCCCAGGATTGCACCATTCAAGAAGACGTTCTCGCGACCACTGAGCTCGGGGTGGAAGCCAGTTCCCACTTCCAAGAGCGATGCCACCCGGCCGCGGACTGTAATGCGACCCTCGGTAGGCTCAGTCACTTCGCTCAGAAGCTTCAGGAGCGTGCTCTTGCCGGCCCCATTGCGCCCAATGATGCCCAACGAGTCTCCGCGTTTCATCTCGAAGCTGACGTCTCTGAGTGCCCAGAAATCTGGGCGCTTAGAAATCCCGCGCGCACCGGGATGAAGCATGCGGTTCGCTGCCTTCAATGGAACGCGTAGAGCGTCCGACAACGAATCTCGGAGTGAGTAATATGGCTGCTGCCTGGCCCCTAAACGGTACCTCTTGCCAAGGCCCTCAACACGAACGGCGACGTCACTCACTGGCTACACCACATCAGCAAATGTCTGCTCCATTCGTCGAAAGTAGAACAGGCCGCTAAGCAGCAGCAGCAGCGTAACGACGCTGGAAACCACGAGCGTCACCGTGTCAATCGAACCCGAGCGAAGTAGGACCGAGCGAAACCCGTCGGTAACACCGGTCATTGGATTGAGTGATAGGATGAGCCTGAGCCTACCGTGTACCAGCGACATCGGATAGGCGATGGGTGTCGCGTAAAGCCAGATCTGTGCAAGAAAGGGTATGGCATAACGGACGTCCCGGTATTGTACGTTGAGCGCTGAAAGCCAGATTCCGACGGCGAGCGCCGCTGCCAGCGCAAGTGCGATCAAGAACGGCAGCAGGAGGATCGTGACGTCCGGCACATGACGATAGTGCATCAACAGCAACAACAGCACCATGAAGCTGATGACAAAGTCCACCAAGCCGGCAAGCGAGGCGGCAATGGGAATCACAAGGCGCGGAAACGCGATCTTTCTGATCAGATTAGCGCTATCCACCAGGCTACTGCTTGACTGCGTTAGCGCGTAGGAGAAGAGCGTCCACGGTACGAGTGCGGTGAAAGCGAACAGCGGGTACGGGACGCTGCCGGTCTTTACGCCCACAACCTGGCCAAACACGACCGCGAAGATAGCCATAGTCAGCACCGGCTGCAGCACCGCCCACGCTACGCCCAGGGCAGTTTGCTTGTAGCGCACCTTAATATCTCGCCAGGCAAGGAAATACAACAGCTCGCGGTAGCGCCAGATCCGGTCGAGGCGAAGCGGCACCCAACCCTTTGTTGGCAGGATCACCCGGACCTGAGCGGTCACAAGTGGCCCTGCCAGCGGCGCCACAGACGAATTGACTCGGTGTGACCCTAAACGCACGTCGGATCTCCGGTAACCCGGTCCTGGCTCCGGCACCAAACAATCCCCTCCCGCAGCCGACCAACAAAATCGTCGCCTGCCCTGCCCTTGAACGTCCGCTCGACAGGGTCAGTATCCAGCCATAGCCGGGACTTACCGGTCGAGCAATAGGGCTCGTAGCTATGTGCCGTACATGCTCTTTCGAATCCGGCAAAGGCAGTCGTAGAACAAGTTCGAGTCCTGGAAGCCAACCCGCTTGTGACAAGCACTGCCCGCGCCATCATTATCCCCATCCCTTGGACCTACGTCCGCCGTTTGAATCATAACGCTAGGGTCGCTCCACCGCATATGGCATTATGGGGCTATAGCGTCAGGCAGGTACCGCATGGTCTACCTGCCTCACCGTCGCTAGCGCCACGGCTTGTTCTCGCGGACAAGACAAGCGCGATCGAGAGGCTATCTGAACATCCGCAACCCCACCCAGACGACTTCATCTTGTCGCCGTATGGAGTTTCCGTGGTGCCTGTGCGCCGTTAGTGTCTCGCCATCGACAGCAGCTACGCGCCACGATACCCTTGAGTCGCAATGGGGATTTATGGCTTTAGGAACCGGGCCGGCCATCCTGCGGCGGCGCAACAGTCTGCTGAGGGCATACCCAGTATGCCAGCAGCTGAACTGACCGCGAGGAAGCACTCGCCAGCGCGGCGGCATGCGCTCGTGTGGGCCGTCGTGGTCCTGGCTTTGCTGCTAGCCCTCCACCTCCTTGCGCTTCACCAGGGCATCCGCTGGACCTCGCCTCTACTGCTCGGCGACCACCTGTTCGATCTGGCCTCGGCCGTCGCTACCCTGTGGTATGCCTTGGCGTTGGGACGGCGCGTCGGTGCGCCCTTACTTGGCCTGTCCCGCGACCCGCTTACCGAAAACCTCATAGCACTGGCCCTGGGGCTGGGGATCCTTTCCACCGCTATCCTCTGCGCAGGCTTCCTGCGCCTCTACCATGGCCCGGTCTTCGTCGCCGCGTGGCTCGCGCTCACCGCCTGGCTATGGAACGACTTTGGTGGGATTGCCGCCGGCGCTTGGCAAGGCACGCGCAGCTGGCTGAAGGCGAGCATGCCCGCCGCGCCGACTCTCGGTCAGCGGATCGCCCTGCTCACGCTGGTGATTGCCCTCGTCCTGGTCGTAATACGTGCTCTGGATCCCGTGAACAGCGACGACGTCAACTGGGATGCACTGGCCTACCACATGTCCGGCGCCCAGGTATACGTGATGCATCACGAGTTTGTGCCCTTGCCCGATATGCCATTGGCCAACGGTCCCAGCGGGGTCGAGATGCTCTATATTCCCGCCTTCATCGCCGGCGTGGACAGCATCGGGGCCTCACTCGGCCTCTGCTCCGCCCTGCTGCTCTACCTTGCAACGTTCGCCCTTGCCCGGCGCCACTTTGGCCGCCGCACCGCGCGGCTCGCCCTCCTGCTGCTGTGCGCAAACATCTGGCAGCCCATTTATGCGCCGGAGGCGCAGACCGACTGCGCGAGCGCATTTGCCATCCTCTTGGCCCTCGGCGATGCCATGGCCTGGCTCAGTCAGAACCCAGGCACCGCAGTGCCCGTGCCCTGCCATGCGACCGCAGTCGCAGGCCCCGGACAACCGGCCGCAGCCGCCGAACGCTGCCATGCGACCGCAGTCGAAGGCTCTCGTACCGCAGTCGCAGGCTCCTACCGCCTTCTGATTCGTTCCGGCCTCTTGGCCGGGCTTGGCGTGTCCTTCCGCCTTACCAACCTGCCCGCCATTATCGCGCTCTTGGCCATGGTCGCCGCCGGCAGCCTGCTCTTCCTTGGCGGCACTTCCAAACAGCGAGCGGCGCGGACGGCATCCGCACCCCTGCTGTTTGGCGTGGCTGCGCTCCTGCCGCTCAGCCCGTGGCTGCTAAAGAACATGTTCTTCTTCGGCCGGCCGTTCTGGCCGGTCTCATTGTCGACGGCGGCACCCGTCTCAAACGGCTTCGCAGCGGCCAGCTCGGGATCTGAGTCGTGGCTGGCCCACGCGTGGTGGGTGGTAACCACACAGGTCCACCTGTACCTGACGTACGGCAGCTGGGCTTGTGTCCTGCTTCTGGCCGCTCCGCTGCTGCTGTTTCGGCAGGCTGGGCGGTCGCTCGTACTGTTCGTGCTTGTGGGTGGCGTTCTCTGGCTCACCTTCGTCCCTACCGACACGCCTCGGTACTACTTCGTGCCGATAGTAGCGGCAATTGTCCTGACCGCAGCTACCGTCGAGCCGATCTCCCACCTGCTAAACCTCCCTCGAAATATCGTGGAGATCTGCACTTCGGCGTACCTCATTGCAGACGCAGCCTGGGCCCTGGTTGTAGCAGCGATCCTCGCGGCCTATGAGCTGAATGCTTCTGCGGCGCTCGGCACGACTTCGACGTTCAGCTACCTCGCCCCTCTCGTGCGGCCCTACCAGGCGGAGGTGTTCGTCGATGAGTCGACCCCGCCTCGGTCGGTGGTCGCGATGGTGGGCGTCTCACGACCTTTCTATCTGGATAGAACTACCTGGGCGACTGGTATGGCCTGGATACAACATACCTGGGCGACCAGTACGGCAAGACCAGGCTGTCCCGGCTTGAAGGTGACGCCGCCGACCGCCGGCGTGAGCTCGCTTCCTGGTGCCGGGCCGGCGTGCGCTACGCAGTACTCGACCGCGGTGATGACGCGCTGGATAACCTCAGCTTAGCCCGCATCCGCCCTGCTGCAGCGTTCACCTGGCTCGAGCAGCCTGGACTGCACCCGAAGCTTCTCTTTAGCGCGGAGGGAGTCGACGTGCTGAGCGTTACTCCCTGTGAAGTCCGCGCGCCATGAGGCCAGTGGTCCTTGACAAAGCCCAAGCTCGTGGTACAATCGGCGTAGTACTAGTACATATTTTCTAGTATATCGTCAAAATCGAAACGCCACGCTCGCGCGACCGCAGTCTCCCCATACGCTGCCACCGAGAAGCGATCGCCTATCGGCCACCATGCTCAGTGTCGGGCCGGTCGCCCATGGCTGGGCTGTTTGACTTGCTCATCGTCATCGCCGCACCGCCGTAGACCTGCAGCTCCCTGTATTTCGTTACCGGCCCGAGCCCAACAGCCGAAGGGTGACACACAGCCACTGATCTCGCGCAGAAGCCTGTGGATGCCAAAGTAACGCTCGCACGCTATGCCGCAAACGCCTTACTGGCAAAACAAAGCCAGGCACTGCCCTTGCATCGCACCAGCAAAATGCGGAACAAAGCCACTGGCCTCGCTGCAAAGCCCGGACATCAAAACAAAGCCAGATGCCGCCGACCCATAACAGCAAGGAGTGCGAAAGGATGACAATCACAGTCTTCGCCCTCCGTGGGCCTGGCACGTGAAACGAAGCCAAACGCGCACCGCACTCTGCGCTCGCGAAACAAAGCCAGACGCCGCTCGTATGTGCGTGGAATACCAAACGAACCCAATCGCAAGGCCTGCAGGTGCGGAATGCAAAACAAAGCCAGGTACTGCTCGACCCGCATCAGGCTTGACTCGACGGTACGTTCCATCGAAGAGCTCCACGCACGCTAACTGCGTGCTCTTCGCGCTCGCCTCAACCGCCTTCGAAGTGCTGCTGGCAGGTGCTCATGCTAGCCATCGACAACCGGTCATCGCACGGCTATCCTGGAGTGGCAATGGGCGTCGGTGCACAGATGTGTAAGCGTGCATGAAGGGCATGGTCCTCGCAGGCGTTAGAGCAACTCGGCTGGGGACGCTCACCAAATCACCGTCCAAGCAGCTGCTGCCGGCGTACGACAAGCCGATCATCGACTGCCCCCGCATCCGGCGGCGAGCATACGTGGAGTCGCCAGAACCAAGAGGAGAATGATGAGACTACTCGTCACCGGCGGAGCAGGCTTCATCGGCTCGAATTTCGTGCGCTACTGGCTTGCCAACCATCCCCAGGACGACGTTGTCAATCTCGATAAGCTCACCTATGCCGGCAATCTGGCAAGCCTGGGAGATGTGGCCGGTAACCCCCGGTATTCCTTCGTGCGCGGCGACATCTGTGATGCCGGTACTGTGCGCGTAGCGATGAACGGGATCGACGTCGTGGTGCATTTCGCTGCAGAGACACATGTCGACCGGTCGATTGCCGACCCATCGTCATTTGTAAGGACAAACGTGCTGGGCACGCAGGTGCTGCTCGATGCAGCCCTGAAATGCGGCGTGCGCCGGTTCCACCACGTCTCCACCGACGAGGTGTTTGGCGCCCTGGAGCTGGATACCCCGGCGAGGTTCACGCCGGAGACCGCGTATGCGCCTCGCAGTCCCTACGCCGCCAGCAAGGCTGGCTCAGACCACTTGGTTCGTGCGTATCACACTACCTACGGCCTGCCGGTGACGATCACGAATTGCTCGAACAACTTCGGTCCGTTCCAGTACCCCGAGAAGTTCATACCGATGGCCATCACCAACCTGCTTGAGGACCGGCCGGTCCCTGTATACGGCGATGGACTGTACGTGCGCGACTGGCTCTACGTGGAGGATCACTGCAGGGCAATCGAGCTCGTGCTGCTCAAAGGCCACATTGGAGAGACCTACCTCGTCGGGGGCATGACCGAGCTGCATTCAAACCTCGAGGTCGTCCGGAAGCTGCTGAGGCTGCTCGGTATGGCTGAGGATTACATCGAGCACGTGGAAGACCGCCCTGGGCACGACCGCAGGTACGACGTCGACTGGTCGAAGATTCGGGACAAGCTGGGCTGGAAGCCGCTCTGCGGCTTCGACGAATGGCTGGCGCTCACTGTCGCGTGGTACCACGATAATCCTGCCTGGTGGAAGCCGCTCAAGCACGCATGATGTGCCAGGCTGAAGTCACTGCGCCTGGTTCACAGCCAGCCCCGTTTTTCGAGTCCGACACAACCCAGCCGGCTGCCGCCGGCATGTTTGGTGCCCGACCCGCAAGCGCACTGCGCACCCCCGCGGGGCCGGAAGCTTCGCCCCAGTAACCGATTTTCGCATGGACATGGGGGTGGATTTGCTCTACGATTGTACATGTTTCTGGCAGGTAAGGAGCTATTGGTGGCAGTGGCAGACCCCTTCACGCGTTGCAGTATTCTATCCTACCGGACAGATCCCATCATCGCCGCCTTCTGCTACTCGCATCCATCCCCGCTGCGGGCCTTCTAGGCTGGATTCTCTGGCTCGGCCAATACACGGTGTATCTGGCCATCGACAACGGGCATGCGTCACGATATTGTTGAGTGGCAATGGGGATTTGTGGCGTGCGGAAGAGGGCTGGGCATCGGGCGGCGGGGCATTCTGGTTGGGAGATCCTCCGGCATGCTTGAAACAGCAGGTAGGGACCAGAGCCGTCTGGCCACGGCACCCACCCCAAGGTTCACGCCTGCCCTGGCCGTAGCGATCTCGGCGTTGCTCGTTGCCCTCCACCTGCTTGCCCTGCATCAAGGCATTCACTGGGCCTCGCCCCTGCTTCTTGGCGACCACCTGTTCGGATTGCTCTTTGCCGTAGCTACACTGTGGTACGCGTTCGCGCTAGGCCGCCGACTCTGTGGACCCTTGCTCGGGCTCTCCGATGACGCGCTCACGGAGAATCTGGCCGCGGTGGCCCTGGGGCTGGGTCTGCTCTCCACCGGCATCCTCTGTGCGGGGTTCCTCCGCCTCTACTACGGCCCGGTATTCTTTGTCGCGTGGATCGTGCTCAGCGCCTGGCTACGACCAGATCTCGCGTCAGCGGTGACTGGAGCCATCCAGGGCACGCGCGCCTGGCTGCGCGCCGGCGCGCCCACGGCGCCGACAGTGGGGCAACGGCTCGCGCTGCTCATTCTGGTGCTTACAATTGCGCCAGTCCTCGTCCGCGCCATGGATCCGGTCAATGGCTATCTCTTGAACTGGGATGCACTGGCCTACCATCTGGCGAGCGCCAAGGTCTACCTCATGCAGCAGCAGATCGTGCCACTGCCCGACATGCCGCTTGCAAACGCCCCGTCCGGGGTGGAGATGCTGTACCTTCCGGGGCTTATCGCCGGAGTCACCAACATCGGCGAGACGCTCGGCGTCTGTTTCGCCCTGCTGATGTACCTCGCGACCTTCGCGCTAGCCAGGCGCCACTTCGGCTCGCGTACCGCTTGGCTCAGCCTGATGCTGCTCGGCTCGGTCTACTGGCTGGTGATCCTGATGCCAGAGTCGCTGACCGATTTCGCCAGCACTTTCGCGCTCATGCTGGCCCTTAATGACGCCATCGCCTGGCTGGACCCGATTTCGGGCATGCACCCGGGACCGCGCGCATCTTGCTCGCCTTCGCCCGATCTGCGCTTGCGCACCTTAGCCCCTGCTGAGGTGCCTCTATTTCCGCTGCGCTCGGCCTCCCCGGCACGACGGGCGGGCACGACACCCACAGCCACCGGCGCCATTGGTCTAGAGTGCGGCCACGCGACCGCAGTCACAGGCTCTAACCGCCTCTTAATCCGAGCGGGTCTGCTTGGGGGCCTAGGCGTCTCGTATCGGCTCACTAGCCTCCCCGGCCTTGCCGCGCTGGCAGTCACCGTGACTCTGGTCACACTCCTTTTCATTGGCGGCACAGCCCAGCAGCGACTCAAGAACGCTCTGTACGGTACCACCATCCTGTGCGCAGCCTCGGTGCTGGTGCTGGGTCCATGGCTGTTAAAGAACCTATACTTCTTCGGCCACCCACTTTGGCCAATCGCCATAGCCACCACAACGCCGGTCTCCGACGGAGTTGCCGCTTCAGCGGCCGGCCCCGCCTCATGGCTGGCGCACGTGTGGTGGATCGCATCTACCCAGGTCAACCTATACCTGCGGACCGGCAGTTGGGCTTGCATCCTGCTGCTCGCCGCACCGCTACTGCTGCTCCGGCATGCAGGCCGCGTGCTCGTCTTGTTCTTGCTGGTAGGCGGCGCGCTGTGGCTTGCGTTTGTGCCGGACGACACGCCCAGGTATTACCTCATGCTGATTGCGCTGGCCATCGTGCTGGCAGCAGCCGCGTTCCGCGCACTGGTCGCACTGCTGCACGTCCCAGGAGCGCTGGTCGAAACGATTGTCGTTTGCTACCTCGTCGTCGACGCACTCTGGGCATTTGGTGTTGGCGCTGGCCTTAGTGCCAGGCAGCAGAACCTGCCGGCGGCCCTTGGCGCTATTCCAACCTACGATTACCTTGCGCCGCTAGTGCGCCCCTACAAAGCTGAGGTCTTCGTGAACGAGTCGACACCGCCGGCATCTGTAGTCGCCATGGTCGGCGTTACGCGCAGCTTCTACCTGGACCGGCCCTTCGTCGGCGACTGGTATGGCGCGATCAGGCTGTCCCGGCTAGAAGCCGACGCCGCCGACCGGAAGCGCGAGTTCGCCTCTTGGTGCGGCGCTGGCGTGCGATATGTCGTTTTCGACCGTGGCGATGACACAAATGACAATCTCAAGACTGCTAGGATCCGGCCCGCCACGACGTTCGCCTGGCTCAGCCAGCCAGGGCTCAATCCGCGGCTACTCTTCAGCGCCAATGGCGTCGACGTGCTCAGCGTAACGCCCTGCAGCGTGCGCTAGCGTGTCACGGGACTTGCCAAAACGACCCCACGAACGGCAATACTAGCCAGCACGCGGCACTCAGCCACAGCCAGGCCTTGGAACGGAGCAGCGCGCCGTCCGATGCTGGGATGCAGTACAACGCTGCCAGCACCACGCCCGCCGAGATCCGCCCGGCGTCGACGTAATGCTGGGCCGAGGACGGTGCCAGGAGCACCACGAACAACAGCACGTTGGCCAGCAGCACCCACACGTCCGGCTTCAACAGAGTGCCGCGGAGCGCCAAGAGCCCAGCGCAGCCGCAGATGATTCCCGGTAGGAAGACGCACAGGATCACGCCTACCTGTGCCGCTTGCCATGGATACGAGGCCAAGATGCCGCCAAACGGTCGCAGTTCCACGAGGTCGCTCCGCAGGCCTGCTGAGCCCAGTGCGATTGCCAGGAAGGCCTTGTAGACAAGAAAGGGCCCTGCCGCAATCGCCGCGAACAGCCCAGCCGCACGCAAGCGCGTTGGTCGAGTACCTTCGGCGCCCCAGCCGCAGACCAGGCCGGCCGCATAGAGCAGCGGGAACACCAAAGAGGTTTCCCGGCTCAGCGCAGCCAGCGAAAATGCGGCGGCAGACCACCAAAGCCGGTTGCGGCCGCCATACTCGAACAGGTACGCACCACATGCCACGAGCGCATAGCACAGGGGCTCGGTCAGGTCGAGCAATACGCCCAGCATCAATCCCGGATATAGTCCATAGATGAGCGAGTACCACACCGACCGCTTCTTGCGCGCCAGCCACGCCGCTACTGCCAGCGTCCCGAGCACCATCGCCGCGAGATTGATTCCTACCATGGCAAACGGTATGGCCTGCGTCTGGCCCAAAGCCAACAGCCGCGCCAGCATCGGGTAGAGAATGCGCGTGTACCGGTACGCAGGCACGTCCAGGTACGAAGCGGCGTGCAGCGGATCGAGCGCGATGTAGTAGCAGTATTGCCCGTCGTAGCCGCCCACCGACCCGTGCTGTACCACGTACGAATCGACCACGATCAGCGCGCTGCCGTGACCATGTTCAATGTATTTTCGGCCCTCGTGGATGAAGTCCCGCGCATCGTGGCTAACCGGTAGCAGCAGGAACAGCCACACCGCGTAGAGCACTAATACCAGCCCAGCAGGGCCCACGGGGCTGCGCAGCAGCGAGCGCCGCGTCCCCACGGTCCCTACGGCCGGCGTAAGCATCATAGGTTAATCCAAGTAGATGGCAAGATTTGCGGCATTGGCGAAGTCGCCCAACCAAATATAGCCGGATTGAGGCCGGCTGCCGATAGCACGGTCTGGTCGTGCGCTTCCTGAAGCTGGTACCATGCAGCGAAAATACCTTGCGCATTCGCGGAATTCGGAATGGCATAGAGGACCTCCGGACACGTCCGGATGTATGTAGTCGCGTAATGGGAGTCTGTAATGGCCGACACCATCATGTTTCAAGATGAGGCGATCGAACGCTTGGTCCTGGATGCCTTCGATGAGATGTGCGCGGACGCGGGTATCGAAGGCGCCTGGGCCGATGAAGGTCCAATGAGCCTGGCACTCGTGCCCGATCCTCTGCGGCTCGGCGCGGTAGTCGACCTGTGGATGCGCATCGAGAACCGCGAAGAGACCCTCAGGCAGGGCTTCGTGGAACGCACCAGCATCCTTGGCAGTCACCAGCTTGAAGCGCCGCAAAATGAGGTCGAAGACTCTGCTGACGATGCGGAATCTGACGAAGGCGATGAGGAATACGAAGAGATCGTGGAACCGCTGCTCGACGAGCTCGAGCTGCGGGGACGCCTGCTCGGGGATGTGCTGAATACCGTGAGCCAGCAGCTCTCGGATCGCCGGGGAGCGCTCGAGCTGGGCGAGGAGTTGTCCGATATCGCCGCCGTGCGCGACGCCATGATCGAGGCCATCAACGTCAGCTTTGCGGATGACCGGCTCGCCGAGCTCTGGGCAAATGGCACCTTCATCAGCGATGAGCAGAGCTAATACGCCTTAGCGAAGATCAGGCGCTTTCCAATTCCGGGCCGCCCGCAGCGCACGCACACTCCCGCCTCGGCCGAAGCCGCGAACGGGATACAGCGCGCGGTCGCCTTTGTGTCGTCCTTGATCGCCTGCTCGCACGCGGCATCCCCGCAGTGGTGCGCGTTGAGAAATACATTCCGGGAGGCAATCTCTCGCACGAACGTCTCGTAGTCGTCCACGTTCAGCGTGAGCAACTCGCGCAGCTCGAGCGCGCGGCGGAAAAGGCTGGACTGAATCTCATCGAGCAACGCCGGAACGCGGTCCGGCAGCGCAGCGATTGGCGCTGACTCCTTAGTTCGCAAGTCGCGTCGGGCGAGCACGACCTGACCCGCGGCAATATCACGAGGACCGATCTCCATGCGCAACGGCACGCCCTTCATCTCCCACTCGTTGTACTTGAAACCGGGCGTCAATTCCTCACGCGCATCGACCTTTACCCGTACTTTGGCACCTAAGATCTGCTCGATGCCCGCAACGGCTGCGAGCACTGTGGTGCGTTCCTCGGGCTTGCGCGCAATTGGCACGATAACCACCTGAATTGGCGCTACGCGGGGCGGTAAGATGAGCCCAGCCTCATCACCATGCGTCATGATGATCGCGCCGATAATGCGCGTAGAAAGGCCCCAGCTCGTTTGGTACGGATGCTGCCGAATGCCTTGGTCTCGGGTCTGGTACTCGATCTCGTACGCTCGCGTGAAGTTCTGCCCAAGGTTGTGCGAAGTGCCCGACTGCAGTGCGCGGCCATCAGACATCATGGCCTCGATGGAGATGGTGTAGTCCGCGCCGGCAAACTTCTCACTCTCGGTCTTGCGTCCGGGAATCACCGGGATTGCCAGCCACTCCTCGGCCAGCGTGCGGTACACGCCGAGCATCTTCTCCGTTTCCTCGGCGGCTTCGTCCGCAGTCGCGTGAAAGGTATGGCCCTCCTGCCAGAGGAACTCAGTAGTGCGAAGGAAGAAGCGCGTGCGCATCTCCCAGCGCATCACATTGGCCCACTGATTGACCAGCACAGGCAAATCCCGCCACGACTGGATGTAACGCTTGTAGGTCGAGCAAATGATCGTTTCAGAGGTGGGGCGCACCGCCAGGCGCTCCTCGAGCTCGGCGCCGCCAGCATGCGTCACCCAGGCCACCTCCGGCGCGAAGCCCTCGACGTGCTCGGCCTCCTTCATGAGGAAGCTTTCCGGAATCAACAAAGGGAAGTACATATTCTGGTGGCCGGTAGCCTTAATCATGTCGTCGAGCGCACGCTGCACGTGCTCCCACAAGGAATAGCCATACGGCCTGATGATCATGCAGCCGCGCACAGGAGAGTAGTCGGCGAGCTCGGCCTTCCGCACGATGTCCGTGTACCACTCGCTGAAGTTCTCACTCTTGCGAGCGATTTGGTCGGGAACCATGGTGATTTCATCATTCATACCGGCAGAATCTCCTAACAGGTCAAGGTTGTGGTTGAATTGGCAACGCCAACTATCTCGCGGACGTTCATGACGCCGTGTGCACGCATCCAGAGAGGGAGCCCGTCGAGAACACGCTCGACGGCGGTCGGGTCGGCGAAAGAAGCCGTGCCAACCTGCACGGCAGTGGCACCGGCCATCATCAACTCCACAGCATCCTCGACCGTCATTATGCCGCCGACACCGACGATCGGGATGGACACCACCTGAGCTACCTGATAGATCATGCGCACCGCGATGGGCCTGATTGCCGGGCCCGAGAGCCCGCCGGTAACGTTGCCCAGGTACGGCTTTCTCGCTTCAATGTCGATGCTGAGCCCTAGCACGGTGTTGATCAAGGTCAGAGCATCGGCGCCCGCCTCCTCCACCGCGGCGGCGACGTGCCGGATATCGGACACGTTCGGCGTGAGCTTGACGATGAGCGGCAGGCTGCAAGCGGACCGCACCTCACGGGTCAGCTCGGCTGCAAGCGCCGGGTCGGCACCAAACGCCATGCCACCGCACGCCACGTTTGGGCATGAGATGTTCAGTTCGACAGCAGCAATTCCGGGAACACCATCCAGAGCCTGTGCCACGCCTACATAGTCCTCGACTGCTTCGCCGGCCACGTTTACCACGACGGGCACCGTCCATTTGGCCCACAGCGGCGCCTTCTCCCGCACCACTGCCTCGATCCCAGGGTTCTGCAAGCCCACAGCATTCAACATGCCTGCCGGCGTCTCGACGACACGCGGCGGCTCGGCGCCGCGCCGGGGCCTCAAAGTCGTACCCTTGACGAAGATCGCGCCTAGTCGCTGAATGTTAACCAGGCGGGCGTACTCGATACCGTAGCCAAAGGTGCCGGACGCGGCACATATGGGGTTCTTGAGGGCGAGTCCAGATGGATGTGACGGCGCCAAATTCACGCCCAACTCTAGATGGCCGCTATCGGCGTTAAGCTCCCCGGTGAAGGCAGGCGTCTGCTTCACAATAACCAACCGTCACTTTCACCCACCGTTGGGCTTCCCGACAGGCACCGAGAAGCCGATATGATCCGAACGCAGGTTGGCGTGCGCCACGACAAAGTCAGTCTCCCCACCAGTCTACCGGTGGTAAAGGCGGCGACGACGCTCACGAGCCCAGTACAGCAAGACCACTACCACGAGCGCCGGCAAGAACAACGCCAGCACGAATCTCAGAATCTCGCCGACAACCAGCACGGCTACCAGGCCGGCAATCGAGTAAGCCAGTAGACGAATTCCGGGCTCTCCGACAAGACCCACTATGCCCAAGGGACGCGCTGGTTCTACCGACCAGCCGCGCGCGCCGGGAAGCACGACACCGCATGCCGGACACCACGCGTCTTCATCCTTTGTGCGCGCCCCGCATCGCGGACAGTACATCTGCCGTCTCCTCAGAAGCCCCAGCCGATGATACCCCAACCGCTATGCAGTGTCTAACGCTATGCAGGGTCTAACACCACGCACATCCGTATGCGCGGTCTTCCCAGTCGCCTCACAACGGGGCCCTGTGCCGGTCATCGCAATGGGGGGCGACCTCGCAAGGTAATGCTCGCGTGCCCATCGGCCACGCGGCTAGGTTTTGACCCCTACACCGCGCACTGCTACGCTTGGAGTAACACAGCAAATGTCGAGTAACTCAATCGCTTTTAGCGGTGGCGGAGAAGGATGAGATGGGAAGAATCTACAACGACCTTTCAGAGACCATAGGGCGGACCCCACTGGTACGGTTGAACCGGGTGACCGATGGCTCGCCGGCACGAGTGCTAGCAAAGCTCGAGTACTTCAACCCGGCCGGCAGCGTTAAGGACCGCATAGGCGTGAGCATGATCGCCGAGGCCGAGCGCCAGGGGCTGATCAGCCCTGGTAAGACCACGATCATCGAGCCTACGAGTGGCAATACAGGCATCGCTCTCTCTTTTGTCGCTGCTGCAAAAGGCTACAAACTGATTCTGACGATGCCCGAGACCATGAGCATCGAGCGGCGGCAGCTGCTGAAAGCACGCGGAGCCGAGCTGGTACTTACTCCCGGCGCCAACGGAATGCCCGGAGCCATCGCCAAGGCAACCGAGCTTGCGGCAACGATCCCGGACTCGTTCATTCCCCAGCAGTTCGAAAACCCCGCGAATCCCAAGATCCATCGCGAGACTACCGCGGTGGAGATATGGGAAGACACAGAGGGCGCCGTGGACATCGTCGTCGGTGGCGTGGGGACGGGCGGCACGATTACCGGGGTGGGCGAGGTGCTGAAGCAGAAGAAACCCGGCGTACAGATTATCGCGGTCGAGCCGGCTGAATCACCGCTGCTATCGGGCGGAACACCTGGGCCGCATAAGCATCAGGGAATCGGTGTGCCATTCGTGCCGAAGATCTTGAATAGGGGCGTGATCGATGAGGTGGTTCAGTCGTCAGTGGAGCAAGCGACTGCCGCGTCACGGAGGCTGGCCGTGGAGGAGGGCATCCTCGTAGGTATCTCCAGCGGTTCGGCGCTCAGCGCGGCGTTGCGCGTGGCCCAACGGCCCGAGAACGCTGGCAAGACCATCGTCGTGGTCCTACCAGACACCGGGGAGCGGTACCTCTCCACGTTCCTCTACCAGCTAGACTAGCTAACCTTCTTGCGCTTGTTGGCCACGTAGTCGACCAATATGTACTCGCCGAGATTGTCGGGCGTAGCGAAGAATGCCCGACCCCGGTTGAGCTTGGTCATCTGCCCAACGAAGTCCGTCAGGTAGTAGCCGCTTTCAAGCATGAAGGTGTTGATCACGATCTGGTCCCGCGTGCAACGGATGACCTCGCGCAGCGTCTCCTGGATCGTCCTATAGGTCGGCGGGTAGTTGAACATAGGGTGCCCACCTTCAAGGTGGGTCGTCGGTTCACCGTCGGTGATGACGATTATCTGCTTGTTGCGCGCCTTGCTCCGGGCGAGGAACTGCCGGCCGATCATGAGCGCGTGCTGCAGATTGGTGCCATAATTATAGTCATCCCAGTTAATGCCGGGCAGATCATCGGGCTTGATCTCGCGTGCTAGGTAGGAGAAGCCCACGATGTGCAGCACGTCGCGCGGGAACTGCCCCTTGATCAAGCTGTGCAGGGCGATGGCAACTTTCTTTGCGGAGGCAAAGCAACCATTCAAGAACATGGATCGACTCATGTCCAGCATGAGTACCGTGGCCGCTTGCGTGAGCAGCTCGGTACGGTAGACCTCGAAATCCTCCGGCTGCAGGTGCAGCGGCGTGCCCTTGCCTTGCCGCTGCACCGCGTTCATGGCAGTCTTTTGGATATCTAGCAGGAAGGGATCGCCGAAGTCATAGCGCTTGGTGACATCGATCTGCTCGCCACCCGCGCCGCGGAAGGGCGTTGCATGCCTCCCGAAGCTGTCGCGCTTCAGCTGCCCAAATACATCCCGCAGGGCCTTCTGACCAATCTTGCGCACGCCCTGCGGCGTGAGCTCGTAGCCGCTGTCAGTCTTCTTGATGTACCCTGCTTCCTCCAACATCTTGGTCAGCTGTTGCAGCTGCTCGAGTTGCTTCGCGGCGTCAGGACCAAGGGTATCCTGCACCTTGGAAGGATCGATGTCCTCGATACCCTCCCCGTTTTGTGCGGCCCGCATTTGCGCTTCAAGCTCGTCCATCGCCTGGAGCCGCTCCATCATCGCCATGGCCTCAACCATCGACAGCGGCTCGTCACCACGGAATGCGTACCGCTGCCGGCCCTGCTGGTTTGGGAAAAGCTGGCTTAGGTTACCGGCGAGGCGAGCCAGATCGGCTCGCAAGCGATCGTCGCCGATGAGACTCTCCATCATCTGCTGTAGCTGGTCTCTCATTTCAGGAGACATGCTATCCATGACGGCATGCATGGCTGCCATGCGGCGCTGAAGCTGGTCGAGAAGCTCATCCAGTGTATTGACGCCGGGGAACATATCCCCGTACTTGTCCATGAACTCATCGAACTTCGGCTCGCGGCCCTGCAGGCGATCCTCGAGCATTTGATTGAGGTCGCGCACCATATCGCGTGTGCGCTGTAGATCTTCAGCGGTGATGCTTTGGATGGCCTGCTGCATGCCTTGGAAGTACGACTGCATCACCTGCTGCTTCAGCTGCTCTCGCAGTGCATTGAACTTGTCCCGCGCCTCGCTGTCCATGAAGTCGTACTGCGAGAGTGCTTGAAACCTCTGTGGCACGCTCTCGGGCAGGGCATCCAGGAACTCCTGCTTCTTCGCGGCCATGCCCTCGAGCATCTTGCGCAACGTCTCGTTATCGTCTGCCGACGTCTGCTCCCGCGAAGCGGGCGGCGGCTGCCTGCTCTCATCGAGCCGGCGGTCTATGCCCTGGCGCTCTGTGTCGACAATGTCTTGAAGCTGCTTCTTCAAGTCGTCCATAATGGAATTCAGATTATGGCGGCTAAGAGTCGCCTGCCGCTGCATCCGCAGACGCTCAATCAGCTGCTTCATGCCCTCGAGTCGATCGCCCAGTTTACCCTCATCGCCGAGGCGAAACATACGTTGCAGCGCACGCTGCAGATCGCCGTCGTCCAGCAGGTCGTCAGACATGGCGTTCATGAGATCATGCGCATCAAACGGGTCAATCTGCTGAGTGTTGTCCCACTCCGAATACCGGTAGTCGCTGTTTAGGTTCATGCTGCGACCTCTAAGGCGAATCTAGCCTGCGACTGCGGTCGCATGGCAGCGCACGCCGGCTGCGGCCGGGCGCAATCGCTGTTCAATTGGAAAACATTGGCGCGCGTCACTTGTGGTAACGAATGCCTCCAGGCTTACGGTCCTTGTTGAGCTTCCGATTGAGATGGACGCCCTCGAGCACGAACTCCACGGCAGCTGCCGCGCTCGCCGGGTTCCCCTGGGCGTTGAGCTTGGTCACCGCTGCACGGAGCCCACGCACCTCGGAGACTTGCTGCACGTACTGCATTGCAGCCATGCCGTCGCTCGTGTCCACTCCGAACCCGCGCTCAAAGTTCGCTAGCAACTCATCAAATTCCTGCACGAGGAAGTACCGGTTGAACACGTTCAGGATCGCACCCTGAATCATGCGGTCGATAATGCGCTCTTCGCTGGCTTCACCCACAGTCTCCAGCTCTATCTTGCCGGCAGTCGACGCGATGACCGCGGGCAAATCGCTGATCCGCGGCGCCGCATGCCGCTCGCCCAGACGAATGGCGCGACGAATTGCGTTGCTCAGCACGTTCTCGTAGTTGCAAATGGATACACGTACACTCACGCCAGACCGCTTGGAGATGTCGGCATTCTTCCGCGCTAGATGCGTAATCTCGGCGATAATCTCCTTCATGTACTTCGGGTATGACACCTCAAGTTCGTCGGCCACGGGCGGAGTTGCCTCCTGCTCCATGATGGCCATTTCGTGCTCGATGGTGCGAGGATAGTGCGTTCGTATCTCTGAGCCAATCCGGTCCTTCAGAGGCGTGATGATCCGTCCACGGTTCGTGTAGTCCTCGGGGTTCGCGCTGGCCACCACGTACACGTCGAGCGGCAGTCGCACCTTGTAGCCACGGATCTGCACGTCGCGCTCTTCCATGATGTTGAGCAAGCCGACCTGGATGCGTTCGGCCAGGTCGGGCAGCTCGTTGATGCAAAAGATGCCGCGGTTCGTGCGCGGAATCAGCCCATAGGCGATAGTCATTTCGTCTGACAGGTAGCGCCCCTCAGCTACCTTGATCGGGTCAATCTCACCGATCAAATCGGCTATGGTGATGTCAGGCGTGGCCAGCTTCTCGCCGTAGCGATCGCCGCGTGCGAGCCAAGCGATCTCCACGCTGTCGCCCTCATCCGCCACACGTTGCCTGCACGCGATGCATACCGGCGCGAAGGGATTGTCGTTGATCTCGCACCCGGCAATGGCCGGCATCGTCTCATCCAGTAGGTTGACTAAACTTCGAGCGATACGTGTCTTTGCCTGACCGCGCTCGCCCAGCAGCACAATGTCTTGGCCGGACAGAATCGCATTCTCGACCTGGGGAATGACGGTTTCGTCATACCCCACGACGCCGGGAAACAGCTCCTCGCCGGTCTTCATCTTTGCGATGAGATTGGCGCGCATTTCCTGCTTGATTGTTTGGAGCTGGTATCCGCTAGCACGTAATTGCCCTATAGTTTGCGGCTGGCTCATTCTATGCTCCCACGGTGAGCTTGTGCAGAAGGCGCAATCACTCTTGCGCAGTCATGGTGGCCGGAAACCCGAACACTGTGATTGAACGGGTGGCCATCCGCCGTCCGTTGATGCGGGATGGGGCCGATTCGCAAGACCCCATGGGTGGATACAGTCCAGTGTACCCCTGGTACGAATGCCGGACAACAACTACTCGACTGAACCGACCTGGACCACGCAGTAGCGTACAGAACCCCGTGCTACACTGAAAACATGTTTAGGAAATGGTGATCGGCCCGATGCTCGAGCACACGCCAGTGTTGTGCATGGAAGACAATAGGAGTCCGAAGAATGGATACTGAAGAGTTCTTGCCCAGGCTCGCGCTGGCCGGCGGATTGGTTGCCGCCATCGTCATCTACCGACGGCTCCGCAGTGATGGTGAAGTTGTTTCCACGCCAGCCAGAGAGACGAGCCCCATGCCCAAGGTGGCTGAAGCAGGCGGCACGATCGCCAAACAGGGTCAAAGCTTGGTCGAAGGTGTGCTCGATAACATCGCCGATCAGGCGCTCAAGGAACTGAAGGTAGTCCTGAAGGATGGGCTCAAGCGGCTAGAGAAGACGGTCGACGCGCTCTAAGGCTCGCGGAGCCAAGTGCCGCTTTGCCCGCCGGTCTTCTCGAGCAACTTGATCGCTTCGATAGTGATGCCGCGCTCAATTGACTTCACCATGTCGTAGATAGTGAGTGCTGCAACACTGGCGGCGGTTAGCGCCTCCATCTCTACACCCGTCTGCGCCGTCGTCCGCACCTCGGCGCGGATCTGCAGCCGATCGCCATCCCAACCGAATGAGAGCGACACGCCACTCAAAGGCAGCGGATGGCACAACGGGATAATCGTGGGCGTGGCCTTGGCTGCCATGACACCGGCGACTTGCGCAACGGCCAACGCATCGCCCTTTTTCACAATGCCGTCACGTATTGCGCGGGCAGCAGCAGGACCAAGCTTCACGATCGCTTGGGCAGTCGCCACACGCGCTGTAACCGGCTTTGCCGTAACGTCAACCATTCTGGCCCGGCCTTCGTCGTCGAGGTGCAGATCGCTCGTCATGGCAAGTCCAGTCGTAAGCCATCGTAGGCAAGCGCCACATGGTCGGGCAGCGCGAGATCGACGCCAGCGTGCAGGGTCGTATGCGTTAGGTGCGTGAAGTACGTCTGCTTTGGCTTGAGCATGGCCACCATCTCCAGCGCCTGCTCGAAATTGAAGTGGGTAGGATGGGGCTCGCGCCGCAACGCATCGAGAATGAGCACATCAAGGTCCTGCAGCAGCACCCGCGACGCGGGAGGAATGTGGTTCGTATCCGTCACGTAGGCGGCGCCGTCCACGCGGTACCCAAACACCGGCGTTTCCCCATGCCACACCGGGACCGGTGTGACGGTCCGGCCGAACAGGTCGAAAGGCCCGTCAATCCCGTGGAGCTCCAGCGATGGGATGCCGCCTCCCGTCATCTGGCGGGCGAAGATGTACGGATAGCGCACCTGAATCGACCTCAAGACGTGTGGCGCAGCATAGATCGGCACGGGACGGTTCAGCAGCTCATTGAATCGGCGCACGTCGTCAATGCCGTGCAAGTGGTCCGCGTGATCGTGCGTATACAGCACTGCTTCCGCATAATCGATGCCAGCCGCGACAAGCTGAAGCCGTAGCTCGGGCGACGTATCGATGAGCGCGTTGTGACCATCGATGCAGAAAACCGCCGATGGTCGGGTGCGCCGGTCACGCGGGTCCGACGACGTGCACACCTCGCAGTGGCAGCCAATCATGGGTACCCCATGACTCGTGCCACTTCCAAGTATCGTAATCGAAAGCATAGCCCGCCGATTACCCCTTCAGCGCGTGCTCGAACGAGGCTCTGACTGAATCATCAGGAGACCCATAGCACCAAGACCAACATGTGTACCTATGACCGGTCCCAGCAAGGCGCTTGGCACCTCGGATCCGAGACTTGGCACGAGGAGCGACCGGAACTCGTCCACGAGCGCGGGCGGGCTCGAGTGCAGGATATGCATGCCCTCGAGTGGCGCCAGGCTGCGTGCCTTCGCGGCAATTTCCTGCAGAGCGCGTGCCGTGGTCCGCGCTCGCAGCAATGGGGTAACCACGCCGCCCTCCAAGCTGACTATGGGTTTGACGTTCATGAGCGTTCCCAACATGCTTTGGGCCCGTCCGATGCGGCCACCACGTTCAAGGTGCGCCAGGTTATCGATCATGATGGCGATGTGGCTCCGATCGCGCAGGTTCTCGACGACCTCCACTATCTCACTGGATGCCTTACCCTCCTCGGCTAGCTTCGCTGCGGTGATTGCCAACGTACCGACAGCCATTGACGCTAGCCTGGAGTCGACAAGGCGAACCTTCAAACCCGCGACGTGCTGTGCCGCCGCGCCTGCGCACGCAAAGGTACCGCTCAGCCCCGCCGAGAGGTGAATCGATACCACCTCCATACCCTCGTCGCGAAGCTGTTCGTAGGCACGTTCGAAGAGGCCTACGGGCGGTTGGGACGTTCGGGGAAAGTGCGCGGAGGTGCGAAGGAATTTGTAGAACGCTTCGGCATCAATGTCTTCGCCGTCGACGTATGTGTGGTCGCCAAAGTGTACCGACAACGGCACCACGGTGATGTGGAGCGCGCGGGCCACATCGTTGGGAATGTCGGCGGCACTATCGGTTACGACGCGAACACGGGCCATCTGTGGTGTCCGTCCACTCACTCAAGCGACATCACGAATTGGTAGTGCGGCTGGCCACCCTCGTGCAGCTCAACTGCCAGTTCAGGGTAACGACGCGCCAATGTCTGCAGCAAAAGCTGTGCGGACTCGGCGGTACTGTCCTCGCCTGCGTATAGCGTAAGGATCTCGCATCGATCGAGTGGCATAGTCTCGAGAAGATCGGTAATTACCGACGCAACATCAGTGCCGGCCACGGTGAGCCTACCGTCGACAATGCCCAGGTAGTCGCCTTTGACTACCTGAAGAGAATCTATCTCGGCATCTCGCACCGCGGTAGTCACTTCAATCGTTCGCACGCCGTCAGCCGCGGCTCGCATCGTATCTAGCATCTGCTCGAGTCCCTCATCAAAGCGAACTGCTAGTAAGGCCGCAATACCCTGTGGCATGGTATTCGTCGCAAGCACTTCTACGCGTTTGCGACTCAAGCTGGCGGCCTGCCGTGCCGTGCTCACGACATTGTCATTGTTCGGCAGCACAACCACCGTGTCCTGAACGCACGACTGGATAGCAGCCAGGATTTGTTGCGTGCTCGGGTTGATCGTCTGCCCCCCAGGCACTACGGTGGCGCCCAGGCTCCGGAAAAGTGACACGAATCCCGCGCCGCTGGCAACTGCCGCTATGCCGACAGGCAAGCTAGTGTCACTTGACCCGTCCGCGGCGTCCACAGCGGTACTGGTAGTCGGCGGCCTCAAGACTTCGTGCGCGAATACGTCGTGCTGAGCCTGCATGTCCTGCACCTTGACCTGTCGAAGCCTACCGTGTCGGGCGGCCACGCTCAGCACGCGCCCCGGATCCTCCGCATGAATATGCACTCGCAGCACGCTGCCGTCACCGACCACAAGGAGCGAGTCGCCAAGGGCAGCGAGCTCGGATCGCACGTCCAGCTCGGAAAGCCCAGCGCCTTCTATGACACACTCCGTACAGTAGCCAAAGGCCGATTCGCGGTGCCCAACATGAGCATGCGTCGGAGCGGCCTCTCGACCGGCAGCGACAGCATCAACCACGTCAGCGGTGTCGGATTGATCGTGTCCCTGCAGGTGACGCAGCCCCCCTTCGAGGAGCAATAGGTAGCCCTGGCCGCCGGCATCGACGACGCCGGCTTGTCGCAACACCGGCAGTTGGTTCCGCGTTTCCTTCACTGCCAAGCGGGCAGCACTCACGGCGGCGCCGAGCACGTGCACGAAATCAGGACGCTGCTGTGCAGCCTCCCCAGCATGCCGTCCGGCGGCCTTTGCCACGGTTAAGATCGTGCCTTCAACGGGTTTCACCACAGCACGGTACGCCGTCACACTAGCCTCATCCAGCGCACCGGCAAGGTCGGCAGGGCTGAAGGTCCGCTTGCGTTCCAGCGCCCGTGCGAAGCCGCGCAGCAGCTGTGACAGTATCACGCCTGAGTTGCCGCGCGCGCCCATGAGTGCCCCATGCGCCAGGGTCGCGGCAAGCCTGCCCGCGTCAGTGTCACTACCCTGAGCAGCCTCTGCGAGAGCGGCGTGCATCGTCTGCGACATGTTCGAGCCCGTGTCACCGTCGGGCACCGGGTACACATTCAAAGCATCTACCTCGGCCGCATGGGCCGTGAGCCAGGCAGCGGCCGTAATGAAGGCACCGTGAAGCTGATGTCCATCGCACCTGTTTGGGACTCGCCTTGGCTTCTCCGAGACCACAGTCAATCCACACCCTCACCCATGGGCAAGGTATCTCTAGTTGCTAATTCGCAGGCCCTGAACGTTGACCTTGATACGGATCGCAGCACTCCCCAACATCCGTCTTAGTGCGTCACGAACCGCGCTGAGCACGTTATTGGCCACCTCGGATATTCGCGTGCCGTATTCGACAATGATGAAGAGGTCGACAACTACCGAGTCGCCATCGACCGACACCACGACACCGCGCCAGTAGTGCTGGTCATCAAGCAGTTCGGCCTTACCATGCTTCAGCTTTTGGTCCGCAATTCCGACGACTCCATAGCATTCGAGCACCACGCGGCACGCAGCAGTGGCAATCGCAACGGGCGACACTTCAATCCGACCAGGTCGTCTATCTAGTTCGATCGCTCCACCATCCATAGGCGCGTCTCCACCCAGCTCCGTACAACTCACGCACGCGCTTTGTAATCGGTATTGGCGCCTACAGTATAGACGGAATCACCGAAACACAGATGGGATGACGGCAAACTACGTGCTACCGCACCGCGAGCCTATCCCGTACAATACATGTCGATTGGTAGTTTGCGTAGAGGAGCGGCAGGATGCGAAACAAGTGGACGGCGTTAGTATGGCTGGTGGCAGGAGTACTTCTGTGTGCCCAGACAGGCCTGTCGGTGCAGACAGCGCAGGCGGCCGTGCGCCATCGTTCGTATGTGGGCACGATCACGGCCATATCGGTAGGCTCGCTGACCATCTATTCCAAGGCGCACGCAACGGATTTTCGGTTCATCATCACCAGCCAAACCGCATTCTTGCAGAAGAGCAAGCCGATTGCACGCTCGCGGTTTAAGGTCGGCTCATACGTGACGGTCAGTTTCAGCCCTGGTCCGAATAACTCTATGGTGGCCTGGCACATCAGTCTTCGCGGCTAGATGATCGCGAACTGAGCCGTTCCCGCTACCTGTCCATTTGCATCGACTACGCAACGCCACTGGCCCGCCTGAAGCGGGCCGTAAATAAACGCGTAGGGCGACGTGGTAGTAGGAATCTCAGGCTGCTGATAGTAGTCCCCCGGTGTACCCACTTTCTGGAAGTGGAACACAACCTGCGATCCAGAGGCGAGCGTAGCAAGATCGGCATGGCAAAAGACCTGCTGCGTCTGCGAAGGGATTGATGCCATCGGCGCGGTATCACCAGCGCTTATGTTCACGAAGACGTTAGCGGTCGACGCCGGCGTATCGGTAGGGACCGCCCGGGTAGGCTCTCCGGCTTGTCCGGTGCCAGACGCCAAAGTCGGCGCGGCAGTCGCAGTCGGGCTGACAAATACGACCGCGGTAGAGGTAGCGTTGGCGCTTGCGACGCTCGAATGCACCTTGTCGAGCAATGTTCTTGCTGCTACAAAGAATGCCGCTGTCAGCACCAACAGTAGGCAGAGGCTGGTTAGCGTGCTGATCTTGCTCTGTTCCATGGCGAAGTCAAGGTACAGGGCCAGCCTGTAGTGCGTCAACCTGCACACCGTCGCGCTCAGGACGGTATCCTGCAGCAGGGGAAAGGCCGCGGGGCAGAGAGCGGCGCAGGTGACAAATGGAGCCACGGAAGCCGCACTACTATCTCACGTTTGACGGCGGTTCACTGGGGAACCCCGGAATCGGCTACGGCAGCTACGAGATACGCACCAGTGACGGCCGGAGTCGCGTCGAGCGACGAGAGTTTGGGCAAGATATCACGAACAACGAGGCTGAGTATCGCGCCCTGATCGAAGGTCTAGCGGATATCTTGGCCACGTTGCACAAGGTTGGCAAGCAGCCCTCGTCGTACCGCGTGCAGGTGAACGGTGATAGCCAGTTGGTGATCAGGCAGTTGAATGGGGAGTACAGGATCAAGCACCCCATGATGAAGACGCTGCACCAGCAGGTTCAGGCGCTGGCAGCTCAGTTCGAAGCAGTCTGGTTTGCCTGGCATCCGCGCGAAAACAGCGTGGCAATCCTTGGACATTGAGCCGGCGAGGAATGCTGAAGTAGTAACACGGTGGGATGCAGGAGACGTCGGGCAGCCGCGTGTTGCCTGCTTGCTTGCAGTGGCGTTGAGCCAGAGGAGTAGTTGGATATGAATGAGACCCTAGCAGAGTGGATCGATGCGCTGGCATCCGCGGCGCCAGCACCGGGCGGCGGCGCGGCAGCTGCTCTGCAGGTATGTGCCGGTGCCGCACTGGTTGAGATGGTCTGCAACCTCACCATCGGGCGCGACAAGTACGCGGGTGTTGAGCCGCTGATGATCGAGACACGTGCCGCGGTGCGGGCGCTCCGGGCGCAGGCCGACACGCTGCGCGTGGACGACAGCGCCGCCTTTGGCGAGGTATCCCGTGCCTATGCGCTGCCACGTACCACGCTTGATGAGAGAGCCACCCGCTCAAGCCAGATCCAGCTTGCCTTGCGAAGAGCAACCGAAGTGCCGCTGCAATGTTGCGCCACCGGGGTGGCCGTCCTCGAGCGCGCCGAAGCGATCGCCGCGGTGGCAAATCGCAATGTCATTAGCGATATCGGCGCCGCCGCCATCGCCGCAAAGGCAGGCGCCGATGCATCGGCATTGAATGTGCGGATCAATCTCGCAGCAATCAAAGACAACGACTTCTGCAGCACAACTGCAACCACCCTCGATGACTTGCTGGGACGCGCGGCGCGTTCGGCCACCGCTACGCTGGCCGCCGTTGATGCAGTAATCAAGCGCAAGCCGGCTTAAGCGCACACACCTGAAGGCTAGCATGATGACCGAACGGCGCGAGGAGCGAACCCCACCACACATCGTGGCACTCGATCCAGAGGTGGCAGCGCGAATTGCCGCGGGCGAAGTCATCGAGCGCCCAGCCTCAGTGGTAAAGGAGCTCTTGGAGAACGCCCTTGACGCCGGGTGCTCATACGTCCGAATTGAGCTGGAAGCCGGGGGTATCGAACGCGTCCGAATTGTTGACAACGGCTACGGAATTGCCGCGGATGAGCTAGAGCTCGCCTTCAGGCGGCACGCCACAAGCAAGCTTAGATCAATCGACGACCTCGAGGCCATCGTCACACTCGGATTTCGCGGCGAGGCTCTCCCCAGCATCGCGGCCGTATCCACCGTGTTCATCCGCACCAGAGTGAAAAGTGAAGCTGCCGGCTCGTCGCTCCTGCTACGGCAGGGCGAGATCGTCGAGCGGCAATCGCTTGGCTTGCCCGGCGGCACCTCCATTGAGGTGAGCGACCTCTTTGCGAATCTGCCCGCCCGGCGAAAATTCCTGAAAGGCAGGCAAGCCGAGTTCACCGCTGCGCAGCAGGTAATCACACAGTATGCGCTTGCAAACCCGGGCCTGGCTGTAACGCTGCTTGCGGACGGTCAAACGGTCTTCACCACCTCGGGATCGGCCTCGCTCACCGAAGTCCTTGCCTGCCTGTACGGGGTTGAGTTGGTTCAGCGACTCGAGCACATCGACGCCGAACGCCATGGAGTCCGAGTGCGAGGTTTGGTCAGCAGCATTGGGCACACAAAGGCAACACGATCGCAACAGTCTTTCTTTGTGAATGGCCGCTGGGTGCGTAACCGAATACTGAACGTTGCACTCGAGGAGGGCTACCACAGCATGCTCCTGCGCGGCAGACATCCCGTGGGTGTCGTATTCCTCGATATCCCACCGGCAGAGCTCGACGTGAACGTGCATCCGACCAAGTCGGAGATCCGCTTTCTGCGGGAGCGCGAGGTGTTTAGCGCGATCCGGCATGCTGTGAGCCTAGCCATCAGGCAGAACCAGCCCGTCGACTCAGCCGTCGGTGCATCACCGCCAGAGACTGATGCGATGGTACAGCAGCAGCTCATCGACCTCGTGACCAGCCCCGCGATTGGGCCGGATTGCCTGCCTGCGCCATTGCGCGCGATGCCTGCGCTGCGCGTGCTGGGCCAGGCCGGCTCGCTGTTCATCATTGCCGAAGGACCAGATGGCGTGTACATGGTGGATCAGCACGCGGCACACGAGCGAATCATCTACGACGACTTGAGCACGCAGCTGGCAGGAAACACCGTGCCGGTGCAGGCGCTATTGGAGCCATCGCTGGTCGAGGTCAGCGCGGCAGCAATGGACGCGTTGCAGAGTTACGGGGATGTGGTAAGGGCTATCGGCTTCGACGCCGAACCGTTTGGAGACGCCACATGCGTGCTCCGCGCCGTACCGGCAGTGCTTAGCGGTGCCTCCCCATCTGACACACTGCAAGCGCTGCTCGAAGACCTGGCCGGTGGAAAGGAACGGTCCGAGATGCAAGACCGCCTGCTTGCCACGATGGCCTGCAAGGCTGCGGTCAAGGCTGGGCAAACCTTGACGCTTGATGAGATGCGATTCTTGGTGCAGCGTCTGGAGGCCACGAGTAGGCCACGAACGTGCCCCCATGGACGGCCCACCATGATTCTGCTGACTACCTCTGCATTGGAGCGCCAATTCGGCCGACGCTGAGCCTTTGCCGGCGCTCATAGCCCCTTATCCTCGGCCCTGTTATCTTGCAGATATGTGCGGTATGCATATTGGCCGCACACTCGGGCTAACGAGAGGATCTGCAGCAATGTCCAATTCAGCTGAGTATGTCGATGCCGACCGCCTGCGTGACTTCGTCCTCGAGCTGCTGGCTGCCCTACATGTACCGCGGCACGACGCCTGGATTACCGCGGACGTGCTGGTCGCCGCGGACGTACGTGGGGTCGATTCGCATGGGGTTGGGCGACTCTACAACTACATCAAGCGCATCCGTAGCGGCCTGATAGATGTGAACCCGACCATCGAAGTCGTGCACGAAACCCCAGTCAGCCTGCGCATCGATGCCGGCAATGGCCTTGGCCAGGTGGCTAGTCACTTTGCCATGACGCGCGTAATTGAAAAAGCCAAAGCTTCCGGCATTGGGATGGCCACGGTGTTTCGGAGCAATCATTTCGGGATTGCTGGCTACTATGCCATGATGGCGCTCCAATTCGACATGATCGGCTGGGCCTTCACTAACACCACCCCGCTGGTCATGCCGACCTTCGGCAAACAGGTTATGACTGGTACGAACCCGATCGCGGTCGCCGTTCCTGCCAAGAGCGAACGACCGTGGGTGCTGGACATGGCTACCAGTGTCGTGCCGCGCGGCAAGCTTGAGGCCGCGGCGCGCAAAGGTATGGCTATGCCTGTCGGTTGGGCCGTGGATAAGGATGGATTGCCCACCACTGACCCTCAAGCTGCACTCGACGGAGGCGCCCCAATGCCGCTCGGAGGCACAAGAGAGCTCGGTGGGCATAAGGGGTACGATCTGGCAATACTGGTCGATATTCTGTCGGGCATACTCTCCGGATCTGGGTTCGGACCGCACCTGGCTGGCTTTTGGGGTTCCGAGCGGCCATCAGATATCGGCCACTTCTTCATGGCGTTCCGGCCCGATCTCTTTATGCCTACCGATGAGTTCAAGGGGCGGATGGATGCGATTCTACGGGAGCTGAAGGCGACGCCGCCCGCTCCAGGAACCGATCGCGTGCTTGTAGCCGGGCAGCCGGAAGACGAAGCGACGGAGCGCTGCAAACTCGCCGGCGTGCCCTTGGACGAGGTCACGGCCAAGAGCCTCAAGACGCTAGGCGACGAGTTGGGCGTGCCATTTCCCGCGCCGTAGTCGGTTCGAGCGCACGTGGAAGCGTGAAATGGAAGACGCTGCCACGCCCAGGGCGGCTCACGGCCCAAATCTTGCCGTTCATGGCTTCTACCAGTCGTTGGCAGACGTACAGGCCAATGCCGGAACCCACCTGACCGGGGCGCGGCTGGTGGCCCAGCGTTGAGAAGCGCTTGAACAGTCGATCCATGTCTTCTGCCTTGATACCTGGGCCGTGATCTTCCACGACTACCTCAACATGCTGGCGTCGCGCCACCCAGCGTAGATGGACGGTACTGCCGACTGGAGAGTACTTTATGGCGTTGTCGAGCAGGTTAGCGATAACCTGAATCGCGCGCTGCGAATCCGCCAGCACCCTGGCAGTGTCTGGGCATTGCGCAACGTCTAGGTGCTGCCCCCGATACTTCGTCCGCATCATATCACATGCCTGATCGATGAGCAGCTCGATTGGGAAACTGGAGATTTGCAGTCGAAGCGCCTGATGCTCGACATTCGAGAATAGCAAGAGATCGGTAACCAGGTGCTCCAGGCGTGTCGCGGCGCTCTGCGTGCGTTGGAGCATATCGCGGCGACGCGTATCGTCCAGGCTGCCCCAACGACTGAGCATGAGCTCCAGGTACCCGAGTATGCCCGTCAGTGGAGTACGTAGCTCATGCGACACCGTCGCAACAAACTCATGTCGCATTTCGTCGAGCTTGGCTACTTTGTCTGCGGCAGCTTGCTGCGCGGCCCGAAGCTCATCCCGTTCCCCCTCTCTGGTGAGGGCAACGCCGAGCTGATCGGCAACAACCTGTACGAACGGCTCATCGTCCGATCCGTAGGCATCATCCCGATTGCTCATTACGCCAAGCTGACCGGCAACCGTGCCGTTCACCCGTATCGGGCAGGTTATCGAGCTTCGAGCCTCATGGCCAGTGGGTTGACCGGTAAGTGGGTATTCGACGCCACCATCGACAATGAGGACGCCTTGCACAGCGTCGTTCCGCACTGCGGACCTGGCCACGAAGAACGAATCTACGGCAAGGAGTTCGGACAATTCGCCATACACGAACCTGCTGAGGCTGGGGAGGTCCGGCTGCTCCCCAACGCGTCGAGCGATGCGGCCAAATGCAGCCAGGCGCTCACTGGGATTCGCGTTGCGCTGGACGATGCCTGGATCACACAATAGACACAATCCTTCGTACTGGCACTGCATGGGGAGCTACCCGTCCAGGTGCAGCGGCTCAATTGTCGAGAGCGATCTCCCATAATTCAATATCGGCTGTGCATTGTGGTTTCATTAGGGTCATTTCCGTCTCCCAGTGCCAATTGGGGGGGCCTAAACGTCGCACGTAGCCGGCACGCCTCCACGACCTCTTCAGTCTTACCCCATCCTTCCCCTATGGTAGTCCGCCGGCGGGCGCCTCGTAGATGGCACGGTTTCCGTCGACCAGGATGATGGAGCGCACATTGGAGGCAAGAATCGCGTGGGGGACACGGTACAACGGGATCCCGAGCGGGCCGTGCGCCCGGATGCACGTGCCGGCAAAGGAAAACTCGACGGCCGCGAGGTCACGTGCCGCATCCTCGCCAAACTGAACCAGAGCGTCCATATAGCTCGACGTGTCGATTGCAAATACCCCTCGTCCGGGAACACTTCGACCGTCCACGCCGATTCCAGCTGTAGAAACCTTGTCGAGCCCTCGCGACTCGGCCAGAAACAACAGCGTAGTTGGCGCTCGGCAGATTGCCTTACCGGTGACAAAATCCGGATGCCGGCTAAGGACTTGGGCAAGCGCAGCCATGGCCTTATGCAACCCGCGCACAGGCCCAGTCCACTGCGCTGTTGGACCCGTTGCGAACAAGTAACCCAGCTCGGCGTCAGGGGACATTGACATGACCTTGACGAGCTGACTCTGCTCGGACTCGCTCAACAGCCAGAGAGTGCGATTGGCGCCCTTTACGACGTCGAGCGGATTGAGATAGCGATACAGAATGGTCTCGATCTCATCCCGTACAATGTCCCGGTCTTCCATCGGTAGGTCAGCACAAATCACTGAGCTAGACCACAGGTAATGAGTCACGCTTGCAGGAGCACGCACCGCAAAAGGAGCTAAGAGATCCTCGTTACCACGTGTGCGCTTGCGCGCCAGCACCATGCGGAATCCGGCCGGAGAGAACGGCTCGTCGAGCAAGGGTGGGGCGCCAGCCGCCACCATCTGCGCTAAGAACCCGCGAATGACTCGGTTGAGCGGCTGAGCAGCCATATTCGCTATGTCTCACCATGGCAGTCCTATCGGCCAATACATCATCAATCATTATAGGCGCTGAGATGGTGCACGATCGGGCTTGGTTGCGTTTCGCGCAAAGAAACTCCCCTGGAGACCCTCACTTCCCCAGGGGAGTTTCTGTTTATTCCGATGGATCGAATCCGCGTTGCCAGGTACCAGGGCACCTAGCGCGTTATTCATGGTCCTCGACGAGCCGGCCGCACGCCGCAGTACCAATCTGAATCGTCCATCCGGCTTTGCCTGCCGAGGATGCCCAAGCCTTCGCTGCACCAACCATGTCGGCCAACCTGGCTGGTTACTGCTAGACGTCAGGCGTCGCCCCGGTAGAGCCGAATGCGGAGGATGAGCACGGCAGTTGGCTGGCGAGTGGCACTCGGTTCAGGGTCGGCCCCTGGCTACACCGCACGCCTGCTCGACATTCGCCCACCCAGCACTCCGTCCTCTGCATCGACTTCTGCCTTCAAGCTTATGGCCCGTGCGTTACCGCCCAATTGCCTTGATGTAAACTTTCTGTGAACCCACGCTGGTGCTCCTGCAAGATTTATGGTAGGACGAGAAGTCCTAGCCAGATCCGCCGGCAGATAAGCGTTACCCCTATGCCCAACGGCAAAAGGGCGGCCACGCCATGCAGACCGAAGAGATTGGCCCAGTTGTTCTGCCATACGCCATGCACCACGTCGTGGAACGTCTGATCGATGAGCGGATCGCCCACGCCGGAGACGAAGTGCGGGTCGGCGAAAAGCGGGTTGGTAGCCACCACCAGCAGCATCACCACCACGGAGTAGGCCACTAGCAGCACTGCAACGCGACGCATGAGCCGATTACAAAGCGCAAAGGCAACGGGAAAGGCTAGGAACGGCAGGGCCGGCAAGTAGTGTCGCGGCCCAGTACTCGCGCCCCCGTCCCAAAAGACATAGCCGGCCTGGAATAGAAAGTAGCTCACCGCCACCGTCGCGCAGAGCAGCGCTTCACGCTTGAGACCTCGCTTTGCCATTTCCCATAACCCTGGTACGGCTAGGAGGAGCCACGGTGACAGCACAAACATGCCGCGGAACGGACTGAAGCTGGTGCCCCAGATCGACTGCCAGCTGGGCAACTCGACCCCCAGGATGCCGTGCGACATGCCGGCGGCGTAGTACGCATCGGAAAGATGTGCGTAGCCAAGCGCAAGCGGGTTGCCAAAGGCCGCCGCATTGTAGATTAGGGCGGGCGCGCAACCAATCGCCGCCCCTACGGCAAACGCCGCAGCCACCACCACGTGCCGGCGAACAACGCGCCCGCGCCCGTGGCCGACCGCACGCGCTGCCATGAAACCGACCCCATCGCGCTCGCCGGCTCGAGGCACTTGCGCAGCTTCCGTGCCTGGCATCGCTTGGGCATGATCCGGCAGCATCGCATATAGGAACAGCAACAGGCCGATAATCGCCGTCGGATATTCGCAGGCCGTGCTAATCCCCACTAGCAGGCCGGCCAATGCAGCCGGCGTATACGGTGAAGCTGAACGCCAATGCCTGTAGAGCAGGATAAAAGCCGTGAATAGCAATGCCGCACAAAGTGCATGACTGAACAGCAAGCCTGAAAACGGCAGTGCCATGCTTCCCAGCGCGTAGGCAATCGCCAGCAGCATGGCAGCGCGCGAGTCCACAAAGTTACAGGCGAAGCGCCACAGTAACGCGGCAAAAGCTGCGCAGCAAACCGATATGGTGAGCAGCGTGAGCAAATACCGCAGTAGGAAACGATCCGCGCTTGGACTCGAAGGCATGAGAGCAGGCCAGAGGACAAAGTGCAGAGGGAAGTACGCTGCGGACATCAGCAGACTCAAGCCCGGGGCTTTGTCTATATAGAAATGGTTGCAGGTGCCAGATTGGGTGCCGCAGTACTCGGCTTTGTCCAGCAGGTACGGGGCGTAGAGGTCGATGCGCAATGTTGCGTGCTCGACGATCGAGTAGGTGAGAGCCAAGTGGCTGTCCGCGTTTGACTGCGCACCACGCGGTATGAAATATGCGGTGAGGAGCAGCACCAGCGTGCACAGGAGCTTGGCCGGTGAATACGTCCGCGTCCTAATCGGCGCGCTCATTTCGTGGCCACCGGCGCAGGTGCCGCATGCAGCGTAATTGCCACGACTTCTGGCCTGGCCAGCAGGCGGAGCGGTCTGCCGCTGGTACCAACTCCTGTGGTGATAAACAGCGGGATGCGGTTCACACGGTACATCCCACCCGAGAACCGCGTCTTTGCAATCCGTTCTCGCAGCAGCCGCCCAAGAATTGGCAGGCGGACTTGAGACCCGTGCGTGTGCCCTGAAATCACGAGTGCCCAGCGGCCGGGCCCGAGCCGCTTGGCGAAGTCGGGGTAGTGCGACAGCACGATAGGCCGGGCCCCATGCGGCACTCCCTCAATGGCCTTTGGCAGGAAATCATGGCCCGAGTAGGCATCGTCGACGCCAACGAACCAAAGCTCGACGCCATTCCGCCGCACCACGTGGGACCCGTTCCGTAGCACGGTTGCTCCCACGTCTTGGAGTGCGCCAATAAGCGCCTGAATGCGCACAGAGCAATCGGCATAATCGTGATTGCCCAATACGGCCAGGATGCCGTCGGGAGCGTGCAAAGGCGCCAATAACTCCGCGCACGCTGCTACCCCAGGAGTGGTCTCTACGAAGTCACCGGTCAGCACGATGAGATCGCCGTGCTGCGACAGGGCAAGCTCCACGGCACGTGCCGCGGTGCGTGCCGACCAGCCGTTTCCGCCCATATGGAAGTCGGAGAGCTGCACAATGCGGTAGCCATCAAACTCGGGCGGTAGCCCCGCAATGCATATGGCGACCTGTCGCACCCTGAGATGGTGTCGCTCTACCAAGGTGCCGTACGCCAGCACCGCCCCCATCCCGGCAATCGGCAGCACCACGACAAACGGCCAATTCGGCCGCCAAACGACGTTCATTGATCTCCAACATCAGGCAGGACACCGAGCATGGCTTTAGGCCGTAAGCCAGTGTACACTACCAGCGTCATGGACTCATCGGTGAATCAAACAGGCGATCCCGCTCCCGAGCGCATTTTGGTAGTCGACGACAACGAAGACCTGGTCGAGATGTTGTCGGCTGTGCTCAGCTTGGAAGGCTATCACCCCATCCCTGCGTACAACGGCGGCGATGCGGTCGAGGCTATGAAAGCACATCAGCCGCATCTGGTCCTGCTTGACCGCGCGCTTCCCGACTTCGATGGGCTGGAGGTCTGCGCGCGAATGAAGGCCGTCGACCCGATGCGCTTCCTGCCGGTGATAATGGTTACGGCCAAGGCGCATCGGGATGATAAGCTCGCGGGCCTCGCCATGGGCGTGGACGACTACGTCACCAAGCCGTTCGACATGGACGAGCTGGTGGCAAAGGTGCGCGTAATGCTGCGCATCAAGGCCACAGAGGACAAGCTGCGCCAGCGCACTGAGGAGTTAGCACGACTCCACGAAGCAGAGCAGGCCATGGTGAAACGGCTGACCGAGCTCGACAGCCTAAAGAGCCAGTTCATCGCCACGGCGTCCCACGAGCTACGCACACCGCTGTCGATTATCAAGGGCTTCACGAATTTGCTGGTCCGGCGCGACGATTTTGGCTTCGACCGATCGACCGAGGAGCAGTACCTGCACCTCATCGATGCGCAGGTCAATGCTCTTACCAGCCTGGTAGACGACATGCTGAGTGCGTCACGCATCGAATCGGGACGTGTGCGCCTGCAGCGCGAGCGCGTTGATCTCCTGCGCATGGTCAAGCGCGTGCTGCGTAATTTCGTCGTGGCCGGCGAAGAGCGGCATATCAATCTGGCTGTTGGACACGCAGATCCGGCCATTGCCTACGCCGATCCGCAACATACCGAGCAGGTCTTCGTCAATCTGATGAGCAATGCGCTTAAGTACTCGTATGATGGTGGGCACATTGGTGTGTCCGTGCACGACGGTCCCGAGCACGTGACCATCAGGGTGCGCGACGAAGGGGTTGGCATCCCCCAAGACCAGATGGAGCAGCTCTTTACGAAATTTACACGTCTCGACAACCCGCGAACCGTCGAAGCAGGCGGTACCGGACTGGGATTGTTCATTGCGCGCAACTGGGTTGAAGCGAACGGTGGGCGGATTTGGGCTGAGAGCGTCGAGGGCCAGGGCAGCACGTTCGCGTTTACCCTACCCAGATTCCGCGAGGAAGTGCTCAGTGCTTGACGCTGTCGTTCTCGATTTTGGCCATACCATCGTTGACTTCGCGCTCAATGAGCAGGCACTCCACGCCGCGTACGAGGAGGTGCGCCAACTGCTGGTGGAGTACGCCGCAAGTGAGGTGCCCAGCGCTTCGGCACTTGTCGAGGGTGTCTCAAAGCGACTTTCGGCTAGGGTAAACGAGAGCTATGAGCGCCAGGATCTACAGGAGCTCGACATCGTGGCCGAGTTCCAAGCGCTGCTCGCGGATCTCAACATCTGCGTGCCGGATAACCTCACTCGCACCATTGTTGGGATTGAGCACCGTGCCCTTTTGGCCGAGCTATTCGTGCCGCCGGCTAATCTCGCGGCACTGCAGGCGCTGCGTTCCGAGGGCCTTCGGCTCGGGCTGGTGTCCAACATTACGTACCTCGGCGACATGGTGCGCGACGATCTGGACCGGCTCGGCCTCTTAGAGCTGTTTGGTGCTGTGATTCTGTCTTCAGAGATCGGCGTGCGAAAGCCGCATCCCCGTATCTACGAGGCTGCTCTGGACCAACTGCACGTGCCTGCCGTGCACACGGTGTTTGTTGGGGACCGGCTGCGCGAAGATGTCATGGGGCCAAAGAGCGTTGGAATGCGCGCCATTCTGACGCAGGAGTATCGCGCAGAGCACGTCGGCACTGACGGGCCGGTGCCCGACTTCATTATCACCCATTTGACCGAGCTTTCGGCCGTGGTGCGGACGCTGCGCGCGGAAAGCGTCCCGTCGTGACGCGGTTCACAGCCTACTGGGGCTTCATCGTACTCGGCGTTGGCAGCACGCTTCTCGGACCTGCTCTATCGCCAATCTTGGCTGACTTCCACGTCTCGCCGTCGGGGACGGGTCCTTTGTTCCTTGGGGGTAGCGCCGGCTACGTGCTTGCCGTTCTCATCGGCGGGCCAGCCGGCGACCGCTGGAACCGCGGATCCATTTTGCAGGCAGGGGCGCTGCTGATGGGGGTAGGTGGCGTGCTGCTGGCTCTTGTCCCGGCATGGTCGCTGCTCGTGGCGGGGTTCTGCGTGCTTAGCATTGGAAGCGGTGTGATCGACAGTGGCACCAATGCCCTGGTAAACGACATTGCTCCGGCGCGGGGGCACGCGCGTGAGCAGAGCCTGCTCCACACTTTTTTCGGCCTCGGAGCACTATTGGGACCACTGTTGATCGGCGCATTTCTGGCGATACACTGGGGCTGGCGGAGCGCGTATGTCGTCGATGCGGTCGGTGCCATTGGCCTAGCCATGCTGTTCTCGCAGCTCCGCCTGCACCGGCCAGTGCCCAAGGCCCAAGCGGTTGGTGCCAGAAGCATGCTTGCGCTGGCAAGGACCCCCCTCGTCCTGGTGATGGCGCTGATGCTGGCTGTTTACGTAGGCGCGGAGCTCTTGGTAGGTGATTGGTCAGCAACCTATCTCCAGGACACCCACCATTTTGACAAGGTGGCTGCTGCCACGAGCGTAGGGCTGTTCTGGGGAGGGCTAACCGCAGGCCGCTTGCTGTCGGCGGTTGCGACAAGATGGTTTACTGGCAGGACTCTCCTGTTACTTACGTGCCTGTTGTCGCTATTTGCCTGCGTTGTGCTAGTTGCGGCCCCCAACGCCCCAACAGCGCTCGCTGGTCTGGCCTTGACTGGCATTGGCTTCGCCGCGATTTTCCCGCTCGTGATGGCCATAGCCGGCGAGGTCTTTCCAGGGACTGCCGGCAGCATAGCCGGTCTACTGATGGCTGCTGCGTCGGTGTTTGGCGCCTTGCTGCCGTGGGTGGGTGGCGTGATGGTGCAGTACGCGGATGCGCGCGCAGCACTGGCACTGTCGATCCCGCTTGGGCTCGTCATGGTAATCGTCGCAATTGTGCTCCGCGAGAGCCATCCGCTCCCCAGACCAGCCATGCTGCCGGCATCCGTATTGATCGCGGATTAGTTGCACCTGGACCGGTACACTGAAAGAACGGAGCGGAGATCAGTGGGCTTTAGAAGGGGCAACGTACGATGTGCGGGCGATTCGCCTTGTCTGACACGCAGCAGCTATCACTGCGTTTCGAAGTTGAGCCGGGTGACGAACGCGCGTTGACTCCGCGTTACAACGTTGCGCCGAGCCAGCTCATTCCGGTAATCGTCGAGCAGCCTGAGGGCCGCGAGCTACGCATGATGCGCTGGGGCTTTCGCCCTGCGTGGAAGCGGGACGCTAGGAGCACGCCGGAACCGATCAACGCCCGCGCTGAGTCGCTGTTGGACCGGCCCATGTTCCGGCCGGCGCTGGCACGAAAGCGATGCCTGATCCCGGCGGACGGCTTCTACGAATGGCAGGAACGCCCCGGATCCAAGCTCAAGCAGCCCTACTTCATCCGCATGAAAGACAAAGGTCTGTTTGCATTCGCCGGCCTATTCGCGGACACTGCGGATGATCGCGGGTCGCCGCAGCAGACCTGCGTGATTATCACGACGTCGCCGAATGATCTCATGGCGGCCATTCACAATCGCATGCCCGCGATCTTGGCACGTTCGGGAGAGCAAGCGTGGCTAGATCCCGAGCTCAACGAGCCTGAGGCCGTGCTCAGCTTGCTCCAGCCGTATGACGGAGAGCAGATGGAGGCGTATCCTGTGTCAACTGCGGTGTCGTCACCGCGAAGCGATGGGCCTGAGCTGATCGAGACGATCGCCTAGCACATGCCATGCAACTCCCCACTCGAATTAGGCGTCGTGCTTTCCGCGATGGACCGGGCGCAGCCCGAGCGTGCCGGTATGGAAGCGCAGTGCCGTCGCCAAATCGATAACATTGATCGTCACGTGGCTGAAACCAGCGACAGTCATGCTCTAGACTGCCAAGCCGAGCGATCGCAGATAGCTCAGCAACCGTTTCTTGAACACCGCTTCATCGAAACGGTTAGCCTGCGCAACGCAGGCATCTGGTGCGAATGACCCAGGTTCGAATGCCTCGAGTACCGCGGCAAGCGACTCAACGATCTGTTCCTTGAAGAAAGCGCCGGTCGCGCCCTCGACAACGGTTTCGAGTGAGCCGCCGGCGCCGTAGGCAACGACCGGGCGTCCGGCCGCCTGCGCCTCGAGCGCATTCAACCCAAAGTCTTCCTTCCCTGGCACAATCAGCGCGCTACAGCGCTGCAGCAGGCGGGCTCGCGCTGCCGCGCCAACCGGACCGAGGAACTCTACCGTGGGTCCCGCCAGGGCGCGCAGCCGCGCCTCGTCTGGCCCCCGGCCCGCGATCTTCAGTGGCAGTCTCAGGCGATTAGCGGCCTGTACGGCCAAATCGATTCGCTTATACGGCTGAAGCCGCGCCAATACGAGATAGTAGGGCTCGACCGTGCCATCGCCCCCAGAGAATTCGGCTACGCGGATTGGCGGCTCAATCACCACGGCATCGCGGCGATAGTACTTGCCAATGCGCGCCGCCGTGGTCCGCGAGTTTGCAATGAAGTAATCTACGCGCTGAGCAGCCGCGAAGTCCCACAGTCGCAGAGGTGCAACGATAGTGGGCAGGAGTGTGCGTTGCATGCAGCCAATTCGCTCGTGCGCCACATACTCGTGATACATCCACAGGGCGCGCGTCGTGTTGTGACAGTAGCACACGTGCGTGGTACCAGGATGCGTGATGACCCCCTTTGCAAAGGTGCTGCAACTGCTGAGGACGAGGTCGTAGTCGGCGAGGTCAAACGACTCAAAGGCTGCGGGATAGAGCGGCAGCAGCGCCTTCGCGACTTCGAGACGCGGTGAGAGGCGCTGCATGAAGCTCGTCCGAATGTCGACCGAGCGCCAATGCTCTGGCATGGCCTTGCGATCATACACCGATGTGAAGAGAGGCGAACCGGGGAACATGGAGCAAAGCACGGCTGCGACACTCTCGGCGCCTCCGGTCTGATTGAGATAGTCGTGTGCTAAGGCAACCCGCATACTCTCGCACCTCCGGCACCGACTCGGCGAACGTGACCGATCGGTCCGACCAGGCAGGTCCGCCGGCCTACTAGAGCAAGGTCAGCAAGATCCCGCCATCACAGGATAACCGGTTGCTCTTGTCGGATGGGAGCTCCAGCGGGCATCCTTCATGCATCATGATTGGACACCATTGGGCGCGGAACTTGCTTGGCCGGGCCGCAGAGCGCGGCCGGCTGTGCCATTCATACATGTTCGTTGGACCCGAGAGCGTGGGCAAGACGTCCCTTGCTATGCACCTCGCCGGTTACCTGGTGTGCACCTCGAGCGGGTCACGCCCGTGCGGCACGTGCCGTGGCTGCCGCATTCTCGACCATGGGACGCATCCAGACGTTTCCACCATCAGTCGCGCCGTCGAACATCGGGACATCACCATCGACCAGATTCGCCAGCTGGAGCAGGGAGTCGCCCTAGCGCCGTACGAAGCGCCCCACAAGCTCTTCTGCATAGCCGACGCCGATACCATGAACGACGCTGCCGCCAGCGCGCTCCTGAAAACCCTGGAAGAGCCTCCGACACAAGCGACGCTCGTGCTCGCAGTGAAGGATCCGTTCAGCCTGCCAAGTACGATCAGGTCTCGGTGCCAGGCACTGGTGCTGCAGCCGGTACCGGCAGCGGAAATCGCGGCAGGATTGAGCGAGGCTCACCACGTGCCTGACGACTTGGCACGAGAGATCGCCTCACTGGCCCGCGGCCGCCCAGGTTGGGCTGTCCGTGCATTGGGTGACCCGGAGCTTGTGGAGCACGAACGCGCTATCGTCGCCATCATCAATGGCCTACCAGCACAAGGACCCTATAGCCGGATGACCGCAATTGACGCCTGGTTGGGTAAGCGAAGTTTCTTGGAGGCTCGAGAACGCGCCCTAGATTTGCTTGCGAGGCTAGAGTTGTGGTGGCGCGATGCGCTGTTTAGCATTCATGGTGTCTCCTCCCAAAGCGCTGCCTCCGGCGCGAGTGCACGCCATGTGATAGGCATCGCGACGGCCCAGGGGCTTTCGATGCCTGACATCGTTGCATTTCTGCTCGCGACTCAAGTGGCTGCATCTCGCATCGCGGGCAACGTTGCGCCGCGGTTGGCGTTGGAGCACTTGATCGCGACTATGCCATCGCCCACGAGCAGGTTGACAAGGGTCTGACTGTACATGAATGGCGCACAAGGCTTCAGCGAAGCACCGATTGCCGGGATTCGGATGCACGACGGTATGTTGCATTTCGTCGAGCGGGTGCCTGCCGGCTTGCCGGCCGGAGCCATGGTCTTTTGCAAGTGGCGCGGACAGGAGCTGCGCGGCACCATAACGATTCCAAGCTCGTTGGTTGCTTGGTGCGATCCTGAAGTCGAGCGCGCCGAATTCGTGTCGGCTGTTCACTCGCCTGACGAGCAGCCTGTCGCGTCACAGCCAGACCATCCGCCCGCGGGGCTGAACTTCGGCGGCGGCATTCCCGAAGCCGGACAGGCTCGACGCATGCTCGACCTGGCCCAGCGAGACCTGCAAAAGCTTGATCGCTAACGCGATACGGCGTGCGCCAGACAGCCGCTCAGCAAGACGCCGCAGTATCGCTCGGCCAAGTTGTGGGCACTAAGCGGCTGCAAGGAAGGGTGCCTGCCAGACCAGTCGCAGGCTGAAAGGATGAGGACACTCGCAGCCTCGATGTCCAGGTCGCAACGGAACTCGCCGTCTTCAACTCCGGCCCGGAAGATCCCTTCCCACACCGCCCGATACCTCGCATGCGCCTCCTGCACCCAAAGACCCGGCTGGCCCTCCAGGTGCCGCGCCTCGTGCATGAATACGTACGCCGAGTTGGGGTGCTCGGCAATTGTGCCGAGGTGCGCCTCGACGCCCCGACGGCATCGCGACGATGCCGGCATGTTCTGAGCAGCAATCGGCTCGAGCGCAGCCATGAACTGTCGAAACATTGTGCTCACGATCTCCAGCAGGATTTCCTCCTTGTTCGAGACGTGCACATACAGGCTACCCTTGAGCAGTCCGACCTGCTCGCCAATATCCCTCATCGACGCGCCGCGATAGCCCCGCTCCTTGAACAGGGCCGCGGCGGCAGCGATGATCTGATCACGGCGCACTCCGTGCGGCAGACGCGCGGACTCTGGATATGGTGAAGCTGAACGATCGAGTGTCTGCATGCTCAACAGCATACGGACTAGCCCGGCAGCCTCGCAAGCCGCGAACGTGAGCAGAAGAGACCGGACGGCCCATGACCGTATGCAGGGGCATCTCGCTTGGGATACCATGACCTGGTGCATTTCGCGGCCACGCAAGTACAGGAGGCGTTCGTGATGGCTAACATACACGGCTTGCGGAACGCCGCATGAACCGCCTTCAGGTGATGGGCTATCTGCGCAGCCTGCTGGGTCGCGGCTACAGCGTAGCTGATGAAGAGCGTGCGCTCGACGGACAGCTCCGACTCGTGGTTGTCCGTCGCGGGAAAGACCATACACTGACCGTCGAGATGCCTGACACGTGGATTCAGCGTCTGGCTCTTTTCCCGTCTACCGAGGATCGCATGCTGCTCAAGCACCTGGCCATTTGCGTCAAGCGCTACTTCGCGCATCCGGGCGCTCTAGCGGAGCCCAGCTTCCCCTGGCCTGGCAGCGCCCAGAATCGGATTGAGATTCGGCTAGCGCTCGATCCTCGCCGACAGCGGAAGGCTGTGCGCACGTCCCGCCCGAACAAATCGGCCGAGCGTTAGCAGGGCATGCGCACTGTCCTGACGCCACCTGATTTGCCCGCCGTTATGGCTTGCGAGCAGAGACGCCGTCGAAAGCATTGAGCTTTCGCCTAATGAGCAATACCTAGTTTCGCCACGAGCGTGTGGTAGAAGTAGGCCCGCTCCTGAGTGCGCAGGAATCGGGCGTGGTGCGCGCCAACCCGCACTAGGATCTCGTCACCTGAGCGCATCTCGACGTCGCTCTGTCCATCGAAGCTGGCACTGGCTTCATGGTCGGTATGGACCGTCAATCGGATGTTCGTAGTCTCGGGCAGCACGAGCGGGCTGCGCAGCGACAGGTGCGCGCTAATCGGCGTCAGGACCAAGTTGCGCACCTCCGGGTGAAGAATGGGACCCCCCGCAGCCAGAGAGTAGGCTGAAGAGCCCGTTGGCGTGGCTACGAGCACGCCGTCGGCTGTGTAGGTTGTGACGTAGTGCCCATCGATGCTGGCGTCGACACGCACCACGCGCGACAAATGGCGACGCGCGACCACGACCTCATTCAGGCACTCAAAGACGCCGGCCAGCTCGCCACTCCGCACGAGCTCGGCCGCGAGCATGATCCGATCCTCCACCCAGTAGTGACCCGCTGCGATCATGGTCACTCGCTCTTGCACATCCGCAGGCTCAATCTCAGAAAGGAAGCCGAGCTTGCCCAGGTTGATGCCGACAATCGGCACCGACCTCGCCGCAGCCATTCTGGCAGCTCGCAGCAAACTGCCGTCACCTCCAAGCACGAAACACGCGTCGACCGCGTGTAGCGCCAGCTGGATCCCCCCTGAGCCCCACACGGACCCACAGACCGTCTCCACACCCAAGCCGTTCAGGATCGAGATGATCTTCGCCGAGAGTTCCTGCGCAGCGGGCACCTTCGGGTGAAGCAGCACCGCCGCCCGGCTCAGGGGAACATTCTGTAGCGGCACGTTAGCTTGCTCTGATGGCTGCGCCACCTGTGGCCTTCTCAATCGCGTCCTCGAGCTCTATCTCCTGAAGCGCTGCATCGTGGTGCAACCAAGCCAGGAATTCTCGGTTACCCGCCGGCCCAGTGATCGGAGACACGACTAGACCACCCGCACGCCACCCATCCGATAGGGCATTCGATAGCACCCGCCGTAGCGCGCCTGACTGCGCATCCGCGCTGCGCACGACTCCTCCCTTACCAACGAGCGACCGACCCACTTCAAATTGAGGTTTGATCAGGCAGACAGCATGACCATCAGGCTGCAGGAGCCTTTGAATCCGAGGCAGCACCAGGTCGAGCGAGATGAACGCTAGGTCGATTGTAGCTATGGCCGGTGCCTCGGGCAACTCGGCAAGGTAGCGCACGTTAGTGCGATCCATGACCACCACCCTTGGATCGGAGCGCAGAGTCCACGCAAGTTGCCCGTAGCCAACGTCGACTGCGTAGACTCGCGCGGCGCCACGGCGCAACAGTACGTCTGTAAATCCTCCAGTCGATGCGCCTGCGTCCAGCGCTATTGCACCTTCAACAGGGACCGGAAACGTGTCGAGCGCCGAAGCTAGCTTGATTCCGCCTCGGCTGGCATAGGCAATTGGCGGCCGGTTTACCGCTAACGCGGCAGTTGGCAACACTGCCGCACCCGGCTTCAGCACCTGCCTGCCATCGACGCTGACGCGTCCGTCTTCGATCAGGCAACGCGCTTCCCCGCGACCGGCTGCATGGCCGCTATCGATCAGCAACTGGTCGAGTCTCATGCGACTACCTGTATGGTCTTGTCCCACCTAGTCCTGTCCGGATGCACGTGCCGTTCCGTCTTGAGAGGTCGCGGGCGCTTCTGATCGTTGCGTCAGGCTCCTGCACCTGCTTGGACGCGGCTCGCGGCGTTGAGCTGTGGCACGAACACGATTGTGAAGCTAGCGCCATTTTGCCCCGACCACCTGACTTGGCCGCGTAGATCTGCCTCGACTAGCGTGCGTACGATCGAGAGTCCCAGTCCCTTGTTCTTGTTCAGATTGAAGTCCGCTGCGAGGCCGTTACCATTATCGCTCACCGAGACACAGGCTTCGGCGCCATCTCGCCGGTAATGCACGTGCACGATGCCGGAATCGCGCCCGCGCATGCCGTGGCGTACGGCGTTGGTAAGCAGTTCATTGAGCAGGATCGCGAGTGTTGTGGCTTCCCGCGTCTCGACCTCAATCGGCTCACCATCGGCAACGAAGCGAATTGCGCAGCGCCCAGGCATTGTTGGCTCGAGCAGCTCAATTACCTTCTGCGCAACAGCACCGATCGTCGTGACGCCAATTGTCTGCCGGGATAGCAGATCGTGTGCCGCGGCGATGCTGCGTACCCTGTTATAGCTCTCACGAAGCGTTTCGCTGGCCTCGTCGGACTTCGAATGGCGCAGCGCGAGAGACAGAAGAGACGCGACCGTCTGCAAATTGTTCTTGACACGATGGTGCAGCTCCGAAAGCAACACCGACTTGGCCTCAAGGCTTTGTTGCGTAGCTTGATGCAGCTGCGCGTTCTCAATGGCCATTGCCGCCTCGCATGCGAAATCCATCAGGAGATCGCTGGTCTCGGCGTCAAACACCTGGTCAGCCCGACCATATACGGCCAGCGCACCATATGTGGAACCGTGCCCCCGAAGCGGCACGCAGAGCAGCGAGCGCCGGGGGCCACTTGCATCCCCCGGCAGTGGCACCACCTGTCGCAGACCTTGCTGAATGGCGGTGCGAGCGATGCTTTGCACGAATTCCTGGTGGTCTAGATTCCCGTCACCGCAGAATGTGTCTACCTGCAGCTCGTGCCCGTGCCGCGCGAGGATCGCGCTGCTATCCCCGCCGCACAAGGCAAGGGCCTGGCCCGCGATAGTGTTGAGCACGCGACGCAAGTCCAGGCTGCTCGATACCGCCAGCACTACTTGGTGTAGCGTGGTGAGCGCATTGACCTTCTGCCGCAGCTGAGCGTCGGTTTGGCCGTAAGAGCGTGCATTCTCAATGGAAAGGCCAAGCTGGCCTGCGATCATCTCGAGAAAGCCAATGTCATCGCCCGTGTACTCGCGGCACTCACGTGTCTGCACGTTGAGCACCCCAAGGATCTGCTCACCGCCGGAGGCGGTGATCGGCACCGACAGCATGGAATGGTACTCGTCTTCCTTGGTTTCGGGTAGATACTTGATTCGGCTATCGGACCAGACATCGGAGACTGCCACCGGCCTGCCCTGCTGCGCGGCCCAGCCTGTTAGCCCCTCGCCTACGAGCATACCCGCATGGCCCACAGCCTCGGGATTGAGTCCATACGTGGCACGCAAGACAAGCTGCTGCGGACCTTGTTGCAGGTAAATCGAGCAGACCTCGACACCCATCACCGTGGCCACGGCACTGACGACCTTGTTGAGGATCGTGGTCTCATTGAGACTGCTCGTAGCTACTGCGTTAACACGCTGCAACGCCGTGAGCTCAGCGCGCTTACGCGTGAGCTCCAGCTGCACGCCCTCTTGCTCATGTGCCCGCCGCTGGTCGAGCCCACGCAAGAACCCGCGCGCAATCGCGGCGCTTACCTCGTGGTGGGTAGTGCTCGGAGGCAGCTCTCCGAGCGCTTCCGGTAGCCCGAGCGCACTACCGGACAAGCGGAAACCAAGATCCTCTAGTGAATCCAGATTGCCGCCCATGCCGCTGTGCAACTCCGCAAGCAAGCCTGCATGGCGCTCTTCGTCAGCGGGGTTGGCCTCAATCATAAAACCTCAAGTACGCACGGATCGAGCGCTCAGATAAGTCCGTCCTTAGCCGCGATGTACAATGCGGACACCCGATTCGTCGCATCGAGCTTATCCATGATCTTCTGCAATTGATCTTTGATGGTGCCTTCACTGACGTACAGTTTCGCCGCGATTTGACGGTTGGTAAAACCCTCGGCCATCAGCTTCAAGATACTCACTTCGCGCTCGGTAAGGACAGGTCTGTTCCGTTCGCTTTCTCGCCGCAAACGCTCGACTACGACCGCGTGTGTCTTTCTGTCGAGGTAGGCTGCTCCCTGCGCGACGTCGCGAATCGATCGCTTCAGGTCTGTGCGTTCGACGTCCTTGACGACGTAGCCTTTAGCGCCTGCCTGAATGCATCGGTTAATCGTCTCACTGTCGAGAAAGGCAGTGAGGATAATTACACGCACGTCCGGGTAGTGCGCCGAAATCTGGCGACACACCTCGATCCCGTCTGTTCCCGGCATTCGTATGTCCAGGAGCACGACTGTCGGCCGTAGTCGTTCAATCGCTTTGAGTGCTGACGTGCCATCCATCGCCTCGCCGACGACCTCAAAGTCCGGCTCCTCACCGAGAATTGAGGTCAAGCCTTCACGCACGATATCGTGGTCGTCGACAATCAGCAGCTTAATTGGCGCTTGCGATGCCATGCATTCCAACCTTCGCCGGTGCTCTGGTGGGCACTGTTGCTCGCACAACGGCACCCGATTCTTCGCCGTTCATGATCTCAAATCTGCCGTCTAGTTCCTCTATCTGCTTTGATATCGTCCGCAGGCCAAAATGCTCCTGGTTCACCGCGAAGTCTTGAAGGGTACGCTCGGGCAGCCCCACGCCGTCGTCTTGGACAACCACGGTGATAGTCTCGTGGTCGCAGACTAATCGCACGGACACGTGCGTAGCGCCGGCATGCTTGTAGGCGTTCATGAGGCTCTCCCGCACCACCCTATGCAGGGCGTTTTGACAGAGCACGGCGATCTCAGGGTCTTGGCCATCCGCACTCAGGGATATAGGCAGGCCATGTTGCTCGGAGAAGCTGCTCACGAGTGTAGCGAGCGCCGGCAGCAGCCCCACCTCAGCCACTTTCGAGGATAGCGTGTAAATCACGCTGCGCAGCTCGTGACCCGCCTGGGCGGTGAGCCTGCGCATTTCGGTGAGCTTGCCCTTGAGCAGCATGTCGTCGTCGACACGCCCAGTACACCATTCGATACCCAGTCCCGTACTGTACAGTATTTGGAGTACGGAATCGTGTAGTTCACGCGCGATCCTGTTCTTCTCTTCCAACACTAGGTTTCGCTGGGCCGCGGTCCGCAGAGCCGCCCGCTCAACCCACGCGCCTAGCTCCTGGCAGACAACCGCCAGACTTTGTGCGGTGGTATCGTCACTGGCGTGGTACAGGGATGCTGGAACTGCCGCTTGCAGCACGCCGGCCGGCCGGCCCTGCACGAGGATAGGAGTACTGGAGCGCACTACGTCGCCGCATCCCACTAGGGTGCCGGTGCCAAGTACCATGCGGCGCGTTTGGGCTGCCTGTAACGCCTCGAGCTGAGCGTGAGCATCCCAGCGGTCCGAGACTTCGTTGCTACCGGGTCGTGTCACTGGGAGCGGCAGGACGACGCCAGTCTGCTGATCGTACCGATAACCGTGGCCCCAGACCACAGGCATAGAGGACAGGATGAGCTCCAGGCCCGATTCCAACAGATGATCCGGATCCGCCACCCGCGTGGCCGCCTCACCCAAAGCATTGATCGTGGCCAGTTCTCGGTTGCGTAGCAGCACGGCTCGGTAGAGCCGGGCATTCTCCGCAGCGATCGCCGCTTCTTTACGTTCGGCTACGCTCAGAAGGTTGACACCATAGGTGACTGCAAACATCGCGACCACGGCACTCCCCAGCGTGGTCACTGGAATCCCGTCACGGCTAGCTGCCAGCATCGAGAAGAACTGCAGTATTGCCATGAGCGTGGTGATTGCAACGGCCCGAGCCCGGCTATAGCGCGTCGCCGTGAGCAGCACCACGCAGAAAAGTAGAACTTGCGTGAAGCCTGGCCGCGCAGCAGTGAGAAACAGCACGCTCATCGCTACTACCACGTCAATCGCGGTCAGCAGCGCGATCCGCACTGCGTTGTCCTTCTTTTGCCAGGTGTGCCAAACATTGGCAACCAGCACATAGGCTGTTGGATGAAGTGCCAAGGTCATAAGCACGGCGGCAGCACTGAACAGCGACAGTCCGGGACCAAGCGGGATCGGGAGGCAGGCGCCGATGGCGACCAGGAACATGACCACCCACTGCAGCTCAACCATGCGCGGCTCGATGCGCGACTGTGCGTGCAGCAGGGCGCGCAGGCGGACCAGTGGGAGGGGCATCCGGTACCTCACATGTGTCTTTCCCAAAGGCTAGCATGGCTTGCACATACTGCGCAATGCCACTAACGTGCTAGTCCACAATCAAGGCACGCAATAGATTAGCTAACTGGGTGTCAAAACTATGCCATAATAGCTGTTGTGGCCGCTCCATCGGCGCTGTACACTCTGCTTGGAAGTCGGGCAGAGCGTGGATCGCCCGACACGGTGATTCATAACCTGGGAGGTAGTCTATTGTGAACGAGTTCGTTATCGCCCGTGCCATGGCTCTGCAAGCCTGGATCAAGCGCCACGTTCGACGCGAAGAAGGACAGGGCCTCGTGGAATATGCGCTGATCCTTGCCTTGATCGCAATTTTAGTGATCGTCGCCCTGAAGTTGCTGCAAAACAACATCTCGACACTGTTGAACAATGTTGGAAACGCCATCTAAGGTTCGCACCGACCAGGTTGAGCAAAGGCCGCACCCCGGGAGGGTGCGGCCTTTCTTATCGTTCGAGTTCGGCTGCCAATGTAAGACTTGGCCGAGTGGCAGCTAATTAGCAGCCAAAACGACCTAACGCGGAGGAACCCGACCGACTATAGTGGCCATAAGAAGAGCGAGACCGGCGTAGCATTTTCGCCCAGGACTAGTCGCGACGGCAAGTAGCCGCGAAGCGTCTCAGGTATACAACCCGAACGCCTGCTCGAGTGGCAGTAGAGGGGAAGATTGAATGGACCTCGTATGCAGACTTGCATTGCGGATTCGGACATGCATTGAGGGGCGCCTGCAGCGTCGAGATGGTCAGGGCCTGGTGGAGTACGCTTTGCTTCTCGGTCTCATCGCCGTCATAGTCATGGTTGCCTTGAAGTTCATATCGTCCGATGTCTCGACAGTGCTCAACAGCATGGCAAACAGCCTGTAGCAGCGTAGCAGCGTTGCCAGGTCCGTGCTCGCCCCGGCCGGTGGTACACTCAATTCGTACCCCGAGTGCCGAACCTGAGAAGATGCCGTGGGCGTGCCTCGAACCTACCGCACCAGTGCAATCGTGCTCAAAGAATCCCATTTTGCGGAACGGGATCGTCTTGTCGTGCTTTTCACACCCGAGCGCGGCAAGCTGCGCGTGCTGGCCAAGGGTGTGCGCCGTACCACCAGCCGGCTCGCGGGGCATGTGGGTTTATTCATGCACAGCAGCCTTTTCCTGGTGCACGGCCGTACCTTCGACCTCGTGACGCAGGGTGAGACCATCGAGCAGTTCCCCCTGCTCAGTCGCGACTTATGGCGCTTGTCTCTAGCGTTCTACGCAGGCGAGCTCGTCGACCGTTTCACTGAGGATGAACAGCCGGTAGCCGGTCTGTTCGATGCGCTCGTAACGTGCTGCCGACGCCTAAATCATGAGGCGACCAATCCTGCGCTCACCGCTCGCGCTTTCGAATTGGAACTTCTTGGCGTGGTTGGCTATCGGCCACAGCTGCACACGTGCGTGCTTTGCAACGCCGTCATCCAGCCCGGGCCAAACGGCTTTTCCTACGCTGACGGCGGTGTGGTATGCCCTGCCTGCATCCAGAGAAGCCCGTCCGCGTGCCCGGTGCAGGTCGAAGCGCTGCGCATGCTGCGGAATCTACAGACACGCCCGGAGCCGGCAATACAGGCGCTTCGTACGTCAAAGGACGCACTTGACGAAGCGGAAGGGCTCATGCTTGGCTACATCCAGTACTTGCTCGACATGCGTATCCGCTCGGTTGGTTTCCTGGATGTCGTTCGCAGCCTAAGCGTGTCGTCATGATCGTGGCCGGGCTCTGATCGAGGGTACAATTGCACCACCTGTACCTCGATGTGACCCACACACCTACTCGGTTCGCGTTACGCAGGTGACCAGTGGCCCCGTTTTTTCGTGACCTTTGGTGACGGCGCCCTCCCCTGCTGCCTTTGCCTGCTGGGGGGCGATAGTTAGTACACTACGATCTGGGTCTCTTGCCTGTAATTGTCCACGAGTGAGGCATTGCGGTAGAGACGGCTTCCGCAGTACGAGGAGACGACCACATGGTTCAGCAGGTAGTTGAGAAAGAGGCAGCAACGGTGTCTACCAGCAAGAAGTGGGTGTATTTGTTCAGCGAGGGCAACGCGTCGATGCGTGACCTTCTCGGCGGCAAGGGCGCCGGCTGCGCTGAAATGACCAACGCGGGCCTTCCGGTACCACCTGGCTTCACCATCACCACCGAGGCATGTAACGCGTACTATGAGGGCGGCAAGACGTTGCCGACCGGCCTCTGGGATCAGGTGACCGCATCTCTGGCCACCATCGAGCAGCAAACTGGCAAGACGTTCGGTGATGCGGCCAACCCGCTGCTGGTCTCAGTTCGATCCGGCGCGAAGTTCTCCATGCCGGGAATGATGGACACCGTCCTCAACCTTGGCCTCAATGACGAAGTCGCCGCCGGGCTCGCTAAGCTGACCAACAACGAGCGCTTCGCATTCGATGCCTACAGGCGGTTCATTCAACTGTTCGCCAAGATTGTGCTTGGTCTCAAGGGCGACGTCTTCGAAGAGGAGCTCGAGGCAACCAAGCAGCGCACTGGCGCCAAGACCGACGCCGAGCTGCCGGTCGATGCATTGAAAGGCCTGGTGGCGCATTACAAGGGCATTGTGAAGCAGCAGACGGGCGAGGACTTCCCCACCCAGCCGCTTGCCCAACTCGAACGCGCCGTCATGGCCGTGTTCCAGTCGTGGAACGGGAAGCGCGCCATCGACTACCGCAACTACAACAAGATTTCGCACACTCTGGGTACTGCCGTCAACGTGCAGACCATGGTGTTCGGCAACATGGGCAACGATTCCGGCACCGGCGTTGCCTTTACCCGCAACCCCTCTACCGGCGAGAAGAAGCTATACGGCGAGTACCTGCTCAATGCACAGGGCGAAGACGTGGTTGCCGGCATCCGGACGCCTGCCCCCATTGCCACCCTCGAGCGCGACATGCCAGAAGTCTACAGGCAGTTCGAGGAGATTGCCCAGCGACTCGAGCGGCATTACAAAGACATCCAGGACATGGAGTTCACGATCGAGCGCGGCAAACTCTACATGCTCCAGACACGTTCCGGCAAGCGGACCGGCCCTGCGGCCGTCAAGATTGCCGTAGACCTCGCCAATGAGGGCGTGATTGATAAGAAGACGGCGCTCACCGAGAAGTACGTTCCCGCGAACGATATTACGCAGTTGCTCCTCCCGCGGTTCGATGCCGCCGACAAGGCCAAGGCGACGGCGGCAAAGCGGCTGCTGGCCAAGGGCCTCAACGCCTCTCCCGGCGCCGCGGCCGGTAAGGCCATCTTTACTGCCGACAAAGCCGAAGAGCTGGGCAAGGCCGGCGAAGCAGTCATTCTCGTGCGCCAGGAGACCTCGCCTGACGACGTGCACGGCATGCTCGTTGCGGCAGGCGTGCTCACCGCACGCGGCGGCGCTACGAGCCACGCTGCCGTGGTCGCTCGTATGCTGGGCAAGCCCTGCGTGGCCGGCGCCGGCGACCTTCGTATTGACGAGCGCAGCCTTCAGATGACCGCGGGCGACAACCTCATACGCGAAGGCGACATCATCGCCATCGACGGAGCCACCGGCGAAGTGTTCGCGGGCGCCATCCAGACCAAGCTGCCAAACTTCTCTGAGGAGACTGATCTGCAGACTCTCCTTAGCTGGGCCGACGACGTACGCCGCCTGCAGGTGTGGGCTAACGGCGACTATCCGCGCGACGCTGAGAAAGCGCGCGAATTCGGCGCCCAGGGCATCGGCCTATGCCGTACCGAGCACATGTTCATGGAGCAGGTGCGGCTGCCAGTAGTGCAGCAGATGATCCTGGCCGAGGACGAGGCAGAGCGCCAAAAAGCGCTGGATATTCTTCTGCCAATGCAACAAGGTGACTTCCGTGGCATCCTCAAGGCGATGGCCGGCTTGCCGGTGGTCATCCGTCTCATCGACCCCCCGCTGCACGAGTTCCTGCCCTCGTTTGAGGAAACGCTGACCAAGGTGGTAGAGCTGCGGACGCGTGGCGACAACCCCGCAGAGTTGGCGAAGCAGGAGAAGCTGCTCAGCGCCATCGATAGCATGCGCGAGATGAATCCCATGCTCGGGCTCCGCGGTATTCGACTTGGCATGACCTTCCCAGCCATCACTGTCATGCAGTGCCGTGCCATTATCGGCGCTGCCTGCGAGCTGAAGAAGGAAGGGGTCGATGTCCGGCCCGAGATCATGGTTCCGCTTGTGAGCCATGTGAATGAGCTGGAGATAACCAGGACGCTCCTCGAGCGGGTAGCGGAAGAGGAGCAGGAGCGCCAGGGCATCAAGGTCCACTTCAAGATCGGTACCATGATCGAACTGCCGCGCGCCGCGCTGACCGCGGATGCAATTGCCAAGTATGCCGAGTTCTTCAGCTTCGGCACCAATGACCTCACGCAGACGACGTTCGGCTTCTCTCGTGACGATGCCGAGGGTAAGTTCCTGCTCAAGTACGTTCAGGATAAGGTCCTGCCTGAAAACCCGTTCCAGGTCATGGACCGCGAGGGCGTGGGTCAGCTGGTCCGGATGGCCTGCGAGAAGGGCCGCGCAGTGCGTCCCGAAATCGAGCTGGGCATCTGTGGCGAACACGGTGGGGATCCGAGCTCCATCGAGTTCTGCCACCAAGTCGGCCTCACGTACGTGAGCTGCTCGCCGTTCCGGGTCCCGGTGGCGCGGCTCGCGGCGGCTCAGGCGGCGCTTGCAGGCGCTGAGCGCGACAAGTAGATTACCGACTACCTGGTGTACTGCGACAAAACGGGAAAGCTGACAGCTTTCCCGTTTTGTCCATTAGGAGAGCCCGCGCAAGCGGCCGTTGTCTAAAGTGCCCAACTTGTGCTATCACCACTTACGCGTGCAGGGACTCGACTCGCGCAAGCGTTGCCTCACACCAGTACCCGCGTAGCTAAGCTTCGCATCTTTGGATGGACGAACCGCTTCGAGCAAAACGCGTTACGTCCGAGATCGAAGGGGAAGGGATCCGCGTGATTCAGCACGGCGAGCAGACCGATCCATTGTTCCACACTGTAGGTGCTCACGTTGAGACGGCATTGCACTCCCGCCCCGAGCTCGAGCCTAGCAATGAGGATGATGCAGAGCCAAGCGCCGACGACGAAAGCGGCAGCATTGACGATCCGGTGCGCATGTACCTGCGGGAGATCGGCCGCGTCCGCCTGCTAAAGGGCAAGGAAGAAGTCGACTTTGCCATGGCAATGAAGGCAGGCGATCGTGAGGTCGACCGCGCACAATCGAGCCTGGCTTACGGCATAAAGCTGCTGCGCCTCACAGCCGACGACACCCGCGAAACGTCGCGCGCGGCGCATGCTTGGTCGAAGCTCATTGGAATTGATGAATCTAGGCTAGATGCCGCGGCGCGATCATTGGCGTTCCAGCTGCGCGATGAAGTGCCGGCAGCGATCGCCGCTTGCAACGAGCTAGATGCGCTCGTGCGCCTTCGCGAACAGGGCGCCGATCGCGCCTGCAACGACCTCTTCAGGTTGCTCAAACAGGAAGACGATGCTGTGACACGCGCCGTCTTAATACTTGCCACGGTGTGCGGCATCGATCCTGCTACCTCGGAGGCGGCGTTAGCTCAGGTGCGCGACCTGATAGAGGTCGAACAGCGTGAGCGGCAACCGGTTGATCCGCTGGTCGAGGCCGTGCTGGACGAGGAAGGCGACGAGGCGGACGCCCCCGTTCCGCTCGATGTAGCCGAGCCCGTGGCGCCCATCGCGAACGGCGACACAGACGGCACAGACGAGCTCGATGTGCTCGCCGAGCCCGACCTTGCCCTCGTCGAGGACCTCATCGTGCCGATAGAAGACACCTACTGGGTGGTGCGTCTGGGAGGCGAGGACGTCGAGCGTTCTGCGCCGGCCCGCGAGCTCGTGCGCTTGCTCCGGCTTGGGCACCGCGAGGCTGCCGACATTTGGGACGAGCGGTCTCGGCCCCTGGTTACTACTGAAGGCTTGGCATCGATGCTGGCTGCTCGGGTCCGGATAGACCACGATCGAGCGCGCCAAATGATCGAGGCCTGGGAGTTCAATCAGGATGTGATCGACCGTGGGCTCGACGCGCGCCGGCGCCTTACCGAGGCAAACCTCCGCTTGGTGGTTAGCGTTGCCAAGAAGTACATCGGCCGAGGCATGAACCTTCTCGATCTGATACAGGAAGGAAACATCGGTCTCATCCGGGCCGTTGAGAAGTTCGATCACACAAAAGGCTATAAGTTCAGCACGTACGCTACCTGGTGGATTCGCCAGGCGATTACCCGGGCCATTGCCGACCAAGCGCGAACCATTCGCATACCGGTGCACATGGTCGAAACCATCAACAAGCTTATCCGTGAGTCGCGAAAACTGCTGCAAGAGCTGGGGCGCGAGCCCACATCGGACGAAATCGCACAGAAGATGGACCTCGCACCCGAAAAAGTACGCGAGATCATCAAGGTTTCGCAGGAGCCGGTCTCACTCGAAACGCCAATTGGGGAAGAAGAAGACAGCCACCTTGGTGACTTCATTGAAGATGCCGGCGCCATGGCGCCGCAGGAGGCTGCGTCGCATCAACTGCTAAAAGAGCAGGTTGAGGATGTCCTTGCCTCGCTTACGCTACGGGAGCGTAAGGTGCTGCAGCTGCGCTTCGGCCTGGAGGATGGGCGGACGCGCACGCTCGCGGAAGTCGGCAAGGAGTTTGGCGTCACCCGCGAGCGTATCCGCCAGATTGAAGCGAAGGCACTACGCAAGCTCCGGCATCCGTCCAGAAGCCGCAAACTCAAAGACTATCTCGACTGACGCCTACCCGATGGCAACGTGCTCAGCGTAGCGTGAAGCGCTCGACTGCAGTGCGTAGATCGCCTGCCACCTCCGACAGCTGGCGGGCGCTCGTAGCCATCTCGGCGATCCTCGCGGTCTGTTCCTCGGTGCTGGCACTCACCTGCTCGGCACCCGCTGCGGTGTCTTCGCTGACAGCATCCATGCTCTGAATATAGTGGCTCACGTCACCGGCATCGTCGCGAATGCGCTGGGCAGCGTCCATTGCCTGAGTCGCAATCATGCCCACGCGATCGGTCGCGCCCCGCACCGCTTCGACACAATCCATCATCTGTGCTACTGCCTGTGTGATGAGCTTGGTCTGGTCGCGCGTGTCCCCTACGCCACTCAAGATGTTCTCGAGCGCCATCCGTGCCTGGGTACCAAGCGCGGTCGCACGCTCCACAGCTGCAGTACCTGAGTCAATGGCTGTAACGGCCACGGCCACTTGGCGTTGTATGGCCAAAATGCGCGCCGCGATCTCTTTGGTCTCGGCGCTACTTCGCTCAGCCAGTTTCCTGACTTCTGACGCGACAACGCTAAAGCCCCGACCATGCTCCCCTGCGCGGGCGGCCTCGATAGCGGCGTTGAGCGCCAGAAGATTGGTCTGCGCCGCGATGCCCTCGATGACTTCCACGATCTGGCCAATCTCCTGCGCCGGGCGGCCCAACGCGCTCACCTGCGCGGCACCACTGACCACCGCCGATCGAGCGGTCTCAATACCTGCGAGCGTCTGGGATACGGCTGCACCACCATCTGACGCCGTCTGCGCAGCACGGTCCGCTGCCGCGGCTACCGCCGACGCGCCCCCTTGCGTCTGGGATAGAGCCCACTGGAGCACGCTTACGGCCTGGCCTACCTCCATGATCGCGGTGGACTGATCAGCCGCGCCTGTTGCTACCCGGCCGACCGTGCTGGACAACTCGTCCATCGGCCCCACGGCGGCGCTCGCTGCCTCTTTCTGGGTACAAGCGCCACGAGCCACATCCTCCATGGCGCCGGAAATCTGCATGCTCGTCGCACCGAGTTGTGACGTAGTGTCAGACAATTGCGCTGCGCCCGCCGCGACGTGCTGTGCCGCGCCGGACACTCGCCCCACCAAGTCGTGCAACCCAAGCCGCGCAGCCTCGTAGCCGCCTGCGATCTCGTCTACTTTGTCGACCATCTGGCGCACTGCGGCTGCAGTCTGGCCGATCTCATCGTTACTCCGATGTACCGGCGGCATATGCTTCAAGACAACCGGTACCGTGAGGTCACCTTGCGCAAACGCATTTATCCCCGCGGCAAGCTGCGTGAGGCTCTCCCGAGCAACGTGCTCCGTGCACGCCTGCACGTCGACTAGGGGCCTCGCGATTTGTCGCGAAATGAGTAGCACGAGTGCAAGCATGAGTACGAGGCTCGCCACGGTCAGCAGCACCGCGTTGCGGAGCAGGTCTTGGAGCGGCGCATAGATCATTGCGTCCGGCACCACGAAGGCCAGGAGCCACCCAGTAGCCTGTATCTTTTCGGTGAAGACATGCGCGGACTGACCGTTGTCGAGCACCACGGGGATGCTGGCACCATTCCACGACGCATGCTGGAGCACCGCAAAACGGGCGTGATCAACCACGGTAAGCGGCTGACCATTGCTGGTCGGCCCAACCAGGGCGTGGGAGTCAGGATAGGTTACCAGATTGCCTTGTCCCGTAGCGAGGAACGCGAAGCTACCGTTTGGGCCGCCACCACTTCCCGTGCTGAAATGAACCGTGCTCATCATCTCCGTCAGCTTCACCAGAGGCACGTCGCTTCCAGTGGCGCCAACAAACTTCCCAGCACGCACGTCTGGTACGACGAACGAGACCATATTTACGTTCTCGCCGCCCTGATCGTAGTAGGGTTCGGCGATATACAGCGACTGGCCTTGCCGATATGCCTGCTTTGTGCCCGTGTACCAATCCTGCACATGAAAGTCGTACGAAGGATCATCATAAGTCAGGTTAGGCCACGAGTTCCGGTCGATACAGGCCTGCGAGGCGTGCGACAGGTGGCTGATTGCGTCCCAATAGACGTAGATGTCCGAAGCCTCCTCACTAGGCGTGTCCTGCAGCAGCGTGGCCTCATAGCGTGCCACCTGTGCAGTACTGAGGTCCGGCACGGATGCGACGAGCTCGGATACCTTGCGGGGCAACTGCTCGACCTTCGCCACCCACCCATTAATCTCGTAGGCTGCGGATTGCGCCTGAGCCAGCGCCGTGGCATTGGCCTGATCGCGCAAGGCCGTCGACGCTTGGCTGTAGCTCAACCAGGTGGCAGCGACCATCAAGACTAAGACCGCGCCGCCTATGCGCCGGCACATGATACCCGCGAGCCCAAAACCCAGCGCCACCCGAGCTACAAATGTGGGCACTATTCTGAGCAATCTCACGGATCGCCTCCTTGGAGCGTTGCAGAGCGAGACGCCTCATGTGCCAGATTGGCCGCGGAGCAAGCATGCGGCTTCGAGGTCGCACTGCTATCGATTGCGCACTCCCACAGGAGTATATCGGCAATATGTGCCATTTCTCCAGGTGCTTGGGCACGATTCCCCAAGTCTGACCAGAGCCCCCGACAATTGATTGCTGACGGGGACCGGCAGGACGTCTGCGCGCCCGGCTCTAGAAAGCTTCTCAGCACACCCGCTCGCAAAGCACGCTATAGCCGCGTGCCCACCCCTCGCGACCCTTGGCGCGTAGTGTGCCGACAGGATGCACTTCGAAGAGCTCGGCGATTTGCTCATACGTGGATTGCGTGACCAGTACCTGCCCGGGGCCGGCGTTCTGCTCAAACCGCGCTGCCAGGTTGACGGCATCGCCGACGGCAGTGTAGTCCATGCGCTGATCCGAGCCGATATGGCCAACCACAGCCTCACCGCTGTTGATGCCAATGCCCATTTGCAGCTGTACGGAAGCGTGGCCGTCGATCTGCACGTTGCCAACGAGCCGCTGCATTGCAAGTGCCGCCGACACCGCGCGTCTAGCGTGGTCAGGATAGTCGATTGGGGCGCCAAACAGCGACATGACGCCATCTCCCAGGATCTGGTTGACCGTGCCCCCATGGTCGTACACTGCGCGAATCATCTCGGCGAGGTACGTGTTGAGCACCACCATCGCCTCGTGCGGCGGCAGCTCTTCGGCGAGACTCGTGTAGCCACGGAGGTCGGCAAACAGGACCGAAACCGACCGGCGCTCGCCCCCGGGATGCAAGTAGCGTTCGGGATCTTCGAGGATCTGCTTTGCAACGTCTGGAGATACGGCGCGTTGCAGCGCGTCGAGCAAGAGGTCGTTGCGCTGCTCAAGCTGGTCGTGGAGGGCTTTGATCCGGAGCAGCGATCGTGCTCGTGCCCGCACTTCCACCTCGTTGAACGGTTTGGAGATGAAGTCGTCGGCGCCGGACTCGATACCTGCGACCCTATCACTGCTATCCGTCAGGGCGGTGACGAGTATGATCGGCAGGAACACCGTCCTGGGATTATCCCGAATGGCGCGGCACACCTCGAAGCCGGACATGCCAGGCATCATCACGTCGAGGATAATGAGATCGATCGCCTCCCCCTCGAGAACGCTGAGTGCCTCTGGGCCGGAGGATGCTACGGTCGTCTGGTACCCCTCGCCGCGGAGTACCATCTGCATTAGGCGAGCGTTGCGCTGGTCGTCATCGACGACCAGAACGCGCGGCGCCCGTATGCTGTGCTGCTCTAGTCTTGTAGTGGGGGGCGGCACTTTCCCAAACATCGCTGGATCACCTCAATGAGCTCAGCATCGTCTATCGGCTTGCCCAGGTACTCGTCACATCCCGCGGCCTTGATCCGCTCGGCGTCACCCATCATCGCGTACGCCGTAACGGCAATAACCGGGATGGCCCGGGTCTGTGCGTCACTCTTTAGCATGGCAGCCAGCGTGAACCCATCCATCCCCGGCAGCTGCATGTCAAGCAGAATAAGCGACGGTCGTCGTTCTTTGAGCTTTGCCAGCGCGTCGTGGCCCGAGACTGCTTCCTGGACATTGTAACCCTGCGTCCGCAAGATGAGCCGCACCAAGCGCATGTTAACCGGGTTGTCCTCAACCACGAGAATACTTGGCGCTGTCTCAACACCACCCACGCGCGCTCCCGTTGCATTCATCCGGATAGTGACCTTCTGCGGTCCGACGATCGTGCCGAGCTGATCGGCACAGGCTCGACCTCGGCAAGCCGCCCATGCACCACGAGGAGCGGCACGTCGACGTGCCGGAGTAGGTCGAGAGCCACACTCCCGTACAGCACTTTGTCCAGCCCGTGCCGGCCATGCGTGGCCACCACGACGAGGTCCGCGGCAGCGGCACTGGCCGCGTCAAGTATCTCAGTGCATGGACTCCCCACACGCACCGTACTGTGGCATCGCCGACCTTGGAGCAGGGTGCGGCCTACTCTGGTCAAATAGGACCTTGCAGCCGACACTTCCTCCGCGGTACCGCGGTCGAGATCGTCGTACACTTCCGCTGCGACGCCACCTACAATGCCTGGCATAGCCAGTGGCGCGCGCTGCGGCACGACTCGTACGAGCTCGACATCGGCACTCGGAGCGATGCCCTGTTCACCGAGAACCTCGAGCGACGTCTCGGCAAAACGTGTGCCATCCAGGGCGACTAGTACCGTCCGAAACGCCGCACTGGACACTTCAGGAGCAACGTTCGTGACCCGCGTGAGTAGCAGCGGCCGGTCGCATTTCCTAAGCACTGCCTCTGCCACAGAGCCGAGCAACGCGTGGCTCAGACCACTACGGCCGTGCGTGCTCATGCTGATGAGGCCCGCGTCATACGACTCCGCGGCGAAGAGTATTCCGCGCACTGGATCGCTGGGCAGAACATCGGTGTGGACTCCATAGCCCTGCCCTCTCAACTCGTTCTCGAGCCTGGACAAGTAGTCCTTGACCTCGTACAAGTTGCGCCGCTCCTCGGCGTACGTGCTGCGGTCACCGGCAAAGAACATTGTTGTGCGTACCAACTGGAGCCCTGCCCCTGAATCACGCGCTACGCGGCATGCCGAGCGCAGTCCCAGCTCCGCGGCCGGCGAACCGTCGAGTGGCACTAGGATTCTGATTGTCATGGCTGCGCTCCTTCGCATGGCGCGATCTGGCCGGGCGTCACGGTTTCATTACACATTACAACCATCACCCTAGTACGACCATGGCCTCTCGACCCGATGTTAGCGGGACAATCGGCACCGAGTGCGTACTTCAACGCGGAAGGGTAAACGTAAAGTTGCTGCCGGCACCCAGTTCGCTCTCAACCCATACCACACCGCCCAGCAACTCCACTAACTTCCGCACCAGGGCCAGCCCAAGGCCGGTACCCGGATACGCGCGCGCTGCCGAGCTATCGATCTGGTGGAACTCCTCGAAGATTCGTTCCCGCTCCTCCTGGGCGATACCAATACCCGTATCCTGTACAGATATGGCCACATGGCCGTCCTGCTCGACCGCTTGAATCGTCACGGTACCGCCATCGGGCGTAAACTTCACCGCGTTGGAGACGAGGTTATACATGATCTGGCGGACTCGGCCGGGATCGGCAGTGATGCAACTAACCTGCGGATCGACGGTTGCATTCACGTGAAGAAACTTGCTCTGCTGGGACGCAAGTGTCTCGCCGACGGTGCGCACCCCTTCCATCATCGCGCTCAGCGAGAAGTCTTCCGGAACCAGCACCATGCGACCGGCTTCGACCTTTGACAAGTCGAGAATGTCATTGATCAGCGCCAAGAGGTGATGGCCACTATCGCGTATGTCGGCCAGCGACTGCAATCGCTCCTCATCCGTCAAATCGGCCGATAGGCTGGGGTCGAGTAGCAACTTTGAGAACCCAATTACCGCATTTAGCGGAGTTCGCAACTCGTGGCTCATATTTGCCAGGAACTCGCTCTTCGCCCTGCTGGCCGCCGACAATCGCTCGTTAGCCGCACGCAGCTGATCGGTGCGCCGCTGCAGCATGCTGGCGCGTTCCCACGTCTCAATTGCGATGGCAGCCTCTGCGGCCAGCGATCGTGCCCAGTCGTCGTCCTCCTCGGTGAACGCATAGGGCCGCGGATGCCAGAACACAAGGACGCCGCGAACGCTCTCACCAGTGAGTATTGGCGTGGCGAGTACCGAGTTAGCCTGGTCAGGTAGCTTGAAAAGGCGCCTGAACTTCACTCCGCGGCGCAGCGTCGTGTTTCCTTCCTGGCGCATTGTGGAGAGAGCTGCTTCAGCGCTGTCCCGCTCAGGTCCCGCCGTACAAACCCTGAGACCTCGTTCGGTGCTGAACAGCGCGGGCTGAATCGGACTTAGTGTCCCTTGAGATAGGACAATGTAGCCCGTGCCGTCGCCGGGCGACGCCAGGTTGATGCCGCCAACAACTTTGGAGAATACGGGGGCCAGCAATTTGCCGGCGCCAATTGCCTGATCGATGGAGTGCAATGCTCGCATTTGTTCGCGCTGCCGCAGCTTCTCGATCGTGACGGCGGCGAGCCCGGCAACAGCAGCCAAGAGCTCCGTCTCGTTTTGGCCAGGCGTCGGGCGATGTGGCGATGACACCCGGAGCACACAGAGCAGCCCGCGCGTCCTCGAGCGACCGTAGAGCGGCGCGATTACCGCGTCGCAAGCCGGGAGCACCCGCTGGCCGCTCCTCTCCTCTGGTAGCCGAATCACCCACGCGTGGTCCGCCCCCGTGTCGGCGAAACTCGCGGCAGCCTTGTCAATGGTCTCTTTGCCAACGGCGTACTCGTGGAGCCAGTGCACGTTGGTGCCGCGGTGAGCCAGACTAGCGCCGAGAGCGAGTGCCCCGTCCTTGAGGAGGTAGAGGCACACGCCATCACCAGCGGCACGATCGAGGCTTAGCGAGATAACTTCGTCCAGAATGTCGTTCAGCCGTTCGGTGCGCATGAGGCGGCGAGACAACTCCTGTTGAACCTCCTGACGTGATCGGCGCTGCTGATCTTCGTCAAGGATTCGCTGGTAGAAGTCGGCGTTAGTCATGGCCATCTCCGCGGCTCCGTGTAGCCCGAATCGGCTGATGGCGTCGGCTCGAAGGCCGGAATTCTTGATGGCTACGGCAGTCTGATTGGCAATCGCTTCAAGGAAGCTGACGACCTCCTCGTCCTCCTCCCGGAATCGTTGGCCATCAAACGACATGACGCTCAATACGCCGAGCACCTCGTTCTCATCGTACGTAATGGGCACCGCGAGCTCCGACCGGACCTTGTCGTTGAACACCACGTATCCAGGTTCGTTCGCAACATCAGGCACGGCCATGGCCTTTCCTGTTGCTGCCACGAGGCCAGACACGCCCAAACCCTGCCTGGTCTGGCCCGTCATGGTGCCTCCCTGCGCTGCCACGACCTTCAGCATGCCGCCGTGCTCCAACAGGGCAACAGCGCCGACGTCGACATGCAGTGCGTTGAGCGCGCAGCGCAGCGTGTGCGCGCACACCTGCTCAACTGGCATTGGGTGCGTGGCCAGGCGCCCCAGATCCTTTATCGCCTGGAGCTGCCGCTCGCTCTGGTAGTACAGGTCACTGCGGTAAATAGTCACAGATAGCAGGCGCACAAAACGCTCGATGATACGACTGTGGGCCTCGAGTGGGTCAAAGGCACCTGGCCGCAGCGCCGCGAGCCTTAGGCACCCCAGCATTTGGCCACCAAATACCAGCGGCCAGATGAGCTGAGAGCACTCGGCGCTCACGAGGTCGCTCGCGCTGTTCAGCGCGACGATAGGGCAGATAGCGCGGGCCCCGTCGTCACCGCGCATGAGGTGCCACTCACCGGCTGCGTAGTGCACTGCGTCCACCGGCTCGTCTAGGCAACCCATAGTGCTGAACAGCTCGGGGTCGAGCGGCAGTGAGGTTCCCACCCGAACCGAGTCGACGAGCGTCTCGGATCCGCCTTTGGGCGCGACGATCTTTTCCACCCGCACAACCAATTGGTGCCGCTCACGGGTGGCTGTCATGATGGAGGCGCTGTGATCGAACGGCACAAAGCGGCGCAACTCGCGGACCGCATGCGTGTACACGTCAATTGGCTTCGTCTTCCTGAGCAGCGCGTCGATCACATCGTCAAGCACGTGGTCACGACGCCGTTCGATCTCGCTCCCGACGCGCTGCGCAATGGCCCTGAGGGTCTGTCGCTCTTGCCTTTCGAACACCGCCGAACGTGCCAGGGCGAGTACTCCGCAGGGCTGATCATTGCATGAGAATGGCACGGCGATGACGCCGTCTGCCTGGGTTACATGCCCCTCGACGAGCGCATGGGCAAACAGGGGCACCGGCCACTCAGGCTGACCGCGCGTATGCAGCACAATGTCGAAGCGGCCGGCAATGGGATCGTACTCCGCGAGACAGCCGGCCTTTGCAGCAAAAGCCGAGACGGTGCGGTGCACGGCCGCTGAGCTGACTGCGGCCTCGTCGGCACAACGCACCAGCACGTGCTGCAACTCCTCGCTGAAGCGATACAGCTCCAGCTGGCGTTGTGGGCTCTCGCCACCTACTGCCTGAATCGGAATTGCCATCGGCCTATTCATACCCCCTAAGGTGCTCTGAAACCACTATATGGTCCGTTGACCATGTGGCGCAAGAACGCGGTGTTACACGAAGGAGATCCGGCGAACTACGTTCGCACCAAATAGCGCATTGGCACTGCGCGTGCCAGGCGGTAAGCTCAGCAGCGGTACACAAACGTCCGGCAACACGCTACCGTCTAGGTTGCCGCCGCGTAGCAGGAGAGTCGATGAGGTCGTTCGCGGAATATCGCACGAGTATCGCATACGCCTTACGGCAGGCACGCGGTCTGTTGTCACTCAACCTGCCGATTAGCGCCAGGGTGCGGCGCGACTTCCAGCTCGACTGTATCGGGGGCATTCTCTACGGCCTGTTCAACGGCACAACCGTTGGCTACCTCTACGTCGTGGCCCGCACCATAGGCGTGAGCCAGCTGGGCGTCAGCTTGCTTGTGTCCATGGGCGCTGTCGGCGCCGTGCTGTCCCTGCCGGCCTCAATTCTCGTCCGAAGCGCCGGGCGGCCGTTCATGTTCGGCTGCTATTCGCTTGGACGTGCCGGTCTCGTGCTCCTGCTGCTGCACAGTGGACCATCGTTCTACCTGCTGCTCGCCGCAACGTTCCTCATCACGGGTAACGTTGCGATTCCTTTCTACGCGGAAGTCATGGCGCACATCTATCCACAGGAGTTCCGCGGCCGCTTGATGAGCCTTGTACGTATCGGCAGCGGTACGGCAACGGCGGTAGGTTCACTGCTGTCCGCATGGCTGCTTGGGGCTGGCCGCCTCACATTCCAGGACATGTTCGCAGTGGGCGGAGTGCTGGCGCTGGGATCGCTCGTGAGCTTCGCCAAGATCACCCCTGTAAAGCCACAAGTACGACCTCGCGCCTCGGTGCGCGACACCTTCGCTATTCTACGCCGCAACCGCCCATTTGCCACCTACCAGTTGTGGGTCATGTTCATGGGTGCGGGCAACGTCATGTCTGGCACGCTCTATCCGCTGGTCATTGTTGACAAGCTGCATGCCGGGTACGGACCGTTTGGCGTACTTACAGTGATAACGTCACTGGGGTATATGTCCTCCTTTCTCCTGTGGGGGCGCATCATGGACCGCAGCGGTCCGGTTATCACGATTCTGCTCGTGGGTATATGCGTGGTCATGCTGCCAGCCGGCATGCTGATCGCTCCAGGCGTCTACTGGCTGGCACCAGTCATGTTCATCACGGGCGTAGCAAATGCAGGATTCGAAATCGGCCCGTTCGCGGCGGTCATCAACTATGCCTTGGCCACGCCGGGGGACGTGCCACTGTACATGGCGCTGCACACATATCTGTCCGGGCTTCGCGGACTCATCTGTCCCTTCGTGGCAACCCTTATTCTGGCAGGACACCACTACGGACCGGCGCTAGGCACCGCGCTAGCCCTTTCAGCCGTGGGTACCCTCATGCTCTGGCAGCTAGCTAAGGAGCAGCCCCAAGCGTCCTAACGGCCTCCCCACGAATTCGCTTCTACCCGGTTTGCGGCGTTCGGAGTATTATGGGAACAGAACCGCTTGCGCGGCGTTGCCAGGGCACATCGTAAGGCCCCTGCGCAGTCACTGGAGCAATTCGTGAGAGTCTTCTGCCCATTCTGTGGTATTGCCAATGTGTCTGGCGTGCCGTCGTGTCGCGCATGTGGCACCGCGCTTTCCCAAAACTCTGCTGATGTCACCACGCTGCCGGGGGACGGCCAGCAGCCAATGCCAGAGGGCTGGGACGGAGCTGAAGCCCACGGGGGCGTGCGAGACGGTGCTCAACAGGGGAACTATGGTTACCCCGGTGGACAGCTCGCAGCCAGCCAGCCCGCTCCGCTGGCCACGACCGGCGTCGCGGGACCCTATGGACCATACAATGGTGCGTATCCCGCACAATACGTTCCTGTACCGCCAAAGCCGAGCAACGAGGCCTATTTGCAGGGCGATCCGCGCGCGTACCAATATGGACCGCCGATCGACCAGCCGACGCTGAACGCCAGCGGTTTCTTCGGGCAGGCTGTGACCCAGTACCCGGGTGCAACTGGGGCCCTGCCGGTCAGCCAGATGCCGCTGGCCGACGCAGGCACGAGGCTCGGGGCTTTTGTGCTCGATGGCATAGCCATGACCGTGCCGCTGTTTGTGCTGCTGGGGCTTGCCGCGGCCACGACCTCACCCTTGCTGGCCTTCATGGGTAGCCTGCTGTTTCTTTTTGGGCCGGCACTGTATTTTGTCGCGTGCTGGGCGGGAGGCGGCCAGACCCTGGGCTACCAAGCTCTCGGGCTGCGCGTAGTTAGGACGGATGGTTCACGTGTTGGCCTGGGCTCCGCCATCGCCCGCTGCGTCGGCCTCTATTTGTGTTTCATGCTCAACATCGTCGGCGCGCTTGGCATCGTCTGGATGCTGTGGGACGACCGCCGGCAAGGCTGGCACGACAAGATCGGCGACACCATTGTCGTCAAGAGCTGACAGCCCGATTTGACGTTCGGTGCAGCCACCTCCTATGCTTCTGTGTGAGCAAGACGAGAAGGGAGGTGGTTATGCCCAGCTCGGCAACGCGGATCGTGATCGCGGACGATGAGCCGCTCATCCGTATTGACTTGCGCGAGAATCTCGAAGGCCTCGGCTACGATGTCGTGGGTGAGGCGTCAGACGGTAAACACGCCGTCGAATTGGCGCGCAAATTGCGGCCAGATATTGTGATCATGGACATCAAGATGCCCGAACTGAGCGGCATCGAAGCGCTACGCGTGCTGACTGAAGAAAACATCGCACCGGTGCTCCTACTCACAGCCTACGGAGAAGGTGATCTTGTCCAGCAGGCCAGTGACGCCGGCGCCGTTGCATACTTGGTCAAGCCATACCGGCAGTCGGACTTGGTGCCGCACATCGAAATCGCTCTGGCACGATTCAACGAGCTTCGCGCGCTCCGCACTGAATTGGACGATGTGCGTGAGGCCCTGAACGTGCGCAAGCTGGTTGAGAGAGCCAAGGGACTGCTCATGGAGACGCAGGGCCTCAAAGAGGCCGAAGCGTTTCGCCGCATTCAGAAGCTGAGCATGGACACGCGGAAGTCCATGAAAGACGTTGCGGAAGCTATCTTGCTTGCGCACCAGGCTACGAAGAGTTGATCGCGTGCGGCCACGGCAATGACCGGCGGCTGATGTTCTGTCCAACCGGCCGCTAGTGATCGGCGGCTACGAGCGTCCAGGGCAATGATGGCCAGGGGCTCGCCGGTTCCTCTCGCGCAGTGCGGCGCGACCCTCCGCCAGCGCAGGCGAAAGTGTGTTGAGCAGTGCTGCTCTACGTTCGTCTCGCGCGCATTGGCCTCCGGATAACTCCGGACGGACGAGGAAAATAGTAGGTGGAGGAGACTGCATGAAACCGAGCGAAGTGCTCAAGTACGCCGCTGATAACGGTGTGCGGTTTGTGGACCTCAAGTTCACGGATCTGCCTGGCACGTGGCAGCACTTTACGGTTCCCATTTCCGAGCTGGATGAAAGCGTGTTCAGCGAGGGCCTTGGTTTCGACGGCTCGAGCATCCGTGGCTTCCAGGAGATTAACGAGAGCGATATGCTCGTCATCCCCGATCCGGCCACGGCGCATCTCGATCCGTTTCCCAGCGTACCTACGCTTAGCCTTATCTGCGACATCGCCGACCCGCTCACAAAGGAGCGATATTCTCGCGATCCCCGCTTCATTGCCCAAAAGGCCGAAGCACTGGTAAAGAGGACCGGCCTCGCGGATAGCGCCTATTTTGGACCCGAGGCAGAGTTCTTCATCTTCGACGACGTGCGCTACTCGACGTCGCAAGACTACTCGTTCTACGCGGTCGATGCCGAAGAGTCTCATTGGAACACGGCTCGCGACGAGGGCCCGAACCTCTCCAACAAGATCCGGCCAAAGGAAGGTTACTTCCCGGTCCCGCCCCAGGATAAGTTGAACGACGTTCGTGGTGACATGGTGCTCACCATGATCGATAGCTTTGGCATCAACATCGAGACGCACCATCATGAAGTCGCCGCTCAAGGTCAGGCCGAGATAGACATGCGGTTCGACACCCTGGTGAAAATGGCGGACAACATGATGACGTACAAGTACGTTGTTAAGAACGTCGCAAAGCGCCACGGCAAGGTCGCCACGTTCATGCCCAAGCCGCTTTACGGCGACAATGGTTCTGGCATGCACGTGCATCAGAGCCTGTGGAAGGACGGCCGGCCGCTGTTCGCGGACGTTGAAGGCTATGCCGGCTTGAGTAAGATGGCCCTATCGTACATCGGCGGTCTGCTGATGCACGCCCCGGCGATCCTGGCGTTCGCCGCTCCAACCACGAACTCGTATCGCCGGCTGGTACCCGGTTTCGAAGCGCCCGTGAACCTCGTGTTCTCCGCCCGGAATCGCAGTGCAGCCGTTCGCATCCCGATGTACTCCAACAATCCGAAGGCCAAGCGCATTGAGTTTCGCCCGCCCGACCCGGCAGCGAATCCCTATCTGTGCTTCGCCGCGCTGCTGTGCGCCGGCCTTGACGGCGTTCGTAAAGGCATCGACCCTGTCAAGGAAGGCTTCGGCCCACTCGACAAGAACATCTACGACCTCGCACCGGAAGAGTACGAGACCATTCGATCAGTGCCGGGCAGCCTCGACGAGGCGCTCGCGGCGCTAGAAGCTGACCAGGGGTTCCTGCTTGCGGACGGCGTGTTCACCAAGGACGTCATCGACACGTGGATCAACTACAAGAAGACCACCGAAGCTGATGAGGTGAGGCTCCGCCCCACGCCGCACGAGTACTACCTGTACTTCGACGTCTGAGTAGCCACTTCTACCTGCGTTTCCCACTCATGCCAAGCCCGCCGCGTTCTCGCGGCGGGCTTGGCCGATCTACGAGCTCAGCTCTGGCCAGCGTGATGCCACGCTTGAACTCGCAGGGTTGTTGGCCGCTCCGGCATGCATACGGGGCAGAATATCGACGCTCCCTTTCGCGTGACCTTCATGTGGATTGCTCCTTGCCTTCCGTATGTGCCGATTCCAACCTTTGGCCGTCTATGGGCTGGCGCTGCCCCCGCTTGGGCCACGACCGCCCTGCCCAAGTCGAGCGCTTACTTCCTACCGGATCCGCCTGTTGGTCCATAACAGGACTACAACTAAGGCTACGACCAGGAAAAAGGTCAAAACATTCGTCATGAGGATGAGCACGCTAATCCCGCCAATTGGCATACCAAGCATGGCGTGAGCAATCGCAATCAGGATCGAGCGGCACCCTTGGAGGCTGGACGCCAGGACCGGGGGCGCACCCCCAAATAGACTTACGACGGCGCTGACGGCAAACAGAAGTGTCAACGGCGTCTTGGCCCTAGGGGCCGGAGTCACGACTCCACTGGCCTGGGCGCGTCCCACCTTGTATGCGTATACGCGACGATATGTTTGGCTTGTAAACTGAGGCCGCCGTGGAATCCGGCGACGGTAGGGGCTGATCTCTGAGCTGCGGCGCCCATCCCCCGTCGCACGTAGATCCCGTCGTGGTTTGGGTATTGAGCATGCTCGGCTTGCGCAGGCACACCCGGGGTGCAGTTGATTCGCCATCTGGGGCGTCCTTCGTAGGCATTACTTATCGCGGGCCACTATGGCCCGCCGCAATCACCAGGCGCACTCGTTCCGCGTGCAGCACATGGCAAACACTGGGAGCGTACGTCTAGGGTGCAGCTTGCCTGAATCCTGCGGGCTCTTCTGGCCGCTACGGCATGCAAACAGGGACGGGAAGGATCCCACGCTCCCGGCTGTGTGTCCGTTTCTGGAGATTCCAATTTGGCCTCACTCTAGGCGCGCACCAGCGTCAGCAGACGGGAGGCACGCACGGCGCGTGCGCTCCCGGGCGCGAGAAACGGGTACTCGGAACACCTTCGGGGCAATGAAGGAAGTCGTTCCGTGCCAACTGCGTTTGCCCGGCGATGGGCAGGCTTGGGGTGTCGATCCGGCGTTGGATCGTCGCGCGCTCCCGGCATCATTGCCAAAGAGGCGCGATCGGCGCGCTAACGATCTCAGATATGATTCGATGCCAACGCATGGCGTTGGCATCGAATCTCGTGCAGCTAATTCTAACCGCAACTCTGCTGGGTCAGGATGAGAACAGATCTGCAGCTGCCGCGAGGTGGCAGCCAGACCCACTGCATTGCTCCACGCGCCCTCGGGCTGCGGCCGGTTGGCGCTGGCTCACGTTCAGCAGCGTTGGATCCCCGCGCTCCGTGGAAACCTGGTGGCTAAGCTAAACCAGGCCCAACACGCTATCAGGCAGCGGCGGCGGCGGCGGTCAGGATGACGCTGCTAGGGGCATGCTGCGAGGGTTTGCGGTCGGGCAGGGCGATCCAGGCGACGACGTGAGCGGCGAAGGCGACGAATACGATGACGGCCATGGTGCAATCTCCTTGATGCTGACTTGCCGGCTCCCCGGAGCGACCCGGCGAACCT